>JAABUP010000243.1_pt1 | contig 121318 bp, 47 predicted proteins | sample 5559201 | NCBI WGS metagenome assembly JAABUP01 (sample SAMN10711887, study PRJNA513373) | rock metagenome | isolation source: Antarctica rocks | place: Antarctica | reverse complement strand
CTTTTCCTTATATCTTATACTAGGTTTAAAGGTTTTTATTAAACTTAATTAAATAGGCTATTTATATTAAACTTAAGGGCGAGTTTCTTTAAGAGAGGAGGTAATTATTATAACCGATTAAATAGGCTATACTTTATATACGCTTAGTATATATTACACCTTTATATTAACCCGTAAGGGGAAATAAAATATAAGGCTTACTAGTCTCTTTAGGGGGTTTATTAGATCCCCTATAGAATAATTCTTAGATTTCTTAAGAATTAGTCTTACTATAAAAATAGACTGATTTTATATTACTATATAACCCCTATAATTTGTAATTATAATACTATTACTACTAATAGACCCTAGTAATAGGGTAATATATAAGGAGGTCTAGTAGGCTATTTATAAATTAAAGTAGGATAAAGCCCTAGGGATTAATAGGATCTTAAATTAGTTCTTTAAATTAATAGTAAATAAGCTTCTTAAGGAGCTTACCTACTTATTTAATATATACTTCTCCCTTAGCTATTATTTAAGGGAGTTTAAAAAGATTAATATAATTATCCTAAAAAAAATTAAAGAAGGAAGACTATATAAAACTTAAGGTATATTATCTAATAATACTATTAAGTACCCTTAAAAAGGCCTTAGAATTAATAATTATAAAGTAACTTAATAATTATATTAAGAGCTAAGGCCTCCTCCCCTAAAAATAGATAGGGGTATAAAAGAAGAGATTAACTAAGATTATATTAAAGACTATTATAAAAATAGTATATATAATATAAGATTATAATAGGGCTAATATAACTAGCCTTCTTTTATTAAATATTATAAGAGCTTTTAATAATATCTTCTACTAGAGACTTATTTATAACCTTAGGGGAAAGGGGATCCCCCGTTATATTATAAGCTAGATAGAAAGCTTCTTAAAGGGGAGGTCTTTATCTATTATTATTAGAAGAATAATAAGTAGAATAGAGTTAATAAAGATAGGGATCCCCTAGGGGTTATTAATCTCTCTTATCCTCTTTTTATTCTTTAACGCGCTACTTATTAAGGAGTATATAATTATTAAATTATAATTATAAGTTAGAGGGTTTATAAATAATATCTACCTACTAGTATATAAGAAAATTATAAAAGGAAATTATAAGACCTTAAAATTAATATATAAGATCTATTTTAAATAGGCTTTAATATATAAGGTAAGCTTTACCCCCTAGAAGTATAAGTTAGTTTACCTTATTTACTACCCCTACTACTTTAATATAAGTATAATAGTTAGTCTAGGGTATATAATAATAAAACCTTAGGTAGAGATCTAAGTCTTAAAATTATATATTAATAATAAATTATAATAGGGCTTATACTTAAAGAGGGTATAAGTAAAGCTTACTACTTAAAGCCTAGCCCTTTTTATAATATTAATATTAATATAAGGAGCTACCCTTAATAAGGTTAAGAGGGTATATAATATAATAATAAGGTGAATAATAATTTATATATCTATTATATAATATATATTATAAGGCTTAAGGGAAGTAAAGAAGATATATATAAAGAAGTTTAAAGTTATTTAAAATAGCTACTTAAGATAGATATTAGGGGTATATAAAGCTACCTTAATATAAATATTAGAGGTAGAGGTAGGAATAGCTCTTATATAATTAATATTAGACTACTTAGTTCTCTACTAGTATATATTAAAAGGAATTTACCTAGTAATAGTAATAGGAAATAGATATATCTAAAGGAAGCTTAAAGCTAGGAGAGGGAAGAAGAGAAAGGTAGTAGAGTCCCTTATAAAGGAGAAGAATAAATAGGCTTTATACTCCTTATACCTAGATAATTAAAATATAATTATAACTAGGGAGGTAATTTAATACCCCTAAGGGATTAAGAAGAAGATATACTATTAATAGAAATCCTCCTAGGAGGTAATATAAGAAGAATATTAAGTAGGACTAAGGGCTAGGAATTATCCCCCTACCTATCTTAAAGGTTTATAAACTAGTAAGAGGGCCCTTTATAAGGGCCTTTAAAAAGCTAAGAGCTCTACCTTTATACAAATAAAAATAGAGAAGATAGGGCTAGCTACCTTCTTATATTAATATAAAGTCCCTAGTATTATATCCGCAGGTTATAAGTATAGCTAGTATAAGTAGGATATAAGATATATCTTTATTAATTACCCTAGGTTTTATAACTACTATTAGGAGTTAAGGGATACCTTAGGTATATTAAATACTTATAAGATACTTATAAATATAAAGGGGGTAAAGTAGGTAGTAAGATAGATAATCTAAATTAGAATATTAAGCTAGTTCTTACTTATAATAATATAGTTATATTAGGACTAAGCTAAGGTATAAGTCCTTATTATTAGAATAATACCTATTATTATAATATATAATTTAGCCCTAAGGAGCTAGGATAATAAGGTAATAAATATAGGTATTAAGTATAAAGAGTTAAATATAATATAAAGAGAAATAGATTAAAAGTTATAAAGAGATAAGAATAATAAGGGTTTTTACCTAGGCCTTTATAAGGTATAAGTATATAGTTTCTCTTATAAGTTAGCTATTATAGTAGTAACTATAATATACTTATAAGCCCTTATAATTATCTTTTAATAGTTTAAATAGACGCGAGTATAACTTATTAAATTAATTAAATAGAGGTATTTATAATTAATATAAGATAGGTATATTAATACTTTATAAAGGCCTAGGAGAGGACTTAGATTTATAAGAGTTAACTCTAATAGTTAATTCCTTAGCCTAGGCTTTAATAGCCTTTAAGCCTAGTTATTATAAGGTAGTAGTATAGTATATTTTAAGGTTATAATCTTCCTAATTATAAAGAATATATATATAATATTTATCCTTATTAAATTAACTAAATATATTATATCTATTATTAAACTTAATATTAAATATATTACTTTAATAGATTCTAAGAGGCTTTAAGATAGTAAATCTTATAGCGTTAAAATCTAGAGGCTACTAGGCCTTAATACTAGAAATAGGGATACCTTTAAGAATAATAAGACTTATAATAGAGTCTAATAACTTTATATATTTAAGTAATATATTTTTATTAAATCTACTTATAATACTATTAAGAGTAAGGACCTTTAATAGATAATTAATATCTTTTATTATAAGTTTAAAAAATAGGTATTTTAAGTATAATTTATCTTCTAATTTATAGTTATTATAGGCCTCTTAAAGTACTTAATTTATAATATTAATAGCCTTATTAAGTATCTAATAATTAAAATTTTATAATATAATACTAATATCAATAAGACCCTCCTTAGTTTTATAAGCCTAATATAAGCTTAACTTATATAGAGTTATATAGAGTTTATTATCTTAAGTAGTAATATAAGGCTAATAGACTATTAAGCTAAGGGAGGATATAATTAAGTTAAAGATTTATAAAAGTATAAAGTAGTAAATCTTATAAAGTATAAAGTATTAATCTAATTCTACTTAATAAGCTTATTATTATAATTATAAACTTAATAGCTAAGGCTAAATAATTTATTTTTATAAAATAGCTTTATACCTTAAAATTATATAATTATAATAGCTTTATATTATAAATATATAAGAAATAGCTTTATACCTTAAAATTATATATTATAATAGCTTTATATTTCTTAAATATATAAAAAATAGCTTTATACTTATACTTATTTTAAAATAATTTAAAAGGTCTAATTAATAGCTTTATACCTTAAGGTTTTATACCTCTAAGACTCTATATTTATACTATTATAATAATACTTTAAAAGGATACTTTTAATAGAATTATTAAACTAGGTCTAATATACTTTATATATCCTTTATTAACTCTAATAAATTTTCTTTTAATTTATACCCCTTTTAAGTTATAAGATATTATAGTTTATAATAGTAGAGTCTAGAGTTTAAGATTTTATCTACCTTATACTCTCTCTTATTATTATACTTTATAATTTTATTAATTAGGAGTAGTAATAATATAATGTAACCTTTAATTATATTAATATAATAGGGTTCTATTAGATATATATAAAATACTAGGTATATCTTTATTTATAAAGGTAACTTAATTTTATAAGTATTAAGTATAATAGCCTCTACTAGTAGAAAGGAGTTAACTTTTTTATAATCTAGCTTTTTATAAGGTCTTTATAATAAGATATTAATATTATATAATATAACGCGGTCTCCTAGTTAGAGGGTTAGAGGCTTTCTCCCCTTATTATAATACTAAGCCTAGGTATTTTAAGCTATAATAAGCTCTTTATTAAAGATTATATTAAGGTATTCTAATTCTTTTACTATTTCCTAGGCGGTTATACTAGGGCTAATATAACTAGGAGTATCTACTAACTAAAATAGTTTAGGCTCTCTACTATTAAAAATAAAGAATAGGCTTTAATATATAATATTATAAATACTATTATTATAAATATATTCTTTAAGGCTAAGTAGAGTAACCTAGTGGTTTTACTAGTAATTTATAAAGATTTATAAGTATTATTTAATAACTTAATCTTACTACTTTATTAAGCTATCTATTTATTAATAATATACTATTAAAAGCTTATAACTTATACTAAGGGCTTTTATAAGAGTTTATTAAAAATATAAAGTAAAGAGGGTATCCTAGTTATTAATAATTATATTAAGTATCTTATATAATTAAAATATATTTTATAAGAATAATATTATAAACTATTTAAAGGTTATAAATTTATAATATATAATATAATAATACTAGAAAATGCCTATAAAAATTCAAGATTTTTATATAGAAAAAGTATACTTAAAAGTATAATTCTTTTATTCCTTAGTAAGTAATAGTAGTTATAAGGTAAATTTAAGTTTAAATATAATAGATATTCGTATAAACTTTTATAGATACTAAGACCCTCCTTAAGTATTATAAGGGTTATAAGGTAAAGATTACTAAAAATATTAATTTTAAACTAAAGGGATTATTTATAATAGTTACCTAGTACTAGAGTATTAATAAATAGTTATCAGGCCTACTTATATTATAACTCTACTATAATATTTCTATTTAGGACTAATAGGGTATAACTAAGTATACTATTATTAGACGACTTATTATATTTGTTATTATTAGGAAAAGATATTATTATTATTAAGATAGAAGTATTAAAAGACTAATACTATCTATTAGGTACCTAACTAACTACGGGATATTTAATATAGCGATATTTTATTCTACTAATAACTTCTACCCTACTAGACTATTTAATATAATTCTTAAATTATTATATCCCTTATATTATAATATATCTTTTATACTCTTATAATAACTATTAATAGTCCTACTAGATTTATTTTATTAATATAGAGGAATCTATTAGATATAAGAGTTAGTACGGCCTAGTATTTATCTAGCGCTCTAAAGTTTAACTAGGGGTATTTAATAAACTAAATAGTAGAATAGCTTATCTTTATTATTAGAAAGTCTAATATTATAGTTTAATATAAAGATATAACTATATAACTAAGTATATTATTAGGCTATTTTTATACTTCTAATATTATAATTAATATTCTTATAAGCCGCTAAGTAGCTATTAATAGGATCTAGGCGTTAATAATAAGTTATAACTAATATATTAGGGTAGTTTACCTATTATCTAATAGTACCTACTTATATATAATATTTCTTATTATTTAGCTAGATATATATTTAGGAGTTTTAGGCCTAATATTATAGAGGTTTCCCTATCTTATTACCTGTAATAGAGTTATATATAACTAATTATAACTAAAAGTAGGCCTAGTTTATAAGTTAATACTTATATACTTTATTAATTAGCCTTATAATTTATTAATAGTTATAGTAAATACTAGTTAGATAGGGTACTACTTATAAATAAAGGGGGTAGGAATCTACCTATTATTTTCTTTAAATTATAACGGCGTCTTAAATAGTATTACCTTCTTACTATTATAAGTACTACTTATAATCTCCCCCTTAAAGATATACTTACTATATCTTATTACTTATAACTAGGTCCTATTATATAAATATAGCGGATTAAAGTTCCTTAGTAATATAACTAGTACGCCTAGCTTAATATATAGCTTATAAGATAGTAGGGAGGGTTTATAAAACTTATAAAAGTACTTAAAGGGGATGAGTTTATTATCTTCTTCTAATATAGTATAATTAATACTCTAGTATATTATTATATTACTAGGGATATATAATATTATCTTAGTATTAATACTAGTAACGTCTTTATTAATAATAGTAAGAATAGCCCGTTCTAATAAATAAACCCTTTAAAAGATATTTATCCTAATATTAATATAAATATTCTTAACTAAATTATTAGCCTCGCGGTGTCTAGCAAGTACTATATTAGTACTACAGACCTGTACTAGATACAGCTGCAGTGAATGGTTCGAATCTATTAGAGGCTCGCCGCCGTCGCGTTGCGTTAAGCCTTCGGCGTCAGCTAGGGGTCTTTTCGCGACGTGGTAATAACAAGGGAATCATCCGATACGTATTCACCTGACCCGTATTTAGGCCCGAAGCTAGCCTCGGGCTGGTAGATATGATATCATTCTGACTACGCGGTAGGATACCCTTGGGCTCGACTCTATTCTAAGACTATTAAACCGCCCGGCGCGGCGGAACAGCGAGGACGGGAAAAGACGCGACAGCGTACCTTATTCGTACTAAGGCCCGAAGCCGCTACTAGGGATAGAGGTAGCGGTGGATATAGTGCCGCTTATACTATCGTGGAAGAGCTTAGTTAGTAAGAGTTAGGAATAGATATACGGCTAGGGCCCTAGGGTATATAGAAACATCTACTCTTATAAGACACGGTCGGCCTGAACTAGCTACGACTAGTTATTAAGGGAGACCTTTATAGGTAACGCGAAACAGGCTTTCTATAGAAGGCTTATAGGGCGTAGTATATAATAGTAGCGATCGCAGTTAAATACAGCCTAAAGTATATATATATAGCCCTAGGGACCTTAACCCTTTAATAGGCTCTAACCCCTAGCGGATAGTCGCCTCCGGCGGCCGGATAGCTATAAGTTTATAGGAAGCTTATAAAGGGATACTGTCTATATAGCCTAAGAAGACAGATACACGTATTAGGGAGAGAGAGATGCTAGGGCTATATTATTAAGACGGGTTAATAGGAGACGAATCGTTAAGACGCGTCCTCTACCTCTTAGGGGTTTAAGTCCCCTTACGCAGTCATTAGCTGAGAGCGGCTAGGAGGACGGACACGGGCACCCTCTTATCTCCTTATACGGGCACCCCCTAGTAGGGGATAGACTAGAAAGAGATGCCGGGGCTATATCGTTAAGACGGGCTGATAGGAGACGAATCGTTAAGACGCGTCCTCTACCTCTTAGGGGTTTAAGTTCCCTCACGTAGTTATTAGCTGAGAGCGGCTAGGAGGACGGACACGGGCACCCTCTTATCTCCTTACACGGGCACCCCCTAGTAGGGGATAGACTAGAAAGAGATGCCGGGGCTATATCGTTAAGACGGGTTAATAGGAGACGAATCGTTAAGACGCGTCCTCTACCTCTTAGGGGTTTGAGTCCCCTCACGCAGTTATCAGCTGAGAGCGGCTAGGAGGACGGACACGGGCACCCTCCTATCTCCTTATATAGGCACCCCCTAGTAGGGGATAGACTAGAAAGAGATGCCGGGGCTATATCGTTAAGACGGGCTAATAGGAGACGAATCGTTAAGACGCGTCCTCTACCTCTTAGGGGTTTAAGTCCCCTCACGTAGTCATTAGCTAAGAGCGGCTAGGAGGACGGATACGGGCACCCTCCTATCTCCTTATACGGGCACCCCCTGGCAGGGAAAGGGCTAGGACTGGGTCTAAGGCCTGAGACGCGTTAGGTCGCGCCTAATATCTATAAGGGAAATCGCTTATAAAAACCACCCGACTAGTAGCTACTACGCGTCGTTAATATAGGCTGAAGCTAGTCTTAACTAGTAGATACGCTAGACTACTAGCTACTAGATAGGGTACCCTTAGGGTACGTGGACTACTAGATGTAGGGAACTTATTAATACCGACTCTTATACCTCCTAGGGGTTCAAGTCCCCCCCGCGTAGTCACCGGCTAGGAGCGGAATAAAAAGTAGGTTTTAATATAGGCACGCTAGAAACCTAGTGTAGCGTACCTTAGTTAGTAGGGTGGAAATACCGTATTATACTGCCTGGTTAGGGGCTTAATACTAGTAGTCCCTGCGAGACACGGACGGCCTAAATAAGGGAGACCTCTAATGGTAACGCGAAGCAGGGGTCCTAACCCTATAAGGCGTAGTATTTAATGGCGGCTACTACGGAGACCGTCTATTTAGCCTGAGAGGATAGTATACGCGTGTTAGTACGTTGAGCTAAGGGAATAATCTACCTAAATAGGGCCTGCGGCGGAGTAGAGAGCAAGCCAAAGCGGTAATAACACCTAGATCCGCTTAGGAGATATACTTAAGGAGTAAATAAGGATTGACTTAGGTACTAATAGTCCGCCTCCGCCGGAAGCATAAAGCCCCCCTGCGGGCGAATAGTCCTGAGCTCTAAAGCAAAAGGTGACGCCTGTAGGGAGGGGTGGAAACTAGGGTAAGGACCTAAATAAGTAGGATGCTGACCTTATATATCTCTCCTTAGCCTGTAAGCGCGATAGGGCTGCCGGTCTAGTTAGCTAACGGTGCCTATCATCTTCTACACGCACATACCTTAATAGCAGCGGCCGATACAACCGCGGTAAACATACCGGGTATCTGCTACCTTACTACTATACGGCGGGGGGATGCTTAGCCGCACCTAGGTAGTCCCTACGGTATAGTAGTAGGTAGTAGAGGCCTAACCCGTATAGAGATACGTGGATATTAGCCTTCCCACCTAATGGTCTGCAAGCACGCTAGGGCCGCTGGCCTCCTCACCTAGTAGTACCTAGCACCGATAGACTAGTAGGTAAGTACTAGTTCTATCACCTCCCTTTACGTATACACCCTCCCCGTTACGGACGCTATAACCGGGACTATAAGGAATTATCCACTATAAGGATTTATCCGTTACGCTAAACGGATCAGATTAAGAATAGCCGGTAGAGATAGAAAAGAGAAAGGGGCTAGGCCCTAGATAAGGAAAAGGAGTTTCACCTGCAGACGAAACTTTGGTGTAATAGGTAGTAAACCTAACCCCTCCACTACCTCCCTAGTAGTAGGCCTACTAGGGGGGGGGAGGGAAGGAGCTGTAAATAGTTAAGAGAACCGTAATTATCAGGTAGAGTTTTTATCCCTATAATAGGGTTTCTCCCCGAATAATATATACGTAATACGTACCCCTAAATAGCCTACCCTTATTAGCTTTTTAGCTAGTATAGGAGTATAATTAATTAATTAATTAAAGGAATTAATAGGGAGCTTTAATATTATACCATTTAATACTTAAGGGTAGTAATAGTTTTATAATATTAAGAGTAGAGGGTAGGTCTAGGATAGTACGGCGCTCCTAATATTATAGTACTCCTAGTATTATAATACTCCTAGTATTACGGCGCTCCTAATATTGTAGTACTCTTAATATTATAACGCTCTTAGTAAGATAAAGAATTATATTACCTTCTTATATTACCTTTATATATATATATAGAAATTAAACCTACTTTTTAAATATACTACCTAATTATTAAATAACTTTAAAATAATAACTATTAATCTATTTATCTTAAGATATCTATTAATTTTAACTTAAAAGGATCTTTACCTTTATTAATACTTTAATTAGTATCTTCTTCCCTTTAAAGAATATCCTAGGGTTTAGTAAGAGCTTCTTTAGGGTCTAAACCTATAGTATAATTATAATACTTTAAAAGTATTACTTATTCTATAAACTCTAGTTCTAATTATATATAATCTTATAAATATACTCTTTAAATAAGATTAAAGACTCTCTTAATACCTATAAATAATATTAGATATAAAAGGATATCCTTAGCTATTTATATTAGATTTAGATAAGTTAAAGTATTATCCTTCTAGTATTCCTATATAGGAATATCCTCTAGTAGACTTTTAGAATAAAAGTATTAAATAGCTTTACTTTATAATAAAGACCTATAATTTAGATATTAAAGTAGACTTCTCCTTACTCTTATTAAAGGCTATTACTAGTTAGTATAAATTTAAATATATTATTATATTATATTACCTTATTAAAATTCTATATTTTTTATATATTAGTCCTTCTAGTAACTAGTATTATCTTATAATACTTATAAAAGTAGTTAGTAAATTTATTCTTATATATCTCTTTATAAGAGGTTAAAGTATTATTATTATTTAACTCCTCTTATTTATCCTAAGTTTTATATAGACTTAGTTTTATAAAAGGGTCTAGAATATTAGTAAGGTTATATATTAATCTACCTTTACCTTTTATTTTAAAATAATACTTAGTAAGTTTTATTAAGACTACTTTATAAATATTAATAATACTTACTCTACTAATTAATTAATTATTTATACTCCTATACTAGCTAAAGCTAATAAGGGTAGACTTTTTAGGAGGTACGCCTAGCGTACCTATCGTTCGGGGAGAAACCTAGCTAAGGGATAAAAACTCCACCTACTATCTATAAGCTATACTATTATTCGGCTCCTTCCCTCCCCCCCCTAATAGGCCTGCTATCGGGGCGGTATATCGAGGGGTCGGGTCTACCGTCTATAATACTAAGGTTTCGTCGACTATATTCTCTTCTCTTTAGTTAGGGCGGAGCCCTTCCTCTCTATTAGTTCTCGCTAATATCTCTTTTACTAGCATAAACTAGTAGAGGGCGCCTGACCTAGTTAACTACCTCGCCGCCGCCCTTATCCCTATTAGTAATGAGAGAATAGTACTATAGTCTTCTAACCTAGCCTCTAGTAATATCTAACTCCTACTAGTATAATAGTCGGGATAGAATAGTAGGATATATTTACCGGTCTACCTCGCCACCCCGCACGGGTAGCTAGGACTTAGGATCCTAGGAACCTTCCTAATAAATAAGAAGTAGTTAAACCTAATCTTATCCGTACGTAACTAGACTATTATAAAGCTCTCCGGCTTCTTTAAGCCCTTATAAAGGTCCTATCTCCCTCCTACTAGGTCACCCTTCTATACTAGGCTCGTGTTTCAGCCCTCTAATCCCCGCTAGTAGTGGCGCTACCGGCCCTACTACCGGCCTTCCTACTAGGTTAGTATCCTTTTCTATAGCGTCGGGCTATTAAGTACCCCGTTTAGCGACCGCTTCGCCTAAGACTCCTTCTTAGCTAACGGGGGTAGCGGAGGGCGTAGCCTCCTACCCCTTTTTAGTTATAACCGAGACTTAATCTTCGCGTTCCCTTTTAGGACTGTCTTATATATCCCTTAGAGGATCTTACTCCGTAGTAGGGCCTTATTAAGGAAGTCTCTTACTGACGGGATTCCCGCCTCTACTTTAAGGACCGGAATTAGGGTGGCCTTATACGCCCCTAGTACTTTACGCAGTCCTTTATTCTAAATCGTCGTCAGGGTCTTTATATACTTCCCTACTACCCCGGGGGTATTCTTAGGGCTATATTATATTAGCGCCGCGAACGTTATCGTAGGCCTTACTACTACCGCGTATATAAGCCTACTAACCGGTAGAACCGCGCCTTATATTAAGCCGGCGACGTAGTAGAGCCCCTAAATCTAGTTATCTATCTTAGCTTATACCTTCCTTAGGTATATATTCTAATTTAGCTTACTATTAAGTATAAGTCCTAGGACCCTAATCGACGTCTTTAATTTAACTTTAATTCCTTTAAGCTTAACTATTACGTCTATCTTTATACCCTTTATTCTACGGGTTATATAAACGAGCTCGTACTTCTTTAGTATAAATAAGGCTTTATAAGTCTTCGCCTACCGTAGGTATACCTTATAAGCTTTATCTAGAACCTCGTAGTTCCGTTTAATACTCCTATTATAAGCTAGTAGATAGATATTATCTATAAATCCGCCGACTTAAATTAGTAGCTTTAGCTTTTTATACTCCTCGATTAGGGGAGTATTAAAAAATAGAAATAATATCGGAGAGATAGGTGAACCCTAGGGGATCCCTATCTCTACTAACTCTATCTAACTCGTCCTCCTACTAAGGGTAATCGAAGTCGCCCTCTCTATAAGGAAGCTTGCCGTCTAGCGTACTATCCTTTCTAGGACCCTCTTTATCTTTATCGTATAGAGTAGCCTGGAGTAGGAGACGTGATTAAAGGCTCCGGCGATATCTAGGGAGAGGAGGCTTACTATATTCCTCTTCCCTATTCCCTATACCGTGTAGACTATATTAGTAATTATTTCTAGCGCGGTTTCTACTAATCTTCCTTGCCTTATACCTATCTATTCCTCCGGAAGGAGGTTATTAGCCTCCGCGTAATCTCTAAGCCTAGCCGCTATTACCGTCTTAAATATCTTTCCTAAGGTATCTAAGAGGGCGATCGGCCTATAGGACTTAGGGTTAGTATAGTTCTCCTTCTACGGTTTCTTTAAGATTACTATATTAGCCTCCTTAAATTTCCGGGGGTAGTATCTAATCTCGAAGCACCCCTAGAAGAGATAGCGGATCTCCTCCTCTAGTTTACTATATACGGCCCGTAGGAACCTATTTAGAATCCTATTTATCCCGGGAGCCTTATCCTACGACGGTCTCCTTATAGAGCTATAGACTTCCGCCTCTATTAGATCCCCTCCCCCTAGTATCGGGCTTAGGTATTCTACCTCGGTAATATCTTCTAAATCTACCCCTAAAGGGGCTAGGAAATGGGTTTCCTAAAGGTGTTCTACCTTCTCCTCGAAGGTAGCCGCCAGCGTCCCGTCTTGTCTACTTAGGGAGGGGAACTTAGGTAGGGCTCTTAGCGATATACTCTTGTTCTTCCCCTACCGGGCTAGTACCTATACCCCCTAAGGATCTTCTAAGGCCTAGTATATAGCTACCTAGAAGTAGAGGGTTTTCTCTCTTCGGATTATGGCTACCTTCGCCCTTTCCGCTTCTCTTAGAGTCTCTCTTGTCTCCGTATTACGGTACTAGTAGTAGGCCTTTAGTTCCCGTTTAGCCCTTTACGTTATATCCCTATAAGCCGAGTTCTAAAAGGACCTTACCTTACTAGACGACTTCGCCCACGGAATATATTCCTATATGATAGCCTGGAACCTATCTAGTATCTACCCTAGGTACTCGTCCGCCTCGCCGGCGGATCTAATCTAGGGGAGCCTTAGAGAAAGTCTAAGCTACTAGGCCCTATTCCTTACGTTCGTGGCGACCTCCTTATCTTTAAGTATCTTCTACGCCCTCCTCTAGACTAGGGTTTAGCTCTCCCAGCTCCATTCGAATTCCGTGTATACCGGGAGGTAGTTAGATCTATACTAGAGGTCTGCTCTTAGGCCGCAGTTTCGGAGTACGTTAGTAGTACCCTCGGTAGTAAAGACTAGGTCGATTACCGACTTCAGACCTCTCCCCCGCTATATTACCGTACCCTCTAGTAGGGCGACTTCTATGCTATATTTACTCGTTTCGCCTAGTAATATATCTATTATAGCGTAGTATATACTTCTCCCTTTATTATTCTACCGGGGATAGTGGAGATTAAAGTCCCTGAGGAGGATATATTCCCCTAGCCTCTTTAGGGCCTCCGCTATTAGAGGGATTATTATTAGGCCGTCCTTTAACTTATACGTCGTTAGAGAGGGGCTATAGATATTATATATTCAGATATCATCCGCTTATATTCCCTATTACCGTTTCCTAAGGCTGACTTTTAGCGAGTAGTAGTCGCCGCTTAAGAAGTCTACCTCCTAGCTCTCTATATCAACTCTTTTATTAATATAAAAGCATACCCGAGTATTCTCCTTAGCTCTATAAACTAGGTAGAACCTATTATAGGATAGGTCGTACGTCGACTTAGTCCTCGGGTTAGTCTATAGCTCCTATATTATTAAGATATCCATTTACTAGACTTTAATATCTTCTAGGAGTAGCGTTTATACGCCGTCCTTTTCTTTTTATACGTTATACTATAGGATCTTAAGCGGTTATCCTACTATATAGTCGGCGTAGGGCTAGAGTCTACTACTATTTAGTTATCTATGGCCTAAGCGCCCCTAAGGGTAATTAGTGCTCCCTAGGGTAGCGGGAGGACCTATTATCCTACCTCCTTTCGGGTTATTTAAACTATCGTAGTTGGCCGCCCTCTTTATCGGGGAGGGGCTAGGTCTAGTAGTTCCCTTTCCGCTTATACCGGTGACTTCCTCTTCCTTAATATACCTTAGACTATCCTAAAACCGTCTACGTCTGTCTCCTCTTCGCTGCGGGTATTAGTTCCCCGCAAGCCCTACGTGTTATAGAACGCCGGCCTAGTCCGGCGTCTTTATACTACTCTCTAGTACTCTCTTCGCCTGACCGGGTAGTCTTTACTCTAGGCCTTATAGCCTCCTCTATAAGCAGCGTATATCGTTACTCCTTCGCCCGTAACGTAGTCCGCTAAGCTATAGCTGCCTATATAATAGCCGCACCTCTTCTCCCTTTAACACTCTCGCGTAAAGTATCCGTATCTATAATAGTTAAAGTATTATCTTATCTCTACTCCTTACTCCTATCTCTTATAGACTAAGAGACTACTACTAAGAGCTATCCCTCCTTAAACTAGGCGGTTCACCGCCTCCGGTGTTACTACTCTAATAATCAGGGTTAAGTAGGTCTTCTTACTCCTATCCTGCCTTAGTCTCGCCGTATATTTCGCCTACTTAAAACTAGTAAAGTTAGTATTCGGGTAGGTAATAATATTGTCCTCCCTAATTCTCGCTAGCCCCTTCTCCTTTTCCTTTTTATTAAGGAGGTTTATACACGCCCCTTTAGCCGCCACGTAGAAGGTCTTCCTTACTACCTTCGCTAAAGGGTAGGCTACGCTCGCCTACTCCTATATTCTCTTAAGGGCCTTACGCCCTTTAACCGTCGCCGTCTATAGTACTACGTCTGTCGTACCCCTAGTATAAGTACCGACGATATTCTTTATAGCTATATTTACCGGGTTAATAAAGCTTTTAATAAGCTCCTCCTTTTTTATCTGACTCGCTTTCCTATAGCCTTCTTAATCTCTGAATCGTACTACTACTTCCCTTATCCTCTAAACGTCTAATTACTTAAGTGGCTGGCTACCTCGCGCCCCCTCTAGGCCTAGTCCTATCCTCAGGCCCGGGCTTTGCTAGGACCTAGTCCCTATGCTAGCCCTAGCTACCTAGGCCTATAACCCTCTACTATACCCTACCGACGCGTTTCTATCCCTCCCCGTTTTTTCTAAACGCGTTTCTAACTTAGTAATACGTACTTCCGTAGCCTTAAAGCCTCCTATTATAGTATAAAGGGTGACCTAGGTGACGCCCTATATCGCCTCTATTATCTCCCCGAACTAGAGACTCTAGATCGCCTGGATTATATCCCTTACTTTTATAATAGACTCTATAATATTTTAACCTTCCTAGCCTTGTCTCCCTTACTCTTTTTCCCTAATTTCCGGGGACTTTAGTAGTATTAGGGGTCCTGTCGTCGCGACCCTAAGAGTATCCCCTCTTACTTCCCTCCTACTACTACTTCTACTACCTCCTCCGTCCCCTTCTCCCCTCTCGTCTCCTTCCCGTAAGTTCGCATGTAACGCCTAGTATATTACCTACAGTCTTTGCGCGTACGCTTATTCGCCCGTTATTACCGCTATATTATTATTATCTTAGTATTAATACTAGTAATATCTTTATTAATAATAATAAAAATAGCCTATTCTAATAGATAAACCTTTTAAGAGATATTTATCCTAATATTAGTATAGATATTCTTAACTAAAGTATTAATAGTATTTCTAGGGGTATAATTATATTTTTAATATAATATATCTTTAATAGTAGTAGGGCTTTTCTAGATATTAATACTATTATTAATAGTTAGAAGATTACTTATAAATAGTCCTATTTTATAATATATAATATCTATTAAGTCTAGATTATTAAGTCGCTTATTAATAGTAAGATTTAAATATATAACCTTATTCTAGAAATAGGCCTTTTAAAGATACACTTTAATAACCTAGCTATTAGATCCTCCTAGAATAAATAGGAGTATTTATTAGAAGTTCCTATAAAAGTAGACTACCTTACCCTTAAAATAAGCCTAGTTATTATTATAAATATCCTAAAGGCTATAACTAATAGCTTCTATATTATATTAACTCTATATAAGAGACTTATCTTAAAAGATAATATAAGCTTACTTAATTAGCTTAGTAAGATTAGTCCCCTTCTTAATCTTATATAAGGAGGTAGTATTAGAGTCTAGGGGTATTTTAAATTATAAGTAAGTAGTTTAACCTCCTTATAAAAGTATTAATATAATACTAGAAGATACTATTATTAAAGTAACCTTTTACTAGAAACGTAGCCTTTTTATAATATTATTTTAAAATATTATTTTACTAGTCCCCCTAGTACTATTAAAGAAGAATAGTATACCTAGAGTACTAAATTTATTATTAGTATTAATATTAATAGTAGTAATAATCTAATTAGTACTATAGTATTAGTTAGTATTTAACCTATTTTATAAGACCTTAGCCTTATTAGGGGTAATTTAATAAGATATTTCTTCCTATAAAAGTCTATTTAGAATATTATTAAAATTATTAAATAGAATATTTAGAATAGGTAGGCTATATTAGGCTAGATCCTTAATATATTTAAGGGCTAATTAATATTCTAATTAGCTATTAATTAGGTAAAGGGCGTATTATTTAGTAAATAAATATTACTTATAGTAATTATCTAGGATCTAAAGCATTAAAAATCCTATTATAAGAGGTATAAGTAGTTATTTAAGATATACTCCTTGTACTTATTTTATAAGGTAAAGGTATTAGTAGGTTAAAGTTTAATTAATATTAATATAAAAAGACTTTATAACTTATAACCTCCCTAAAAATCCTTTCCCTTATTAAGGATCTTATTAGTATATCTATTATTTTTAGTTAATCTAAGCTTTATATAGGCCTCCTTCTATCTTATTAGCTAGCTATCTACTATCTAAAGGTTATTAAATAATATAGCCCCCTTAATATAATAAAGGAGTAGTTAATAATAGTAGAGATCCTTTATTTTTAAACTAATAAAATTAATACGCCTAAGAGTCTCCCCCCTTTTATAGTTTTTCTATTATTTATTTCTTTTATTCTATATAAAGAACTTAGGAAAATCGATATATAGATAGTTAAGTAGATCTCTTATAATAGTTAGATATTTCCTATTCTACTTTATAAAAGGTAATAGCTAACTATTATTATAAGCTTCTTTAATAAGATAGTTTATATTAAAAAACTCTATTAATATAGTCTTATAAAGCTTATTACTATCTATTAGCTTTTATTTAATAGCTTTATTAATAGCCTAATTATTAGCTAGCTTAAAAAGGGTATACTATTAATCTAGGAGGTAGATTTATAAATACTTTATATAAGGCTTTATAATACTTATACTAAATAAGAGTATCTTCTAGATAGCCTTAATAGAACTAATTTAGTAAGTAGATTAATACTTTATAATCTTATCTACTAACTCCTCTTACTATTACGGCTAGCTATTAGTAGTAGAGTTATTATTATTACGCGTATAATTCCTAATAAAGGAGATATTAGTCTAATTAGGTCCCTTATAAATATATTTATATAAATAGAAAATAGACTTAATAGAGCTATAGATCTTAATATTAATATAAGTACTATATTTCTTTAATAGATATAAGTTATAGGGGATAACCTACTAGTTATTAATAGCGGAATTGGGTTTAAGGGGGCTAACTAGATACTTATAAAGAGGATAACTCCTATTAAGTATAAAAGATATCTCTTAGTAAAAATCCTTTAGAAAAGCCTTACTATAATAACTCTTCTCCTAACTTAAATATCTATTACTAGGAACGCTAGTATAGTAATTATAAATTATATATTATAAGACTAACTTATATAGTATATTATTATCCTATTAAGGGGGGATAAATACTTAAATAATACTATTTATATTATTAACTATCTAGATCTAATCCTCTTCCTATATAATAAGGAGAATATAAGTATATAAGAGACCTTACTTCTAAAACTTAATAATATAATAGTAGCTTATATAAATCCTAAGGATATATTATTTAAAGAGGTCTTTTATTAGCTCTTAAAGCTTCTAATTAAAGATATAGGTAATTATAATAGTTCTATATTATTAGCTTACCTAAGGTATATTATATTAGGTTATATTATTATTAATTCTTATAAACTAAGATATATATATTAGGGCTAATATAAGTAGTTAGAGCTATTAGCTACTCCTTCTATTTATAATCCCCCCCTTATACCTTATAGCCCTTATAAGGCCTAATACCCTACTATTAGCCTTTAAGTCCCCTATTAATATCCTACTCTAAGTCTTAATCTTTAGGCCTTAAGTCTTCTAGCTTTATAAGAGCGGGTTATTCTTTAGTAAATTATATAAGTAGATTAGTTATAATATAGCCTGAATTAATATATTATAAGAGTATATCTAGGGTATTATAATAAGGCGGGCCTTTATAATCTATAATATAACTAATATCTAGATAATAAGTTATAATAGGAGTAGTTAGCTATTTAGCCTTATTATAAATTTATTTTACTTTAGCTTATAAGGTCTTTAAGGCCTTATTACCTTAATAAAGTATTTAATATATCCTAGGGGTAATATTACTCTTAGTTATATTAAAGGCTTTTTTATCCTTTATAATAATAGTTTTAACTAAGGGTATAATATCCTTAATAGCTTTTCTAGTAAGTACTATTATATCTACTTAAATAAATAGGGTACTATTTAAGTACTTTATAATAGTAATTATATAAATATATTACCTAATTAGATTAATAAAGACCCCTTAAAGATTCTTAATATTAGGTATTAAAGGAGGCGTAGCTTCTATTTCTATTATATTATAATTATAAGGTTAGATAGAACTAATAGAACTACTTATAAGAATCTCTTTAAATTCCTCTATTTCTATTATATTATAGTAATAAGATTAGATAAGACTAGTAGTACTACTTATATAAATATCTCTAGACTTATTAGCCCTTATATCTAATAATTAATAAGGCGCGTAGGTAAATTTATCTAAGAAATTAAAAAAAAAGTTTTAAATTTAAAGGTATTAATAGAGGTATTTATAATTAATATAAGATAAGTATACTAATACTTTATAAAGGCCTAGGAGAGGACTTAAGCTTATAAGAGCTAACCCTAGTAGTTAATTCCTTAGCCTAAGCTTTAGTAGCCTTTAAGCCTAGTTATTATAAGGTAGTAGTATAATATATTTTTAGATTATAATCTTCCTAATTATAAAGAATATATATATAATATTTATCTTTATTAAATTAGTTAAATATATTATATCTATTATTAAACTTAATATTAAATATATTACTTTAATAGATCTTAAGAGGCTCTAAGAAAATAAATCTTATAATATTAAAATCTAGAGGCTACTAAGCCTTAATACTAATAATAAGGATACCTTTAAGAATAATAAGACTTATAATAAAGTCTAATAGCTTTACGCGTTTAAGTAATACCTCTTTATTAAATCTACTTATAATACCATTAAGAGTAAGGACCTTTAATAGATAATTAATATCTTTTATTATAAGGTTAAAAAATAGGTACTTTAAATATAATTTATCTTTTAATTTATAATATTAATAGTCTTATTAAGTATCTAATAATTAGAATTTTATAATATAATAATAGTATTAATAAGACCCTCCTTATTTTTATAAGCCTAATATAAGCTTAAATTATATAGGGTTATATAGAGTTTATTATCTTAAGTAGTAATATAAGGCTAATAGACTATTAAGTTAAAGGAGGATATAATTAAATTAGAGATTTATAAAAGTATAAAGTAATAAATCTTATAAAGTATAAAGTATTAACTTAATTCTACTTAATAAGCTTATTATTATAATTATAAACTTAATAGCTAAGGTTAAATAGTTTATTTTCTATAAAATAGCTTTATACCCTAAAATTATATAATTATAATAGCTTTATATTATAAATATATAAGAAATAGCTTTATACCTTAAAATTATATATTATAATAGCTTTATACTTCTTAAATATATAAGAAATAGCTTTATATTTATACATATTATAAAATAACTTAAAAGGTCTAATTAATAACTTTATACCTTAAGGCTTTATACCTCTAAGGCTTTATACTTATACTACTATAATAATACTTTAAAAGGATATTCTTAATAGAATTATTAAACTAAGTTTAATATACTTTATATATCCTTTATTAACTCTTATAAATTTTCCTTTAATTTATACCCCTTCTAGGTTATAAGATATTATAGTTTATAATAGTAGAGTTTAAAGTCTAGGATTTTATCTACCTTATACTCTCTCTTATTATTATACTTTATAATTTTATTAATTAGGGGTAGTAGTAGTATAATATAACCTTTAATTATATTAATATAATAGGGTTCTATTAGATATATATAAAATACTAGGTATACTTTTATTTATAAAGGTAACTTAATCTTATAAGTATTAAGTATAATAGCTTCTACTATTAAAAAGGGGTTAACTTTTTAATAATCTAGCTTTTTATAAGGTCTTTATAATAAGATATTAATACTATATAATATAATATAGTCTTTTAATTATAAGGTTAGGGGCTTTCTCCTCTTATTATAATACTAAGCCTTAGTATTTTAAGCTATAATAAGCTCTTTCTTAAGGATTATATTAAGGTATTTTAGTTCTTTTACTATTTCCTAGGCGGTTATATTAAGGCTAATATAGCTAGGAGTATCTATTAATTAAAATAATCTAGGCTCTCTACTATTAAAAATAAAGAATAGGCTTTAATATATAATGTTATAAATACTATTATTATAAGTATATTCTTTAAGATTAATTAGAGTAACCTAATTATCCTACTAGTAATTTATAAAGACTTATAAATATTATTTAATAACTTAATTTTACTACTTTATTAAGCTATCTATTTATTAATAATATATTATTAAAAGCTTATAATTTATACTAAGGGTTTTTATAAGAGTTTATTAAAAATATAAAATAAAGAGGATATCCTAGTTATTAATAATTATATTAAGTATCTTATATAATTAAAATATATTTTATAAGAATAATATTATAAACTATTTAAAGGTTATAAATTTATAATATATAATATAATAATATATCTTATTAAAATTGTCTATTATTATTATAATATAATTATAAGTAATATTATTAATAGGGCTTTTATTATTTAGGAAGTTTATAATAAAGTCTATTATAATAGATCTTTATAATATATTAGGAATTAGAATAGGTATTAATTCCCTATATAATAGGTATTTTAAAGCTTTAATTCTTTAATAAGTATTATATATTTTTATATAATTACTTATATTATTACTTAGTAATAGCTAGTAAAATTAATAGTAGATAGTTAAAATAATCTAATTATAATTAAAGTAGCCTACTATTAAGGAATTATAAAAAATTTATATAATATAGATTTTTAAATCTATATCCTTAGGTATATAAAAATAATTACCTTAAAAATATAAAAGGCCTAATAGCTATTTATAACTTAATCCTTTAGCCCTAATAGCTCTATTATTAATCTTAAGTTTTTCTAAGATTTCTTTAAAGATAGTTTATAAGAGCTTTTTAATTTAGTTATCTTCCTATTCTATTATTTCTAGGTCTATTATTACCTAGTAGGCTATATCCTACCCTTCTTTAATAATTATAAATACTAACTTAAAGAAAGGGATTATAATATAAATAATATTAGGCTTATTATAATTAGCCCTTTAAGAGGGTATATTAGTAGGGTTCCTCTTTTTAAGCTAATATTAAATTTTAAAGTTAAATATTAAAAGAAACTCTACCTAATAGGCCTAATATTAACTTAATATTTTAATAGTAAGAAATAATTTAGAGTTATAATAGTTTATAATAATTATAATATAATATTAGGCTCCTTTAAGGTATTTCTATTATATTTAAAAGGATATAATAATAGCTAATAATTCCTAATCTAAGGTATTATAATTTATTTTAACTAGGTTAAATTAATAGTTATAAAATATAATTAGATAAGTATAAATATTATCCTTCCTTTAATAATATACCTCTAATAGTATATATATACTTATATCTATTTCTATTTATAAAGGTAGGTTAGGATTATAATATATTAATAGTAGTACCTTAATAAATACCTCTTTAAGCTCTTTAAATACTAATTTAACCTATTATAACTATTAAAAAGTAACTATTAACTTTATTAACTCTATTAATTCCCTTATAATTTAATTTTATTCCTTAATAAATTAATAATAAAAGTTATAAAATCCTAAGAAGGATTAAACTTATTTTATAATTATAAGAGTAGGCTAATTTATAATATTTAAGACTTATATTAAGTCTATTATAATACCCTTAAAGCTAATAATAAACCCTAAGAATTCTATAATATTAATATTAAATTTATATTTTTCTAGCTTAATAAATAGATTATACTTTCTTAATATTATTAAAACCTCTTTAATATAATAATTATAATTAGTAGGATTATTAGAGTAAATAAGGATATTATTAAGATATATAATATTTATAATATTTATAAGGTATAATAGCGCCTTATTAGTATATAATTAAAATATTAAGGGGGTATTAGCTAGTTTAAAAGGTATAATATAATACTTAAATAGCTTATAATAAATATAAAAAGCTATTTTTTATTTATTACCTTCTTTTACCTAAATTAAGTTATAAGCCCCTTATAAGTTAATTTTTATATATATTTTAGCTCTTTTTAATTAATCTAGAATATTTGAGATTAAAGGGATTAGATATTAATCTCTTACTATTATTATATTAAGGCCTTAATAATTTATATAAAGGTATAAGCCTCTATCCTTTTTCTTTATAAATAGGATTAATACCCTAGCTATTAATTTTAAGTATTTAATAAAGCCTAATTTAAGATTTTATTTAATATATACCTTTAAGACGCCTAACTTAATCTCTAATAAGTTATAAAGTAGGTTAAAAGGTAGTATAATTCCTAATTAAAGATTAATAGTATAACTAAGTTTATTATAATAGGGTAATAACTTACTTCCTTCCTCTTTATTAAAAATATTTAAGTATTTTAAGTACTTTACTAGTAAGACTCTTAGGGGTAATTAGCTAGCTTCCTTAATTATAAAGTAATAGGTATAAATAGTCTCCCCCTCTATTTTATTATTAAAGTCTATTTAATCTAATACCTTAATATTATTAGGTATATTAATCTTTCTCTTAGTCTAATTTATAATAAGATTAATTTATTAAAGTTATAATAAGCCTAGAATTATCTAATAATCTTATATAAGAATAGCTCTAAAAGTATAATAAGAGTAGTAACTACTTAAAGTACTAATTTTAATATAAAATAGTACTTATAATAAGGTAGAATTAATTATCCTTTTATTTATATTAACTACCTTTACTACCTTAGTATTTAGGGTATAAGGCCTAATATTTAAACTTAATTTACATTAATAAAATTTACTATATCTTTATAATTAATAAAAGCTTATAAGGTTAATTTTATATATTAATAGTATAAGTTAGAATAGTTTTTTTTATATCTATATAAGTATTAAGATATAGTCCTTATTATAAATATTATTAAATATATTTAATAAAGTAAGGCGTAGGAACTCCTTTTTAAGGATATATTATAACTTTTATAATTAATACTCTAAGTTATACCTTACCTACTTTAAAGGGGCTAATTCCTAGGTTATAAAGCCCTCTTCTAAGACTAGTATAACTTATAATACTATCTTAGGTATTATAAATAATTATTTTTTAAATAGGGGTAATTAATAGGTCTATTAATATAATCTTTAGCCTAATATTTCTTTTACTTATAATATATATATATACCCCTTAATCCCTTTAAACCTTTTAATAGTTATTATAAATATTAGCCCTCTTCTTACTATTTACCCTTAATAATTTAAAGTTTATATTATTTAATTTATTATATAAGGGAGAGTATTCTCTACCTTCCTTATTAAGATAGTTATTAGTAAATTATACCCTTTTTTATTAACCCTATTCTACCTTCTTATAATCTTTTAAGGTTTACTTCCTAACTTTAATATAATTTTTAGCTTATTATATTATAATTTTAAATCCTATAAATATATCTAGTAGTTACTATTATAACTAATAGATATAATTTAGAATTTTAGTTAATAGCTTTTTCTTATAAGTATAATAAATTACTAAATTATTTTATAATAGATCTATTACTAGAGTCTTAAATCTATTAATAAAATTTTATATTAACTCTTTATTTCTTATATATATATAGTCTATTTTTAACTTTATATTTAATCTAATATCTCTAATAGAGTAATTCTCTAATAATTCTACTTATAACTTATCTTAGTCCTTAAAGGTCTCTTAGAGGCCTAATAGTCTTATAAGTTATATCCTTATTTTAATTTTAAGTCTAAGGTAGGTATATACTATAAATACTTAAGTATTAAAGCCCTTAATAATTTATAAGTTAAAGAAATTATTACAATTAATAATCTATAAATAAATGTCTATTAAAGAGCTAGTAAATATTAGGGGTTTATTATATTTTACTCTCTTATAATCTTAATTTATTATTATTACTACTATTACGGCTCCTATTAGAGGTATATATATAAAAGGGGCTACGCTATACCTTATAATAAGCCCTAATAGATCTATTAAGCCTCTTCCCCTTTATAAGGCCGTATTAATAATTTTATATTAGGACTTTACTACTTTAGTCTTAAGGATAGCTATTTAGTTAAATAGTTATTAAGCCGTCTTAAGGCTAATAGTATCTAGACCCCTAGAGTTATAGTCTCCTTAATATATAAGTAATAAGGATAGTATACTAGCTATTTCTTAAGTAGGTCTATATTATACTATATCTTAGGTATTATAAGTCCTTAGGCCCTAATTAATAAGATTATAAACTAGGCTTCTATTAGGAAGAATTAATATAATAGTTCTATATTATTAACTCGCCTAGAGTATATTATATTAGGTTATATTATTATTAATTCTTATAAACTAAGATATATATATCGGAGCTAAAATAAGTAGTTAAAGCTATTAGCTACTCCTTCTATTTATAGTAATTAGGTTATAATAGTACTCTAATATCTAACTAGATACTAGTAAGCTTTAAATATTAGGCTACTTAAAATTATATATAAAGGTAATAAAAAAATTAGGTTTACCCCTTTTTTAGATTATTATTATAGCGTCTTATATTCTCGCTTTTATAGTATATAGGCTTCCTAGTATTATTAATAAGAGGATAGTTATCTTACTATTAATATCTTTAAGCGAGATATCTAGATTTATACTAAGCCTATCTATTAGGCTAGAGTAGTAGTCTACTTAAATAGTTTATTAATTCTAATAATACTAATTTAAGTTATTAAGCTCTATTAATATCTAGATATTAGTAGCCTAATAGCTAAATAGATATCTACTATTAATAGTATAATTAAAGAAATTAGGCTAGATTTAAATATTAATTAGCTAATTATTTAAATTATATTAACTATCTTATAATTAATATCTAAATTATTTATAACTATTTATAACTAAGTAGATTTAGGTCTAGAAAATAATTAGGGAAATATATTAAATAACCTTACTTATATCTATTTTATATAAAATTATTATCTTATTACTTACTAAGACCTATTATAATCCTAAGGTATATACTTATTAGTAATATACTAGTCTAGTTCCTACTTAGGGTTACTACCCTCTTCGTACTCTAGTTTATTATTACTACTAATTAAGGTATACTAGGCGAGCGTATTAGTAATACGGTTCCGTCGTAATATATATAATAGATAATCGCCTAGAAGCTAGTAGCTAGTTAATAGGAGGCGGTTATACTATAACTATTTATTAAAGGGAAATAGGAGCGGATATTAGAGGGCTATATAAGAAGGATACTAATTAGGATTTAATATAAGGCCCCCCTTAATAGTTCTAATATCAATATCCTACTTAATCCGGCCTCTTATAATATTATTAGGAGTTATTATAATATAAGCTACTTTTATAAAGGTAGGGTAATTATAAGTATACTTATCCTATTATTTAGGATTTAGCTATTAGATATAAACGCTTATAATATTAATAGGATATTATAGTTTATTCTTCTTAAGGTAGTTATAGTAGGATTTAAACCCCTAGATATATAGGTTAATAGACTAGAGAGTATATTAAGTAGAAGTAAGGGTATCTTAATTTAAGTTATTAAAATATTAATAGTAAGTATTTAGTTACTCCTATATATTATCTAGTATATAGATCTAGGTAAATTTTAGCCTAAGGCTATTATTAGTAATAAGAGGACCTATTAAATAATAAATAGACCCCTAGATCTAGAAGGTAGTTTAATTAATATAAGTATTAATATTAATTATATCCTTACTAGTAAAGGAAAGATAATTATTATAATTAATCATATTATTTAAAAATTCTTTACTACGTATAATTATCCTTCTTATAAACTATCTATTAATAATAATATTATTTATATTATTAAGTAATTTATTAATAAATTATACCCTAAGCTCTACCTCCTTTTCTAGCCCTTTAAGTAATAAGTTAACGTCGACTAGCTTATATAACTAGTTAGGGGATAGCTAATTATTCTTCCTACTATTATAGTAAGGCTATTAACTATCCCCTAAGTTACTATATTTATTTTCCTATAATAGTATATTATAATATAGGTATATATTATAATATAGGTATATATTATAATATAGGTATATATTACTAGCGATATTAAATAATCTATTAACCTAGAAGATAACTTAATTTACCGCCTTCTCTAGATCCCTATATACTTAATATCCTAGCTCTAGTATCTAACCCCTATATATATAGTTCCGCCGTTAGTAGGGACCTTATTAGGTAGGGGGCTAGTACTTAGTATTATTATCTACGTCCGCGTTAGGTATACTAGTAAAGGGTATATTATTAGTATTTTAATAGTAGTAGGGGAGTAAACTAATTAGGTATAGGGATTTCTTTAAGGGCGTATTTAATAATTAAAGGGATTAATTAGTAAGGATCCCTTAGGGGAATAACTACTTAAATAGTTATATTAATAGGAGGAGTAAATAGTAGGTAGTTAGAATACTTATTATAAGAGAGATATTAATAGAAGCTTTATAATAAGTTATTATATTAAACCCTAACTATAAGTATATCCCTAGATATATTAAATATATTATTTCTATTAATAATACAGAGGTCTATAGTAGTCCGCTTAGGGCGGCTAGTATAACTTATTCTAGTACTCCTATAATCTTTCTTATATTTATTACCGGCGATATTAGGGTTAAGAAGAGAAAGAGGTATTTACTAGGTAGGTAATAATATTAAGGAAGCGGATAAGCTAGTCTTAATATAATTAGAATAAGACTAGATATTATAAAGATAGGTAGGGTATAATAGAAGTATTAATAAGGGGTCTAAATAGATATTTATAATAGGTTAGTAAGAATAAGGAATTCTATAATAGGTATTAATAAAGAGATAGGTAGAGAAAAGTACTAAAAAATAGGAATATTAGTAGATAAATCTATTTATAATAGTATATCTTATAAATTATAATACTAATATTAATAATTCTAATAGTAATAAACTTCTTAGAAGATAGTAAATAACTTTATTTACTTAAATATTATAAGAAGCGTAGGTATATAGTTAGGTAGAATATAAAAGATATTAAGACTTTAATATTCCTTAGAAAAGAAAGCTAAACCTAAATAGAGAAAGTAGTAGGACTTCTCTATAAATATATTAGCTAAATAGGTATAAGAGATCTTTAAGATTTGAAATTCTGTATTTTCTATTATAGTAAGAAGATAGTAGCTTTAAGATAAGGTTATTAATAGTCTTTAAATATTATTTTATCTCCTTTAAAGCTTTAAGACCTAAGTTAACCTTATACTTTTATCTTATAAGTACTATTAGTTATAAAGGATTAATTAATTATATTCTAATATTACCCTTTTATATTACTTTTCCCTTCCCTCTTAATAATATATTCCCCCTCCTACTTTATATAAGCTTTACCCCTCTAACTTTCTTAGCTAGTAATTATAGTATTCTATTAGCTATTTATACTATCTACCTATTAATATATAGAATAAGAAATATATTATTAAATAATATTATAAGTCTACTTAGTATAAGCTATTATTTAAGTTATTAAAGATATTTAATAATAGATAAAAGAAGGAATATAAGGTTTAAAAGTTTTAATATAAGGTAAAGTAATATTAGGTAGAATTTTCCGCGTAGACTAACCGTCGAGTCGGGATTCGGTACTAAGATTTAGTACCGACCGAATACTCGGGTTAGGGTCTTAGTACTAACTGAAATTCTCGGTACCTACTTCTAGTACTAACTCGCTAAGGCCTTGATACCTTAGCGAATCGGGTTGACCCGACTTAGATCGCTAAGGTATCGCCAAGACGCTAAGCCCCTAATAAAATAGTAAGGATCCCTAATTTTTTTCTAGAATTACCCTTATACTAAAAATAGATTTTTTTTTAATTAGAATTTTATTACCCCTTCTAGTTCCCTAGGGATATGCATTACCTTTTTGCATTACCTTAAAGAATTACCTAGGCTAGGCTAGGTAATAATAATAATAATGCTTAGTAATATAGTAGTAAATTATAGATGTAATAGTAAATACTACTATAAATAGAAAATATTAGTAATATTATAGTTATTATTTCTATAGGAATAGCTAATTAGCTATTATCTTTTTATATTACCTTATTTACTATTAAGAGTTACCTAGTTAGTAATAATAATAATACTTAGTAATATAGTAATATATCCTATATATAATAGTAAATATTATTATAAAAAGAAAATATTACTAATATTATAGTCGTTATTTCCCTAGGGATATACATTACCTTTTTATATTACCTTATTTACTTTCAAGAATTCCCTAGGTAATAATAATAGTAATAATTGGAAAAAAAAATAGAAAATATAGTAAGAAATACTACTAAAAATAGAAAATATTACTAGAGAAAAAAGTCTTAGCGATTCGAGTTAAGACTTCGGTACTAATACTTAGTACCTACCTAGGTACCAACTCGAGGTACTCGGTACCTACCTTAGTACCGACTCGAGGTACTTAGTACCAGATTTTGGTATCGAATCGCCAAGACTCGAGTCGGGTACCCGACTCGAGTTCGAAGTACCGACTCGACGCGGTCAGTCTAGTAATTTAAGTTAGTACTTTAGTACTAATACTTAGTACCTACCTAGGTACTATCTTAAATACTTAGTACTAACTATTAGTACTAACTTAAATACTTAGTATTAGGTTTTAGTATTAAATTACTAAGACTTAAGTCAGGTACCTAACTTAAGTTTAAGGTACTAACTTAATACGGTTAGTCTATTATATAGCTCTACGGCGTCGTAGTTAATAGTTTTTCGTAGGAGGGAGGTACTATTAAAGACGCGTAATTACTATATTAATATTAATAAATAGTCCTAGGGATAATACTTCTAGGTACTATTCCTATTAATAATATATCCTAGGGATAATACTTGAGTGGAGGAGATTCAAACACATCGGGTTGAAGAGCGCCTACTTCGCTTCCCGCGCAGACGCCTCGAACCTCCGAATCTAGCCATGGCAGCCCCCTTTGCCCGTGAGGCCCTGGAGAAGTTGCCGGAGCCTGAGTCAGGAGAGGGTCACAAGCGTGGTGAATTGTCACGTTCATGGAAGGCCTTCTGGGGGAGTCAATGGTCACTAGGCCAGCGAATAGTGAAGACATATGGCAAATGACACCCGTGTACGTAACGAAAACTCCTCCAGAAATAGCTGACCATCCTGTCAGAGCTCCGTATCACAAGTGGCGTTGGGAGTTGCAGACCAGGATTAAAGATTAAGAATTCCGGAATATGGTGCACGAGAAGCCTCACTTCGGGTTTCAGATGTATTCCCGGCTCGGCCAGCTGATCCATTCCCCACGCTTCTCTGAACCTGCAGAAGACGAGCGTGAGATCCAAGAGATCATGGAAGCATTACAGCCACTACCAGAATACAGGCGCCGCTGCTTTAATATTGACTGGAAGAAAGCGAGGATGAGGTACAAGTCTGAAAAGCTAGAAGCCCAGAAGGAAGCGGAGGAGAAGAAGTACCTGCCCATGGCGGCCAAACGTCTCAATCAGAAGTTCGAAGAATTGAAAAAGAGCGTCAAGAAACTATGTGATATGTACGCTTGTGAACGATTCGCAGAGAAGGCCTTGATTGTCTGCTATCTACGCTGATTGATTTACGTACCATTACTCATCTTATCCTCGTTTACCCCTCCCGTCTTTGAACTACTTCTTCGTTCTTCCGGTCCTCCACTGCATCCCTTTTCTCCGAATAAGCCATATAGCAACGGCTCCGAACCCACCACTCCACAGACCCAGCAGCGTGAAATACCAGCCTCGCCCGGCGGCATCGAGCAGCGGCTGCAAGACCGCAACGCCTGCAGCCGCCATCGCACATCGAGTGATACTAGCTGCTGCTGCAGCTGTGCTCGGGCTCTCGGGGAAGACATCAACCAGGAGGGTATTATAGGTAGTATAAAACCAAGTACTCCAGAAACCTTGAACAAATTGCAGTATCAGAGCTACGGAGACATGCGCATGCTTGCTTACCGCCCATCCGTAACCGACTAAAGTTGCAGTGGATATTATCAGAAGCCACGAGCTCCCCCTTGATCTTGCCCGCTCGATCGGGAAATTAATCAAATCGTCGCCAGAGACCTTGTTGACTGTCCAGCCTATCTTCTTGGCCGTGACTTTATAGTTGTGGTCCATGACTTTCCCAACGCAGTAGCCGCCGATGACTATACCTGCTCCACGGGGTAGATATCCCAGGCCGATCTGGAGCTCGTTGAAATGGTAAATGGACTTGTAAATATCGGGAACCGCAGCAACAAGAGAGTAGTCGACGGTGTAGAAGGAACCATGCATCCATAGAACGAGGAAGGTGTCAAAGTGAAAAATCATGCGGAGACATGCCAATGGGTTTTGAATGCGGAATCTTTTGAGGAAGCTGCGATTGAGGTTCTCATCCTCATCCTCAGCGTGTTTCTCGTTCTCGCTCTTGCTCGCACTTTCCTTGTACCCTCGGAGCCAATGTTTGCAAATTTTGTACCAACTCTCTTCCCACCAGCTCTGTCTCTTTCCCTCTCTGCCGTTGCCCACTACACTCCTCGCCGTCTCGGGCAGCAGAGCGCTAATACCGAGCAACAAAATCGCTCCTACAATGACCAGCACCCAGAAGACCCACTCATAACTTCCACTCGTGTAGGCAACACAGCCACCAACGACGGGCCCAACGCAAGCCCCCAGATTCAACGCCATGCTCACCGGGCCAATCATTTTGCCCCTTTCGCTGGGCACGCAGACGTCAGCCACAACACCATAACTGACCGCAAATGCTGCACTAGCTCCCAGACTTTGAAGCGCACGGAGACCAATCAGGACGCTGTAGCTTTGTTTGTTGACTGCTAGGCCTAGGTTGGCAATCACGTAAAGAGAGACCGTGAGGAGGTAGACTGGTCTGCGGCCAAGAGAGTCTGATAGAGGACCGAATATGGCAGGAGATAGGGCTTGAAAGATAATGTAGATTGTCAAGGTGATGTTGATGGATTGGGCGGATGTGTGAAAATGGTTTCTTAGTAAGGGGAGAAGAGGGAAGTAGATGGTTGCTGTTAATGGGGAGATTGTCGTTGCCAGGCCCAGGAGGAGAGTGAGAAGACGCTTTTCATTGCGAGTGAATGTTGTGTATGGTATAGATGAAGTGCTTGACTGCGACGGTGTAGTGTCCGAAATGTGCTCAGTTGCCGACTCTTGGACCTGTTTGATCCTGAGAACTGAGATTGGAGACACCTCGTGTGGAGGCGGCAGGCCCGGTGCATCTACCATGAGTGATGTCGTACGCAATTATTGTAGGTACTTGGTAAACGGGGTTATAGGATGGCAGTAAAAGAACAAACGAGGCAGCGTTGGCGACAAAGGTTCAAGCATTGAGAGTTGAAAAGTGAGTAGCAAAATCAATTGCCGATGCCGCTCTTCCGCGAGATGTCATATAATAGGCGCCCGCACCAACGCATCATGGTTCTTAAGCCATGCAAGAATTTCCTTATCCAGGTCATCCATCCGTACCCTGGGACATGCATAGGTGTGGGCTGTCTCGAGGCCATATAACTGCAGTGATTAACATCCATACGGCACCGAAGTTTCAGATATGCGAGTTGCCCGTTTGATGGGGCCTGTTACGTGCATGGAATCTCCAAGATACGTGCAATACATTCGTCTGGGATTTTAAAGCGATCTCGATGAAAACCAGCCTTTACCTGCCCCTACAGGCCACAAGGTGAAGGCTTTGACTGGTTTCATGAGACTTTTTACTATACAAATCCGTATTGTAGGACTCCTATGAGTCTTTCCTTCTCTCAAGACCACAACTTGGACTTCTTAGATTATGTCTTGGTATGGTCTCGTTCTGTCGAAAGTGAGGCTCTGTCAGATTCATTGAGCCTTGGAGGACCCTCGCCTTCAGAGAACGGGGCGTATTTGTCGATCAGATAGTACATGTCATCATAGACACTATTGCGTTGGTCAGCAAGCTGGTCGAGCTATTAAGGATTCGCTTGTTCCAATCACTGGCTTGGAATATTGCATTGAGCACTTACGTCTGTCGAACCGCCTTTCCTTGAGCCATGTGGTTGACAGAATATATGACGTTGTAGTATGTTGAATACATGCGATTCCTGTCGTCCCATTCTTCTTTGGGTTCACTGGGCCCGTAATGTCGCAGATATGTCCTTGTATAAATCTTGTTACGGATCTTGTTGTAATGGCACCTCCAATCGCCGATCTCCATTTCGTTATGGGCATAGTAAGCTCCCGAGTCAAAGACGTAGATGTCTCCTGTCTCATAGGAAGTCCCGGTGTTTCCCTCCCAGAGATCAGCGTGGATCAAACAGGGTTTAATGCTACGCCCATCTCTTTCGAGGACGCCGATCAATCTTGGAATGACGCTTGAGAATATCCTCTTCTCGAGCAGGTCAAGCTCCTCCCAGTACCCGTTGACCTCGAAATCGAGATACGCGACATGCCGCATTAGATTGAAGAAGAAGTCAGTCCAGCTGCTCTCCCAAGACACGGCCTGCGGTGTACGACCTTGGCATGTCGTGACTTGAAATCCAAATTTGCCGGTAGGTGAGACGCTATTTCGGTGCAGCTGGGCCAATTTTGAGCATAGTTGGTTCGGCTCGGGAACGCGGTCGTTCATGTCGATGAAATCCGAAAGAAAGTAATACGTGTCTGGATTACCAACGCCATATCTGCCCCAAGATATAGGCTTCGGGACGAAGGTTGGCATGGTCTTGTAGAGCTCTGACATGGCATTATACTCCCCTTCCATCATTACACGGCCGCGGTCTTCGGCTGCGCATTTCAGGAAGTATCGGGCATGGGACCCGTCTGAGAACTCCACATTGATGCGAGCGGTGATTGTCCATGCCGATGTGCCAAACCTGTTAGCGGAGAGAACTTTTGTGCCATTGGGGAAGCTGGCTAAAAAATTCTCATCGAGGGGGAAGTCTCCATAGACAAAGAGAGCATCCGGACGTGGGTCGTTCAGGAGATCATGCACTGCCTCGCTCATTTTAAGATCTTGAAAGAAGCAAAAAAGTCACGATAAGATGGAGTCCAAGCGATGGTTGTCAGCTTGGCGAAGGCTCAGCGAGATGATACAGAGGCGACGCAGGTCTCTCATATACTCCATACATCGAGAGATTCTAATCGGCGCCCCACCCCTAGGAGCGACAGCTTCTAGAATAGGGGTGGGGGCGCCGATTATAGATCCTTTTCGCGCCGGATCGATAGTTGCATGTATCCCTACCCCCATTCAACCAATTAGAACCTTTCCTTCAGACTTTAATACGGAGACTGGCAGATCGGATACCTGTACACTGCTGGCACTGCAAGAGCCACTCAGCGTTGCAGCGTTGTGGGAGCGCTGCTCAATTAGCTCTTATCCCTTTTCTTTGTACTTCAGAAGCATGCGGTGAGCCGTAATGCTGGCAAATAGGCCCCTCGGGGTTATTCTTGAGACCGCACCTTTCAGCCTCCACGACCATTACAGGCATCCAAGCGAGGCCTAAAGAATAGGAACGTCTTGTGTGACTGCGTGCATGAAGACTTCCCGTCTTTCCGTTTGACTTGCGTTACTTCGCTCTTTGCCATCTTCCTTCAAGCTCGGTCTACTGTGAGTACTTGATCGTATATCGCGCATTTATTGTATACTGTTCTGCGCAAATATCGCGAAGGATGACATACTCAGCATGACAGTGTTGTTGTGAGGCTCGACTACGTTGTGATCGAAGTATTCGGCATTCTTCCAGCATAAGGCCAGACAATGGTTTGTCTCCGCGTCCCTCCTCGTTCATTTCTCGGACTGTGCTGACGATGTGCTTAGTTCAAGAGACTACGCGAAGGACGCTCGAGTAGGCCTCACTCGGAAAAAGCCTCGTCAGATACGTTAGTTCCGACTACCTCACGAGCGAGTACATTAGTTTCAGCTCCGTCACGAGATGGCCGAAAAAGTTCTGTGGGCTCTATGTTCAGTGACTGGACCAGGAAGAGAAGTCTCACACCCAATGGACCTCGGACTACAACAAGTCCGAGCTCAAGCTACCGCCGTTCGAGTCCTTCGCCAGGTCCGACACCCAAGACGTTAGGACATTTGGGTCTCCACGTTGTTCATCAGCCAGGAACTGCACCCGTCCTCGATTTCATATTTATACATGGTTTGGGTGGCGATAGTCAGAGGACATGGTCCAAAGATCCCCACGATCCGAGCCTTTTCTGGCCGCAGCATTGGCTGCCATCCGAGCCAGAGATAGGAAGAGCTCGAATACTGAGCTTTGGGTACAATGCCAGCTTTCTTCCTGGAACGCCGAGAAGCATCTACAGAATTGGGGATTTCGCTAAAGAGCTCCTTTACGAAATGAAGTTCGGCAAAGACCACGATGGCGAAGACCTAGACATCGGCAAGGTGCCTATAATCTTTGTTGCGCATTCTATGGGCGGTCTGGTAGCAAAAAAAGCTTATCTTCTCGGTCAGAACGACGAGACGTACCAAGACATTATTCGCTCGATATCAGCAATGGTCTTCCTGGCCACCCCCCATCGTGGCACAAATCTAGCTGAAGTCCTGAACAGATTGCTTACAGTTTTGCTCCAGCCTTCCCAGGACTTCATCACTGATCTGAAAAAGAGCTCACCTGCACTGGAAGAACTCAATGAACAGTTCCGTCATGTTGCACCAAAGCTCTCTATTTGGTCTTTCTATGAAACGCTTGCCACTCCTGTCGGGCCAATGAAACTCATGGTACTTGACAAGGACTCGTCAATTCTAGGATATACTAAAGAAATTTCAAGACCGCTTGATGCAGATCATCATGGCATATGCAAATACTCTAGTCCGGATGATTCGAATTACGTCAGCGTCCGCAATGCTTTGAGCTCCCTTGTCAAACAATTTCGATCAAGGGGGGTTACGGCCGTGAGCACCCGAATTTCCGAGGAAACCAAAGATCTCGAGAAATTTTTAGCGATCTCCTCCGGCCCAGAAGAAGACTTGAGCTCTGTGCGACGTTGGTGGATCCCGGGCACATGTGACTGGCTGCTCCATGAGCCAGACATACGGTCGTGGCTAGGGACAAAACAAGAGTCTTGCGTTACTTGGTTCTCTGCACCTCCAGCTAGTGGGAAGTCAACTTTGTCGGCACATATTATTAGTCACCTCCGCGACTCGGGCGTTGCGTGCCAGTATTTCTTCTTCAAATTCGATGACCCAAGCAAACGCTCTCTGAGTACTTTCTTGAGATCTATTGCGTATCAGATAGCAAGAGATATCCCTGCTTTCAAGCGCAGCTTGATAGAACTTTCAACCGAAGGATTCAATCTCGAAAAGGCCGACTCTACGCTCATATGGAAGACGCTATTTAAATCCATTCTTTTCGCTATGGACGTTTCGATTCCCCTCTATTGGGTTGTTGATGCTCTGGATGAGTCGGAGTCCCCAAAAGCCCTGCTACTGCTGCTGCTGAATGTCATAAGCTCACAGACTCCTTTACGTGTACTCATCTTCAGTCGCAAGACCGAGCCTTTATCTCTTGCATTCGGACGACTTGCCAGCTCGCTACCACTCAAGCTGATTGAGAAAGACGGCTTTGAATTTAACTCGATCGATATTCATACGCTTGTCGAAAAAGAAATCAAACATATGCGCGGCAGTGACGAGCTTAGACAAAGGGTTGCACAAACTGTTGAGAGCCGTGCTCAGGGTAGTTTCCTATGGGCTCGATTAGTCCTAGAGGATATTATCAATTGTCACTCAGAAGACGCCATCCAAGAGGCTCTGGATGATATTCCAAGTGACATGAACAATCTGTATCGACGTATGGAGCTAACCATATTGAACAATCCTCGCAAAGCCAATACAGCTCTAGCAAAAGCAATACTTCAATGGACAATTTGTGCAAGTCATTTATTGACTCTCAAAGAGCTATCCCAAGCATTAAGACCTCAATTTCCGGAGATGCTAGACTTAAGGAGGACTATTCAGGACATCTGTGGCCAGTTTCTGATTATAAATAACACTGGCCAAGTGACCATTGTGCATCAGACTGCCCGCGACTATCTAATTAAGAACCCTAGCAACGAAAGCTTTATAGACCCCGGAAAAGGTCATGAAGAGCTTTTCAGAAAGTCGGTCTCAGTCTTATGTGATCCAAGCCTTCGGTTTAAATTTACACATGGCCAACATGCACTTCGCAGTACGGATCCATTCTTATTCTATGCTGCAACATCGTGGATGCACCACCTTCGAAACACAAGGGCCGCATCGAACGAAGCTTTAGACAAACTTGTCGAGCTTTTCAAGAATCTGTCTGTACTGACATGGATCCACGCATTGGCACTTGTTGGCCAGTTAGAGATGTTGGTCAAGGCTGCGAAGGTCCTCACCAATTTCGTTAGCAATAGACGCAAATTAAATTCCACCAAGAATCCTCTCCTTCATCGTCTTTCTGACCTCGATCTTCTGGACCTTTGGGCCATGGACTTGGTCAAATTGGTTGGTAAATTCAGCAGACAGTTGCTCTTGGATCCGACAGTAATCTATAGACTCATTCCTCCGTTATGTCCTGAATACTCCATCTTGCATCAACAATTCCATCGGCCAGATTCAGCCGATGTGGCTGTCAGAGGTAACTCAAACACTTACTGGAATGATAGTTTGGCGAAAATAACTCTCCCAAATGGTGATCAAGCCTGGAATGTCACATGTGCTGCCCAGAATCTCGCTGTTCTGGGGTCGACTGGAACCGTATATCTCTGGAATTCTTCCAACTTCACAGAGACCTGTACATTGCGGCACCAGGAACCCGTAACAGCATTTTGTCTCAACAACAAAGGGAATAAACTTGTTACGTATGGGTTGCGAAATACCAAATCCTGGTCCGTTCCTTCAGGTCAACTGCTATCATGCACCCCGAACCCAGCGGATAGCAAGGCCATGTCAATAATTTTCACGGAGAACGATGCAAAAGTCCTAACCGGATCAGATGACAGAGTGATACGTTATCTTCACATCAAGGACTTGGAAGCAGGCTGGCAAATTGTGAATGATAGTCTCTTGAAGGAGAACTCTCAAGTTGAAGGTACCTTCGTTAATTCTCCTATGTGCATGTCATTCAACGGAGACGGAACTCAGGTTGGTGTGTCTTATAGAGGTTTTCCTCTGTCTGTCTGGGCGTTGAAAGAAGGCTATTGTGTTGGCAGATGCAAAAGAGCGAAAGCATTTCGGAACGACCACGCCCGTACGTCAACCAGCTGGTTCGCCGTCGATCGATTTACTTGGAATCCTGTATCTGGACACACGATTGGCCTCTACAGAGATGGCTGCGTTTTCAAGTGGCATCCTGTAACAGATGAGAATCAGGAGGCTCAATCTGCTGCTGATGAGATCGCAGCCAGTTCCGATGGCAAGCTGTTCGTCACAAGCAATAGCGATGGGACCGTCCAGGTCTGGAACTTTGCGTACTTCACTGTAATTTACCAACTGTCCTCAGCCGATCTAGTAACAGGCCTGGCTTTCAGTCCTGATTGCAGGCGCTTCTACGATCTGCGAGGCTGCTCAGTAAATGCTTGGGAGCCTAATAGCCTCATTCGCTTCTCGGAGACCGAGGAATCCTTCAATGACGCAGCCAGTGAAGACCAGTCCCTGACCTCGATATCACATACCTCTGAAGCAAGCTTGGTGCAGTATGAAGCTGCCACTGTAGTTGCTGTTGCTCCCGGCAGCACCCGGTACTGCGTTGGCAATGAGGTAGGTACAGTAGATCTTCTCGACACACGAACAGAGGATGTAATCGAACTTGCCAGATTTTTGAACTTCCTCAGTGTTAGCCAGATGGCCTGGAGTCAAGATGCGACGCATTTTGTCGCTGCCGATCTCGGCGGAGACATTTTTGTTAAACATTTGATCACTTCGCCAGCTGGTGCTAGTGGCACAACTGAATTGAAGACTTTGGCAATTCCTAAAGTTGACCTCGACGGGCGTGGCATACACCAGATGCTCTTCAACGACGACTCGACATTACTGCTCATCATAAGTGAGGATCTCGGTCAGATCTGGTCGCTGAATGACGAGGCGGTGATCGCTACACTTGTATTTGATCAGGGTATGAATCGCAAGTGGCTCCAGCACCCAACGCAAAAGTCCACATTTCTTGGCTTTGGAGCGACTGACATACGAGTGTTTCGATGGCAAAACTTCTCAGAACAGCCATGTCTTTGTTTCCGAGAAGATCGTCCCCGACTCGGCAGTCATACGAAGCTCGACTCTATGGAGGACTATACCCTCGATTTGGCCCAGCTCTCGCTTGGGACAAACGGCAAACACGGCTTAACTTCTGTCGTCAATAGAGCAATGCTCACACAGGACGGTAGACATGTGCTGGTTCAGACAAAGGGTATTTCCGGTCAAGGCCGAACTGTCAAACGGGTGCTTATCTTCGATACCTCCTCTTTCGTCTCGGATGGAGAAGAAGATCCCACATCAACACCGCTTCCCTACGCCTACATCCCACCAGACATCCTGTCAAGAATCGAAATCCCACTAGGCATCTTATCCGGATCGAGACTCGCCTTCTTAGACCAAGACTTGTGGTTCTACACCTTCAAGCTGAAATCTACCTACGATGATGATGTTGAGGCGCTCCAGCGACATTACTTCGTTCCTCGAGATTGGACAAGCACCGAGAGCTTAGAGCAATGTTGTATGATGGAGGATGGAAGTCTTCTGTCTCCGAGGGATGACAGAGTTGCTGTTATCAGATGTAATTTAGAAGGTTCGAGCTTTTGAAGAAGGCTCAGGATGTACGTATCGTGTTGCATAGCACATCGACGAGACAGCGGTTACGCAGGATCACGACGCCTTGTATGTGAATCGGCCTCTTGTCGGGTCAGACCTGTAGAGGCATACCTAGGGATTGAATAAGGTCAGTTCAACAAATACTATCAATTCCACGATTTGACTGATCGATTGCTCAAGCCCTTCGACCGTCATTCACATCACCGCCCCGTCTCCTCTCTCTCTCTCCTCGACAAAAGTACGTCAACTCCAATCTGCGTACAAATCTATGAATTCCTCACTGTCTACTCCTTCTCTGGATCCGCCAGCCGCAAATTATACCCCAACAATACAGCCGGCACGAGCTCATGCAGCTCGAGCATAGCGATATCCCGGCCCAAATAGCTTCTCTTTTCCGCGCCGAACAATAAGATGTTACTGTCCACTTTGCTCAGGGTAGATTTATCTGCGTCGAGCCAGCGATACGGGTCCCAATTATCTGCGTCGGAACCGAAGATCCATTTGTCGCGGTGGAGGAGTCAGGCGTTTATGCCGACGACTGTGCCGGGGAGGAAGGTTTTTCTGGCGTCTGGTAGAAGGAGGCCTGTTGGTGATACCACGCGTTGTAGTGGGAGGGAGAAAGCTGGATGGAGGCGGGGGGCTTCTCTTCGGACTGCATATAAGTAAGGGGGGGTTTGGGATTATGTCCACGCTACGAATAGGGGGAGATGCTTTTGTCTGATACAGCTTTATCGAGCTCGGAGCGTAGCTTTGAGAGGCTGGAGGGGTTTTTGAGTAAGGAGTAGAAGACTGCTCGGAGGATAGTGCTTATCGTTCCGCTGCCGGCGTTGATATTCATCTAGTGTAACGTTAGATATTTACGCAAAATGTCGATGGTAGGAGAGAAGAGATGGCAGGAAGACGTACGAACAGATAGGCAAGGATTTGCTTCTCGTTGACAACCTCAGGGTGTGCCTCCTTGCTGTCAAGAAATCGAGATAGGAAGTCAATTTGCCAATGACGTCAAAAGCATAAAGAACTATTTAGTTTTAAACGTTCCGTAGCTCTTGTAGCGAAGATTAGTTATTAAAGTCGATCGTTGTGGAAGGGGAGGGCGTGGACCAGAAGTAAGTTTGGACCAGAAGTAGGTGAATTCTTCTAAGGGGGAACCCCACCAAATTTGCTAGCGAATCCCACAACATCAACGGAAAAACAATGAATTTAATAGTCTGCCATTGCTCCATGACCATCAATGACTGCCTGCAGTCTATTAGGCATCTGATTAACTATCTTGTTAATGAAGCTCTGTGTAACTTCGGCTCAGCCCTCCCGTGTAAGCTCTACCGTGATCTCATCGTTCCAGTGAGCGACCGATCGAAGCTTTTGCTTCGATATAAGTCAGCAGTTTTCAATAGGGGCCAAATCGGGTGACGTAGCACAGTTGAAATAGTACTCTAATCCGTTCTTTTCCTTCCATGTACGTACGATGTTATTGGCCCCAGGTCCATGATAACTCGTCTTCTTCTAGCACGAAATCCTGACCCGACTGAATCCAGAGTTTAACGATCGGCTCGAGTATTTGATTGATATAGACTTCGTGACTTAATTTATCGTTTTCGCTTGATGTTTCGTAGAAATAGATAGGGGATTTAAAGTTATATCCTAGAAGGGTTCACTGGGTAACCGTCTATACTCGGTGACCGTCCAGCCTTATAGGGCTAGTACCCTATAAGGCTACCCTAGAGTATTAGACTTTATAATTTTTAACTATTTATAACCTAAATTTTATTATAACGCTGTCTATTAATCTATTTAATATATTAAAAGTACCCCTACTATCCCTTCCTCTATTATAGGAGGCCGAACTAGGTAGGGAAGATTATATAGAATTAGCCTACGCGGCCTAGGTCGAGGCTAGGGGACTAGGTAATAAAATCCTATTAATTACTAAAGTAGCTAAGTAATATAATATATTAAAGAGTATACTTACTAATAAGATTAAAGGGAGTATAATAGTTCCTACTACTTATAAAAGCTAATAGTAACTTAGTCCTAGAGAAGAAGTAGTAATTCTAGCCTAGGTTCTCTATCTTTATATATAAGGTTAGCTACTAAGGGTAGAATAAGTATAATTTATAATAAATAAAATTCTCCTCTTAAGAGATAATAAAACCCTAATTAGTCTTAATTAGCCTTAGAAATTTATATTATAATATCTAGAGGTAAAGATAGCTTTTATTCTACTATTAGATAAAGAATATATTATAACCTAGAATCTTAAAGTTTTATTAGGCTAGTTTAATCTCTATCTATAAACTAAGATAATATATAAGGTAGATAAGAGGGATATTTATAATATAGATAAGAAAGGCTTTATATAAGGGGTAATTACTAAGCTTAAGGTTATAATATCTAAGTATAAAAAGAAGAAGGCTTATATAACTTAATATAGGAATTATAAATAGGTATCCCTTATTAAGTATATCTTAATAGATAGAAGGTCTCTACCCCCCTAGATTATTTTTAAAGGTAAATTAATCTGGAAGTCTTAGAAAGAAGCTCTTAAAGTAGGTAAAATTACTATTAATAAGAATAATTAGACTAATAATATAATTAGATTTAAATAGCTTTAAAGGGGGTTTAATTAAAAGATATAAGGCTATTAAAAGGGGGAATATTAAATACTACTAGTTAATAGTTATACTTTATATATTATAATTATAGTAATTTAATATTATATTAATTATAAAATTATTCTTCTTTACTTATTATTATATATAATATATCTTCTTTAGCTATTAGATATTAATATCTTTTCCCCTTTAGTAATAGCTTATAAATCTTATATCTAGTAAATTATATATCTAGGAGGAAGCTATTATATTAATAAGGTAGACTTTCTAGATATCTATTAAATCGCCTAGTATAAAGTAATAATATTAGTTAGTATAAAGAAGGTATAAGCTATAATAGGATTATTACTATTTAGACCTAAATTAATTCTATAATATTTTCCTATAACCTAGTAATTATAATAGTATAATATTAATATCTATTCTATTATACCTCCTAAGGCTATAATTACCTTAACTAGCCCTAGTAGGAATTTTTACCTCACCTTAATACTAGCTAATACTTTATATATATAATAAATCCTATAGTATATTATATAGATTATAGTTAATATATAGTAACCTAATCTATTATATATTCTATAGAAGGTAGGTAAAGCGACTATTTAAGTAATAGCTAAGTCTACTATCTAGGGCGTTACTAATATAAAGCTAGTAGAACTTAATAGATAAAAATAATAGAAGTCTTATTATTTAAAGGGAAATTATAGAGCTACTAGATATATAAATAAAGTAGTACTTAAAGAATAATAGACTAATTAGGCTAATAAAGTATAGAAGGCTATTATTACCTCCTTAAATAGACTTAGTTTAGATATCTTTAATCTAAAGGAAAAGCCTATTCTAAAATTACCGCCTACTCTAAAGAAGAAGCTATTACCTCTTACTATTAGACTAGTAATAATTACCCCTTTTAAGTTACTTATTACTACGTCCGTAATAGTAATACTAGATAGGATAGGAGTACCCCTAGCTATAATATAGGAGGTAATACTAAGTAAGGTAGACTATATAATTATTTAAATAATAATTAAGCGATAAAAAAGACTTATTATTAAGTTACTAATAAGGGTAATTATAATAGAGTTAGAACGGGGGCTATAAAGATAAAATAGCTAGGAAGGATAGGAAGGATAGCTAACTAAAGGAATTAGTTAATTAAGATAAGATATTAATTAATTAATTAATTGATTATTTATACTCCTATACTAGCTAAAGCTAATAAGGGTAGACTTTTCAGGAGGTACGCCTAGCGTACCTGTCGTTCGGGGAGAAACCCAGCTAAGGGATAAAAACTCCACCTACTATCTGCAGGCTATACTATTATTCGGCTCCTTCCCTCCCCCCCCTAATAGGCCTGCCATCGGGGCGGTATATTAAGGGGTCGGGTCTACCGTTTATAATACTAAGGTTTCGTCGACTATATTCTCTTCTCTTTAGTTAGGGCGGAGCCCTTCCTCTCTATTAGTCCTCGCTAATATCTCTTTTACTAGTATAAACTAGTAGAGGGCGCCTGACCTAGTTAACCACCTCGCCGCCGCCCTTATCCCTATTAGTAATAAGAGAATAGTACTATAATCTTCTAACCCAGCCTCTAGTAATATCTGACTCCTACTAGTATAATAGTCGGGATAGAATAGTAGGATATATTTACCGGTCTGCCTCGCCGCCCCGTATAAGTAGCTAGGACTTAGGATTCTAGGAACCTTCCTAATAAATAAGAAGTAGTTAAACCTAATCTTGTCCGTACGTAACTAGACTGTTATAAAGCTCTCCGGCTTCTTTAGGCCCTTATAGAGGTCCTATCTCCCTCCTACTAGGTCACCCTTCTATACTAGGCTCGTGTTTCGGCCCTCTAATCCCCGCTAGTAGTAGCGCTACCGGCCCTACTACCGGCCTTCCTACTAGGTTAGTATCCTTTTTTATAGCGTCGGGCTATTAAGTACCCCGTTTAGCGACCGCTTCGCCTAAGACTCCTTCTTAGCTAACGGGGGTAGCGGAGGGCGTAGCCTCCTACCTATTTTTAGTTATAACCGAGACTTAATCTTCGCGTTCCCTTTTAGGACTATCTTATATATCCCTTAGAGGATCTTACTCCGTAGTAGGGCCTTATTAAGGAAGTCTCTTACCGACGGGATTCCCGCCTCTACTTTAAGGACCGGAATTAGGGTGGCCTTATACGCCCCTAGTACTTTACGCAGTCCTTTATTCTAAATCGTCGTCAGGGTCTTTACGTGCTTCCCTACTACCCTGGGGGTATTCTTAGGGCTATACTATATTAGCGCCGCGAATATTATTATAGGCCTTACTACTACCGCGTATATAAGCCTACTAACCGGTAGAACCGCGCCTTATATTAAGCCGGCGACGTAGTAGAGCGCCTGAATCTAGTTATCTATCTTAGCTTATACCTTCCTTAAGTATACGTTCTAATTTAGCTTACTATTAAGTATAAGTCCTAGGACCCTAATCGACGTCTTTAGTTTAACTTTAATTCCTTTAAGCTTAACTATTACATCTATCTTTATACCCTTTATTCTATAGGTTATATAAACGAGCTCGTACTTCTTTAGTATAAATAAGGCTTTATAAGTCTTCGCCTACTGCAGGTATACCTTATAAGCTTTATCTAGAACCTCGTAGTTCCGTTTAGTGCTCCTATTATAAGCTAGTAGATAGATATTATCTATAAATCCGCCGACTTAAATTAGTAGCTTTAGCTTTTTATACTCCTCGATTAGGGGAGTATTAAAAAACAGAAATAATATCGGAGAGATAGGTGAACCCTAGGGGATCCCTATCTCTACTAACTCTATCTGACTCGTCCTCCTACCGAGGGTAATTAAAGTCGCCCTCTCTATAAGGAAGCTTGCCGTCTAGCGTACTATCCTTTCTAGGACCCTCTTTATCTTTATCGTATAGAGTAGCCTAGAGTAGGAGACGTGATCGAAGGCTCCGGCGATATCTAGGAAGAGGAGGCTTACTATATTTCTCTTCCCTATTCCTTATACCGTGTAGACTATATTAGTAATTATTTCTAGCGCGGTTTCTACTAATCTTCCTTGCCTTATACCTATCTATTCCTCTAGAAGGAGGTTATTAGCCTCCGCGTAATCTCTAAGCCTAGCCGCTATTACCGTCTTAAATATCTTTCCTAAGGTATCTAAGAGGGCGATCGGCCTATAGGACTTAGGGTTAGTATAGTTCTCCTTCTACGGTTTCTTTAAGATTACTATATTAGCCTCCTTAAATTTCCGGGGGTAGTATCTAATCTCGAAGCACCCCTGGAAGAGATAGTGGATCTCCTCCTCTAGTTTACTATATACGGCCCGTAGGAACCTATTTAGAATCCCATTTATCCCGGGAGCCTTATCCTGCGACGGTCTCCTTATAGAGCTATAGACTTCCGCCTCTATTAGATCCTCTCCCCCTGGTATTAGGCTTAGGTATTCTACCTCGGTAATATCTTCTAAATCTGCCCCTAAAGGGGCTGGGAAATAGGTTTCCCGAAGGCGTTCTACCTTCTCCTCGAAGGTAGCCGCCAGCGTCCCGTCTTATCTACTTAGGGAGGGGAACTTAGGCAGGGCTCTTAGCGATATACTCTTGTTCTTCCCCCACCGGGCTAGTACTTATACCCCCCGAGGATCTTCTAAGGCCTAGTATATAGCCGCCTAGAAGTAGAGGGTTTTCTCTCTTTGGATTATAGCTACCTTCGCCCTTTCCGCTTCTCTTAGAGTCTCTCTTATCTCCGTATTACGGTACTAGTAGTAGGCCTTTAGTTCCCGTTTAGCCCTTTACGTTCTATCCCTATAGGCCGAGTTCTAAAAGGACCTTACCTTACTAGACGACTTCGCCTACGGAATATATTCCTATATAATAGCCTGGAACCTATCTAGTATCTACCCCAGGTACTCGTCCGCCTCGCTAGCGGATCTAATCTAGGGGAGCCCTAGAGAAAGTCTAAGCTACTAGGCCCTATTCCTTATATTTATAGCGACCTCCTTGTCTTTAAGTATCTTCCACGCCCTCCTTAAGATAAGATATATAGATAAGAAAACCTTATAAAGGATAATATAAATAGCTTTAAAAATAGTTATTTTATGGATTTATAATAAGGAATAGATATTTTAGACTACTATAAGGTAGGCTTATAAGGGACTAGCTTTATAAGGCTAGACGGTTACTAAGTATAGACGGTTACCTAGTAAACCCTTTTATAGCGGCTTAGTAGTACTTTCGCTTAACGTCTTTATCTTTAGGTAGATCCTTGTACTATATACAGTTATGTCGATATCTAGTACTAGGCCTTCTAATTATAATAATCTAACTATCTGGACCTCAGTTAAAGTAAACTTTATCGCCGAATCGAGCTCGATACTAATCCTCTAGTATAGGGTATTTAGCTAACATGTATTTAGCCTATCTAACCCGCCTATCTATTAGCCTATTAGCCAGCTATCTAGCTATATAGGCCTTGCATTTTTCGTAATTTATAATCGACTTCATTATTCTATATATCGTACGGCCTTAAGACTATCTCGAATCAGACGCGTTCTCACGTGTATATAAAGTATCCGCGTCTAGTAATAACTATTTAGCGTATTCAAGACTCTTAATAAACCTTAGCGCTTAACGTAGAAAATTCCCCCCCCTATTTTATATATAAAATCCTATAATAATTAGCTATCTAGATATTTTCTATTTATAATATCTTAATTTATTAAAATTAAAGCTATATATAACTCTTATAATTATATCTTTAACCGCGTATTATACTTATTTTATAGGCTAGCCTAATTTACTCCTTATTACCCTAAATACTACTAACTCTTATCTTATAAAGAATATCTTATAAGTAAATTATATTATAAAGGAGGAGGTTAATAGAGTTATTATAAATATAATAAGTACTAGTAGTAGACGCGGTAGGTATAATAGGCGCGGTAGGTAAGGTAGTAGTAGACTAACTATCGAGTCGGGTTTTAGTACTATAAATTAGTACCGACCCGAATACTTAGTACTACCTCCTAGTACTAACCCGAATACTTAGTACTAGTTTCTAGTACTAACCTGAAAAGCCCTTAGTATCTTAGTAAGTTAGGTTAGACTAACCTAACTTACTAAGGTATTACTAAGAAGTTAAGCTGCTAATAAAATAGTAATAGACTCTAACATAGTTTCTTTATAATATAAATTTAAATAGTTTTATATAATTAAAATTTATCTTATTCTTTACTTATTATTCTATATAATATAATAGTCTATATTACTATTCTATATTACCCTTAATTCTCTTACTATTAGCGCTAAGAATATATTAGTCCTTTTAAGTCCTTTAGAAGTATTAAGTTCTATAGGCCTTAGTAATAAAGCTATTTAATTAGAATTTAATAATCTTAATATAAATAATTCTATATCTAGTAGTCTTTATCTTAGCTAATTTATAAGTTAGGTTAGATAGGGTATATTAGATAGATCCTTTTAAGAAAAGAAAGCGCTTCTCTAGAATATTATTAAAGCTATTAAGGAAGATTTCCTAGACTTAATTTTAATAAAGAATAATAAGTTTATTAAATAGAGTTAATATACTAAAGTCTAGTTTAAAGTATAATAGTAGTAAACTACTATTAGTTAAAGTATTAAGATAAAGTCTAGTACTAAAGTTAAGGATCTACTCTAGATTAAAAAGACTATATTAAGTAAATAGGCTAATATTTAAGATAACTTTATCTAAATTATATTAATAGTTAAGGGATTACTAAAGATTACTTATAAGAAGTATAATAGAATTCTAGACTACTTAATAGCTACTAGTAATTTAAGTATATCTAATATAAGGAAATATCTTAAAATAAATAAATACTTTCTTTATAAACGGCTTAACCTATTATTATAAATAGAACTTTCTTTAAGTCGGGTATATTATCTATAGTAATATAAATTAGTAATATAAAACTAACTATTTAGGGATTACTTTAGAAGAAAAGTAATATTAGGTTTTCTACTAACTTTTATTAAGAGAAGTAGAATAAATAATTATATAAATACTTTCTTACCTTAAACTAGTCTTTCTAGACTATTAATTAACTAGAGTTTTAGTAATTAGTATTAATAGCTTATTTAGATTTAACCCTAATCTATTATACTAAATTATAGAGTATAATCTTTTTAGATTTTAAAGGAATATATATAAAAATTAAAGTAGATTTAGAATATCCTTAATATATTTCTCTTATATTAGATACCTAATCTAGTCCTTAAAAGGTTACCTACCTTAGAGTACTAGTCTACTAGGTTAATACTAATTTTTAATATTAGGAATATCTTATTACTTTTATACTACTTAACATCTAGTATTCTAGGTATTTACTTATAGTAGAAATAATAAAGATATTAACCCTTTATAGAATTAAAGATAAGCTTCTTAGGATTATTACTAATAATACTAGTAATAATAGAACCTTAAAAGATAAACTAGAGAAATCTCTAACTTAATAAGATATCTAATAGGATAAATTATAAAATTCTATTCCTTATATAACTTATATCTTTAACCTTATAATATAAGACTTTATTAAAGCCCTAGACTTAGAAGCTTTAAATAATATTATAGTATTATTAGAGGATACTTAAGTTAAAGATATCTAAGTAAATATAAGTCTATTAACTACTATTAAGAAGGTATAATATTATAGGGGTAATATAAATAGGTAATATACTTATTAATATTTTAAATAGATCCGCGCTCTTATAGTAGTAATTAACTTATCTCCTTAATAAAAGCTTTATTTTTTATAGTTATAAGAGAACTCTAGTAGAAGACTTCAAAAACTTATATAAGATATTTATATTTATTAAAATTCTATATACTTAATACTTTATTATATATATTAGTTATATAATTTTATTAATACTTAGGTAGATAAAAATATAATTAATCTAAAAATTAATATAATTAGCCTTAGTAAATATAAATAGTTAATTATATTACTATTTAATAATATATTAAATCCTATCTATTAACTTACCTTAATAGTTTCTTAGATAATAAATATAAGTATATATCTAGGATTCTAATTATATAATACTCTTTTTAAATAATTTAATAGTATTAAAATAATAATATATAATAATAGGATTATTAATAAAGTAAGTATTATTTATACTTATAAAGTAGCCTTAGTAAAACTAGCTAAATATTATTCTAGAATAAAAGGTAAAGGCGGATTAATATATAACCTTACTAATATTCTAGACCCTTTTATAAAACTAAGTTTATATAAAACTTAGGATAAATAAGAGGAGTCAAATAATAATAATACTTTAACCTCTTATAAAGAGAGGTATAAGAATAAATTTACTAACTACTTTTATAAGTATTATAAGATATTACTAGTTATTAGAAGGACTAATATATAAGATATATAAAATATTAATAAAGTAATATAACATAATAATATATTTAAATTTATACTAATTAATAATAGCCTTTAATAAGAGTAAAGAGAAGTCTACTTTAATATCTAAATTATAGATCTTTATTATAAAGTAAAGCTATTTAATACTTTTATTCTAAAAGTTTATTAGAGGATATTCTTATATAGGAGTATTAGAAGGATAATACTTCAACTTATTTAAATTTAATATAAATAGCTAAGGATATCCTTTTATACCTAATATTATTTATAGGTATTAAGAGAGTCTTTAATCTTACTTAAAAAGTATATTTATAGGATTATATATAATTAGAACTAGAGTTTATAAAATAAGTAATACTTCTAAAGTATTATAATTATATTATAAGATTAAACCCTAAAGAAGCTCTTACTAAGCCCTAGGATATTCTTTAAAGGGAAGAAGATATTAATTAAAGTATTAATAGAGGTAAAGATCCTTTTAAATTAGAATTAATAGATATCTTAAGATAAATAGATTAATAGTTATTATTTTAAAGTTATTTAATAATTAAGTAGTATATATAAAAAGTAGGTTTAATTTCTATATATATATATAAAGGTAATATAAGAAGGTAATATAATTCTTTATCTTATTAAGAGTATTATAATACTAAGAGCGCCGTAATATTAAGAGCGCTATAATACTAGGAGTATTATAATACTAGAAGCGCCGTACTATCTTAGACCTACCCTCTACTCTTAATACTATAAAATTATTACTACCCTTAAGAGTTAAATAGTATAATATTAAAGCTCCCTATTAATTCCTTTATAAGCTTTAGATCCTTTTATATAATAATAATATATTTAGTATAGATATAAAGTAGATTTAAATTTATATTATAAGATATATTAATAAGTAATTAATATAAGGATTAAATAGTAATATAAAATAGTAATATATTTACTTAAGAGAAAAGATACTATAAATACTTCTATAATATCTTATAATACTTTTAAAGCTAAACTTTAGATTTTATATAAGTTTGTACTAACTCTTATAATATCTATTATAACCTCCCTTATAATATAATTAAATAGTAGCTTTAGAATAAGGTTATTAATAGACTTTTAATATAATCTTATCTCCCTTAGAGCTTTAAGACCTAAGTTAACCTTATACTTTTATTTTTATATTATTAGTTTTAATACTACTATCTATAAAGGATTAGTTAATTATATTTTAATATATTACCTATTTATATTACCTTTCCCTTCCTATATAATAGCTTATTTACTCCCCTACCTTATAAGGGTTTACCCCCTTTAATAGCTAGTAATTTTAGTATTTTATTACCTAATTATACTATCTACCTATTAGTATATAAAGTAAGAAATATATTATAAAATAATATTACCGGTCTACTTAATATAAGCTATTATTAAAGTTATTAAATATATATAATAATAGATAAAAGAAGGAATATAAGGTTTAAAAGTTTTAATATAAGGTAAAGTAATGTTAGGCGGAATATTCTATATAATTATAGGTATAATTATAGGTAGAATTACCCCTTAAAATCTTCTTTATAACTCCTCCTATCTTTATATACTTAAGATATTATAGTAAGATAGGTTATTAATATATAATAAGTATTTATTACTAATTATATTACCTAAATATATTATTAGATAGATAAGCTAATATAATATTATAGTAATATTAAGTCCTTATAACTAGAATCTTAAATTAATTATAAGTAGAGAGCGCGTAAAAGACTAGGATAATAATAAAAAGCTATTATATATAAAAGATAGCTACTAAAGAGGATTATATAAAGCTAGTAATTAGAGTAAAGGATATTATAAAGGAGGAAAGATATAAGAGAGGGATTTATAATAATATAATTAAGTAATATAATACTTCTTAAATAGCTAATACTATATAATAGAATATTTTAAGATAGAGTTATACCTTAAAGATAATAAAGAGGCTATTAAAGAATAAGCTAAGCTAGATAAATTAGTAAATTATATATAAAATATAAATAGTATAACTAGTTTTATAAAAGAGGTAAATATGTAATTAGTCTTTAATCTTATCTTCTAATTAACTTAACTTTTAGAATACTTCTAAGGAAGATATAGATACTATTAAGTTAGAATTTACTAGATTTAATCTACTAATTATATAAATTATTAAGTAAAGGATTATATATTATAAGGGTTTAAAGGAGTTAAAAGATATATAAGACCCTAATACTATAAATACTTATATTAAGTTTATATAAGAGTACGCTAACGCGTTTAATATAAAGGATTATATTATACTTAACCTTATAAAGAGGAATAAAGATAAGGAGGGTATCTTAATTAAAGTTAGTACTAATAAGAAAGAAATTAAGTATACTACTAAGGAGGATAAAGAAGAGGATAGGAAATATAAACTAAAAGATACTAGTAAGATTAATAATAGTAGTAAGGATAATAATAGTAAGTATAATAATAGTAAAGAGGATAGTAATAAATAGAAGGATTATAAGTATAAGATTATAGAGATATCTAACTAGATAGATAGATAGGCTATCTACTAATAACTATTAAATAATTATATTACCTTTTTATATTATTATAATATATTCCTAATATTATAGTCTAGTAAAATACCCTTATTAAAATTAAAGTCTTAGTAAGTCGGGTTAATACTTTAATATTAATACTTAGTACTACCTTATAATATTAAGTTAAATACTTAGTACTAACTATTAATACTAACCTAAATACTTAGGCTAGGAATTTAGTATTAACTTACTAAGAGTCGAGTCGGGAACCCGACTCGAGTTCGAAGTACCGACCCGACGCGGTTAGTCTAGGTAGTAGAAAGACTAGGAAGAGAGGTACTTATATTAGTAATACTATTAACGGTAATTATACTCTAGTAAATATATAAGTATTAGCTAAGAAGTATATAAAAATAGTAGTAAAAATATAATAAGTAAGTTTTACCTAATAAAATACTTATAAGGGTATAATAGCTCCTCCTCTTAATAGTTATAAGACCTCTAATAATAGTTCTACTTCTTATAATAAATTTAATAGTATATCTATTAAATAATTAGATCTTTTACTTCTACTAGAATTAATATATCTTACTTAGGGTCTATTATAAGGTATATCTATTTAAGACTATATATTAATAAATTAGATTATTAATAAATTAGATTATTAATAAATAATAAGCTCTTAATAATAATAAGTAAAGTTCTACCTTTAAAGAAGAGGTATCTAATAAAGTTAGTAACCTTAATTTAAATAATAAGAAATACTTACAAGAGGAGACTAATTATAAGGTATAATAGATATATCCTTACTAATATAATATAAGAATAGTCCTTTAAAACCTTATTAATATTAAAGGTAGCTAATTATAACTTAAGTAATATAAAAAAATTAATAATAAAGAGTAATTATAAGATAATTTTAATATAAATAAAGTTATAAATATTATTTATAAGTAGCTTAATCTTAATTATATAAAGGAGGAGTTAGCTTCTATTATTATTAATATTAAATCTACTTACTTTAAAGCTAGCTATTAATATATCTTATTAGCTAATCTATTTATAAAGGAGTAGGATAAAAAGGTAGAGCCTATATTATAAGGGGAGTAGAAGAAATATATTTAGAAATAATTAGAAGCTAAAATTATTATTATTAATACCCTCTTACTTAATTAGCTTCTACCTACCTTAAAGAAACCTACTTCTAAGGTTAATCTTATATAGAAGTTACCTAGGCATAGTTATAAGATATAGATAACTAATTAAGAAGTAGTAAAAGGATATTATTATAATATAAATAAGGCTACTAGTAATATATTAAAAAAAACTATATCTTCTTACTATAATAGAATATATAGAAATTAGGACCCTAAGCTTATTATAGCTTATTAGTTAGTTAATAAGTCTCCTAGATTCCTTTCCTAGACTAGTATAGATATTAAAAGTCTAATATATCTTTATATTCTACCTATATCTATACCTACGCTCTATAATATTTTCTACCTAAATAAAGTTATATAACATATTTAAGCCTACTTAATACCTTAAAAATAATAAAAATCGGTATAGTAGTTTAGAAGATATATTAGAATAAGTAGATTTACCTACTAAATTCTATACGCTAACGGCTAGAATATAGATTATAAATAATAAAAATCTTGATATTATTTATAAATTACCTATTCTACTATATTACCTACTAACGTGTCTACTATTAATCTAAATAGGGGAATATATCCGTCTTATTACTAGGTAGGTAACGCTATTAGTATGATCTAAATTAGTATATTACTGTATTAGCTAATGCTGTCGCATTTATAGGCTAAAAACCCTACTATTTACGTCACCTACTAACGTGTCTAATATCCACCTACCAACGTGTCTGATATCGGCCTGGATAGGGGAAAATATCCGTCTCATTGCTAGGTAGGCAACGCTGTTAGCATGATCTAAATTAGTATATTGCTGCATTAGCTAATGCTGTCGCATTCATAGGCTAAAAACCCTACTATTCACGTCACCTACCAACGTGTCTGATATGCTCCCTACTATTCACCTCACCTACCAACGTGTCTGATATCGGTCTGAATGAGGGGTGATATCCGTCTCATTGCCAGGTATGCAACGCTGTTAGAATGATCTATATCGGTCTATTAGTACGTGTCTAATATGCTCCCCGCTATTCACCTCACCTACTAAACGCCAGGTAGTAGGGGTGATTTCCGACGTAAAAATCTTGAATTTTTACAGGCATTTTCTAGTCTTAAATAGTATTATAAAGATAAGTATTATAATAATTATCCTAGTAGCTTCTACTTTATTACTTTTAATAGGAAGTATTATACCCTTAATACTAAAAAATAAGAGGTATAATTATAAGTTATTATTAATTCTATTAATAATACCTTTATAAATTAACTACCTACCCTAATATACTATTATCTACTTAAGAATTAAGGTAAGATAACTACGCGTTATAAGAATTTAGCGAAGTATAAGAAGTATAAAGAAAAGAAGAGTATATTAAAGTAAATAATAAAAATTATAAGTAAGATAATAAAAATAAGTATAACCTAGTAGATATTTTAGCTAATATAATAATAATAAAAAGTACCTTTATAATAGCCTAAGTAAGTACTAGACTAGTAATACTAATATTAGCCTCTACCTTCTCTACCCCCCCCTTAATATTAGCTACTTATTATATCTTATATTTATTAACTAACTACTTCCCTTTTAACTCTTATATTAACTCTTATATCTAAGCTACCTTTATAACTATTATAAGTTTTATAACTACCCTAGTAATATACTCTACTAGCCCTTATACCTAGTCTAATTAGTACCTTAGAGCTAGAATAGGAATAGGTTATAAAAGACTATTAATATTAGAAGAAGATAAGAGTAGTATTAGAAGAGTTAAGGGCTATACTAGAAAGGGTACAAGTAACTATTAAGGGATAGTTTTAGTATATTAAGTACCTTATAATTATAGCTAATATATCTATAGACCTTTATAAATATACAATAGAATTATAATTACTATATAGATTAATAATAGGGGTTAAGAAGAATCTAAAGGCCTTTAAGGCTATATTTTATAATAAATATTAGATAGCTAGATATATAGTAGTAATATAAGGGGGAGGTAGGTTTTTACTAAGTATATAAGAAGAGTATTCACTTAAGAAAGGCTATTAACCTCTATTAAGTAATTAAGTATATATCTAATAAGGTATATAATTAAGTATTTTAGCTTTATAAAGTTTATCTAGGGTTAAGATCTTAAGGGGAAATAATTTATAGAAAAAGGGTAGTTAATAAAAAAGTATTAGTAATAATATTATTATATAATTACTATTATAAGTATTATAAAGATACTTAATAGGGGTATTTATATATTATTTATATACCTTTAAGTAGATATAATATATTCCTAGTATTACTATTAATATAACTAGATTTTATTATTACCTATCCCTTTTTTTTATTTAGAATATCTTTATAAACTTCTTTATAAACCTTTCTCCTATTATATCTAGAGAATATTAAGATTCTACCTCTTTAATAAGTTATATTACTACCTTAATTATATACTAGAAGAGCTTATTAAATAGGTTCTTCTTTAACTTCTAAAGACTACTCCTTAAGTTCTTATTAAAAAGCTTTATAGTCCCCCTTAAATTAATATCTACTACCTGCGTATTTAAAATACTTTATAATAAACTAGTTATACCTACTTTCCTTAATAGTAAATTAAAGATAGCTATTAAAGTCTCCTTAAAATAGAATTTATAAATATTATTAATACTATTATATTTATACCTTAAGTAGATTAAAAGTAAGCTTAATTAAGTTATAATCTAATAAGTAAGGTAGAAGAAATTTAATAATATAACCTCTTACCTCTATTATATCTTTTATATAAGGATTAAGGTAGATATCTAGATTATCTAGGTAAATAATACTCTTTAATTAGAGGTAGGAATTATAATATAATAATAATTTATTTAGGATTTATAAGTAGAAGTTATTTATATTAAAGTATCCTTTATAAATATTAGTATAAGGTATATATCTATTAATTATATATACTATTAGTATACTTTATATATTACCTCTTCTTATATCTTTACTCTATTATAATAGTTTATTAATTAGAGTATAACTTATACCTTACTAGCCTATCTATTCCTTAAATATTAATTTATCTAAGAAATATAGTTATTCTACCCTTATATCTATTAAAAGGCCTACTATTATATATATAATTATTTACTTTATAATTTAATAAGTTATATTAAGTAATAACTTAGCCATTCCTCTTTTAATAAGTAAGATATAGTAGGCTAAGAGATAATAAGACCCTATTCTTCTTCTAGAAATACTACTAGTTTATCTTAATAGACTTATAAATATTACTTCTAATATTCTAGTAGAGCTTTCTATATTATAATATAGATACGCTAGCGTAGCCCTAATTATTATCTTATATAAGTAATAGAATAGTATTTCTATAATTACTATTCCTATCTTTAAATTATATCCTAGCTATAGTATATTTTATTAGTAATAGTAGGGGGCTTCTAGTAGGAAAGAAGGAGCTCCTTAGCTAAGGATTAATTATAGGTAGAGATAAGATAATAAGGTATAATATAAGAGGGAAGACTTAATACTAATCTTCTTACTATAATAGAATATCCGGATATTTAAACTCTAAAGATCTCTTAGACCCCTTATCTAATAGATTTATCGCTTTATACCCCTATTTAACGACTTTTAGTTTAGCTTACTTCTACGAAGAATATTAAATTCCTAATATCCTTTATATTCTACCTATATATATACTGACGTATTATAATATTTTCTATATAAATTATATTATTCGCTCTATTTTATACTACTTAGCTATATTAAAATTAGGAAAATTAGTATAGTAGTTTAAAAGATATATCGGAATAAATAGAATTACCTATTAAATTCTATATACTAACGGCTAGAATATAGACTATAATTAAGAAAAATCCTACTATTATTTATATTTTACCTATTCTATAGTAACCCCTACTAATATAACTACTATTAGTTTAAATAGGGGGAAATATTCGTCTTATTACTAGGTATATAACGCTGTTATAATAATCTATATCGCTATATTACTATATTAGCTAATACTATCGTATTTACAGGCTAAAAACCCTACTATTTACGTCACCTACTAACGTGTCTAATATTAGCCTAAATAGGGGGAAATATCCGTCTTATTACTAGGTATAGAATACTATTAGAATAGGTGTATATAATATAGCTAATACTATCGTATATATAGGCTACCTACTAATATATCTAATATACTCCCTACTATTTACCTTACCTACTAACGTATTTAATATCAGTTTAAAGAGGGGGAAATATCCGTCCTATTACCAGGTATAGAACGCTGTTAGAATAACCTATATCGCTATATAAGTCTATAGGCTAATACTATCGTATTTACAGGCCGGCTACCTACCTATATATCTAATATTAGTCTAAATAGGAGGAAATATCCGTGTTATTAATAGCCTACTATATCTAATATACTCTCTACTATTCACCCTATCTACTAACGTATCTAATATACTCCCTACTATCCACGTCACCTACTAACGTATCTAATATCAGTCTAAATAGGGGGAAATATCCGTGTTATTAATAGCCTACTATATCTAATATACTCCCTACTATTCACCCCACCTACTAACGTATCTAATATCGGTCTGAAAAGGGGGAAATATCCGTGTTATTAATAGCCTACTATATCTGATATACTCCCTACTATTTACCCTACCTACTAATATATCTAATATACTCCCTGCTATTCACGTCACCTACTAAACGCTAGGTAGTAGGGGTGATTTTCTAACGTAAAAATCTTGAATTTTTACAGGCATTTTCTAGTATATTATATATAACTTTAGTTTTAATAAATTAGGATATTATAAATAGGAAATAACTAAATAGCTAATTATTATATAATTTTACATATAAAATGGGGGGGGGGATTTTCTATATTAAGCGCCAAGGTTTATTAAGAGTCTTGAATACGCTAAATGTTGTAGATAAGCGGAACAATTCCGCTTCACGATTGCTTCTGGTAGCGCTGTTCTACTTATAATTCATTTTGACAGGCACCAGGATGGAAGCGGATAGAGCTGAGTCTGATATGGGGAAGTCGAGCATTCCCGAGCTGGAAGCTGCGGAGAACGAGAGGCTCAAGAAGCCTAGGAAAAGATTCATCGGAAGGAGAGCAGCGGCAGAGCAAGAAGAGAAAACCGGCCTAAATAAGGCCATAGAGTATAGCGACGCGATACAAGGTTCGTAGATCGATCAAGCGCGGGTGCCACATGCTGACGACTTGCCCAGTCGCCCGGCCAAAAAGAACAGCTCGAGCTCTGAATCAAGTACCGCCGGAAATCTCCAACGACCCCGCCATCAATGATGCCATATTCCTCCTACCGCCCAATTACTCTTTTGAGATACACAAGACCATTCACCGAATCCGTACCTCTGGCTCGAAGAAGATAGCTCTACAATTCCCGGAAGGCCTGCTGCTTTTCGCCACTACGATATCGGACATCCTGGCCAACTTCTGCCCGGGTACGGAGACACTCATAATGGGGGATGTGACCTACGGGGCTTGCTGCATTGACGACTATACTGCTCGAGCCCTAGGATGCGATCTCTTGATACATTACGCTCATAGCTGCCTTATACCTGTTGACGTCACAAAGATCAAAACCCTGTACGTTTTTGTCGATATCAGCATAGATACTACTCACCTCTTGGCCACACTCGAGCGCAACTTCCAAACCGGCAAGACAATCGCCATGGTAGGAACCATACAATTCAACGCTACTCTTCACACTGTAAAGCCTGTCCTGGAACGCGCCGGCTTCAAAGTCTTGATACCGCAGATCACGCCCCTCAGCAAGGGGGAGATATTGGGCTGTACATCGCCCCGTCTGTCAGATGATCAAGCAGACCTGATCCTCTACCTTGGCGATGGCCGCTTCCACCTTGAATCCGCCATGATCCACAACCCTACACTGCCAGCATATCGTTACGATCCTTATTCGCGGAAACTGACAAGGGAGACATATGAGCATGCAGAGATGCATGATCTGCGTCGCCAAGCTATTGCTTCTGCAAAGAAGGCGAAGAAATGGGGTCTCATACTCGGCTCGCTCGGACGACAGGGAAATCCGCACACTATGACCATGATTGAGAATTTCTTGAATGACCGAGGCCTTCCGTTCATCAACTTGCTGCTTAGCGAGATCTTTCCGGGCAAGCTTGCTTTGATGGATGACGTCGATTGCTGGGTACAGGTAGCATGTCCGAGACTGAGCATTGATTGGGGCTACGCATTTCCAAAACCGCTGCTCACGCCATACGAGGCTCTCGTGGCGTTGGGTGTGAAAGAGGGGTGGCAAAAGGCCAATGGAGGGGTCTATCCGATGGACTTTTACGCAAAGGACGGATTAGGCAGGACTAAAGAGGGCGCTGTTGCTGCTTTAGTGACAGCCAAAGGCTGAGGGCTAGGCAGTGAGGATTCTCAAGGTCACACCTGTTGGATGAACATGCATTGACGCAGTCCTTCGCCACGGTGATGAACAAGTGGAGTGGATGAATCGTTGATGAGATCCACCATTACTCAAAATCAGGCGCCTACTTTCCACCTGTTTACACTGGTGTCCACCTATCTCGCACCACCCACTTCTCCATACCACCATCACGACCGCTTCACAGCCATCGGCCACGGTCTATGTATGTAATCGCCTCGATGCATTCTTAGCTGAGTAACCTACCGTCTCCACAGACATCCATGTCCGCATCAGGACTTCGATATCCTCCACGCTCAAAGCGCGCTTGGTCGAAACAGACGTACTATCTTCGTAAAATTTCCCCCCCTTCGTATGGCGCCGAGCACAACATTCGCGCACAAATCGGTCCAGCATCCGTTCCCCAATAGTCATCTCGAGCTGAAGACTAGATATAAGCGGTGATGGGTTTTTGCCTTCGAAGCTCTCGATGTGGATGTGTATCCGCTGATGGCCGTCCATGTACTCGAAAATCTGGATTCTGATCTCTAGTAATAGCTTGAAGAATGGAGAGATATCTTCGACTGGAATTTTGGAAAGCGTGATTGCTGCGTGAATGCACGTACGATTGCGTATTCGGCTGGGAATTCCAATGTGACTTTCGTTCATGGTATTAAATGCAGCATGGTCAGTGATTGGGACGTTTGTATGTGCTTCTTCGAGCAGGATTCGAGACGTGATGAAGTGATGTGAGAGTTTTGTATTGCTGGTGCTTTGGGTACGTCCACGTTGTTGTTAGGGAATTTTGGTAATTCGCCGAGTGGCGATGGGAAGAACACCGGCGCTGGCACTGGAGCTGTATGTGCACATTTGCGCGTCTCCATGTCACCAAATAGAGGCCGATCAATGTAATTCTGCCACGTTGAGTCTGCCCGACTTCAGGGTGTAGAGATGTGAATCCCAGCTCGATGAAGCTGATCGGCGCATGATCTCCGGACTGTACCTTTAATTTGGGCTATGACTCTCACGAGCTGTGACAGTTGTATCTTTCCCACTGCTACTGTCTCCGCTTTCAGCCCAAGCCAACTCCGTCCCCATCAACCTCTGTACCCAGATCCCGACCCTCCAGAAAAACGCTACCCCTCAGCTCCACAGGTAGGTACTCCTGCTCCACCCTCCCATCCACATAGCTCGGATTATACTTATACTCCTTCCCATACCCCAGCTCCTTCATCAGCCTCGTAGGCGCATTCCGAAGATGTACCGGAACCGGCAACCCAGCTATTCCCGGCTCCTTCAGCGCCGCCATCGCGTTATTCAACCCGCGGTACGCCCTTGTGCTTTTCTTGCTCAGAGCAAGCGCAACGGCACAATGTGCCAAATTGATGCGTGCTTCCGGCATGCCGATTTTCTCTGCGGCGGTGTAGGCCGATGTGGCCAGCGTCAGCATGGTGTTGTCTGCCAGCCCGACGTCTTCGCTGGCGATGACGACCATTCGTCGTGCGATGTAGAGGGCGTCTTCGCCGGATTGGAGCATTCGAGCGAGGTAGTAGAGTGCGGCGTCCGGGTCGGACCCGCGGACAGATTTGTGGAAGGCGGAGATGGTGTCGTAGTGTTGGTCTCCGGCGCGGTCGTACACTAGGGTTTGGGTCAGGGATGCTTTGATGCTGTCTTGCGTTGCTTCTGGCCGCTGTGACAGATCCATAGCCAATTCTAGTAGATTCAGTGCTGTCCTCGCATCTCCGTCTCCAAATGCTGCGAGGTATTGGATCAACTCTTCGTCGACCAGTTTACTGGGCCTATAATTCGGACCTTCGACTTCGAGGGCTCGTTCCAGTATTGCGATTATGTGTTCTGTAGTGAGCTTAGCGAGTGTAAATGTCCTGCATCTTGACAGTAATGCATTTTGGATCCTGAAACTAGGATTCTCAGTCGTCGCGCCAATCAGCGTGACTGTTCCAGCCTCGACCGGCCCAAGGAAAACATCCTGCTGGCTCTTGCTAAAGCGATGGATCTCATCACAGAATATAATGGTCTTCCTTCCCGTCAACCCCAATTCGCTCTTCGCTTCTGCAAAAAGCTTTTTGCATTCCCCTACGCCTGAACTTGTGCTGTTGATCTCGACGAAGCGACTACCAACCATGTGAGCTATCACGCGTGCGATTGTGGTCTTCCCAGTGCCAGCATTCCCCCAAAGTATCATTGAAGGTACGCGATCGGCCTCAATGAGGCCACGCAAAACGCCATTGACCCCGACAAGGTCCTGACCGTATACGTCATCGAGTGTATGAGGTCGCATTCGCTCTGCGAGTGGCTGGGCGCGCTGCGTGGCGGTAGTTTTGGACCGTTTGGATGGCGGTTCATCCGCATGAGGCGAGATTTGCGCTGCACCGTTTTCGAGAAGAGGTTCTGGAGCTGGCCGTTTATTGCTCGTTGGCGTTGGGGGACTGGGCTGTACTCCATTGGTAGAGGTAGTACTGTATGTTTGGGAGGCTTGCTGCTTCCCAATCGTGGCTTCGGAACTAGCCTGAGATTGTTTCTTGCTGGAGGCGGGCGTTCGAAAGAAGTTCGCGACTTGGGGCGGCGGATCTTGACTTTCGCTTACAAAAGCTTCGCAGCCGGAGTCGATGTGCACGTTGATATTCGCCTGCCTGACGGGCTGTCCGCAGATTGGGCAATCTACCATAGTAAAGGCAGGAACGCTCTGGCAGACTGAGTACGGCGAGACAACACATCACAATATGGGCATAAGACGTAGGGCGCAGGGTAGGTAATTAGGGTGTTAGGTATTCTAGATTAGATAACGGTCTCGGCAGAGACTATGGAGCTAACGACTTAGGGCTTAGCGCGCTCTCCAATCAAGCCTGAAGTGGCTAGTCTGCCCAGCTGTCAAACCTCGAGAAGTGTGACTTCTCATGTGGCATGCAACTCAGAACAAGCCGTACCATCGCATACACTTCATAACATGAATAGCACGCACTAGAAAGCCCGAGTACTAAGTCGACCTCGGTCCATAATATCACACCATTTTCTTGACTTTTGATCCGTACTGGGGCTGTTCTGTCATTTTCTGTTTCAAATCTATGAATTAAAGAGATGTCTATGTCGTATTTCACGATACAACTTGACGCAGAATATAGCCTTCATCGGGGCTGGGTAACAGTCCCGGCGCGCTTAGACGGTAACTCGGGCTAAGCCCGATCGGGCCTTCCGGGGGCGTAGCGGCCTCAGCCTCAGTATTCTATTAAAGCGCCCTACTAAGGCCGGAACTTAAGAATTTTAAACTAAAGTTTAAATAATTTATAGTTTTAAACTCTTAATTTAGGTATATATATATAGGTAATATCTATTATAATAGGAGTTCTTTAAAAAAATTAAGATTTATAATAAGCGTTATAAAGGGACTAAAAATATTAAATAATTTAAATAGAAGTAAATTTTAGAAACTTAGAAATTTTTAAACTTTATAAAATATTACCCTTATATATAAGACTATTACCTACTTATCTTAAAGGACCTTTAATTTATATATAAATTATAGTAGAGAAGTATAAAAACCTACCCCTAATAAAATTTAAGTAATAGTCCTAGACTATAGTTTTATATATTAAAGGCGTTATAAAAAATTTAAATATAACTTAAAATTCTTAAATATCTATTAAAAGATCCTTAATTTACTAGAGGAAGATATAGAGTTTTAATTTCTATAATATTCTAAGTAATTCTTTATTTACTATTATTATTACTATCTTATATTAATAGGATCTTTTATAATTATTAAATATACTTTACCTTCTAATAAATATCTAATAATTAATTATAATCTTTCTCCTTATAATATATAAAAAGTAAAGTATATTCCTTTATAAATAAATCCTTTTTAACTATATTAATAAGAGTCTAATTCTCTTCTTTTTAAGATTTTTAAGTAGTATTTAAAAGTTTTATTTATATCTTCTACTTTTTTAAAGTTTTATTATTACTTATAAACTCTTATATCCCCTTAATATTATTAAACTTTTATTAGTACTAATATACTATCTAAATTATAATATTAGTTAGAGTATCTTTAATAAGAAATTACCTATCTACCTTTATATTTAAAAATAGCTTTTTTATTAAATTTTATAATTAAGGCTAGTTTTAATATACTTAAATAAAGAAGTTATATAGAGTTTAAATTCTTTAAATTTTAATTATAAGACTTAAGTTTAGGTCTATCTATTTTTAAAGAAATTAAGGAATATCCTTTAAGATAAATATAAGGGAGGATAAAGTAGGGATATTAAGTTTAATAAATTTAAGAGATATATATAGTATCTTTAAAGAGAAGAGTTTATTAGAAGGCTTTAAAGTTTAAATAAATTAAGGATAATTAATAGGGGGAATACTTAATATTTATAATCTAGTCTATTAATTATTTAGATCCTAGTATAAAGGATTATAATATTCTATAATAATTTAAATAGTAATAGAGCTTTAATTATCTTATAGACTTAAAGTTTCTAAGCTTAAAGGATTTTATTATAAGCCTTTATTTTAAGAAGAGTCTCTTTTAGATTTATTAAGGTAGAGTTCTAAATATCTTAATATTAAATTTAATAGATTATTCTAAAAATTATTTAAATATAATAGCTATACTTTTAATACTTAATTTCTATTATTATAGTATTAGCTTTAAAGATTATCTTTAACTTTCTTAAGTAGAAGAATTAAGAGTTTAAAACTTATAAAACTACCGACTTTATAACTTCTTAATAAGTTCTTTAACTAGTTATAATATAGATATCTTAATATTCTTAAAGTCTTCTAATCTACTTTAGTATTTAAAAGTTTAGGGCCTTATTATTAAGATCTCCTTAAGCTTAGGAAGGCTAGAATCTTTAATAATTTTAAAGACTCTCCTTTTAGATTTTCTTCTTAGCCTTATTAGGAGGTATTATAAGATAGGTTTAAAAATTTTAAGGCCTTAAGATTCTAGATAATTTAATATTTTTAAGCCTCTCTATTTTAAGTTTATAAAGTAAACCTTAGTATACTCTAATTAATTATTCTTATATTTTATAATATAGTATAACTATCTTATTACTTTTTAGATATTTAAACTAATTAAAGTTCTTTTCTTTAAATAGATTAATTAAAAGTATTAGGGGACTAGGTCTCTTAAAAAGATCTAATTATTAAAGGTAGCGGATTTTCTAAAGAAGATAATATTATTAAGTATATTAAGACCCTCTATCTAGAAAATATAAGAAGTAAGATTAACTTATAACTTAATATAATTAAAGAAGAACTTAAGAACTAGAATACTCCTTTAAATCCCTTTTAATAGATTTAAAAGACTACTAAAGCTTTAATTAGCCTAAAGACTCTTTAGGGATATTATAATTAATTTTAGATATTTTAAAAGTTTATAACTAAAGATCTAGAGCTTAAGATCTTTAAAGTTAAGATTAATAAACTAGGAGAGAATCTACCTTATATAATTAGCTATTAGATTATCTCCTCTTATAGTTATATTAACCTTAAAGGTAGCTTAAAATCTCTAAATATATTAAAGACTTTAAAAATTCTAAAGATATTTAATTATACTTAAAAGATATACTTATCTCTTTTATAGATTTATAATAATAATTCTAAAAGGGGCTTATAATAATATTTAAAAGATTTATATAAAGTATAATAAGGAAATCTATCCCTATCTCCTTTTATTTTAAGATATATAAAGGCGGTCTATTAAGTAAAAGTATAATAATTTTAAAGTCTTATAAATTTTATAGAACTAACTATTTTATAGGTATAAATAGGAGAAATATATACTAGTATAAGGGCTATTACTATTAAAAACTTAAATAGCTTTTTTAATTTAATTCTAGTATCCCTAGCTTTAAAGGTTTAGAACTATTACTACTATTAATAGATCTAAACTTTTAAGTTTAGGGTAATATATAGGAAAGGCTTATAATAACTCTTATTTATACTATTATATTCTAATATTTACTTAAATTTAATAAAGTCTTATTATTAGAATATTATTATATTAAGTTTTAGAATAATAAGGATAATTATATTTAAACTATATTATAAGTAAGAAAGATATATTAATATAGAGGTAAGTTAAAAAAAATTAAAGCTTTATATTAATAAAACTTTAATAAAAGTAAAGATTAACCTCTATTAGATATTAAACTATTTATCCTATATTATAACTATTACTATTTATAACTTAATATTCCTACCTTATATCTTAAATAGATAAAGGTTTTAGGATTTTTAAGTAGCTAACTTTTTTAAAGATTTAATAGATATAATATTATAATAGAAATACCTTTAATAAGTTAAATTATTATAAGAAGATCTCTTTATTAATTTTAAAGTAGATCGTGTAATATTTTCTTACTTAATTTTAAAATAACCTTCTTAATATTAGAGAAGATATAATAGTTTATAAAACTTATTTTTTTTAAAGGGGTAGAACTTAATATCTAGTAAGTTATAAACGCTAGAATCTTTAAAAATTATATAATTAAGGTAGTTAGAGTTTAGCCTATTTAGCTCTTTATATTATTTAATATCTATATAACTAGATTAATAATCCTATTATACCCTAAGAAGACTTTATAAAACCTAAATAACTAATCATATAGAAATATTATATTTATAGATAGAACTATTAATATAGCTAGATTTAATATTAATAAACCTTAAGAATTTTAAATAGTTTTATAAGGAAAATTAGACTCCTATCTAGGGTATACTATTTAAAAATACTAAATTATTATTTAAGTTTAAAATATCTAAAGGCTTTTTAGTATTAATATCCTAGATATAGTTCTTTAATAAACTTAAATTAACTTTTAAGTCTAAAATTTAAGGAATTAAAGACTTACTTTTTAAGGATTTTAAATAAAAAGATTATATAAATTTAAATACTATAACTAGAAGATATATTAGTAGAGAAACTTTAAGATATTTAAAGGTAAAACCTTTTCTAAAAGACCTTTATATAAGCTTATATTAGTTATACTAACTAATATATAATAAATACCTATTAATTTAGCTACTAAAACGCCTTTATAAAAATTAAAGTAATATAAAATTATTATAATCTTTAAAAAATACTTATAAATAAGTAGATAAATATAAATTCTAAGGTATTTAATCTAAATCCTTTTTAGTTAATAATATCTTTAAGTAATTTATTTAGATTCTTTAAATAACCTTTTTATCTCCCTCTAATATTTTTATAAGATTATACTAGTTAAAGAAGTTATCTTAATAGAGTTATATCTTAAAGATAGTATCCTAATTTTCTTCTAATTAATTAAATTAAAAAAATTAAAGATATAAGAACTTATAAAGAAATAATAGTTATAAGGAAGTAATTTTATACCTTTAATTCTATTTAGTTAAAGTTTAAATTTTTTAGACTTAAGAGTTTAATATAACTTTAATATTTTTAAGGAAGAAGAAACTTACCCTTTAACCTTTATAATAGGTAATATATTTATACTAATTATAATTATAAAATAATACTTTAATAAAAAAGGTAAGTATAAGAATTTTAAGATTTAAACTTTAATTATTTTAAATAGACTTACCTCTATTACTTAATAATTAGTAAATTCTATTTAAGTTAATTATATTTATCTTTTACCTTTTAATTAATTAGAAGAAGTATACTATTTTAAAATAATTAAAACTTACTAGCTTTCTACCTTATCTTTCTTAATATTACCTTTTCTACTCTTCCTTTAATAGTCTTAATAGATTTTTCTTCTACTTTTTTAAACTTAATTTAGATATACTAGAGTCTAAGGCTACTCTCTTTAATACCTCCTTTAACTTTCTTAAAGTTTCCTAGGCTTTTAAAGCCTCCTTAGCTTTCGTGAATTTTTTAGCTTTTATAAGTTCTTTAGCTTTTATAAATTTACCTATTATAATGTACTTCTTTAGCTTTATTAAGGGTTTACTACTTAATTATATTATTATATCTCCTCCCTTTAAACTTTCTAAACCTTAACCTTTATTTTTAGGTAAACCTAAATCCTTTAAATTTAATTTCTTAGTAGGATCCTTTATTATTATATCTCCTCCCTTTAAACTTTTTAAACCCTAACCTTTATTTCTAGGTAAATTTAAATCCTTTAAGTTTAATTTCTTAATAGGATCCTCTATTATTATATCTCCTCCCTTTAAACTTTTTAAATCTTAACCTTTATTTTTAAGTTTCTTATATTCCTTCCCTATTATATATAAAGCCTATAGCTACGATTTTTTTATACTTAGGAGCTTTTGATTTAGTAGCTTTAAATTTCTTAAATTTAAGGCTAGTACCTCTTTAATAAATAGTACTAAGGGAAGTTTTAAGCTTATATTTTATAAAAGCGAAATTCTTAAGCCTATTAATTAAATACTTAAGATATCTAAATATAAAGGAATATAAGTATAAGAGATAGAGGGTTATAAAGGTAAAGATAATTTATTATAATCTCTTAAATCTTTTAAGGAGGAGTTTAGTAGATAGAAGGAGTTATTTAGAATTATTAAGGATTAATCTAGATTTAATTATATAATATATAATTATTACCTTAGTTACTCTAACTTTAATATCTTTAAGACTAGTTTCTTTCCCTTTAATTTTAATCCTTTTAAAGGAGGATGCCTAATAATATAATTAATAGATTTTATATTAATTAAAGAGAAGGAAGATCCCTACCTATTTATCCCTATTATAGGTTAAGAAGTTTAATATTATTAAAAGAAGGAAGAAGAGGATAGGAAAAAAAAACCTAATATTTTATAATATTTATTAAAAATTAGAGGCTAATTAAATTAAGGTTAGGGCCTTAATATAAACTTAATATTATTAATTTCCTAGATAAATAGTAGATTTAAATTTTTTAAATTCTCTTAATAACTTTAAAATTTATAGAAAGGTTAAGAGGATATTATTAAGTTATATTTAAAAAATTTATACTAGGGAATTAATTTTATTACTATTTAGGTTAAAAACCCCTATTATTAGAGGCCCCTAACTACCTACTTATAACCTTAATTTTTTTAAATTCTAAGCTACCTCCTCTTTATCCTCTACCGCGAATTCTACTTAGATTACCTTCTAAAATTTTAAATTTAGAATTATACCTTTAAGAATATTAAAGCTTTAAAAAAAATAAAAAATTTTATTTATAAAATACTTTATAAAGAAGATATCTTAAGTACTAAGGACTTCTATCTACTAATATTAGCTTAATATTTTCAAACTTTAACCTTTTTATATTATATTATACTAAGATTAATAATACTATTAAAGGTAGTTTATATAATAGTAACTTTAAAATATTTAAATTAGCTATTAATTACTATCTTTAAAAAATATAAATTATATACTAGCTATATATATATTCTTATACTACCTTTTTTAAGCTAGGTCTAAAGTATTAGTTTAAAAATCTTAAAGATAGGATAGGTTTAAAAATCTTATATATATCTTAGGATATTAGAATTTAATAGCTAAAGTTTAATATATACGCCCTTTAAAATTTTTTTAGTAAAGAATAATTAGATATATATTTAAAAAATATAAACCTTAAATAAATACTTATAAGGTAAGATATCTATTTTACCTTTTATTATAATAACTAGGGGGTTAGGTATAACCTTTAAAATAATTAAAATAATTAAGATTATTAAAGAAGAGTTTAAAATCTATAAATTAGATAGGAGTAGTAATAGGTAATATACTTATAAGATTTAGTATACGCGCTTTAGAATTTTATACTATTCTAAGTAAGTTTAATATTCTTAAACCTTTAGATATATTAAATAATAAACTATTATATATTTTAATCTTATATTTTATTATTACTATTATACTTTAAAATCTTTATATAAGCTAAGTTAGATCTAGTTTTTAAATTCTTAAACTTACTAGCGCGGTTATCTAATATTTTATAAATAAGACTTTAGGTAATTTTTATTAAGTTAATAAGTTTAATAGACTTTAAAAATATTAAATATTAGCTTTCTACTTTAAAGGGAATATTTAAAACTTTTAAACTTACTTAGACTTAGCCTTTTTCTTTCTCTTACTTATATAAGTATAATTATAAATATTACTTATAATATTTAATATTATTAAAGATATAATATATAAAATTATATAATAGATATATTTAAAATAATTAAATAAAGAAGGTTAATACTTTGAAAAAATTATATTAATATCTTTTATTATTATATCCTATATATTTAAATAAATTAAAGTATATTTATAATTATAATATTATAAAAAAAAATACTTTTTATAATAAAGAGAAGAGGGAGATCTTAAAATATTTAAATATAAAGTATAGAATATAAGGAGATACTTAATTATTTAAAATTATTTTAAGCTTCTTTAAATATTACTTATAATACCCTAAATAGTACCTTAACCTTAGATAGGATAATAGGTTTAAAGAAATTAAAGGTAATATAAGGTAATAATTAGTAGTTATTTACCTTTAAATAGGAAGTATTATAAAAGAAAGTTTAAGGGAAATAATAAAAATTTTAAGATATATATAGGGCTAGAGGCTTTTATATACCTTTTCTATTTAGGAAAGGCTAGATTTTATAAGGTTCTATATTATACGGCCTTATGCCTTAAACCGCTAGCTTCGGACTGATTAACGGCCGACCCCGACGGCCGGGCGCGCCGGCCGAGCGAGCGCGCCTAGACCGTTACCATCTCACGGGAATGACTATCCCCGATTCCTTGAAGTGTGCAACAACTTCGACATCCAACTGCTACATCTGCAGATTTGAAACCAATTCTATATTACAGATGGCATTCGGGATGTCTGTCATGGCTCCGGCATCGTAAGAATACGCCAGCCGCAGGGCGTTAGCGCACACATATATTACCTAGGTAGGTACCTACTATACTCCATGGACGACCCGTGACACCATAAATCTCATTCCAATTCATACTGGGAATGCCATTAACGTCATACCAACACCTCATTCCGGTCCCTGACAACTAAGACTAGTCTATATATATTATGGAATTAGGGTTTCTTTAGATACCTTACGAAGGATTACATACAGCCCCGCCTTCGGCTAACGAAGAAGGATGTTTATTGTTAGATCCTATCACCGCCGACGTCGATTACAAGACAGAACCCGAAAACCACATCCCACACCTCGTGCGATGCGTCTGTCAGTCAATGAGGACACTTGGAATCACGGCGGCGCTCATCAATCCTCAGTCGACAATACAGAACTACCAACCTAGCTTCAGTGACGCTAAGGTGATTTGCTAAGATCAGAAATGGAGCCTACTTTGGCAGCTCCAGAAAATGGCATGAACCCGGATAGTGAACCTGTAGGACCGCCTTATGGATCTCGAATGTTGCCGCACGTTGTTGATGAGCTTGCACGACTCGATCCCTCGAGAGTTTACGCAACTATTCCTCTTTCCTCCGACATATCCCAAGGTTTTCGCGATGTCACTATGCTCGAAGTTGCACATGGTGTCAATCACTTCGCATCTTGGCTCGAAAACTCGTTCGGCCGGAGCTCGTCATTTGAGACACTCTGTTATATAGGAGTATCAGATCTCCGGTACGCAATAGTATTTCTCGGTGCTGTGAAGTGTGGCTATAAAGTGAGTAGAGGTATTGCTTGTTGAGGTGCTTTGAAATGGAACTGATCAATGCAGCTCCTTGTACCCTCGGTGCGGAATTCCTCTTGGATGAATCTCTCGCTCTTGGAGCAAACCAAATGTACGAAATTCTTGTACTCGACTGAAATGTCTCAGAAGGTACATGAACTACAGGTAGAAAAGAAGGGCCTTCATACTCTCGCCGTGGAGTCATTGGACGACATGACTCTACAAGATACTAAGTATTACCCTTACGAAAAGTCTTTTGCCAAGGATCGCTGGGATCCTGTCCTTGTTCTTCAATCTTCAGGCTCGACGGGTAACATACCGCTTGATGATGCAATTATCAGAGTTGAAGCTGAGATGACTCCTCAGGACCACCGAAACCTATCGAGACCAACCACGCTACGTGGGCGGTCGCTGACAACGACCGTAATTTACCCAAGATCTCAGGCCGGAAAATCCAAAGCTACGCCCTGTGGAATTTCGGGGGCAATGGTGGTCGTTATTTCGCCGCATTTCCACCTTTCCATGTGAGCTTCTAAGTCTCTCATTTGTCTAAAGTGCTGACACAGATCAAAATGAAGTTGGGAGGCTTCATGGCTCTTGTGGTTCTGCCCATATATTCCACTACAGCGACCGTAGTCATGGGGCCTACCAACAGACCTCCGACTGGGCACTTGGTCTGTCAAATCATGCAGTATTACCACCTCAGAGCTCTCTTTTGTCCTCCGATCATCTTCGAGCAGCTGGTGCAGGAGCCTGAAGGCCTCGAACAAGCAAAGCGACTAGACTTCCTTCTATACGCTGGAGGTCCTCTTTCCGCGGGTACGGGAAACCTTCTCAGCCAAGTGACTGACGTCTGCCAATTTTACGGCTCGACCGAGACCGGCGCAATCCCAACCCTAGTACCTCAGCGCGAGGATTGGGCAAGCTTGGAATGGCATCCAAGCTACGGCGTTGACATGCAGCCACGTGAGGATGAGGCTTATGAAATGGTGCTTCACAGAGACCCGACGTTGCAAGGTATTCGCAGCTTCTCCTGCAACTTTCCAGACGTCACAGAATGGAACACGAGAGATCTTTTTCGCCCTCAGCCAGGAAAGCCTAACTTGTGGCGCTTTTATTGTCGTCGAGACGACATTATAGTATTATCGAATGGCGAGAAGTTTAATCCTGTTCCAAGCGAAGCAATTATAGCAGGACATTATTTGCTGTCAGCAGCCTTGATTGTTGGACGGGGAAGATCCCAGGCCGCACTACTAGTCGAACCAAAAACCGAGAATGGGATAGAGAAAGATTCTCTGATCGAAGATCTCTGGTCGACCGTGGAGCAAGCGAACGCTCAAGCACCCGGACATGCCAGAATAATACGGTCGATGATCGCAGTGGCGAACACCAATAAGCGCTTTGAACGCGCAGGGAAGGGTACTGTCATACGGAAAATGACCGCAGAGAAGTTCGCGTCGGAAATTGAGGCCCTCTATTCGAAAGACAATGCGAAAGGCCTTGGTCCGTGTTTGGTCGCAATCGACGACTTCGGAGCCATTCGAGCTTATGTTCGTGAGTGCGTCGGTCTCTCCTTTTCATCACCCAGGTTTGATGACGAGGATGATCTATATGTCCTCGGCCTTGATTCTCTCAAGACTATGGAAATTGCGGGCATGCTCAAAGCTGGCCTCACGGATCCAGACACACAATGGCTCTCAGCTCAGACGATATATGCGAATCCCACAATTGGAAGCTTGTCTAAAGTCATTCACAAGCGGCTGAGTCCCAAGGGAAAGGCTTCAGATGAGAATCATGGTCGAGAAGAATCACGCATCACGAAAATGACTTCCCTGATACAAAAATATACGCAAGACCTCCCAATAACACAGCAAGAAAGGAATCGGCTTCTAGATAGCTCCAAACTGAACGTAGCGTTGACAGGGTCTACGGGATCCCTCGGTACCCGCGTTTTGCGAGCACTCCTAGACGACACCAGGATCTCGAAGATTTATTGTCTTAATCGTTCCACAAAAGCTCGTGCCAATCAGGAGGAAAGCTTCAAAGACCTTGGCTTTGCGCACAAGCTGAACCCACCCAAAGTGGAATTCATTCAGGCGGAATACGGTCACAGCACCCTGGGACTCACAGAAGCAGGATACCAAGAGCTGACTTCCAGCGTGGACATCATAATCCATAACACGTGGAAGGTTGATTTCAATCATTCCCTTGAGTCTTTCGAGCCAGTCCACATCCGAGGTATTCGTAATATCATCGATTGGAGTACATCCAGCAAACGCCATCCCCACATCATTTTCATTTCGTCAATATCTTCCGTCGGAAATTGGAAGGATGCCAATCCCAATAAACAAGTATCCGAATCACCCATCTCCAATCTTGATAGCGCACAAGACATGGGATATGGGGAATCGAAGAATGTTGCGGAATGTATCCTGAATGCCGCAAACAAGAAGTCCGGAGTGCCAGTGAGCATTCTCCGGGTAGGCCAAATTGCAGGACCTGTGACGACTGCGGGTGTCTGGAACAGAGACGAGTGGTTTCCCTCGCTCATCAAAACTTCCCAATCGCTCGGCTGTCTACCTAGCCATCTTCCCGATGCCGACTGGATCCCTGTTGATACCCTGGCTGTTATTATACTGGACATAGTCCACTATGCTGTAAACACAGATCATGCATGGATATACAACATTGTGAATCCAAAACCCACTCCATGGATTTCTCTCGTTGATACCGTCCTCGAGCGTCTTAGCCCGCAGACCAGATTTGTCGAACTGAGAGAATGGATTCAGATGTTGAGAAAAATTGACCAGAATGATTCCCACGAGGTTTCGACTAAGCCTGCTGCTAAGATTCTTCAATTCTATCGAGACCTCGATGCAGCGAAACCTGCGGGGAAATTAAAATATAGTACGGCCCATGGGATCGCTGCAAGTAAGACTATGGCTGGATTGGGGCCAGTGAGTCCTAAGTGGATGGAGATCTGGCTGGATGAGTGGGGTTACTAGACGCGATTTATCCTGATGTATATAATGGACATTGAAATTTCGAATTGCTTTCGATTTGGGGTGATTGGCCCAACGCTAGCGTGCCGCAAATCGGCTGGGAAGACAGACGCCAAGTCTCCGGTGCCTCGCCCCATCTAAAGTAGAAGGGTTCACCCCCTTCTGGTCCACACCTACTTCTGGTCCACGCCCTCGCTTTCTATAACGATAGACTTTATTAACTTCTTTTCGCTACAAGTATAATAGGAAATCTTACGCTAAATAATTCTTACAGTAAACTTATATTCAGAATCGGCTTGGTTGAGGATCTATAGATGCGAATGCCATTAGGCCTAAGAGTGCCCTAGAGCTAGGGCCGGGAGTACAGAGTCTCAAAAGCTCCGGGCCGCTAGCCCCTTGGGGTTGGACCAGAAGTAGGTTTGGACCAGAAGGGGGTGAACCCTTCTATGAACTAAAGTACCTGATTCCTGTTCCGATGTGGTTATATAGTAAGAAAATGAATATAAAATCTGCTAGTATTTACTATGTCTGTTATGTAGCAACTTTCTTTAACAGCTCTTCCAAATTAGGTAGTGAAATACACGCGACTTTTTAGTGCCAAGGACTCTAAGGTACAGTCTTGCGCATACGCTAAACATGTAGTCCAAAAGTCTGTCTACTACGGGAGTACGGTAACATCACTGAGTAGACAGATTCTACGTCGAACACCCTACCTCCAATAGATCACGACTTTCAGATCCTTCCTCCCTCCTTAATCATCTGAGTGTATTGTTCGAGCATGACCGAGTGAACTTGGTATGCGATCGGTACTGAGAAGCAGATCAAGTCTACATTTCGGCCAGGTACTACACAGGACAGGCTTCAGCAGAAGCTTTTCTGCAAAGATGGTCAGAAGTGATCCCTTTAGACCTGCGAACAGGGTTGCTGGCCAGCGGCAAGATGTGTGGTACAATCGTGCTTCTTCAAGATCCCGATACATAGCGCACTAAGCCAATGTTCAGGTCAATTGTTAATGAGGCAGCTGCTGCGTCACCAGTCCAGCCAATTATAAATATGGGTCAGGGGTTCTTGTGAGTATGCCACCCTTCTCTTGAGATTCACGACTTGGAAGGAACTGATCGAGGTCAGTGGCTACAACCCTCCGAGATTCGTCTTAGACGCGGCGAAAGAAGCGCTGGACAGAGTTGACTGCAATCAGTATTCGCCCACAAAAGTCTGTGTCGAATCGCAATGCTGGCTAGGCTGTATAGACTGATGGATAGGCAGGGACGCCCACGACTGAAAAAGGCCATTGCAAAAGCATACTCGCCGTTCTTTGGGAAAGATATTAATCCCGATACCGAGGTCACCATTACCACTGGAGCAAACGAGGGAATATTATGTGCTTTCATGGGCTTTGTTGAGCCCGGAGATGAGGTCATCGTGTTTGAACCATTCTTTGATCAGTGGGTAGATTGGCTCCAGATGAGTATACATCAAGAATCTAAATGAATGAAGGTATATCCCAAATATAGAGATGGCTGGAGGCGTTGTCCGCTATGTTCCTCTTCAGCCACCCAAGAACGGCTCGGCGGAAAACACTTCAGCTGCTGACTGGTCCATTGACATGGGGATTCTCGAAAAGACCATCAACGCCAAAACTCGCATGATCGTTCTCAACACCCCTCACAATCCTGTTGGAAAGATTTTCTCCAAGCCCGAATTAGAAGCCATAGGAAGTCTCTGCGTGAAGCATAACATTCTCATCGTCTCTGATGAGGTCTACGACAAGCTTTATTACGCGCCCTTCACCCGAATCGCTACTATCAGCCCAGAATTAGCGAATCTCACCCTCACCGTCGGTTCTGCTGGCAAAAGCTTCTATGCCACTGGCTGGCGGGTCGGATGGCTTATAGGTCCCGCTCGTTTGATCCAATACGTCTCGGCTGCCCACACACGCATATGCTACAACAGCGTCTCGCCTCTGCAAGAAGCAGCCGCAGTCGGGTTCGAGAACGCAGACAAAGAAGGGTTCTGGGACTTGAGCAAGAAGGAAATGCAGTCAAAGATGAATCGCTTTTGCGCCATCTTTGATGAGCTAGGCCTCCCTTACAGCGAGCCTGAAGGGGGCTACTTTGTACTTGCTAATTTTGGCAAAGTGAACTTACCAGATGGTTACGAATTCCCTGCCCACGTCAGAGATAGGCCCAGGGACTTCAAACTGAGTTGGTTTCTAATCATGGAGCTTGGTGTCGCGGCTATCCCGCCAAGTGAGTTCTATACACCTGAAAATGCTCACCTGGGGGAAGCTTGGTTACGCTTCGCGTTCTGCAAAGATGATGATGTACTTGACGGGGCGAAGGAAAGGTTGAGAGGGCTTAGAAGATATATGACAGTCTAGGAGTATTATGAAAATGGTGCTGCTAGATGACGAACAGGAGCCGGCGCTGATTCTGGTTGCGGCGAGCTATAGTCAACACTGGTTTTGCTTTAATTGAGAACAACCCTTTCCTCAGATAGCCACCAAAGTCCAGCACCCATACTTCCAGCACGGCGATCGCTAGCTGCAACGGGTACGAATACCTACTTATACCCTTTTAGTATACCTGATCTATAACCCCACCAATATTGACCCTCCTTTCACACCATACCAACACTGACGATACAGTCATTCTTCAATAATGGATTCATGACTTAGCCGCCGCAGAAAGTTTTCCTTCAGATCTGCTTCAATCAAGTCTTTCTACGGATCCTAGACCTAACGATCGTAAACCCTGTAGTAAGATCATCTATATTGTGCGTACGGATATGGCTGTCGCCTCTTGATCAGACTCAAAGTCGAAGACTTGGAGTGGGTGCCTCGGGGTAAGGAAGGATAAAGTAATAGAGACCCGATGTCGAGATGCACGGAATCAAAGCCGAAAGATCAAGCAAAATGTTTGTTTGTGGAGATACAATCGTGACACCAGAATCTTGCCTCTCCATCGATTGCTAAAGTGGCATTCTGATTATTAGGTAGTACGTAAAATCCACTCAACCTGAATTGTCTAGAGAGCCTATTCGGGCAGATCAACGTCACACCACGGGCTATTGGATAATTTACTCCCTTTCACCCATGTAGGCTTGTCCTTTACCACCAATGATGTTCGGAGAGAGGCGGATAAGACTATGTACAAGTGGGAGGTTGGCTGTCTTTTCAGTCCAGAGGAACTGATGTAGCCTATTGACTTGTCTTGTAGCCTTACGTCAAGAGAAGTCGTTCCCAAGAGTGAGCACGTGCCCAACAGGTCGACCTCAGGAAAGATTTGAGTACGCTGTAGGACAGCAGAGCGCGCCCGTGGCCTGGCGGAATAATCGATGTGCAAGGATCATGATCTTGGGTGCATCGCTAAAGTACCTTAGCGGCGGGAAGTGGTCTCTTTTAACTATACTACTTCGGTACTAGTCTGAGACCGTTAAACGACTATATTAAAGATGAAACCCTTATAAATATTATACTTAGAAATTAATAGCTATAGCTAATAGTAAGTCTTAATTATTAATTATAATATAGTAGCTAATAGTTATTATTCTTAAAGATTAGTACGACTTTATAATAGAGCTTATTTTTTATAGTTAAATATAGAAGACGATTATTAATAAATACGCTACGTAAAAAATATATTTTTAATAAATAGAATTATTATACTTATAGATCTAAAGTAATAATTATAATATAATTAGACTTAACTTTATTCTACTTATAGTCTAGTAATTTTATAGTAGTTATAAATAAGCGTCTTTATTATTTTACGCTTATTTTCTAATATATTCTTAAACTATTATATTTACTTAATTATACTTAAGTAAACCTTCTATTTTTATATTATAAATTAATATTATATATAATAGATATTAGTATAGTTATAATAGGTAATTATAAGTAATTAAGGATTATTATATAATAGATTATAAATAAATTTAGCTAGTAAGTTATAATTAATTATTAGAAAATACATTCCTCTTCTTTATAAGAAACTTTAAATTAATATATTATATAAAGTAATATAACTATAATAATTATATAGTTAGTATAAAGGCCGCTAATAGTAGAGAAAGACTTAAAGAAGAACTATCTAATACCCTAAGCTTCTAATTACTAATACTTACTTAGTTCCTTTAATATTAAATTTATACTTATATGGTATTTAAATAATACCCTTTATTCTAACGTCCCTACCCTTATATTAGTACCTATATATATTAGTTATAGTAGTAGCGACTTACCTATTATTACCCTCGTTATTTATATTAGAGTATAGATTATATTATTTAGTAGCCCTAATAGACTCCTCGCCCTTAGATTTACCCTTAGCGTTCTCTACTCCTAATATAGTTAATTAACTAGTTATAGTAATAGTATCTTCCTCCTAGATATTATTAGTAGACCTCCTAGCCTAAGTATTATTACCTTTATATACTATTCTATTAATATCTTATATCTTATTCCTAAGCTTTAATTAAGGCCTAGCTTAAGGTATAACCTCTTAAAAAACTCTATTTTTACCTTATTCTACCTTAATAGTAAGTTAACGCGTATCTTCTTAAGTAACTTATAATAGTATTAGTAGAAATAAATACTTTATATAATATAACTTATTTCTTAGGCTAATATTATAATAAAGTTAATATTTATAAATATATAAGCTTAAAGGAAGTACCTCTATTTACTAGGTCTTTATCTTAAAATAGCTAAACTTTATAATATCTCTAAGAAGTTTTAAGTTTATAGTAACCTTAAGCTAGATCTAGTCTTTTAGACGCTTCTCTAAGCGTTATATATATATTATAAGGATAGCTATCTTACTCCTTAACCTCTCTATAATTATAATAAGATAATCCTTATATATTATAATATACTTACTTAACTCCGTCTTATTATACCTAAGAGCCTCCCTAATAAATAACATACCCTACTTAGCCTTAGTAGTTTCTTCTAAAGGTTTCTTACTCTTCTCCTTTTTAGTATTAGTAGTACTTAGATCCTCTATTATATTAGTAGTACTTAGATCCTCTATTATATTAGTAGTACTTAGTTCCTCTATTATATTAGTAGTATACTTATAAGTATTAGCTTATTTATAATATACTATTACTTTTATCCTTAAAGCCTTCGCTCTATCTATAAGTAGTTACTTATTATTAATAGTTATAGTAATAGTATCCTTAATATACTTACAGCCTATATAATTAGTACTTAATATTAAAGCTTTATAATTATCCTTTAACTAAAGAGTACCTTTACTAGTAACTAGAGTTAGGAAGATATAATAGTTAGCCTTTAGGTTTATTATATTAAACTTAACCTAAGTTAAAAAGCTACTAATTTATATAGGCCTAATTTAATCTCTTATAATCTATAACTCTATAATAAAATCTACTTATAAGTATAATATAGGCTTAGCCTTCTCTATCTTATAATAAAGGGCTAGCCTTCTAAGGTATATAATATTATTAATAAATATAATTTACTTATACTTATTATTATATAGTTCCTTTATAGGAATTATATATTTAATAATAACTCTCTACTTAAAGAGCTTTTTATTTAGTATTTTATAGATACTATACCTCTTAGAGAGGTAATAGTATTAAGCCGCTTAAAATTCTTATTATAACTACCTTAATTTATATTTAGAGAGTTATCTATTAATTTTATAACTTTATCCTTCTATTAACTACTATTATTATTACTTATAATAAGAAGATTCTTTCTTTTTACTATAATAGTTATAGAAGGAATAAGGTTTATTAAATATTTAAGTCTACTTATCTATTAGCCTAAAATAAATATTAGTAAATTAGAAGTAAGAGTATTAAGATAAAATAAATATAATATTATAAATTTAAATATAATTATAAAAATATAGAAATACGCCGGTCTAAGGTAGAAATAAGGTATTATAAAAGAAGGAGAGTTAAAGAATAAGGGTTAAGAGTTATTAAATTAAAGTAAAGGTATAAGTATTATTAATAATATATCTAGATATACTTAGTAAATATAAATTTATTAATAAGTAGAATATATTAGATTTTATACTAGTAATAAGAAGCTAAGTAAGGTATATATTATAAAGCCCTTAGAAGGTAGAGAAGTATACTAGTTATAATAGTAGAGATTAGGTATCTTTAAGGTAAAATATAGATATATTCCTCTAATATAGATAGTAAAGATATAGTAGTAAACGCCTTTTATATACTCTTAAAGAAATTTTATTACTACTAATAATTTATACCTTAGGGGGAGGCGCCTTAATAAATATATAGTATTCCTTTAATACTTAATTATCCCTAGGCTTATTCTTCTTATATTTATTATAATAGTTATACTTAAGCTCTTTAAACTATATTTTATTAACTTTAATAAAATTAAGATAGATTAGTATAATATTATAAAAATATAGTAGTTACTATCTTATATTTATAATAATATTACCTTTCTTCTTTTAGTTTAAGTATAACTTTACTTTAATCGCGAGGTTAATATATATAGCTAGATATTTAGTACTTATTATAAGAGAATTACTTATATTAGATAACTTATAGTATATATAGTATTAATTAAGCTTTATATTACCCTTATATTTAATATATTTATTTATAAAGTACTATATATAAATAAAGCTATATATAGTAAAGATATCCTTAAAAAATACCCTTAGTAGTTAATAACTATTATATATTACGAGCTTATAAAGTACTCTAGAGCCTCTAATAGCTCTTAGATATAATATTATTACTATAAGCTAGGAAACTTAGTTAGATAGTATTATAAGTATACCTCTATATTCTTAATAACTTAATTCTTAAAAAATTTAATACTATTAAAAATCTTTACTTATACTACCTAACCCTTATTTAAATTTATATTAATACCTTTCTTATATATTACCTTAATAATATCTTTTTAAAAGTTATTTATAAAGTATAAGAATATATTCTATTAGATTAGATTATCTAAAATATATTATTTTATAGTTATATTATTATTATCTCTAGCTTTATCCTTATCCTTAGCCCTAGTACTCCCTACTATCTACCTCTTTCTCTTTCTAGGCTTCTTAGCTACTACCGCTATTATAAGTTATTCTTATAAGGTTAAAGGCGTATAAGAATATAGAGAATTCTAGTTAGATCCCTTAGAATTTAAGTTACTAGGGGTATATAAGCTAATTAGAGGATTAAAGGTTAGAGAGGAGTTTATAAAGGATTTATCCCTAAGTATAATACTAGTTATAAACTAGCTTTCTTAAATAATAGTATTTACTTAAGGTATTAAGTAATAAATTAATAACTAGCTAGTAAAAAGAAGACTTATAATAATACTTTTAAGGATTAAGAGTAAGTCTAAAGGTAGGGAATAGAGAGCTAATTAGTAGAAGAGGGAGATAACTTAATAATAGAGTAGGGAGACTTTAGCTTTTAATTTCTTTACAATCTAAATTTAAATAGCTTAATTTATTATAATAGTATTAGATTAATAATATTTATCTTAAAGCTATTAGTATACTTATTCCCTAGGTATATTAAAGTAGATATACATAGGATTATATAGGATATAAAGTACCTTTATAAGTCTTAAATTCTAAAGGTAGCTAGCCTCCCTTAAAGAAATTTAAATTAGATATTACTACTTATACTAATAATAAAGAGAATAATAAACCCTTAGATATTAGCTAACTAGAAGATTAAAGTAGTATCCTTATATACCTTATATAACTAGTCTTACTTAAAATATTAGAATACTAATATTATTATATAGGATATAAATAAGCTTAAGGATAGGATTTAGGAAGTCTTAAAGCTTATTAGTAAAGAAGAAGGAATCTTAATTAATTATCTACCTCTAGATATAGATCTTAAAGAGCTTTAGGATATATATTAGTATAAGGATATTTTATTATAAGATAGAGATAAGGAGCTTATAATAGACTTTAAATAGGTTTAAGATACTAGTATAAATTTAATAATAGATATTATAAGCCCCTTTATTAAAAGTATATTTATAATACTCTTATTATAATCTTACTATCCCTTTAATAAAACCTTAGAGGCGCTATTATAATATAGAATATAAGAAAAGGATTCATAACCCTTCCTACTTACCTTAAGTTTATAGTATAAGGAGGTTAAAGTATCTAGACTATAATATATAAGCTTAAGAGAAATCTTATATATATTTAAGCCTTACCTATTACTTTAATAGCTTCTAATAAGGTATAAGACCTTCTAAGATAGAATTAAGGGCTAGATATTATAACTACTTTTATAATATATTCTACTACTATTAGCGCCTATTAAATTACCCTTACTTCTTAAATAATATAAAATAGTATTAATTAATATTCTTAAAGAGTATCTCTATTTCTTTAATCTTATAATCCTCTTCTAGACTATTCTTTAATCTAACTTAAAGAAAAAGATATACTTTAGCTTTAAAGAATTCTATATTAATCCTATTAAACTCTAGTAATCTTATACCTAGACCTCCTTTATTAGGACTATATTAGGATAATATACTTATTATTATAATAGAGACCTTATCTTTCCCTCTAATTAGGTTTCTTATACCTACTCTAATATTACCTACCCTATTAATTACTTTAGTTATATTATAGTAGTTAGCTATAATTTTTATAATTATACTCCTTATAAGTAGTAAGGTATACTAAAAATTAAAGTTTAACTTATCTCTTATAATTATAAAATTCCTACTTCTTTCTATAATATTTAATACTTCGCGGTTTTTAAAGTACTCTTATAATTATTATACTCTTTTCTTAATTAAGAGAATATTATTAATTAATATACTAATATTTAGCTAGACTATTACCTTAATCCTCTACTATAATATAATATAATAGATTATACTATTATTATATACTTTATATTAAATATATAAGGATTCTTATAACTACTTACTATCTCTCTACCTTTATATACTAAGATTAAATTAGAAACTTATAATTAAGAATACTTTATTAATTAGTTTAATAGTATAAAAGGTAATAAGTACCTCTCCTTATTACTTCTTTTATTTATTAATAGATTCGGCCTTTATTATAATACTTATTAAAGCTTAATAGGCGTTTATATCTAGATAGCTACCTTTAGATTTTATAAATATATATAATAAGCTAATATCTTCCCTCTAACCCTTAGCCCTTATAATAGTAACCTTAATAATATTATTAATATATTCTAGTATCTCTACTACTTTAATAAAGGACTTATTCTAGAGTTACTAAAATCTATATAAGTCTACGCGTTTACTTTATACTTTCTAGGAGATATACTATAATAGTAAGCTAATATAGGATTTAAGTTATAGAGAGTAAATTTAAGATATTAGTCTTATTTAATATATATTAATTCTTATAATTAATTAGATTATAATATTACTATAAATAGTAGGTTTTATAGGTAAATAATATAATAGTAATATAAGATAAATATAAGATATTTACTTCTTAATAGGGCTTAATTATTAAGGAGCCTATATTATTTAGGCTAAGTCTAGTACTTAATATTATTCTTATAAGGCCTAGTAATCCTACTTACTCTAAGTACTTTAGACTTTATAAACGACTCTATATATTACTTATAAAAATAATTCTAATAACTATAAGAGCTATTACTTATATTACTATATTATAGACTTAGCCTTTTACTCTTAGATTTATATAAATTTAATTTCTATTATATTATTTAAAGAGTTATAACCTTTTAAAGTATATATAATAAATTATTATTATACCTACGCTACTTCTTTACTTTCTTTATAATAAGTATATCTATTTATACTATCTTAGTACTATATAAATATACTTGGTTTATAATCCTAACCTAGATAGCTTTATTATAACTAACTTTATTACTTAAGTTTTCGCCTTTACTACCTAGAATATATTACTACTTATAACTAATAATCTAAGAGAGAGGGAGTAATTAATAATAGTAGTTAAAAGAGTAAGAAAGTACTTTTAAATTCTCTTATAATTTACCGCTATTACTATAAATATAAATCTTTAGTCCCGCTTTATAATAGTTATAAGATAGGCTTCTATTAAGCTAATATATATAATCCTTTTATTAACTAAGAGTAAAGCGTAGAGTTAGACTAACCTAAGTAATACTACTATTCCTAAGAGTTAAAAAGCTAAAGAGTTTCTTAATAATTAGTATTAGTTAAATATATATATTATAATTTATTATAATATTATAGTATAAGAGTATATTATACCTAATAACCTAAATATTCTAATAGGTAAAGATAAGTATAAGTAAAGCTTTATATAGCTCTATTAATCTATATTACTACTAATAATATATTACTATAATCCCTAGGTAGTTTAAGAAAGCTATCTACTAAATAAATTATATTTATATTAAGAAACTACTTCTTACTTATAAGAATCTAAGGTAGAGTATTCGCCTTATACTAATAGGTAGCTTTATAGTAGAGGACTCTAATATTATATTAATCTTTTATAACCTCTATTATAAATACCCTACTTTATTCTAAACCCTACTTACTAAATCTAAATAGTACTTACTTTAGGCTACCTTATATAAGGATAAAAATAATAATCTTTACTATTTAAAGTTAAATAAATTATATTAAGATATTACTATAATTAGCCGCTTTTCTAGTAATTATTATAAGAATATTATAAAAGTACTAACCTACCCCTCTAATCCTCTACTTATAACTCTACTATTTAAATCATAGCTAAGAAATACCTAGGCTAAGGAGTACAGCTTAAAAAATATAATATATTTTAAGATAGGTAGTTTCTAGTAGTATAAGAAACTATTATTTATATTAGGGTTAGTATTATAGTAAATAATATAGTACCTTACTTTTCTAATAATTATAGAAGGCCTTAAAAATATTACTATACTTTCTAGATTAGTAAATTCACTATATTTAGCTCTTAGTTTCTTAGTTATATTAGTAGTATTTTCTTTATTATAATAATATTAGCGTAGATAGGCCCTTAAGTATTCTTTAAGATTAGGCTAGTAGAGAGATAAGATAAGTAAGAGCTAGTCCTTAATATTAAAGTCTTTTATCTTTTATATTATAATATTCTAGTTAGTCTTCTAGGAATTAAGCCTATCTAATTATATATAGTTCCTATTAAATAATCTTAGGATAGATATTAATTTAAGTTACGGTAGAGTAGTAATACCTAATAGGTCTAAGAATTCCTTAGGATTCCCTAGACCGTCTAATATCTTTAGGAGGATTAGGTAGAGAGACTCTAGAGGTAGTAGAGGAGGAGAACGATTAGTCCCTAAAACCTTAGGGTAGATTATAAGTATTATATAGGTCTTATATAGTCTTATAGTTATACTACTATTAATACCTATACTATCTTTTAGAGCTCTAGATACCTAATTAGTTAAGAAAGTATTATAGTTATTATTATTTATTAGTTTATACTAGGATTTAGTTATTATTTTCGTATAGTAATATATTAGAGAATATAAGTTCTAATAGCTATCTTATATACTCTATAGTAATATTATAGTAATAGTAATATATATTCTACTAACTTAATAGTATTATATAAAACCTACTAGATGTTTTATTATTATTATATCTTAAAAGATATATTATTATATCGTGAAATTAGTTTAATATTTTTACTAATCTACTAATTATTACGGTAAAGAAAGTTAACGGCTTATATAATCTAATATTCCCTAATTTTATAATGTAATTCGTAATTATTATAGATTATACTCTACGTCCCTATTTTTTATATTATTTATATAGTACTACGTTATTAAAGCGAGACTCGTTTTTAGCGGTATTAATTTTAGTTAACGTTATAATATATAGACCGTTTCATTACGGTAGTACTACGGTACAGAGAGACCACTTCCCGCCGCTAAGGTACGTTGCGAGCTGCGTGTAAAAGTAGGAGCTGTAGGGCTGAGTGCGGAGGTAAGAGAACGGGGTTATGCACCCGCCTGTCCCGTCCCAGAAAATTCGTCGGTCAAGCGCGTTGACAGAGGAGGCACGTTGATATACAATCGCTCCTTCTCTACACATACATTCACCATAATTCCAGGATACATTTGCTGGCGTTGCTCTTGTAACTTTTATGCTTGGCCCACCAACAGTATCGAACCCCATAATTATAGCGACTTCTTGCTCGAAAATCTCGCCCTAATCACTACTTTACGCCCTCGGCATCTCACATAGATGATGGTAGCAAACAAATCACATGGCGACAACCATTGGCTAACAGTCATAAAACTTTCAGATCAGATCCTCCATGCAGATTGCTTAGTGAGGTTCGTCGAAGGAGCTTCGCCAGCCAAGGAAGCCGTGGAAGGCCCATTTCTCGCTCGCGTTCAGTATGCCATGGAGACCTCTGCCTCGCATAGCCTTTGCGGTGGCCACCTATCCATTTTCAGCGATCTCACCAGCAGATCTACCCCTCGAGATCGGCGACGAGCTTTACATCATCGAGCAAGGAGGAGGCGAGGGGTCATGGTTTCGAGGATATTTGGTGGCGCCCCCGTCCCTCTTAGCTGGATTGACAAGTGTCGAAGGTCAAACATTGGAAGCCAGAGTATTCTCAGGCATTTTCCCGAAGTGCTGTGTTGAAGTCCGGGAAGTCCTCGGCGACGCAGGGATAGACGGACAGGCGCATGGCTTCCAGGCCAATGGCGATGGCTCAAGGCTCGATCAATCGAACGGAGGCTCACTTCGGCGCATTAGTTCTATTGCCCACAAACGTAGTCTACGTCGTCCTACGAGCAATGGCTCGATAAGTACCAACGTCATGGTGATGAATGGAGAGACCAAGGTCAACGGTAATACCACACGCCTTGCCCGTAAAAAATCTCAACGAACGTCAAACCATGTCGGTGGCCACGGACTTGCGCGACAGCTATCACACCGATCTTTCACAGGCTCTCAGTCCAGATCGTCACCAACTCCTCACACGCCGAATTCCGATAACCCGCGTGATCCACATAGGAAGCGACCACAAGCCCCGGTCCCTATGCTAAAAATCGGCGACGAAACACCAACATCCAGCGCTGAACCTCTAGTAGATGAAATAGCCTCGTGCCTCCGGGAATGGCACTCAAAGAACCTACATGAATTGCTCCTTGCTCGACGCTATAAAGTACTGGAGAAAGTCTCAGACCTCGTGAACCGCTTAGATGTAGCTCGCAGGCAGCTTCTACATGGGGTCCTCACATCTCAAGAGCTCTGCACCTTGCGGGAAGAGATTGTGTGGAATCTGGTTGATGGCAACAAATTGCTTAGTAACGAAGTCATTGTTCGGTGCCCCGAGGAGCATGGGCGTCTTCTGACAGGAGATGACTCGGCAATCCAAATGTCAAAGCTCCAATCCACAATGAGCTTGCTTGATAGGCCGCCCACTTTCCAGCACGACCCGATTCATCATTATCATCTTTTGGCTGATGTCAAGGCTTTTGTGAACATTGGCATGATCTCACCCACACTGACCATGTACTTGGCCTGTCGAAGTCCAGGAGGACCCCCGAAAGTTCTCTCGGAGTCTCTCGTGGTGGATCTCCCACATACCGAGGATTTCGAAAAATTGTCATCTGATAACAGCTATAGGACATTGTTCACGGACTTGACGTCAACTGATATCGGAGATGGGCCAAGGCCAGGATTATCTTTGTGCTTGATCTTCAAAATCCAAGCAAGCCAAGTAGTCCATGGGACAACGTCAAGTGTGCACCAGAAGACGAATCGGGATGACGAAAATATGTCACCTGGAAGACCAATCAAGAGCAGCCCCATGTCCAGCACCTCCTCAGTGAAAGGAGGTAGGCAGAGTCTCATGTGGGCACAAAAACGCTTCGGGAGCGTCCGAAATGGGCCACAGCATGACACTCGGTCTATTAAAATTCCACCATCTACAGCAGATTCTTCCTCTTCTACATATTCTGAAAGTCGGCCTACCATTGTAGAGGCTCGACCCACAACACAGCAAGGGACACCGTTCCTCAAAAGGAACGTTGGTGTTGGTGTCGTTAACATTGAGGACCTTTTTGGGAACAAAACTATTGCCAATCATCAAGTGTCGATTTGGGCGCCTGCTCCGACGAACGATCATAACAAGAACTCCATGAATGACTGGGACGAGCTTGTTCGTGATCTCCTCCCAAGTCGAAGTGGCTATTTCGCCAAAGCCAAGGGTTTCGATACAATTTGTCTGAGCTTGCAATCCTTCGCAGCTCCAGATGCAAATGACCTTATCATCAAAACCCCTACCTTATTGCAGGATATCGTACGAACGCCAAAGACTAGCTTTCCTGGGGCTCTGACACGGTCGCGATCAGATGTATACGTTAAACTGTGCGAGGCCTTCTTACCTCATCAGGCACTTCTATCGCACCCAGAGCGTGGCACAGTCCAGATATCGCCAAGTCTTGAGCTGAAGAGCGTTCAACTTACCCTCGAGGTCAGGAAAGCGTCTGGAGAGCGCATTGAGCGATGCATATTTCCTGGCTCCAACAGCACTGGTCAAACCGCGTGGCGCACATCTGCTGTTGAACGTGGTGAAGCTTGGAATGAGATGATCAAATTGGATATACCATCTGAGGACATTCCCGGAAGTCATCTGATCATGAGTGTTGCAGATGCACCTGGCTTCCCTTTCGCCCTTGCTTGGATGCCTCTGTGGAACGATGACGCATTTGTCACCGACGGAGCTCACGCACCATTACTGTATTCATACGATAAGCAGACTTCTAGCTCCGACAAAGGTAGAGGGGCTTATCTTGCGTTTCCTTGGAACTCCAAAGGCAGATACGGCGATACCAAGGACGAGACCTTGACGGGACCTATCGCAACATTGAAGCTTGAAACGAACCTATGCAGCACTCAATTGTCACAGGACACTACTCTGCTTGGGATCTTGAGATGGAGAGAGCAGCCTAGGGGTGAAGTCCTTGACCTGCTTCGGCGCTTCGCTTTCGTCCCTGAGATTGAGATAGTAAAACTGGTCGGCGATGTTTTTGACGCTTTGTTTAGCATCATGGTCGAACATGCCGGCAAGGAAGACTACGAGGACTCGGTCTTCAATGCAATTGTGGCGGTCTTGGGCATAGTGCATGATCGTCGCTTTGACCTGGGACCTTTTGTGGCTGCTTATGCAGAAATGAAATTTGATCATCCCTTTGCAACACCTTGCTTGATCAGAAGCTACCTCCGCCTCTTGGCGAACCCCTCAGATCCAAGCTCGTCAAGACGTGTCCGCGCTACAATCAAGGTTGGCCAGCAGATGCTAAGGTTCATCGTCTGCGCCCGCAAACGACAAGAGGCCAAGGAGGCTGACATAGGCGCGAATACCCAATCAACATTTCAAAGTGACGTCAAAGGAATCTTCTACGCCTTTGAAGGTTTGATGAAGCACACTTCACCAGCCTTGGTTGGCAGCAAGACCTTGGTCGTACAGTTTATGCATACCTGGGTACCAGAACTAACATCGATTCTCTCCGAAGACGAGATTTTAGAGATCGCAGTAGGGTTTCTAAACTCATGTGCAGAGGTTCAGGGCAAGCTCATACTTTATAAGTTGGTACTAATACTCAACCTTACAAACATGACCATTTTTACGCAGCCACGTGTCCGACAGAAGCTCTCGAGCTGTACAACGGCTTGGATAGAACCCTATTGGGGTATCAAGAATGGATCAACCCAATGGCGCGAGCAGGTGAGACTTTGCTGTTCCATCGTATCAAGACGAGCGAACGAGCCTCATGGCGATAAACTCGCTCTCTTCGCTAAAGCAATACAATCATACCATAGCCTATCGGTATCAGATCAGCAGGGAAAGGATCAGTTATCCTTGTTGTTCCCCACTTCGTACCCTTTCCCTTCCAAACAACTATCAAACCCCATCATCTTTGACGAAGCGCTTACCGAGCTTGCTGCTTTGCTTGCTACATTGGCTAGTACAAGATTGCCAAAGGAGCACACTGGCTCAGACATAGAGCGTACAAGCATGCTGTTCGACTGCTTAGACTTTATTCTGTCACTCCTGTCTGGATCCGCCTTCCCTAAGTCCTGGTTAAGTCTCTACGTTTTCCATCACAGATCATCACTTCAGATACTCGAGGCACTGTTTGATATAATGACGACCGACTTTGTTCCCCCTCCTGAAGATGCAGACGACTTCAACACAGAACTCTGGAGCAAATATCTCGTGACTTTGCTTACCCTTGTTCGATCCGACACACTGGCCCTAGAAACTTTTCCAGAACAGAAGCGACGAGCTGTTTGGAAGATTGCTGGAGACGTTCGTGAGCAAGGCGCCATTCTCTTGAAGCGAAGCTGGGAAGCTCTTGGCTGGGAATCGAGCATTGAAGAGCAGAAACGCTACGGATTGTCACGCCTTGGGGGTTTCCAAGTCCAATATGTGCCCGGCCTCGTTGCCCCCATCGTGGAGCTGTGTCTGAGCGTGCACGAAGGCTTGAGGAATATTGCTGTAAAGATCCTACAGGCTATGATCATCAGTGAATGGACATTGAATGAAGACTTGTCTGTAATTCAGGCTGAGATGATCGAGTGTTTTGAGATTCTTTTTCAATCCAAAAATATTGGCGAAAGCTTGGTTCAGAAGATGTTCGTTAATGAGCTCCTGGATCTGTTTGGGTTCCTTGCAGCCATGCCTTTAGATCCAATGTGGCGGGCGATCAAGGATATGATTGCTACCACTGACGAACTTCTGGAGCTGCTCGCAGCGGTCCATAGTCCTGATGTCACGGAAATGCTGCGTATTATGAATACGCTTCAACTGATGAATTTTCTCAAAGACATGCAGAAGGAAGACATCTTCATACGCTATGTCCACCACTTAGCACAGGTACAAGCTAAGCTCAACAACAAGACCGAAGCTGGTCTCGCTTTGCGCCTTCATGCAGATCTCTATACATGGGGATCGACAAACGTCAGGCCACTTGCTGATCCAGATTATCCCGAACAACCATCATTCGACCGAAAGGAGCGGCTTTATTTCGAGATGATACAATATTATGAGGAAGGCGAAGCTTGGGCATCTGCTCTTGAAACTTATCAAGAGCTCGCTGACCAATATCAAAATTCTCAATTTGACTTTGCCAAGCTCGCAAGGACCCAGCGTTCAATGGCAACGATTTACGAGGCTATTGCAAAGGGCGAATGGCAGCTGCCCAGATACTTTAGAGTGGCCTATCACGGTATGGGCTTCTCCTCAAGCCTTCGCGGTAAGCAGTTCATCTTCGAAGGAGAACCAGGTGAGCGACAATCAGCGTTCACCGACCGGATGAGGCTGCTCCATCCATCTGCTCAGATGGTTACCAAAGGCGATCTAGAGGAGTTAGAAGGACAGTACCTCCAAATTTCTCCTGTCAGCCCTTACCGCAACCTGGAGTTGCCCATATATCAGCAGCCAAAGGTGGCCCCATCCATTCGAGAATTCGTCACCTCCGCAAAGCCACATACTTTCGCGGTAACATCAAAACGACATTCTCCATCATCGGGCGTTCAGAATCAATGGATCGAAAAAACACTTTTCAGCACGAACGAAAGCTTCCCAACAATACTACGGAGGAGCGAAGTCATTGCCGTTGATGTGCTTCAACTCTCACCCCTGCAGACCGCGATCGAACGAACTACAAGGAAAACATCGGAGCTGGCAGCTCTCGAGAAGAAAACCCATGATACTGATGAGCCTGCTATCCGAAGTCTTACGGATGCGATTCTGTCTTCCGTGGATCCATCATCTGTAGGATCAGTAGCTCAATACCGTCAGCTTCTCCCGGCAGCCCCTTCACAATCTGATGACGATGGCGAAGAAGCGGCCCCTTCTCCTCTTGAGGCAGCACTTCAGATTGCCCTCCTTGACCATGTCTCAATGCTAAAGCACTGCTTGTCACACTACATGCGTCCCGATCCTTCCGATGAACGAGCCTCCCTTGTTGACGGGCTTAAAGCGACATTCGCTCCCGAATTGGCGGTCTTAGCCCCAGCTCCAGCTCCAGACACGCCCGAAGTACTCGTATCGCCCACCACTCGCTCTTTCGCTGGGGCGTCCTCACCCACCACGCCAGCGCTCACACTAACGAACGGCGATACACCCGGCTCTCCAACAGAGCCAATCGGACGTCTCCGCCCGCTCTCTCGCATCAGTCTCGGCTTCCCTAAATCCTCAATTCCAAGTGGACCTAGGACAAACGGCTCTGCATCCGAGCTATCAGCACAGTCAGATGGAGGCTCGTCCGTGGGTAATTCGAGCCCGGCGGTCCATGCTCCGTCACAGACTAAGTCGCTATCGCCGGATGTCTCGCACATCAACGGTGCAGAAGCGACTGGCGAGCGGCCGGCGACGGCTTCTAGCGGAAAGTCAGGGTTCAGATTGAAGAAGAGACTGAGCTCGTTGGGGATCGGTAGGATGGCTAGTAAGTCTGATAAATCGAAGGGGTCTGATACTATGGGTGGATTGGCGGAGGAGTAGGTATTGGGTGGGCTGGGAGTCGATGTGGTCGGTTGCTCGTGTACATGGGTGCTGTGCGGGCGAGTGGATTGTATATCGCGTTTTCTGGATATAGATCCTCTGGTGGTGTACATATAGGAAGTGGTAAGGTAGGCTACTCAGGGGGGAAGGAGTTGGGCAAGAGAGATACCAAGATACCACGGGTCTTTTTTCTTCCGATCTGGAACACATAGCAGGCTATGAAACAACAGACTTTTTTAGCGAGCTTGAGCGTTTTTAGCGTGCGCTGTGGTTTTAGTATAAGATGTATGTATTGTAATTGATTCGATCGATGGAATTGTGAGCGGATCTTTAGTAGTGTGCTAGTAATGTATGTTGTATTCGTTTTACGTTCGGATTGTTTCTGTGGAAATATTGAGATAGCCTAGATATCGCTGTGCGCAATCCCAGGGTAGGGTGTTATTACATACATAGAATAGGTAAGGTAGGGAATCGAAATCTAGGCTGCTATGCTGTGCTGTGCTATATATGGATGTGGATGTGGATTTTGGGTGTGGGGGCAGATTTGAGTGTTGGTTGGCTATGGATGAATAGTATTTGTTGTGGATGTTTTGATGGGGGATGTGGAGGCTGTGTGATGGGGGGGATGGGGGATGTATGTTGTAGAGTGGAAATAGAACTAGCTAAGTTGTCGATGCTAGCGGAGGATGTAGGGTATCTTGTACCAGACTTTCACAATACCAACAACGAACATGCTAATACCCACATTGAAGATTCCTACATCCATGATCTTTTTAAATATACTGTAGACTTTGGTTATCGATGCTACGCTACGGCTTGTGGATTCAGGATATAGTATTTGTTCTGAGTCAGACGTATGTATTAGTATTAGTACTGGTAGTATTAGATACAAGTTTGTTTATTGCTGTAGATGGATAGAGTGGTGTTTTGGAGGGTTGGTGTGGAGGCTGCGTTATGGGGGGATGGGGGAATTGGGGGGGGATGGGGGTGGGATGGAACTAGCGGACGAATGTGCCAGACTGTTTCTTTGAGTACGGATGTAGAAATAGAGGCGTTGAAAGACTTGTATTTCGAACCTTCAGGTCTTGAACCTCCGACTTAAGTTTTCACAATCTGTTCTATGCTGGCCATGGCAATGGCAGCTTCAGCATCCATCTCCTCATGACCCTCATTCGCTGCGCCTTCCGGTATAACAAGCACACTTGCACCATTCCCAACCTCCTCACTCCGATCTTTCGCACCAAACACTGAATGGCGCGAAGCGTCCGGTTCTAAATGCTCAATGGGTGGTAATGTGCCGATTTGCGGTGGAGCAGCTATTCAAGCACACCGATTTCGGCACGTTAGCTATGATCTTCTACACCGAAAATGGATGGTTTAGATGGATCAGGGTGATGGAAAAGCAAGACATACCTCCCTCCCCGCCATCCATCAGATGAGAATAGAGGTCGTCTGCGTATTGGATCAATGGCGGCATTTCCGTTGTTAGAAACTTCCATTTCAGACTGCTGAGCCAACTCGTCGCGTGGTCGCGGGCTTGTGCGCATTGGCGTACGGTGAGGAGGTGGTGGCGGATGAGTTCGTTGTTGGCGCGGCGGGCGCGGTCGAGGGGGATCGGGGTTGTTTTGGGGGCTGTTGAAGAGGTGGTATTGGTAGGGGTGGGATTGGCTTGTACGATGCGCTCGGACTGTTGTCGGAGGATGATGCTGTAGGCGTTTGCGTCTTGCAGGTTGCGAAAGGCTTCTTGGAATTTGGCGTGGCCGAGGTAGTACCACTGACGGGCTTGGATGAGGTAGTCGTATCGTTTTTTGCCGTGGTTGTCGAGGTGGGAATGGACGAGGCGGATGAGGAGGGAGAGGAGGTGGTAGTCTATGTGTGGGAGGGGCTCTTCGGTTGTGTGGGCTTGTTCGGTGATGGTGAGGGGGGAGGGGTGGGTGGAGGTTAGGATTTGGGTGCGGATGAGGGTGTGGGAGGTGGGGGATGTGGGCGAGAGAAGGGCGCTGGAGGGCGGGTGTTAGTCTGGGTTTGAGATGAGGTGGAGAGGGGGGTAAGGAGATCTAGGAGGAGGGATAAAGAATGGGTATGTGTTATGATTGGTAGATAGGACTGAATTGAAGGGGAGGGAAGAATGGCTGAGTACGTACTCGATACTATCATCTTCGGCTGGCGGTGCAACGCGTTGGGAGGGCCACCTGCTATGTCGAAGGTAGGTGTAAGACATTGTTGACTATGGTGAGAATAAAGCTCATAAAGTTGGTACGTGAACAAGATTTGCGAGGCATGAAACTTCTGTCCGAGCGATGAAGTTTTGCGATTCAGGAAGTGATTGTGCTTCGGTAGTATGGAATGGCCAAAGCGTGTTGAAGGTGAAAGACTAGTGAGAGATGAACACCCGCAGTCATGATTCGAAGTGAAATTGCCAGCCAACCTCGAATTTGACATTCGTAAGGCTCAACGAGAATGATTGAGATAGCAAGCGAGGCCTTTGGTCCGATGAAGAGAAGACAAAGCAGCGGGTCCGGCATGACGTTATCAGACATAGCTTTCCTGCCATTTGCGGTTTCGTCCCTTTTAGTTGCGTGGCTGTCCTTGCTAAAGGTCATGCTAGGCTTGGGTTCTTTGCTTCTAGCAACTTCCCCTGATCACTCATACTGCTTTGTGCACCTCAAGCCTTTGGTCTGACTTGAAGTCTTGGAAAAATGCTGGCTAAGGAGTCTTAGACTTCAGCAAACCCTGTCAGTGTAGCGAGGTCCCTGCAAATTGCTTCAATGGCAGCTCCAAATCCACTACCCAAGGAGGGTTAACAGGTCTGTACCGTACGTCCATAATGCTTGCATTGATAAACAATGTCTCTTCTCCCCATTTGAGCGGTTCATTGCCATCCTTACTTATGTTAATGTATGCGGCCTCCTGATCAAACGTCAAATCCTCTCTTGGCACTTTCTTTTGGGCCACTTTAGTCACCCAAGACATTCTTTCAGCACCCCACCCCTCATGTATATGCCCAAAACAATGCACTCTTGGCTTACATCTTCCCACAGCTCGCCGTAGGTGAGGGCAGCCGACATTCTCTTCACCAAAGGCTGTTTTGTCGAGGATGTTCTTTGGCGGTCCATGAGTAAGCATTATATCGATTGCCGGATGGGCAGGTACTGGATTTTCCGCCGAAGGTTGCACAGAGACGGCAGGTGTGGGATTGAAGCGATCGAGATCATGCGGGTAAGTGAATGCCCAGTCATAAAATTCGGGCTGCCAAGGAGAAGAGTAGACCTGCAAGTAAGAGTCAGCCATTGGCTGATTTCTTACAATGCTTCTCCATAAGATATTTCCCTCTCCTCACACAGCCGTTTCCGGGAGTAGAGTCTCCCATCTCCCTGGATCCCAAGCTTGACTCCCTACTCCGAGCATGCACTCACTGTAAATCTCGCCCCATTCCTAAGCTCAAAGGCCTGTACTCCCTCTTCCAGGTACACAATCCCAGCGCTCCTCGCCTCGTCACCAGTCCACATCTGCCTGATAGCGTCCGTATCCTCTGGTATATTGCGATGTTTATTCTTCAGCCGCTCCAGATATAAATCCTTGTGTAGTGTAATATCATGGTTCCCCGCAATCACCAATTAAAGCTCTGCAGGGGCCGTCTTCAAGAAGGATAGCATGCACTCGTACTCTGCCACATAGCCAACTCTTGTTATGTCACCGCAATGAAGCAGGACGTCGCTTTGGGGAAATGGCTGGCGATAGGCGTGGGTTTGGTCACCTGAGGGATATGGGATGACGGTGTGGGTGTCCGAAATGATACAAAGTCGGGTTGTTACTGTTGGGGTAGTCATGGCTGACAGACGTTAGCAAGGCAATGTGAGGCACCGTGGACTAATTTTAGAAGGGACATCAATCAGTATCATGGCTTACCTGCCCGACGTGGGTACACATAGATGGGAACTGCCGAGAGTCCCTTGGAACAGAATAGAAAGTGTGAAAGCTTGTCATATTCAGCAGAATTTGGGTGAAACTGAAGCTTTAGGTTGCATAGTAGATACGGGATCGCCATATACACCTGCCAAGACATATGATCTACAAGATCCATGCGTCCATCATAGGCATGATTGGCAAGTGTACAAGATTCTGCATTATGCTCAATGCTCTACAGCATTCACCGTCTATTTCCTGATGGCACGCTGGTAGAAAGCCAGCTCCTCTCCTTCAAGCACGTATCCATCACACCTGCCACTCTGCCCCGGTCGGCTAGCAATCACGGCGTACAGACGTCCAGCCTCAAATTGTTTCTCCAATGCTGAATCAATTTTCCCAACCGCTGCAGTCCTCGCCGCTTGCTTCTTCTCCACACTCTTGCTCTTCTTCGCGTCTTCGCCCTCCTTTTCCGTCTTTGCCTGACGTCTCCTCCCCAGCGACTGACCGTAATGTGCTTCGTACCATTGGCGGAAAGGTGCAGCGTCTACTTGCACAACGGCGGATTTGGTCAGGGTATTCGTGCGGACGAGTTCGTTGTTGGAAGGATGGAAAGACACAGAGATCACGCGCACTTTGCGGGCAACGCCTTCCGAGCCCCAGGAGAAATTGCCGGAGTCGAGACGGAGAGCGCGATATTTGGTGTTACCACCACGAGTGCGGACAAGATGGATACGCTTGTTGCCGATACGGGTGTTGGCTGGTTGACGACCTTTCTCGAAGGCTCTGTCGACGGTCAGACCATCATTTTCAGATGGTGGGCAACACGTACCTCTTTTTGCGGTAGTATGCTCGCTTTGCACCGGTAGCTGAACGCTTGTGACGTGAATCTCGTGAGATACCCATGTTTGCGATAACTTATTGACTGCTACTGATAAGGTCAGCCTTTTGCAAATCTAGTGCGAAGAAAGGGCATAGGATTTTTGGAGGCTCGTAGCAAAAGATATTGTGAACAGAGGTGCGGGCGTCCCAAAGCCTATGTGTGGTGTTGCTGGTGTGCTGATAGACTGCAAACCCAGTGTCCGCGAGTGCGCGGACGGATGCTCATAGCCATCACGTTGTGGGGCGTATCTATTGTCTGGCTTACCTTCTTCTAAACAGCCATTAGATAACGCAGTCAGCGTACTATGGTGTCGTCCGCCTCAAACTTCGATTTAATGGAGCTGGTGTGATCGATCTTCAAATTCCATCGTCAAATTCAAGTGTGCTCGGGCTAAGCGAGCTGTAAGGCTGATCTTTACGCTAGTCACTTCAGTTCAGCTCTGTACTCCGTACGGTTTTCGCGATCCTGCCGACTGCGACTTTAGTTCATATTATCGCGCCATTTTCAACTCGTACCGGTAAATGAGCTACTTTATCTAACAGCTACACTACTTGGGAAATTTCTTGCGCTCAGCAGCACACCTTTGACACCCCTGATCTCGGCTTTTAATTTTGAATATTCATCGGGCTTGGACTTTTCCCACAGCTTCCCACTCTGTGTAGAATCTAGATGAGGTAGGCCATCCAGATATTTCCGCAGATCACTGATACTTGTCTCAAGTAGTGATGAGGTGTTCATTGATTGAATACCTGTAAGTTTGTTGTATATCTCCGTGATGCCATCCTCCTGTAGTTGATTGGGCGAGACTGGTTGTAGACCTGGCGATGAGGTTAACGAGGTTGAACGAGAGAGGTGAGGCGACGTTTGCGTTGCTGTCGAGCGATTGTAAAACCGGGCTGGGTCTGAACTCATTGACTCAACATCGGAGCCATCATCATCAGGCTGGTGCGAACCTTCTGGTATTTTGGACACAGCGCTCTCGAGTTTCGAGTTGAGAGTATCTAGATTGCCTGAAGCTGTTTCAAAAAGGGAATGGCGAACCGCAGTCAAAGACTCGATCATCGGTTCGACAACGTATTTGCTAGTTCCATAGATAGTAGTAGCTGCACCAGTAGCAACATAGAAAGTTGTCAGGAGACGACGAGCCGTTATCAATGGTGGGGGCTTTCTGGAGTGGATGAGAAATTCGGGATAAGTAATAATAGGCGGTATCTCTTTCTTCGGCTGGGGTAAATCTTCCTGGGTCTGGGGTGAACTCTTTAGCCTTGTGGCGGGCGGCTCCGGTTCTGTGGTATTCAAAATTTTATTTGTTGACTGCAGCGGGGAATCATCCCCTCTATCGACGCCATAATCCTCCATAACTTCAACTTCGGGAACATGTTCCACGTCCACCTGCCCTTCTTGAAGAAGATGCGAGATCTCGTGCTCGGTCAGCCCTTTTGACTTCAGGAAGGATGTTCTCCGCTCAACAGGAGCATTCCTTATGTCTTCGTCCTCCAAGAATTTCGTAGCTTGCTTCAAGAGCGCTTCTCGGGTTTCAAGTGTCGCAACATTGTCCGATGATGGAGAGGTAGTGTCCTGCAACGGGTCTGACGTGGTAGAATCGTTGCGCTGCCATGAAGGTGCTGTTTTGGGCTTGGGCCCGTCATGATCATCCATAGTGATAACAGATATTCGTGGGCGTATGTTGTAGTTGGAGGTGGAACTGCGGAGGAACCTCGGCCTGCACAGACAAGGCTAACCGTATTCGGATAGCTTTGTCCAATAGGCAGTTCTTGGCACAATAGCGGCGTTCAACGGCGGACTTCCAGTTCAAAGAAAGCCTCTGTACAGACCTTCGAACAAATTCTCAAAGCACCAGTAGACCATACAGAACACGTCAGGACCTGGAGTTATATCCGAAGATATACGTGCCTGAAGTGTAGCAAACCTGCATTAGCCCTGGAACTCTACCCGCAATCGTGCATCCTTTACGAGGCACAACCCAGGGAGAGCCAACAGGATGACAGAGAGGCCCAACAAGCGCCAAAGAAGCGAGAGCTACGGCGACGGGGGGAGGCACGTTGGAATCGATCCCAGCAGCAATGCGCCAGTAAACGTGTATGTAGCCTATCACTTATATCTTTGAATCTGGCTTCCCGTCAGCCTTCTTCAGGCGTCAGCATGATTTGATAAGACCTTTCGTACGGAAATATTGCGCTGTAATATTCTATGTGCTATCGCGCTGCTTGCCTTGCCGCAGGAGCCATCTTTGGCCATTTCCCTAGACAAGATGCTGCACTTTACCACAATCTAGCCACTACTAGTTTTCCGAACTATAGACCGCACACTCTGAATCATTTTGCAATATTTCGTTTTCAATAGAGTCCACGGATAGCACTTCCTCTTACTCTTAGCACTTGTACATCATTTCATACACGATTGATTGCAAACCCACAACAACATGCCGATTCGTCGCTCAACCAGGACCCGCACCTCTCTAACGTCTACTCCTAGTTCACCAATTCAGCCGGTCTCTTCACGTCCCCGCCGCACTGCATCAGGTTCGACAGTAAAGATTACGCGCGATGAATCCAATTCTCCAGACGAATCGAGGAAGGCACTCAAGCTTACGATGAAGATGCCTTCTAGCAAACTACGAGAAGTCACTTCAAATCCAAAGTCAAGACCGAGCTCACGCGGAAATGCCGCGGCCAAATTGACGGATTCGCTGACGGGCGGCGAACTTGTGAGCGGGCCGAGAGCTAGTCGCGCGAACAAGAAATATGTTGTTGAGAGCGAGACTTCTGAAAACGAGAGCGAAGACGAGGAAGAGGTCGAAGCTCAAGCTAGCGATGAAGAGCAAGACGAGGAGGAAGAGGCGGAAGAAGATGAGAGAGAGCAGGCCGAAGGCCCCGAGGAGAGCGATGACGATGACGCCGAAGACGATGACGACGACGAAGACGCCGATGGTGATGTCGAGATGGATGACGACGCTGACGACGGTCAGCCTCCTCCATTACGGCAGCCTATCCTCAAAGTCAACGGTCCAGTAGCAACACCGAAACCAAAAACAGTATCCAAACCCACTGTAACCGTCACGCCTGCCCAAGCGGAGAAAGTCAAATCCGTAGAAGCCAAAGAAGTCGAGATGGACGACGATGACGAAGAGCTATCGGAGCTGTCAGAGGATGACGACGACGCCGGCGAAGAGGACGCGGAAGGAGACGTCGACGAAGAAATGGGCGATGACGATGAGAGTAGGAGTCCGGGCAGTAGAGGGAGCACCCCGGACGTCAGCAAGATGACCAAAAGGCAGCGGAGTAGGCTCGATCAGGTCATGGGTGGAGATTTCCTGCAGCTACCTATGGGTGCGTCCTTGACAAAGCCCACAATGCAGTCGTGACATACTAACCGCGTCCCACCAGAACCCCAAACGAAGAAGCATCTCACAGCCGAAGAACACGCCATGCGCCGAGCAGAAATGGCCAGACGCCGCAAGAACCTGAGTGAGAAACGCAACGAAGAGGAAAAGGTCCGCCCACCCCCCCTTTTCCTCATACTTACAAAAATCCCCACCCTTCCCCCACAAACCACCTTCCAACCCCCCTTCCAACCCCCCCACCTTCCCCCTACTAACGTTCCCCTCCCCTCCCCCCACAGATGGACACCATAAACCGCCTCCTCAAGAAACAAGCCCCGAAACGCCGCGGCAAGATCTCCGCCGCGGAAATCGTAGCGCAAGAACACGGCGACGACTCTTCTTCCGAGCAGCAACAGCAGCAGTTGCGAGAGGAAGAGGAGGTTCCGCCTGCGAATCCGGTTTTTGTGAGGTGGGTTAGTGGTCGGGGGGGGTGTAGGGTGGGGGTACCGGAGGAGTGGTTGGGGGGGGCTGTGGGGAGGGTTTTTGGGGGGAGGAGGGAGGGGGAGGGGGGGGTTGTGGGAGGGTAGGGGGGTGGAGTATGTTGTGTTAGAGAGGATTAGTGACTATAAGTAGATTCATTAGAGAGTTGGCAGTGTTGGTGAGTACGTCAATCAGATCCTAGATATCATCTCCGCGAAATAGCCCTGCTATAACTGCGCACTTCCAAAACCTGCTCCTCGAAACCACTACCAGCGCTAACTCTCGGGATAGAATATAGCTAGCTGCTCCCTTCCAAACTTCCATCACATCCTTCATTGCCATTCCTCGAGGATACAACATAGGATGCTGATATGCAGTAGAAATGAAAGGATGTTCCGGAGATGTAGTCTGGTATGGTATCGATGCTGTGATTGAACGTTTTCCTGGAGTATAGAATCTGATATGTTGTGGTGATTGAATAAGCATACGTGCTGTATTTGGAGTTATGAAAGGTTGTAAATGGGGCTGTGGAGGAGATGGGTATCCAGATTTCCCACAATAGGTGATGTAGCTTCCAGCACGTCGTTTGTAGATGACAAGATCGAAAGCGGTCATTATGTTCGAAGCCAGCGAAGCCAGCGAAGCGGAACGAAAGGATAAGGATAAGAGAAGAGCGTATGCAAAATCCAAGTCCAGTTGTAAAGTCCAGATCCTTCAGAATTGAGTAGAGAACGCAGGTGGCCAGCACCAGTAGCGATGGTCCAAAATATCAGATCCCAGCAAAAGTAGCAAGCAGTTTCAAAACGTTTCTCGAACGATCCAGGTCCCCTTCGTCGCCCCTTCATTAGAGTAGAGAAGACCGTAAGACCTCACATAAGTTCACACTTCCCCAACCCCGGCGCCCTCCTCCCACTCCTCGCACCCCTCGACGCCACATTCGCATATCCGAAATCGAATTCAGACGCAAGAGCGCCCATGCATCCACGTTTCGCCTTTGCCATCTCCCTTTTCGCGCTCGCTTCCGTTTTGGCGGCGTGTTCGGCGGTGATTTTGTTGGCCCAGGATTCGTCTTCGGGGGAGAGGTGGGTGGGTTTGATGGGCTTTTCGTCGTCGGAGGAAGAGGGGACGGCGGTGGAGGAGTCGGTTGAGGAGGAGGAGGAGAGGGTCGAGGTGGATGTTTGGTTGAGGGTGCGGAAGGGTTTGTAGGCTGCGGGTGCGGAGTGGATGTTGCGGCGGTGGTGGTGGGTTGGGTCGCGGCGGGTGGGTGATGGGTAGCTTTGGCGGTTGGGTGAGGTTGAGGAGGAGGAGGATGAGAGGGTGGAGGAAGAGTGAGTTGGGCTTGTGTGAGACATTTTGCTGTGGTGTGAGGATACTGAGGATAGAAGTGTAGATGCTGCTTGGTACGATGCTGTGGTGAGCGTGTTTGATTGATGCTATTGCCCGATAAGATACTGGATATTGACGCAACAGGTGGAAAGAATGCCGGATGCTGGTGGATATAATATGAGCTGTTATGCTAAGTAAGTAACAATGTAAGCGCCGTCGTAGACTGTAGCGTGGCATCGAGGCGGAACCCGAACCTGTAATGTTGTAGGTGTAGTGATGCCAGCTCACTCGAAAACGGATGCCAAAGAAAAGTAAGCTGAAGAGCGGGCCTCGACCTGGAAAAATGCTTGAGCAATGAGCGCTTCGCAATAGTCGGAAATTGATAGTAAAGCTGGGCAGCGGCTCAAATCAATGATAGGTACGGATGCCAAAGGTTAAGATAGAATGAAACGATGATAAAGAAGGAATTGAAGGTGGATGCAAACGAGAAGATATTACAGGTGTATGAAGGAAGATGTTGACGAGGGAAGTTGTAAGAAGGAAGAAGTGGGATGAGGTGTACAACGTAAGAAGATGTTGTTCAGATATAAGTGAGGTGAGGATGTGCTTAATGTGAATGACAAAAAGACTATGTGAGATTTTGGAGCGCTGCTCTATGATAAAGGTGATGTATGAAGGTAGGTATGGTCAATTTTGAGCCGATTGGCGGAGGCCATCAATAACGATTCCATGTATAGAAAAGTGAAGTGAATGGAATCTTTTCCCCAATGACCACGAACAACGTAAAGCGCGAGGTACAGGAATATCTGATCCGGAGTATTGAGTATGGTCTTCCTATCAGATCCTTAGCCTAGATGCTATAAATTTAGATCTTTGCTAGCCTTAGGGCTTTGGAAGAACGCTCCTCGAAAGGTGATACCCTCCATCGCGGCATCCTCTAGAGTACTGCTTCGCTTCATGAATTTTGAGTTCTACAGCCAAGTATGTGATCAAAATGTCTCATTCCCAGATTCTTATCATGAATATCGTTGCATTCACTGGGTATACCTGCTTCCCTGTTGTCCACTCAGTTGTTCCGCAGGAACATCTCGCGCATTCCTAGATCTTTCTGATGAACCGTCTTGTGCCGCCTGCCTCCAGAAGGACATTGTACTTGACGATACGGCTCCAGAAGGTGGTGGTTGGGCTGCCAACGGACTCGAGACGGAGGGTTGTTGTATATGTTCGCTCTCATGAGCAGCAAAAGTGTCACCCAAGGGTTGACGTCTGTGTGGAGGATTGAGATCGCCTGTAGCCCTAGGTGCGGGTGATGACTTTTGAGATTGCTTCTCTCTCAAGCGTTCTTCGGTCTCGCGAAGCCGAGCCTCGAGAGCTTCCAGTTCAGCGCTTTGGGATGACACCGCTTGCTTTCTGTGTTTTTCTCAGCCAGCCTAGTAGCAAAGGATCATCGGTATGCGTACTTTTGCTCGACTGACTGCACCAGACCATCTAGGTGGTTATCCATGGCGAAAGTATCGTTCAGCGAAGCGGAAAAGTTCCGGGCAATTGTACTGATTCTCGGTCAGCTGCTATAGTGATAAGCATCAAGACTTCTCACGATTGCGGTCGTCCGCTCGGCTTCCAGTCTCCGTTGTCGTTTGACATGATTTGTTCAAACAACGTTATGAGAGAGGAATGTGGAGTCTGTGGGCAGGGGTATATTCACGACAAGAAAATGACACCACGACAAACGATTATGCTTACTATCCGGCTGAATATCAATGCCAATAGGTCCAGGTATAATGTGTGATCACTTTACGTGTTGTGACATTCTTTGCGAAGGGACCTTTCGAACCGTTGAACAGCGGGGAGTTTCAGAGTTGTCCGCAGTTCACTTCTGCTACCTGGCAGTAAACGCTCCAATGACTAAGCGCTTGGCGAACTACCTTGGGTCTAAACGCTTACTGCTTGAGAGCCACAGAGCCTCAACGTAATAAGGTACAGTCCATGGTCATTCAGGCAGCTCATACTCCTGTCGACATGGTCTGCGATGGCACCGGACCTACAATTGCATACTTCTCTAGAAAATCTTCTGCTCTTTCAGACTTTACAACAATCTGAGGAGAAGCCGCCCTCTTTTGGCAAGATCTCGGAAGTTCTGAAGACCAATCATCTCCTTCGAGAAAGCGATTCGTATGTCGAGGACCGACTGGAACCCGGGTCCCTGGAACGGAGCTACTTACACCTTCTGAAGGAAGAAGTCAAGTCGGGAGGCCAACGCGACCATGATGTACAGAATGGTGATGAGAATTCTCAAAAGCTAAAGCGTTCAAGCCCGCTTTTAGAGACCGCAGAGGAAGCTCTAGAGTACGCGCACCTGTTGCCACAGCTCACCAATCGCCTTTACTTTCGCTATCGAGACGAAGCCATCAAGTATATTCACGATGAGGAGCGCACGCATCGAGCTTTGCAGGCGGAGATTCAAGACATAGAACGTCGTGAAAGGGATGCGAGGTTTCAGCTGGACAATGCGTCAAGGCGAGACCCGAGAGGAGTGTCCTCAATACAGCAGTTACTACGACATGATGATGAGAATGAGAGGGTATGCGCAGGAAATCAGCCAAGGGCAACAACGTCTCGGGACCAACAGAATGGCGTCGACGTTGGAGCTCATACTGGCACATCTCAGTCATTGCCGACCAGATCTGTATATGATTCACCTGTTGCACAGTCTGGACATCCTATAGGAGCCCAGAAACAGCTTCGGCCCACAGGACCAGCAGAGCCGAATGTCCCTCTTCTTCCACCTCTGCAGCATGGCGGCCGTGGGTTCTCCGTGGGATCTCCTAGCTCTGACACACGACGATTGCCTCCTCCCCACCAGGTATTGCCTCACCCACCACCTTCTCCAAGCTCTCGCTCCGCCCACAAACCTCTACTGCCCGAACGCTCCTCTGCCTCGCCTATCATACTCCCTCCTCCGCCAGGCATGCTTGGCTCCTCAGGTTCTCCTACTGGTCCACTAGATGCGCTCGCCGATATGGCTGGTCAACAATACAGAGCCAGTCCTTCTATGCCATCGCCGAGATCAGTTCAGCACCCTCACCAGTCTACACAGGGCCGATTCTACATACCAAGACCATATTCACATAATGAGAAACAACCTCCGTATCAAGCCCCTTACTCCCCATATGGTCAGGGTCCATCACCCCAGGCGAGTTATCAATACCAGGGTGCCATGCCACCATATCAAGGCTCTGCGACTACTCCGGCTCACGGCTCGCCATACGGCAATGTGCCATCGTATCAAGCCTCAATGTCCCCTTATAGCCAGCATCCAGGGTACAGCCAGACTCCTGGATACTATCAACAACCACCAGCCCAATCTCCCTACCCCAGAGGCCCAGTTCCTCGATTCCAGGATCAGTACACCCCAATGTCCAATACGTTGGTTAGACAACGGCCTTCCATGCCAACCCCAATCACAACCTCGGCCTCTTCGACTCGGTGGAAGAACATCGATGTTGCAACCTCCATACGGCAGCCATCACCGCGTAGCCCGAGTCCAGGAGCCGTAAGTCCAATAAGTGAAAAAGCCCCATCCCCTCTGGTAGAGTCTCCACAGCTCCGCACATCGAGTAGTCGAAGCCAGCATATCCAGAACCCCCCTACTCATCCTCCAAGCGGAGCTATCCGAGGTAAAGCGCCTCGAGGACGAGGAATCAGCAGGAGATACCGAGGAGGTCGTACAGCGAGTGCAGAATCTTCCGCTCATGCAGGCTCCACCCACGCGCGAACCCGGAGTCAGTCCGTTGTCTCTCAAGTTGATGAGCTTTCCATAGACCAGCCTGCGACTCGCAGAATCAAGGCTGAGCCTTCTGGAACGTCAGCGCACGAGGATGATGAATCCATAGCCTCCCCAATGGCCGATGAGAACGGTCGAAAGCCCAATAGGCAGCGTAGAGGAACCTTCATCAGACATGGAACAGCTGACAGCAATCATACAAACAGCAAGCGTAAAAGAGAGGAATCAACTATACTCCAACCACCCTCACCAGCTCCTACTCAAATTTCAAGACCCGGCTTCGTGCTCGGCACCCGTAACCTTCATCGCACCTCCACCAATCTAATGAATGACATTCTTGCTCACAAAGTCGGAAATATGTTCTCTAAACCTCTTACTGAACGCGAAGCTCCTGGGTACAGGGACCTCGTCTTTCGGCCTCAGGACATAAAGTCCATCAAAGCTGCCATCACCGCCGGCAGCAAAGCTTTACAGAAAGCGGCCGAGAACATGGGTGAAAAAGGCAACTCATCAAACGTGTGGGTTCCCGAAACGCCTGACGTAATCCCACCAAGAGGCATTGTGAATTCGGCGCAGCTTGAAAAGGAGTTAATGCGCATGTTCGCCAACGCAATTATGTTCAACCCAGACGTTCCGTCCCAGCGGAGCTTTGGTCCAGCCTTCCGGACTCGCCAGCGCACCGTGAAAAGAGGCGCAGTCTATTCCGATGACGAAGATCAGGGTGAGGACGAGGTGATCAAGGGAAAGCAGGATGTCAGTGTTGTGAAGGACACGCGAGAGATGTTTGACGCCGTGGAGAAGAAAGTTGCCGAATGGAGGAGTGCCGAGAGGGCAACAGAAGAGGGAGGTGCTTCGAAGACCGCTATTGGACGACTACGAGGTGGAGGTAGTGAGGAGGTGGATGAATTGGCCGGTGATGGGGACGGGGAGAATGTTATTGGGACCGTGGAACAGGAAACCACTCCTGAACCGAAGTCGAAACGGAGAAAGAGGTAACTGGATGTTTGACAATGTATGAGCATCGCTAGTGGGCGCGAAGGACGATCACGTATTGCCCTCAGTGCCTGGTACACCTGTCAGAATTTTGAGGGAAAGCTCGTCCGTTCCTCCGCAACATCAAACGCTCCTTCCTGATCACTACGCATTTCTCCCTATTACCACACTACGCTCTCTGTCTTTGCTCAAGATGGGATCATCAACACCTTACATTGTCTGGCGGTATTATCCGGCATAGCCTGTTGATACCATGTACGAGTCGAGGACATCATAGAGATTTGTTCTCATCGACGAAGTATGCAAAAGAGAGAAACAAAGACTGTCAATCCGTGCGCAGCGTTGCTGATTGCATCGTCCGTTATCATCCCATATATGGTCCATCACACAATTCAATCATATTGCATGGATCTCCTTACATGGCAAGGCACTCCTCAGGGGGATTTACCGAGGTATAGCCGAGAGGAGGGCCAAATTCGCTTGCCGGGTATGCTAGCTTCGATAGGCTCATATCACATGCAGTCTAGACTTTCTAGGCATAGCCGCTACCTGCTGGGACCTCTCACCAGCACCACATCCCAAGAGGTCGCCGTATGTGTGGTAAGGCCTCAAAAACTACCTTGGATGTTATGAATGCCATGCTCAACTTCTATATAGAATATAGTGGCCTGTTGATGCGAGCCTGAGAAAAAGTCCCAACATCAAATGTGATTAGGTATGAGGAGACGGCAAAGTGCCTCGTTTCCGAAGCCATGGCCGCGCAAACGTCGGCGAGCTCTGTCGTTCGCGAGGAGCGAAGAGGATCATGTGACCTTGATCGGAAGAGCTGGCTACTTTGGCAAAATACCATTCGAGATCCGTCAAAAGATTTACACATATGTGCTCGGCAATCGTCTGTTCGGCATAGCTCACTTCTCTAACCGTCGCGCGGTTCATGGTTTCATCTACCGCTACAGCTGGAAAAACAACCCCTTGTTCCCGCGCAAAGTCTCAAATGCGGGGAATCCTCCAAGCTCCAGCGAGTTCTCCCTACTGAAAACATGCCGGTTCATCTACATTGAAAGCGTGCAGGTTCTCTACGCCACCAACAGGTTCAGCTTCCATAATGCTCTACTCTTCACATACTCCAGCTTCACCCGCGCCGTGCTTCCACAACGGCTAGCCTGTATCACCCTTGTAGATCTAAGCGTCCTCTCGGGCTCGTTCAGTCTTGATAAGTGGACTCGATTATGGAATCATGCCGCAATTCAGCTGACAGGCCTCCGCAATGTCGAGGTTTGGTTGTTTGAAGAGGATGTTGTGCCGCGCATGGATTTCAGTCTTGACGCAAAATGGGTGAAACCAATGTTGGCGTTGAAGGGGTTGAAAGCCTTTTACCTCAACGTTCAAGCTATGACCGGGAATAGCCAATTTCGCTGGTACTCATACTATGAGCAAAATGTCCCCATAAGCGACGACCAAAATCTGGAGTACTTCAACAAGCTGGAGAAAATACGGAACGATCTGAGGGAGAGAATCTGTGCTTGATGGCGAGATGATTTGGTGGAAAGAAGCTTCAGTCAAGTGAAGCGGTATAAGCATCACCGCCGTTGCAGGTCCTTGGGCAAATTATCATGACGAGATGGTCAGGATCGTCCATCGTCGAATACTGATATTCGAGAGAGGTGTTGTTGTTATTTAGCAGGTACCCTGTCAGGATTCCTTGAATCATTCCCATCATTAGCCATACTTGCCTTACAGGACGTCATTTCAAAGCCACGTCGAAAGTGGCAAGTCGAGTAAACGACCTATTACAGTAACAGATCGATTATACGCTGTGAAAACAAGCTCCAGAGCAGCTTATCTACAGACCAACACCTCCTCTCTACCTCCCATTCAATCCATCCTCTCCAAATAAGCTCATACAGCCTCGTGGCTCTCGCGAAGAATTTGAAGACGTGTCTTTGAAGATATCTACAGCACTACTATTGATGAGTCTACGTCCCATAACCAAGCCAGTAATGTTCCACAATGCTTTAGGTCTTTGGGATTTAAGAAGTTACGAGACAGCCTTGACAACTTATAGAGCAGGGCGGAGTTCAGACGCCCAAGTAATTAGGTATTCGTGGTGGTACTGGAAGATTAGCATATGCAACGTAGGTACTGGGGAAATTTGGATCTGAACCACATTTAACCAAGCATAATCGTTCGCATATATTTGGCGTTCGTCTCTTTGAAATCTGCGGCGCATAATCGTTTAATCTGACCAGGTCTGATAATCTCACTGTTGTATGCTCCGCGACGTGGTCAGCTGGTGGTGATGAATGGACATGGTAGTATCATTCTGGCTCTTCTTTCCCGTAGAGAACGGCAGAGTACAATATTGACCACATCTGTACGGCTTCGATTGGGTCTGTGAAGGATCGCCATCAACCGATCAGAACGTCGAGTTTCCCAGAATATCATTCACATAAGCTACCAACCCACCCTCTCCCCATCCTCTCCTCACCACCCTCTCCCAATCATCCTCCCCTTACCACCCAAAAAACACCTCATCCTCACCTCTCCTCTCCCAAAGCTCCCACACCCTTCCCAACTCCATACCTCCACTCCTAGCAAAAGGAGTACAAAGCATACCTATTCTCTCGATTTATAACATACGAAGCTATTATAAGAGCCCGTCGTCGACTTGGTGGGGGCGGACTGAGGGATCGGACTGAGGGAGCCGACTTGGTGGTGGCCGACTTGGTGGGAGCCGACTTGGTGGTGGGAGCCGACTTGGTGGGAGCCGACTTGGTGGCTGACTTAGTGGGCCAACTTGGTGGGCCAACTTGGTGAATTAGATCCAACCGCCCGAAACCCTCTTCTTCACAAGGACATGGTACCGTATTCCTAAGCTTCTGCACGAGCATAACATGCATGCAAGCTCCCTCCAAATCGACGAGAGCAGCGAGATTTGTTACCTACGAAAGCTTATATCTATAGTGTCGAACTCAATATTAGATGAGATATCATTCTTTGTCATATGGTACTGGAACGCTAGACGATATTCACTGCAGATGAAGTTTGTGAATACTAAGTAGAGGCCGCACTGCGTGTTTTATTGTTGCTGGAGATTGATGGGGAGGTGGAAAGGGTGTGTGTGTCACTTGCGGTATATATAGAAATAAATTATAGATACGCACATCATCAACACTTCTTTCTCCTCAGCTACGTCGTTTCCCACTTCTTTTTTCTACCAGAGCTTCTGTAATCTAGCTCTTCTGGATATGTCGATATGATAATACTGGCTTGTACAACAAACAAATGCGTTCTTCCTTTTTCTCTTGTATGTTTCACTTAGGTTTAAGAAATTTATTCGTATCTACTACGATAGATGTCATGAAAGGATTGCCTGGTACAAAGCAATGGATGGCTCTTTGAGTCAGTCGGTGCTATTTAACATGGTGGAAGATAGATATTTTGATGCTTGTAGTTGACTGTTTTGTCATGAAGTTGCGTAATGAGTGTATGTATAAACATGACTATAAATGGTGTAACATCTACGATACTCCAACCGTTCAATCTCTACATGGGTGAAATGTCTGATATGTATTTATTATCATGTTGTGGAGATAGTGTAAGACAATAACGCTTTACAACATAAAGCTAATTGATACAAGTATCTGACCATGATTTCAACGCCTTGACTGACCTTGTCGTATTTGGATGATTGGCTCCAAGAACCTTCATTCGCTTATCAACCACGTCCTCTATCACTGCAATAGCTTCGCCGTGCCGACCTTGAGAGAAGTACGTAAATGCCAGATCATGCATACTGGCCAGCGTTTCTGGATGCTCTGATCCATATACCCCCAACGTCGTCTGTAATACCTTTACTTCCAGCTTTTCCGCCTCATCGTACCGCCCTTGGAACCAGTAGACGAGTGAAAGAAAAGCCATGCTATCTTGCGTGACTGGATGCTCTGCCTTTAACACTCTCAAGCCTGTCTCCATCGTTTTCACGCCTAGTTCCTCTGCCTTGTCCAATTGATTTTGTCCTACGTATGTACGTACGAGGTTGTTTATTAATCCCAGCATTTCTGGATCCTCCGGAATACATAGCCTTGACTTAGCCTCAATTAACTGCACGAGTAACTTCTCTGCCTCTTCCCACCGCTCTTGCGACATGTATACAGCTGCAAGAAGGGCCATACTAGACAGCGCGTTTGGATGCCCTAACCCGAAGATCTTCTTGTGCAGCTCAGTAGCAGCCAATATCCTTGTACAGGCAATCTCAAACCGCCCTTGGCTCATATCCAAGAAAGCCACGTTGTGTAAAAGGATCGAGTATTCTACCGGATAGGTTTCACTTATATCTTTACGTTGTATGACTGCTTGTGCATGAGGCAAGAGACATTCACATGTCGTCCTGTTTTCAAAAGTACCAGTCGGAAAATGATTTGCAACCACGAGCAAAGCCTTTTCTTCCCACAGTTTTGTTGTACCTTGCATCTCCAACCATCTTCGGGTAGCTAGCTGCACTAGTCGATGTAGTCCATATTCCTGTCCATCACTTCTTGCGTTGATCAACGAGAATGCTTGTAATGTACCTAACGCAGTCGTGATATCGATCAGTCGGTCCGTGTCTTTCTGTAGAAGGCTCTTCGGAATTCCCTGTCGATCTAGGACCGCCATAAGTGATAGCATCTCCGCCGCACGCGGTTTTTGCTTCCTTATCAAATCAAATGACAGTTTCCACGTTCTGGCTACAGAGTTCTGGCTTTCGAAATCCCTTCTACGGTCTCCAAGATCCTCGTCTCATAGATCTTGTGCGTCAGAATCATTCGTGAAGAACATCTCTAGGTATTCTGTAAGAGAAATGCTATTTTCACTGATAAAGGCCGCTGCTTGTGTAATTGCAAGTGGTATGTACTCCAAGGCATCAATGAGTGTTTTTGAATCGTTCGTGTTCAGACTGTCAGGATGTCCCATTTGAGATTCTAGTAGCTCTTGTGCTTCTGGATACGACATAGGGTGTACCACAACGGACGCTTGTGTGCCCGCAAGCCTTGCGCTCATACGTTTATCTCTCGTTGTGATTAGCAGCAAGCCCTTCGAGCTTTGCGGGAGATAGTCCTTTAGAGGTAAGTTGGGTTTGCCCTCAGCGACAGTTGAGATCGGCCTCGCAAAGAATGTGTCCAGGTCATCAGCATTATCCAAAACCATTAGCCACCGCCCATTATCAGCTTCATTAAACCATTCACAGACTGAACAAAGTGCATCGACGTTGGGATCGTTCCACCCAGGGAGTCCGAGTTTTCTTGCTATTTCTCTGTATGCTTGATCAAACCGTTGCTTTGTACTGGCATAGACCCAGACGATGTGTCCATGAGGATCGTTATCTCGGAATCGGTAACAGTATTCGATTGCAATCTGCGATTTACTATATATGCCTTAGCAGTAGATCACAGCTACTTATACAGATTACTCACCCGACTCCACCAATGCCCGATAGTGCAATGCGACGCTGCTCTTGTCCTAATCGTTCCTGAATTCCTTGGAAGACATCAACACGATTGATGAACGAGATATCCCTGTTGAACGGGACTAGAAAGAGAGGTTTCACCATATTTGATGAACCTGAGAGTCTTCATTAGCGTGTCTATTGGTGTCTCATGATCTAAAATAGGCGATCTCGGCTACTGTGAGTACGAAAAGCTGGCCAAGAGCACCGGCTTTTCTTTAGTTTGATACAGCATTGGACTTTACGAACCTGGTGATACAAGTGTGTTCTCGCTGCGTTTGAGTGTACCAGCAAGCAGCTCTTCCACCTCCGCTTCCTTCCCCGTCCGTCGCTCTGCTACCTCCGAGTCCCAACGTATATCGATCTTCTCGGGCGCTTCCCCTGCAAAGCGTTGTATCGCTTCCGTAACTAGACTGAAGCCGGGAGCGTTTTCGTTCTCAAATTTGCACATGTGAGAATGGTCTTGCTGGATGCCTGCACGCTCCACATTCTGGATATCTGGTGACGCAGAATTTTCATCAACGATATACTGTAAGGTTCCTCTTAAGTTTGTAGGTTTCCCTTCGTGGAAAAAGAAGATATGAAACCTGCTAGTGAGTTGACTGAATTGACGGTCGATGTTTTGGAGCGTCTCGCTGTTAGACTTTAAGGCATCGATAAGTTGCGGCTGAGTGTCGACTAAATTACTCGGCAGTATAGCGTTGCAGATTCGTTCCAATCGTGAACCCCATTTTGCGGCGTCGGAGCCTTTGTGTGGAGTTCCAAGGAACAATATACCGTATTTAGAGACAAATATGGATCGTAAGTGCTCGATGTAATTACCACGGATTTCAGAGGAGTATATCAGCGCGCGCTTGACGACAAGGCCCCCTAGTGAATGGGCGACAAAGATGACGGGGCGATGGGTGGCCTTCAGTCTCCGCCGATTCGCACATAATTCGGCGATTAGATGCTCTGCATGGTTATGTATCTTGTCCTTTGAGGCCCCATCTGTGAACGATACGACGTCTGCATCGTATCCATAAACCAATATACGTGCCTTCTCTTCCTCTACCCTCGGTGGCAACAGCTGAGCCGGCCAGAAGACCTTGTACTCCTCACTAGTCCACGTGTAGTAGGGATGTCCATTCAGGCCATGAATAAAGATAACGTCGACATGCCCACCACCAACAGGAGCGTATACCTCCGTAAGCCCGAAGCGACTAACGGAATCCTTTAGGAAATTGGAGGTAGTCTAGGATAGTTGGCAATAGACATATGTCAGATAGGACAGGGTACCTACGATCACCGCGGTGCGGCCAAAGGCCCCAAATTGCAAAGGGACTCCAAGAGAATGAACAGAGACTTGGTTATTCGAAGCGTTGGCCGTGACTGAACTGCTTCGGACGTTGGTCTTGTTGTCCCCATCGTCTTAAAAGAAACTAATCGTCTCCTTTTCGACGATGTTTACCGTCTTCGGCGCTCCTTCGCACGGCTGAACCCCATCAAGGAATCCCTCCATGTGTTTTGGAGGCTGAACTCAGATCCCATCAGCTCCAGCGCTGTTAGGGCGATTAGTCAGCGCCAAGGAATCTAGATAGAAATCGCTCCTCCTTCCGTAGTAAATATAAGCATCTATATCTACCTGAATTTTATATATTATTACTCCCTAGTATTTATAAGCCTTTTAAATAGGGCTTAGGCCGCGATTATCTTAATTACTAATAGTTAGATACCTTATAAATTTAAGTAGGAGACTTAAAGGACTAAGATCTATCTAGTAAGGTACTTAAAAGGACTTAAGGAAATAGAGAAAGAAGCCGGCTTAAAGAATTAAGTTATTATTATATTATTATTAACTTTTTATTTTAGTAAGTAGTAGTAAATATATTAAAAGAGTATAATCCTATTATTTTAGAGAAGTATAATAGTAAGTTAAGTAAGGTTAACCTCTCCTAAGAAGAATAAGACTCTAAGTAGAAATTATCTTTAATTAGAGAGCTTTAACTTTTATACTAGCTCTTTAGAAGAAGAAAGTAAAGAACTAGTATTATTACTTAAGGAAGCTAAGTAGATATTAGATACTCTAAGTACACTTTAACCTTATTATATAAGTAAATAACTAGACCTCCTACTAATAGTTACTAGTTAGGTAACCTAAGGAAAAAGAACTATCTAATAGTCTACCTTAAGTAAGGATTATAATAGTTATAAGAGTAGTACCTATCTAACCCTATTATTAGTAATAACCCTAAGTAGTATAAGTTAGATAAAGATAAGACCTTTTAAAGGTTTAAAGGATAGGAGAGAAGACCTTAAGGAATATCTTAAGGATATTAAGTACGCCTTTAAGAAAGATTAGCTTAAAGTTAAAAAATCTTAATTAAAGTAAAAACTAAGTTAAAGTTAATCTTTTAATAAAATCTAAAAGACCTTATATATAATTAATACTAAGAGTAAGATATAAAAGTTAAAATAAATTAAAAAAGGCTTTAAAGTACTTTTATAAAGGAATATAAGGTTATTAAAAAGGATACTTAAGTAAAGAAGTTTAAGTTAAGAATAAGGATAACCTAGTTATAATAGGAGGGAAATAAGGGTATAACTAATTATTTAAAGTATATTATAAATCTATTAAAGAAGATATTTAAAAATAACCTTAATATTAATATAATTATATTACGCGGTATAAGAGATTAATTTAAGTAGAAATAAATTAACTTTAAATATAATAAAGGCGCTAATTATAACTTTAATATAATTAAGCGTCTTATTAAGGTAGTATATAATAAGATTAGTAAATTAAATATCTTTAAAATCCTATATTAATTAAGCTAAGAGGTTATTCTTACTTTAAGATAAATAGCTTATTTAAATAATAAGCTTATAAGGTAAGCCCTTATTATTATAAGTTAAGTATTTCTAGCTTTACTTTAAGGGTTATAAAGCCTTAATATAATTATAAATAACCTTTTAAATAATTAAAATTAAAATATATAACTACTAAAAGATTTATCTTAAATTAAATATTTTAAGTATAATTAATATAAGTATTACGCTTTATAATATAATAATCTAGTAGGCTAGTAATAGTATCTATTATAATAATAGATTATAATAAATATAACTATCCCGCCTTAATTTTAAGATAATTATAAGGGTACTATATAATAATATAGCTATTAAGTATTATAAATAGTACGGGTATACTTATATATAGAACTCTCTATTCTTATTAATAGTAAGACTAATCGCTACCCTTCCCTTTAAGGGGAATTCCCTCCTTTATATATTATAGGGAAAGGGGTAGTATAGTACTATTATATACTATAAACGCTATATTAATAGTAGTATTATACTTTTAATTAGTTCTTATAATTATCTCCCTATCTAGGCTCTTAAGCTTTAAGAGTATAAAAGGTTATAATTTATAAGAGATACTCCCTTAATAATAGAATATTACTCTAATAAGAGTGTAATAATATAACTATTTATAAGGCCCTCTAAGTTAAGCCTTAATAATATGTAGTTTTATTAAATTATAATAGTTATAAATAATACTCCTATATATAATCCTTATATAATAATATATTCCTATTATACTTCCTATTATTCTTTATTAATTTATTATAAAAGTAGTTAGAAGTCTTAGTATTTTAAAGTAAATAGGAAGTTATTACTATTAAGGGTTTACTAAGTATTTAAGGTATACCTTCTTTATATAACTTTAATATTATTCTTTTAATTATAATATCTTTATTTTTTATTAATTATATTAAGTCCTTTTTAATCTTATTTATATTCTCGCTCCCTTTATATTATATTATACCTCCTTATACTTCTAGTAGTTATTTTATAAGTAATCCTTAGTAATAAACTTACCCTTACTACTAATTAAAAGAAGACTACTATTACCCCCTCTACTTATAATAATATATAACCTCCCCTATTAAGCCGCTCCTAGCCTATTTTTATATTATCTTATATAATATACCTTTATTATATTATATTCTAATCTAAAGAGTTATAAGTCTAATATTTTTAATTAAAGCTTTACTTACTTTTTTAGTAGAATAACTTATATACGCGCCTCCCTTAATTTAATAAGGTATAAGTATTATAAAGATCTTAATACTAAATATTAATAAGAAATCTCTACCTCTACTTATTATACTTATACGCGCCTTCTTTAATCTTTAAATATTATAACTACTTTAAATACTAGCTTTAACCTCCCTTAACTTACTAGATTCTAGTAAACCTTTAATAGGCTTATTTAATAATACTATTATTACCTTTACTACGCCTCCTCCGCTCCCGCTATTATTATAACTCCTACTAGGGTTAACCTAGCTATTACTATTTATATTATAAATACCTTAAAAGGTATTCTTAATATCCTTTATTAATATATATATATTACTCTATCTCCCCTTTTAAAGTACTTTTAAAGCCTTACTAATATATTATAAGAGCGCCTTCCTCCTATTATAAAGGATAAAGAGGAGGATAAAGAGGATAATCTTATTACTAGTAATAATAATAGGCCTAGTACTACTACTAGTATAATATAATAGCCCTTTAGTATAATACCCTTAATAGTTTAATTATATTAAGTATCTTTTCTTTTTTATTAATAATAATAGAAATCTTTTTCCCGCTTATATAACTATTAATTATAATTATAAGATTAACCTTTCTACTTTACTAAATACTAAGGTTTATTATAAGAGATCTTATAATTAAGAATAACTTTAACTTCCTATTTATCTTTATTATTTATAAGCTCTACTTATATAGCTTTTATAATACTCTTATTATTACCCTTATATAACTTTATAAGTAAGATATAAAAGATATTATATATATAAAAGGTATTAAGTAGTTATAACTTATATACTTAACTACTAATATAATTAAGGACCTTAAAAGGCCTTAAATAATATTATAATAGTTTCTTAATTACTTATATTAATTTAATATACTTTATACTTAATAAGATATAATTACCTATATTATATTATCTTTACTTTTACTATTTATTTATATACTCTACTTATATAGCTTATACTTAATATAAGTACTACTTTAAACCTTCCCTTTACTTTTAAAGTAACTTAACTCTTTCTTATATTAAGGGGACTTCTCCTAATAATAGCTTTAAAAGCTTTATATCTAGCTTAGGTAAGTAGTTATAAAGCGCTTTATATAAAGGTAACCTAGTACTAATATACTTTATATAATTATATATAAACTCTATTAAATAAAGTAACTCTACCTAATTATCTTACCTCTAAGTAGAATAGTAGTATAAATACTACTTAAGTATATTATTTTATCTCTCTATTTAACTATCTATTTAGGGATAGAAAGTAGTATTAAGCTTTCTTTTTATATTAATATAATAATATATAACTACTTAAAAGCTACTTATAAATACTATCCCTTAATTATTAATAATACCTTCTAGTTAATTAAACTTTAAGAAGATTTTATAATATAATAGGTTAATAATATTAATAATATTAACTATCTTTATAATAGGTAAATACCTAGCTACCTTAATATAATAGTTTATAACTACTAAGATTATATTATAAATACTACCCTTCTATTTACTTAGAAGGAGATTTATAATAAAATTTATTATAATTTCCTAAAAAGGTCTTATAAGTATTAATAATAATAATAGTATATTATAAATAATATATCTACGCGGCTTTATTAATTAATAAGTTAAGTATTCTTATATATAATTATAAATATCTTATCTTATTAATTTCTAATAGAACTTCCGCTTAATAAGCTTCTACGTATACTTCTATAAGTAGTAGTTAATATAAGGGTTATTATAATAAAGCTTTAAGATTTCTTATCTAATTACTTTATTACTAGGTATAAAAACTACGCCGCCCTTATAAAGAACCCCTATCTTATTTATTAATAAAGATATATTAATAGCCTTTTTATAGCCTTAAGACTTTAATAATTATTTCTTATTATAAATATCCTTATCTCCCTCTTAAAGATATTAGAATATCTCTAATATTAAGTTATTATACTTATTTTATACGCGCTCTATTATTAACGTAGTTATAATATACCTTCTAGGTACTATTTAATTAATATTAAATTATCTTATAATAGGGTTTAAGTTATTACTTATACTACTCTACGTCTTTAAGAGTATATTACTCTCCCCTATTTTTAGGGTATAAGGCTTTCTAAGCCCTATCTCTAACCTTTTATATTATTTATAATTATAGGCCTTACTATCTTATAAACCTTTATAAATACTATATATATAATACTTATTAAAAGGAATATACTTAATATTCTTTAACTTATTTTATAATATTAGTAGATAAGTATCTTCTTTATCTATTATTAGTATATAATTTAGTCGCCTTAATAGAGCGTTAGCTAGGTTCTTAATACCTATATAATAGTATATCTTAAAGTTATATATTATAAGCTTTATTACCTAATATACTTATCTCCTTATTAATAATAATATTATCTAGAAATACCTTAAGTTATTATAATTAGTAATTATTATAATTAGGTATAAGCTACCTTCTAAGAAGTACTATTATATCTAGAATACCTTAATAATTATAAGTAGTTCTTAATTATAAGTCTTATATCTAGTTTCTACTAAATATAACTTATAGGAATAGAAAGTAACTAGATACTACTCTATCTTTATACCTTTATTACTAATTAGGAACTTTTATAATAAAATAGCTATAATAGCTAGTATTAAAGTATTAATCTCTAGTTAGATTTCTCTTATAAGGTTAAAATATATAAGTAATAGTACCTCTTAAAAGAGTTACTTTAACTACTTAAACGCCGCTCTTATAATATTACTTAATATTAACTTTCTATTTTTAATATATAAATAATTATTTTTTAGATAGTTTATTAACGCCGCGATAATAGAGGAATAGTACTTAATAAAATAATAGTAGAAATTAATAAACCTTAAAAAGATTTAAATATCTTTAATACTCCTAGGTTCTAGCTATTCTATTATAATATCTACTCTATATAGATTTATATATACGCTATTATAACTAATAATAAAGTTAAGGAATTCTACTTCTACTATTATAAATTTATATATTTTTTAAGCTAATATAAAGTTTAAATTTATAAAGATATTATAATACTACCTTTATAATTCTAATATAAGACTCTTTATCCTAGGAGTAGATAAGAATATTATCTAGATAAATAATATATATAATATTAAGTAGTCCTACTAAGGCCTTATTAATATATACTTAGAATAAGGTAGGTATATTAATAAGTTTAAAAGGTATAATTATATATTTAAAATAGTTATACCTTATATAAAATATAGTCTTCTATTTATTACCCTTTCTTATTTATAAGTAATAATATATATCCTTAAGGTTTAACTTAATTAAATACTTAGTACTAACTAACCTTATTAATATTTTATTAATTAATAGAAGTAGATAGTAATTTTTAATTATAATTTTATTAAGCGCCTTATAATTAATATATAAATATAATATTCTATCCTTTTTTAGTATAAAAAGGATTAGTATACTTATTAAACTTATAGAATAATAAATCTAACCCTTTTTTAAAGACTACTTAAAGTACTCCCTTAATACGCGTAACTTTTTTTTTAATAAATTATAAAGTAGGTTAAAGAGAGGTTCCTTATTCTCCTTTATATTAATCGCGTAGTTATAAGGTATATAGGCTAGTAATACCCTAATATTCTTAATTAAAAAGATATCTTAGAACTCCTAAAATTCTAGAGGGAGCTTAACTTTAAATAGTAGGCTTTTATTACCTAGTCTTAAGTATATTATAATAAATATAATACTATTAAGCTACTCCTTTAAGGCTTTAATAGTATTAAAGTACTCTTTAATATTACTTTTCTTAATAAAGAATTATTAGTTCTATATTAACTAATCTACTTAAGGATTTTATTCCTTTAATTATAGATACTTAAGGTAGAAGTTATAATTAAGGTTTATTATTATATAAAAGGCGCCCTTATAATATTATATAATACTATTAGAATTAATAA
>JAABUP010000241.1_pt1 | contig 121682 bp, 117 predicted proteins | sample 5559201 | NCBI WGS metagenome assembly JAABUP01 (sample SAMN10711887, study PRJNA513373) | rock metagenome | isolation source: Antarctica rocks | place: Antarctica | reverse complement strand
CCCTGCCGCTCCGCCAAGCCCAGCGTCATCAACCGCTCCAAAAGAAGTCCCTGCAACTACAGGCATTCTCCCGAAACGATCAAGAAAGAGGCGGACCGCCACGCGGCGAAAGACACCAGCCACCTAGACCGGTACCTCGAGGCCGCCGAGGCGCCGACGGGCGGTCCGGGACAGCGCGTCGACGCCGAGCACCAGTGCGAGCACCGCCAGTACGAGCGTGCCGAGCTGGCCGTAGTCGAAAAGCCGCAGCGCCAGGTCGATCGCCTGGCCGATGCCGCCGGCGCCGACGAAGCCGAGCACCGTCGCGGTCCGCACGTTGCACTCCAGCTGGTACAGCAGCAGCGACAGCAGCCCCGGACGGGCCTGCGGTACGACGGCCAGCGCGAGGGTCGCAGCGCGGGAGGCGCCGGTCAGCCGTACCGCCTCGACCGGGCGGGGGTCGACGCCGTCGAGCTGCTCGCTCCACAGCTTCGCGAGCAGGCCGGCTCCGTGCAGCGCCACCGCGAGGGTCCCGGCTGCCGGCCCCAGGCCGACGACGGTCACCAGCACCAGCGCCCAGATGAGCTCCGGCACCCCGCGCAGCAGCGTCGCCAGCACGCGCGCAATCAGTCGTGGCAGGCGAGCCCCTCCGGCGGCCGAGCTGAGGAGCAGCGCCAGTGGCGCAGCCAGCACGGTCGACAGGAGCAGCCCGGCGACCGCGATCTCCAACGTCTGGGCCGCGGCCCGAGCGACGTCACCCAGCAGGGCGCCGGACAGCTGAGGGTGCAGCAGCCCGGAGAGCACCCGGGTTCCCTCGAAGCCGTCCACCGAGCCCAGCGCCGGCCCGACCCGGCTCCCCCGCAGCGCCCAGACCAGCACCAGCAGTAGTCCGAGGCCACCGCCCCAGCGCGCAAGACCGGTGCGCGGTACGACCGGCGAGCTCACGCGGCACCGCCGTACCGGACCGCGACGCCGGCACGATCGGACCAGCTCACGAGGCACCGCCGTACAGGGCAGCGAGGTCGTCCGCGGCCGGGCGGAGGCCGTCGTGGACCAGCCGCCCGTCGCGCAAGACCAGCACCCGGTCGAAGCGCGCCGCCACGGCCGGATCGTGGGTCGCAACGACCAGCGCCCCCTCCTGGCCGAGCAGGGCGTCGACCGCGCGTACGGCCGCCGGTCCGTCCAGCCCGGTGGTCGGCTCGTCGGCGAGCAGCAGCGCCGGGGCGGGAAGCAGCGCGCGCAGCAGGGCGACGCGCTGACGCTGGCCGCCGGACAGCTGCTGGACGTGGACGTCGAGCAGGCCGGCGAGTCCCTGCTGAGCGGCGAGCTGCTCCAAGCGGGGCAGCACCGAGCGCCCGCGCAGCAGCTGCCACCACCCGGCGGCGCCGAGCAGGTGCGTGGCGCCAGCGAGCACGTTGCTGCGCACAGTCAGCCCGGGGATGAGATCCCCACCCTGTACGACCAGGCCGGTCGTGCGACGTACCGCCCGGCACGAGCCGGCGAACGGGTCCTGCCCGCCGACCTGGACCGTCCCGGCAATCCGCGGACCGGCACCGAGCAGGGCCCGCAGCAGGGTCGACTTGCCGGCACCACTCGCGCCAAGCAGGGCGAGCCGCTCCCCGGGCGCAACCCGCAGGTCCAGGTCGGCCACGGCTGGCGTGGTGCGGGAGGCGTGCTGGACCGTGAGCCCGCGCACCTGCACCGCAGGGGTCACCGCAGCAGACCGAGCCGCAGCGCCTCGGTGCGGACCTCGGCGTAGTCGGCCGGCTGCACAGCGACGTAGCTCTTCGCGCGCAGCAGGCTCAGCAGCGCCGGGTCCCGGATGGACAGGAAGGCCTCGCGCACGGCGTCCGAGGCGGGTGCCCCGAGCGCGGTCCGGACGACCCACGGATAGCCCTCGACCTGGCGCGAGTCCAGGACACGCAGGGCTCCGGGGCCCACGGTGCCCTTCTTCTCCAGCTTGTGCAGGATCCGCAACTCCAGGCCGCCGGCGTCGACCCGGCCGGCGGCGACGGCGAGCGCAGTCGCGTCGTGGCCCCCGGTGAAGCGCACCGAGGACAACGGCGGGCAGGAGTCGAGCCGGTCGGTCGTGCACCGGGCACCGGCGGCGTCAAGCATCAGCCGGGGGTAGAGGCTGCCCGATGTCGAGCTCGGGTCGCCAAAGGCGAAGGACGCGTGCCCGGCCAGCAGGTCGTCGACCGTGCGGTAGCGCGAACCGGCCCGGACCACGACCGCCGACAGGTACTTGGCCGTCCCGGTCTCCCGGTCCACCTCGGTCACCACGGGGGTGACCGGCACCTGCTTGTCGGCCTGGACGTACGTCAAGCCGCCGAGGTAGGCGACATCGATCTTGCCGGCCGCGAGCGCCGTCACGACACCGGCGTAGTTGGTGGCGACGAACAGCTCGACCTTCCGGTGCAGCGTCCTCGCCAGGTAGTCCCCGAGCGGGGTGTACAGCGCCCGCTGGGTGTCGGGCGCGATGTTCGGGATGATCCCCACCCGGACCGTGTCGGGCAGCCCCGGCGCTGACCTCGGGGTGGCGGAGGACGACCCGCAGCGGGCCAGCAGCAGCGCCAGCAGGACGAGCACGGCCGTATGGGTGCGCCGGGTCATGGGAGCTCCGTGCATGAGGTTGCAGCTAGGAGCCGCGGCGCACCCACTCGTCGTACGACGAGGCTTCCGCGCCGATGGTGGTGGTGTCGCCGTGACCGGTGTTCACGACCGTGTCGGGCGGCAGGGAGAGAAGTCGCTCGCGGATCGAGTCCAGGATCGTCGGGAAGCTGCTGTGCGAGCGGCCGGTCGCGCCGGGCCCGCCGCAGAACAGGGTGTCGCCGGAGAAGACCAGGCCGTCGCCGACCAGGCACACGCCGCCGGGCGAGTGGCCCGGGGTGTGCAGCACTGTAAGTGTCGAGCCCGCAACGGTGATCGCCTGACCGTCGGTGAGCTCGCCGCCCGGAGGGGTGTCGTGCACGACGTCCCAGAAGAACCGGTCCGCCGGGTGCAGCCACACCGGCGCGTCGAGCTCCTGCGCCAGCTCCACCGCGGCGTTGACGTGGTCGTTGTGCGCGTGGGTGCACACGATCGCCTTCACCGGCCGCCCGCCGACTGCGGCAGCGATCGCTTGGGCGTCGTGAGCCGCATCGATGATCACGACCTCGTCCTCGTCGCCGTACAGCCAGACGTTGTTGTCGACGTCGAAGTCCTGGCCGTCGAGGCTGAACACGCCGCTGGTGACGACCCGCTCGACCGACGCGGTCACAGGATCACCACCGAGCGCAGGACCTCGCCGCGCTCCATCTTGTGGAACGCCTCCTCGACGTCGTCCAATGCGATCCGCTCGCTGACGAACGCGTCGAGGGCGAAGCGCCCCTGCTGCCACAGGTCGATGAGCAGCGGGAAGTCCCGCTCGGGCAGGCAGTCGCCGTACCAGGAGGACTTGAGTTGGCCGCCGTGGCCGAAGATCTCGATCAGCGGGATCTCGAAGGTCATCGTCGGGTTCGGTACGCCGACCAGTACGGCGGTCCCGGCCAGGTCGCGGGCGTCGAAGGCCTGGCGGAAGGTCTCCGGCCGGCCGACCGCGTCGATGACGACATCGGGGCCGAAGCCGCCGGTGAGGCCGCGCAGGGCCTCCACGACGTCGCCCGCAGCGGCGTTGACCGTGTGCGTGGCGCCAAAGCCCTTCGCCCACTCCAGCTTGCGGTCGTCGAGGTCGACCGCAATGACCTGGCGGGCGCCGGCGTACACGGCGCCGGCGATCGCGGCGTCACCGACACCGCCGCAGCCGAGGACGGCGACGGTGTCGCCCTGGCGGACCGGCGCGGTGTTGACAGCCGCGCCCCAGCCGGCCATCACGCCGCAGCCGAGCAGGCCGGCGGCGGCGGGGTCGGCAGCCGGATCGACCTTGGTGCATTGGCCGGCCGCCACGAGGGTCTTCTCGAGGAAGGCACCGATGCCCAGCGCCGGGCTGAGCTCGGTGCCGTCGGCGAGGGTCATCTTCTGGGTGGCGTTGTGGCTGTTGAAGCACAGCCACGGCCGGCCGCGCTTGCACGAACGGCACTGTCCGCAGGGGGCGCGCCAGTTCAGGACCACGAAGTCCCCCGGGGCGACGCTGGTCACGTCCGGGCCGACTGCCTCGACGATTCCGGCGGCCTCGTGCCCGAGCAGGAACGGGAACTCGTCGTTGATCCCGCCCTCCCGGTAGTGCAGGTCGGTGTGGCACACGCCGCACGCCTGGACCTGAACCAACGCCTCGCCGGGGCCGGGGTCCGGCACCAGGACCGTCTCGACGGACACGGGCGCGCCCTTGCTCAGGGCGACGACACCTCGGACCTCGTGCACGTGAACCTCCGGGGGCAGGTGGGGTTGACCGCAAACCTACCGGGCGACCTCTCGCCGGGAACCGTCGAGCCGCCGCGTCCAGCCGCGGCCGTCCAGGTGCTCCAGCAGCGGCACCGCCACGCGCCTCGTCGTACCGAGGGCGATCCGCGCTTCGCTGGTGGTGAATGGCTGAGGCAGGCCGGTCAGGACGCGCATCGCGCGGGCCGGCCCGTCCGGCAGCAGCGCCACGTCGGCGGTCAGCCGCACGACCCGGCCCGCGGTCTCCGCCGCGGCGAGCTCCCGCGCGCCCAGGCCCAGCTCGACCATCTCCAAGCCCTCCGGCGGCGAGAACGGCTGGGCGGCGAGCCGGCGCTCGACCTCGGCGATGCCGCGCTCGGCGGCACCGAGCTGCGGCACAGACCCCGGCCGGCGGACGCGCCCGCCTGCCTGCTCCAGCCCCGTCGCCTGCACCAGCGGCGCCAGCAGCGCGACGTCGGGCAGGCCCACCGCCCGTCGGGCCGCCTCCGCGGGCAGACCGGCCTCCAGCGGCGCGGTCCGGGCGTGCTCGTCGACCAGCGCCGGAAGTGCCTTGCGCCAGCCGTCCCAGACGGCCTGGGCGACGTACCAGCCGGCGGCCTCGTGGACGCTGTCGACGATCTCCAGGGGGACACCGAGGGCGGCGAGCGCGGTCCGGGACACGGCCCTGCGTCGGGCGACCTCGGTCGCGAGATCAGCTTTTCCGGACGAAGTCTCGAGCGCGTGGGCCCGCGCGCTGGCCGCACCCCTGCGCCGCAGGGCCGGTGGGTCGGCGTCCAGGACCAGCACCCCGGCGGCGACCCGCTGCTCGGCCGGGTCGCGCAGCAGGGCGCGGTCACCGGCGCGTAGGGGCAGGGGCCGCTCGAGCAGCAGGCGTACGACGTCCTCGCCGAGGCCCCGCACGCGCACCGCCACGGCGGTGGAGCCCACATGCAGCACCAGGTGGTCGCTCAACCGCTCGGCCGTGGACAGCCGCACATCCAGGCCCTGCGCCTTGCGCCACGTGCCCGGCGTGAGCAGCGCGTCGCCCCGTCCTACCTGGTCGCGCTCCACCCCCCGCAGGTTGACCGCGACCCGGGCGACGGCGGCCACCTGGTCGTAGGAGCTCCCGAGGCTCTGCAGTCCCCGCACCCGGACGGTCCGCTCGCCCAAGGCGAGGGCGTCGCCGGTGCGCAACGTGCCCGCGCCGAGCGTGCCGGTGACCACGGTGCCAGAGCCCTTGACGGTGAAGGACCGGTCTACCCACAGCCGGACGGCCGCGTCCGGCTCGGGCGCGGGCAGGGTCCGAACCAGGCGGTCCAGCGCGTCCCGCAGCGCCGGTACGCCGGCTCCGGTGGCACCCGACACTGCGACGGCCTCGACCCGCCCCAGGGAGCTGGTCTCCAGGTGCTGCAGGGCTTCTGCTGTCGCCGGCCCAGGGTCGGCGAGGTCGCTGCGGGTCACCGCGAGCAGCCCGCTCGTCAGCCCGAGCGCGTCGATTGCGGCCAGGTGCTCGGCCGACTGACGGCGCCAGCCCTCGTCCGCGGCGACGACGAACAGCACTGCTGGCGCCGGACCCAGGCCGGCCAGCATGTTGCCGATGAAGCGCTGGTGCCCCGGCACGTCGACGAACGCCAGCACCTCCCCCGACGGCAGGCCGGCCCAGGCGTACCCGAGGTCGATCGTCATCCCGCGGCGCCGCTCCTCGGCCCAGCGGTCGGGTTCCATCCCGGTGAGTGCCCGTACCAGTGTGGACTTGCCGTGGTCGACGTGACCCGCCGTGGCTACGACGTGCACGCCAGCACCGCGTCCCGCAACCGGCCGTCGTCGGCCGGGTCGATGCAGCGCAGGTCCAGCAGGCACCGGTCGCGCACGATGCGGCCGACCACGCACGGTTCGCCCAGCCGCAGGGCCTCGGACAGGTGTACCGGCAGGGCGACGGCCCACCCGGGCAGCACCTGCCCGGGGGCACCGCCACCGCCGACAGCGCCCTCGGACGGCACGACCTCGCCGCAGACCTGCGCGGCCAGCGCCTGCGCGCGCTCGCGCAACCCGGTGGCCCGAAGCGCACGCCACACCGGTGTCCCCGGTCCGCGCAGCGTCGCCTCGAGCGCCGCAAGGGTGGTCTTGTCCACGCGTAGCGCCCGGTACAGCGGATGCCGCCGCAGCCTCTGCACCTCCGCAGGCCGGCCGAACACCAGCCCGGCCTGCGGGCCGCCGAGCAGCTTGTCGCCGCTGCAGGTCACGATCGCTGCGCCGCCCCGCAGCGCGGTCCGCACATCCGGCTCGTCCGGGAGCAGCGGGTCCGCCGCGAGCAGCCCGCTGCCGACGTCGGCGACCACCGGGACGCCGAGCGTGGCGAGCTCGTCTACCTCGACGCTGCTGGTGAAGCCCTCGACCCGGAAGTTGCTCGGGTGCACCTTGAGCACGCAGCCGGTCTCCGGTCCGATCGCCCCCGCGTAGTCGGCGAGCCGCGTGCGGTTCGTCGTACCGACCTCACGCAGCCGCGCTCCCGTGGAGGCGATAAGGTCAGGCAGGCGGAAGCCGTCGCCGATCTCGACCATCTCCCCGCGGCTGACCACCACCTCGCGGCCGGAGGCGAGCGCCGTGGTGGCCAGCACCAGAGCGGCCGCCCCGTTGTTGACGACCAGCACCTCGCCGGCGTCGGGCGCGGCCTCGCGCAAGGCCGCCAAGGCCCCTCGTCCACGGCCGGCCCGTTGCCCGGTGACCACGTCGAACTCGACGTCCACGTACGCCGAAGCCTCACCCATGGCTGCCACCGCCGCCGGCGACAGGGGTGCCCGGCCCAGGTTGGTGTGCAGCACGATGCCGGTCGCGTTCAGCACCGGCCGCAGGGTCGTCGCGCTCGTCGGCAACCGGGCCACGACGGTGTCCGCGAGGTCCTCCGGCGCGAGCTCGCCGTCGCGGACCCGTTGCTGGCCCGCGACGACCGCTGCCTTGACCGCGGCCCTGCCCAGCCGGTGCGCGGCGGCGGCGAGCCGTGGGTCGGCGAGCACGACGTCCGTACGCGGCACGCTGCGGCGGGCCTGTGTCACGCCCTCGACCCTAATGCGGCGCAGCCCGGGCCTGCGCCGCCCGGCAGCCGAACCGGCGACTGGGGCTGCCGACGCCCCGTCTTCCGACGACTGCCAGCACAACAGCAGCACCGCGACCGCCCCACCGCAACCGCACGCTCACGCAGGCCGCCGCATACGCCTGGCCGCTCCGCCGACCTGCTGTTGAGCTGGTTGCTGGGCCGCCTACCTCCCGGGCGGCGGTCTTGTCGAGCTTCCCGGCGGGCCCTGACGGCCGGCTCCTGTTCTGCTGAGTTGGTCGCTGCTGCCATCACGACCCTTCTGGAGCTTGCTGGAGCAGGACGGCGTGCCAGGGCAACAGCGAAAGGTCAGTTGGCGGCCGGTGCTAGCAGTACGCGTGGCGACACGGCAACGGACCGGTTCATGCCGGCTGCCAGCACATCAGCAAGACCGCGGCCGCCGAAGGGGGTCGCGAGACGGCGGCCCAGCAGCGGGATCGCGGGACGCCTGCTCAGCGGCCGCGCCTGAGGGCGCTAGCGGCCCTGGCGGCCGCGACACCGCTCGCGACGGCGGCTACCACCGCGATCACGGTGATAGCTGCGGTGAGGTGCTGCCCGGCCACCGGGCGCACGGCGACCACCCTGCCTGGCGCCGTGCTCGACAGCGTCCCGGTCAACCGCAGGGCCAGGCCCGCGCCGCCGCAGGCGAGCACCGTCGCGATCAGCCCACTCGCCCGATAGCCGATCGATGCGCCGGCCGGCAGCAGCGGCGACGGGTCGTCGGACAGCGCGCCGAGCGCGCCGGCTCCGGCGGACAGCACCGCAAGCGCCAGCGCCCCGCCGACCAGCACGGCCACTTGCCCGGCCTGTACGACACCGAGCGCGACGTCGCCGACAATGCCCAGCACGCCGCCGGCCAGCAGCACCAGAGCCGAGGCAGTGAGGTCGGCGCGGGCGACCAGGAGCAGCGGGACCGGCAGCGAGCCGGCCAGGGGCGCGCGGTCCACATCCAGGCGAACCGGGTCGGCGAACCGGGTCGCGAGGGCGCCGAGGGCCACACCGCCCGTGATACCCCAGGCCAACGTGGCCGCCAGTCCGCGCCCAGGCGTGACGTGCGCGCCGGCGCCGGCCAAAGCGCCGATGACGACGGCCGCGGCGAGCAACCGGGCCAGCACGGCCGCACCCTGCTCCTGCACGGTGGCCTTGGACAGCAGCGACCCGAAGACCGTGCGGGCTCGCGGCGACCAGCGACGACGCCGGCTGCGCCGGGATGCCTCGGTCCGGGAGAGGTAGACCGACGAGGTGAACCCGAGCTTGAGCGCCGTACGGGTCACGTCGGCCCGCCGGGAGCGGGCCAGCAACTCCTCGGCCGAGACCCGCGACGCGGCGGCCAGGCCGAGCAGGGCCAGGACGACGACGAGCAGCAGCAGCACCAGCACGGGGAGCGGCGGCGGGGCGGAGTGCCCGGCCGCGCCGCCGAAGGGCAGCGAGGCCGGATTCGGTCCGCGTAGGGCAAGGCGCCGCAGCCCGGGAGCGGTTCCGTCGCGGACGAGCTCGCGCCCCACCAGGGCCACGCCGGCGGCGGCGGCCAGCCCGACGAGCACAGCGAGCGGGCGCAGCAGGAGCCCGGCCCGGGGGCGCAGCTGCACCTGCCAGGCCAGCAGGACGGCGAGCACGGCGACCAGGGCCGGCAGCAGCAGGTCATCGAGCAGAACCGCACTGGCCGGCGCACCGAGGTCGTGCACGTCGAGGTAGAGCAGCAACACCGACGCCAGGGCGGCGCCGGCCAGGGACCGGCTGACCGCCGCCAGCAGCGCGGGCAGCACCAGCAGGCGGCGGGGCACCGGCCAGGTGAGCAGTACCCGGGCCTCCTCGGGCGGCAGCACGACGGGGCCACCGCGGACCGCGGAGACGGCGCGAGTCAGCACGACCCCAAGGGCGACCAGGCACAGCAGGAGCGGTTCGGCCAGGGCCGCGGAGCTGCGCAGCGGACCCGGCGAAGGCGTGGCCCGGGCGCCTAGAGCGAAGGCGCCGTAGAGGACGAACAGGGCGGTGACATACAGCACGTAGAGGGCGTCGCCGAGCGACTGCCGCTCGCGCCGGGCGGCCGAGCGGGCCCGGCGGACGGCAGTGAGAGCGGCAGCGGCGTCGCTCACGGCTCGTCGGCCGGATCGACCGCGCCCACCACGTCAGCGGGGCGGCCGTGCGCGATGACCTCGCCCTCGCGCAAGGCGATGGCGGCGTCCGCGAAGTGCTCGACCCGCGCCTGCGCGTGCGTGGCGACGAGTGCGCCGCAGCCCTCCTGCACCCGCTCGTGCAGCAGCTGCAGGAACACCTCGCGGCCGGCCGCGTCCAGGCCCGCGAACGGCTCGTCGACGAGCAGCAGTGTTGCGGGCCGCAGGAAAGCCAACGCCAGTGCTGTCTTCTGCCGCATGCCGCGGCTGAAGGTGGCCGGGATGTCATCCACCACGTCCTCGATGCCGAACCTGCTGAGCAGCTCCATCAGCAGCGGCTCGCCGTCGGCGACCCCCCAAGCCCCGGCGACGAACGACCCGTGTTGGCGCACGGTGAGGTCGGCGAACAGCAACGGCTCGTCCGGGACGTAGGCGACCCGACGCCGGTACTCCGGCTGGTCTGTCCCGGGAGAGAGCAGCAGGTCCCCCACGCGGATCTCACCCGTGGTCGGCTCCAGCACTCCGGCCACGGCAGCAAGGGTCGTGGACTTGCCGGACCCGTTCTCCCCCAGCAGCGCCAGGACCGCTCCCGGCTGGACGTCGAACGACAGGTCGGACAGGACCCGCCGGCCGTCGTACTCCTTGGCCAGGCCGCGGATGCTGCACGCGAGGGGGTCGGTCACCCGCCGACCTTAGGAGACGCCGGTGGGCGCCGGCCGCACTAGCGTCACGGTCGTGACCGATCTCGGCGATGACCTGCGCAGCTTCGTCGACCTCTCGCCCTCCCCGTTCCACGCCGTCGCCGAGCTCGTGAGGCGCTTCACCGCCGCCGGCTTCACCGAGCTGGACGAGCGCGACCGTTGGAGCCTGCGTCCCGGCGATGCCCGCTTCGTGGTGCGCGACGGCGGATCCATCATCGCCTTGCGGGTGGGCTCGGCGGCCCTGTCCGAGAGCGGCGCCCGCCTCGTCGGCGCGCACACCGACTCGCCCACGTTCAAGGTGCGCCCGCGCTACGACGTACACCGGGCCGGCTTCCGCCTGGTGGGAGTCGAGCCGTACGGCGGCCTGCTGGCGCACACCTGGCTGGACCGCGAGCTCACTGTCGCGGGTCGGCTCGCGGTGCTGGACGGGGACGAGGTAGCAACCAGGACGGTCGTGCTGCCTGGTGCCCCGCTGCGGCTGCCCTCGCTGGCGATCCACCTCGACCGGTCCGTACGCGACGGACTGGTCCTGGACCCGCAGCGCCACCTCGTTCCGCTGTGGAGCGGCGACCTGGCTCAGGAGGACGGCCTGCTGGAGGAGCTCGCGCAGGTGGCCGGCGTCGACCCGGCAGCGGTCGCGGGACACGACCTGGTCCTGGCCGACACGCAGCCCGCCGCCCGCACCGGGGCCGACGACACGTGGATCTCGGCCCCCCGGCTCGACGACCTCGGCGGCTGCCACTCCGGGTCGCTCGCGCTGCTGGCGGCCGAATCCTCTGCGCACACCGCCGTGTTCGTCGCGAACGACCACGAAGAGGCCGGCAGCGGCTCGGCCGAGGGAGCCCGCGGGTCGTTCCTTGCCGACGTGCTTGCCCGGCTGGTCGCGGCCACAGGCGACGCCGACCCGCAGGCCCTGCACCGCGCCGCCGCCCGGTCGGTGCTGGTCTCGGTCGACATGGCGCACGCGGTCCACCCCAACTACGCCGACCGGCACGAGCCCGCGCACCAGCCGGCCCTGGGTGGTGGCCCGGTGCTGAAGATCAACGCGAATCAGTCGTACGCCACCGACGCGCGCTCGGGCGGCTGGTTCACGGCCAGGTGCTCGGAAGCGGGCGTACCGGTGCAGCATTTCGTCACCCGGGCCGACCTGCCCTGCGGCTCGACCATCGGTCCGCTGACCGCGACCCGGCTCGGCATCTCCACGGTGGACGTCGGCGCGCCCATGCTGGCGATGCACTCCTGCCGCGAGCTGGCGTCCGGCACCGACGTACCGCTGATGGTCGCGGCCCTGGCGGCCTGCCTGTCCTGACGGCGGCCCGAGTGCGCCACCGCTTCGGGACCGGCGGCGTCTACCGTCCTGCGGTGTGGGAGCCGTCGTCGCCGTCAGCAGCAGCACCGTCCACGCCTTCAGCAAGCAGCCGCAGGCGTCCGTACGGCTGCTCGTCGGGATCGGCGTCGAGGGTGACGCGCACTCCGGCACCACGGTGCAGCACCTGTCCCGGGTACGGGCCGACCCGACGCAGCCCAACCTGCGTCAGGTGCACCTGCTCAGCACCGATCTGCTCGAGGAGTTCGGCGTCCGGCCAGGAGATCTCGGTGAGAACGTCGTGACATCGGGCGTCGATCTGCTCGCCCTGCCCACAGGGGCACGGCTGCGTCTGGGCAGCGACGCCGTCGTCGAGGTGACCGGGCTGCGGAACCCGTGCGCGCAGATCGAGCGGTTCCGGCCGGGTCTGCTCGCGCTCGTCGCGCCGCGACAGCCCGACGGCTCCGTTGTACGACGGGGCGGTGTCATGTCGGTCGTCCTGGCAGGCGGCTCGGTGTGCCCCGGCGACCCGGTGGAGGTGGAGCTGCCCGCGCTGCCGCACGCGCCGCTCCAGCGGGTGTGAACACCGTCGGTCGCCCGGCGCAGTCCCCTCCCGAGGTGGTGGTGCACCGGGCGGACGCGCGCTTCACCACCCGCACCGGCTGGCTGGACTGCCGGCAATCGTTCTCCTTCGGCCACCACTACGACCCGCAGAACACCCGGCACGGACTGCTGCTGGTCAACAACGACAACCTCGTACAGGCCGGCGCCGGCTTCGAGCTGCACCGGCACCAGGACATGGAGATCCTCACCTGGGTACTGCAGGGCTCGCTGGCACACCGGGACTCCGCCGATCACAGCGGCATCCTCCACCCCGGTCTCGTGCAACGGATGAGCGCCGGGTCTGGAATCCTGCACAGTGAGAGCAACCACGCCCGGGGGCTGCAGCCCGGCGCCGAGGACCACCAGCCGGTGCACTTCATCCAGATGTGGGTCGCGCCGGACCGGGACGGCGTGGAACCGGGCTACGAGCAGCGCGACGTCGCCCACGCGTTGCGCTCCGGGCGCCTCGTCCCGGTCGCCTCCGGCAGGCCCGAGCACGCAGGCACAGACTCCCTCGCTCTCGGGAACCGAAACGCAGCACTGCACGCGGCGCGGCTGCAACCCGGGCAGGGCGTCGAGCTCCCCGACGCCCCCTTCCTGCACCTGTTCGTCGCGTACGGCGGTGTCAGCCTGGAGGGCGCCGGTCCGCTGAGCACCGGGGATGCGGTGCGGTTCACCGGAACCGGCGGTCAGCGCCTCACCGCCGGGCAGCCGTCCGAGGTCTTGGTCTGGGAGATGCACGCGCCGCGGGCGGCCCAAGACCAGCGCTGAGCAACCGGATCCGGTCTCGACCGGCACGATCCTGTGTGGCCGGAAGCTTTCGGGGTAGCCGAGCAGCAGGGAACCATCAGCCTTCCGGAGGAACACCGTGCGAATCAGTCATGTGCCCCTGCGCGTCTCGACCGGGGCGTTCATCCTCAACTCGGGCCTCGGCAAGCGGGGTCTGGACGGGGAGAGCGCAGCCGGCCTACAGGGCATGGCCGTTGGCGCCATCCCGCAACTCGGGAAGGTCTCGCCCAAGACGTTCGCCTCCGGTCTGTCCACCGGGGAGATGGCTCTCGGCGCCGCCCTGCTCACCCCCTTCGTCTCCCCGGTTCTTGCCGGTGCGGGCCTGACGGCGTTCGGCGCCGGCCTGGTCCAGCTCTACCTCAAAACGCCGGGCATGCGTGAGGAGGGGACCGTCAAGCCGACGCAGGCGGGCACCGGGCTGGCCAAGGACATCTGGATGGTCGGCATCGGGCTCACGCTGATGCTCGACGGGTTGCACGACAGCGCGCGCAGGACGGCGAAGAAGGCGAAGAAGTCGGCGAAGAAGAAGGCCAGCAAGGCCGCGGGCAACCTCAAGAGCTCTTAGCCTGGAGCGGCCCCGCACACGGCCACCCCAGCGCCGGCAGCAGTGTTCACCGGCGACACTGCGCCGATGACCGGTGACAGCACCAGCGCTCGCATGGCGGCCGAGCTGCCCTTCCACCTACGTCGCCGCCTCGGGCTGGTAGACCACGAGGAAGCGCACGGGCAGATCCCGGCTTGGGCGCGTCCCACGCCGGCCGAGCATGCCTGGCCCACGGCACTGGCCGTGCTGGTGGCGATCGTGCTGCAGTTGGTCTTGCCGCGCCGGCTCAGCCTGCCGCCACGCGAGCTGCTGCCGTCCCTCGAGGCCGCGCTGCTGATCGTTCTAGTAGTGTTCAACCCGGCCCGCCTGACCCGGGAGCGGGCGGCACTGCGGATCACCAGTACGGTGCTCACCGCGCTGATCACCCTCGCGAACGGCGTGTCGGCCGGCCTGCTGGCTGACCGACTCGTGTCCGGGCACGCCGGGTTAGATGCCAGGGCTTTGCTGCTGTCCGGCGGCAGCATCTACCTCACCAACATCATCGCCTTCGGCCTCTGGTACTGGGAGTACGACCGCGGCGGGCCCTACGCCCGGGCCGATGCGCGCCGGCACGAGCCGGACTTCCTGTTCCCGCAGATGGCGAGCCCGGAGGTCGCCTCGACCGACTGGGAGCCGCGCCTGCTGGACTACCTGTACGTCAGCGTCACCAACGCCACCGCATTCTCCCCGACCGACACACTGCCCCTGAGCCGCTGGGCCAAGGCGCTCATGACCGGACAGGCCACGGTCGCGCTGGTCACCGTGGCCCTGGTCGTGGCCCGTGCCGTAAACATCTTGTCCTGAACCCCTGCCGCGGCTGACCTGCCGGTCAGGACGCGTCGGGACGGCCGCCCACGTCCACCGGGACGCCCCCGCAGGGCGAGCCGAGCTCGGGGGTCACGCCGCGGTGCGCCCGGAACGCCTCGATGAAGCGCTGAAGGCGGGGGTCAGCCGCGTTGCCCACCTGGAGCTGGCGCCCCCAGGCCGATACGACGATCGGTGCGGGCAGGGCACCGCTCATCCACGGCGACAGGTCTGTGTACCGCGAGCCGGCTCCGCTCGCGTCGGCGACCATCGGCTGTCGCAGCGCGAGCGCCCGCAGGACGCTGACCTGGCCTGCGGCCAGGGAAGGGCGGTAGGTGATCCAGACCGCCCCGTGCTCCAGGTCGTGCACCGCGCGCTCGGACGGCACCGGCTGGGTGTACACGCCGCAGTTCATCCATGCGGCATTGTGCGGACCGCCGACCGGCGGAGTGACCGAGTAGGCGACGCTGCCGGGGACGTGATCGTTCTGCAGGACCCCGGCCAGTGCCGCGCTGCCCGCCGCTTGGACCGCGTATGCCACGACGCCCGGGATCCCGGAGGAGTCCGGCACGACGACCGCGGCCCGCTGGGTCGTACCCGGTCCGAGGGTGGCGACCGAGGACGGCAGCACCTGACGGGAGGCGACCTGGGAGGATCCGCCACCTCGCGGCTGGGTCACGAACAGCACCACGCCGACGAGCACGAGGACTCCGACCACGGCCCCGGCGAGCAGGACCAGGCGGTCCCGCCGCTGCTTGGACACCTGGGCGCTTCTCAGCGCAGCTGCCTTGGCGCGGCGCTCCGGCGTGGCGGCGCTTGGGGCCGCGGTCCGTCGCTTGCTCATCCGGCAACCGTAAGCGGCCGGTCAGGGGTGCGCGATCAGGGCGCTCCACATGAAGACATCGACGACGCCGTTCGGGTTGAGCTGGTGCGCTCGCTTGTAGGCCTGTACGGCGGCAAAGGTCAGCGGCCCAAAGGATCCGTCGGCCGGGATGTGCAGCGCCTGTTGCAACGCGGTGACCGCCGGCCCCTGCGCACCCGCACGCAGGACCACGTACAGATAGGGCTGCAGCGGGCTGGGGAGCAGGGCCGCCCAGGTCGGGCCGTCGACGACACCGGACGATGCGAGGTGGTGGGCCCGCTGGAAGGCCATGACGGCGCCCGCGGTCATCGGACCGAACGCCCCGTCGGCCGGTGCGACGTGCAGGGTCCGCTGCAGCGCCACGACCGCCGGACCGGTGGAACCGGTCCGCAGGACCTGGTTGCGGTAGCTCGCCAGCGGCAGCACCGCAGGAGGTGCCGGGGGCCGGGGCGCCGGCGCGGGGAGCAGCGCGGACCAGGTAGGCGCGTCGACCACGCCCGACGCAGTGAGGTGATGGGCCCGCTGGAAGGCCATGACGGCGCCCGCGGTCATCGGACCGAACGCCCCGTCGGCCGGGGCGACGTGCAGGGCGCGCTGCAGCGCCACGACCGCCGGACCGGTGGAACCGGTCCGCAGGACCTGGTTGCGGTAGCTCGCCAGGGCGCCTACCGCTGGGGGAGCCGGCGTCAGCGCCGCGATCAGGGCCGTCCAGGTGGCGGGGGTGACCGCACCAGTCGCGGGCAGGGCGTGGCTGCGCTGGAAGGCCTGCACGGCCCCCAGGGTCTGCGGACCGAAGTCACCATCTGCGGGACTCAGGTGCAGCGCCTGCTGCAGGGCCATGACCGCCGGTCCGGTCGCACCCATCGACACGACCTGACCGCGGAAGGCCAGCAGGTCCTGCGGGCCCACGCCCACCGCTGCGCCCCAGGTGGCCGCCATGACGTTGGACCCGGCGTAGCGGTCCAGGTCCACCGGACCCGAGATGCCGGGGATCTGACCGTTGTCGTTGTACTGCCAGAAGCTCCACTGCTGCCAGCCGCCCGGCAGCGGCAGGGTCGGCGAGGTCCGCCCGGATCGGTCGTTGTAGTCGGCAAGGAACAGCGGATAGCTGCTGAAGCCCTGGTTGTTGCCCATCGAGGTGCGCCAGAAGTAGGCGTAGGTGTAGATGATCGGCCGCCGCCCGGTGAGCTGCTGCACCGTGTCCAGGAAGGCGTGGGTCCAGGCCACGAGCTGCGCCGGGGACAACCCGTTGTCGCTCTCCAGGTCCAGCAACGGGGCCAAGGCGCCCGGCTGCTGGGTCGTCCCGGTCGCCGCCACGAAGTAGCGCGCCTGATCGACGGCCGACTGCAGGGAGACGGCGGGCTGCGCGAAGTGGTAGGCACCGCTGGCCATGCCGGCCGCCCGCATGCCGGCCCAGTCACCCGCCAGGTAGGGGTTGACGTAGTGCAGCCCCTCGGTCGCCTTGACGAATCCGAAGTCCTGACCGGCGGCCTTGACTCGGGACCAGTCCAGCGAGGACCCGTGCTGATAGCTCGAGACGTCCACCCCCAACGGTCGTACGACGGGGTGGTGCGTACGAATCTCGGCCGACGCCGGGCTGGCGGTCAGCGCGACGGCGCCGACGCAGGTGACGGCGGTGGTGACAAGACGGAGTCGCATGGAAGGCACCTCACGAGTTGGGCTGGGGGCGCGTCCGGTACTCCACCGCACGCCCAGGGGGTATCGGATTGATCGACACCCGATGGCCGCGCCTGTAGCCGAGATCTGTGATGACGCCCCGCCGGCCGCCCCCTGGCGGTTCAGCGCATGTTGCCGGTGTGGCCCAGGGAGTACCGGCCCGGCTGGGGCCACACGCACATGCCGTGCGGTTTCAGCGGGATCGGGACGGTCGCGATCAGATGCCCATCCACCGTCGAGATCTCATAGATCTTGGCGTTGTAGCGACCCGACAACCACAACGCCGTGCCATCCGGGCTGACGCCGCCCATGTCCGGGCTGCCGCCCCCGGGCAACCGCCAGGTGGCGACCACCGCCCGGCGGACCGGATCGAGCACGCTGATCGTCCCGACCCCCCGGTTCGACACGAACAATCGTCGCCCGTCCCGGCTGGGATAGATGCCGTGCGCATCCGGTCCGGTCGGCACGAACCCCGTCGACACGAATCGGGCCGCGTCAATCAGATGCACCCCACCCCGATCCTTGTCCGCCACATAGAAGGTCGCCCCGTCCGGGCCCAGCCGCACATCCTGCGGCGACGCCCCGGGCAGATCCAGATAACGCACCGACCTGGTCGCCAGCTCCATTCGGAGCAGCCGGTGCGCGAACTCACACGAAGCAATCATGAAACGGCCGTCGGCGGTGAAGTCAGCGTGGTCCACCCCCGCGCAGGCCACCGGCACCGTCCCGGCCGGTGCGAAACTGTGCGCGTCATAGAACTCCAGCGCCTGCTTCTGCTCGGCGATCACCACCGCGAATCGACCACCCGGCGTGAAGTACATGTTGTACGGGTCGTCCACCGGAATCGCCGGACCGGACGGCCGACCGGTCCGCGGATCGAACGGCGTCAAAGTATTCGCCAGATCGTTGGTCGAGTACAAGGTCGTCAGGTCATAGGACGGCACCACGTGCTGCGGATCCAGGCCGGTGTCGAAATGCCCCACCACCTTCAACCCCACCGGATCCACCACATCCACCCCCCGCCCAGCGCTCTCCGGCACGTACAACCGGTACGGCACCCCCCGCGTCGCCGCCACGAACTGCCCCACCCCGGTGCGGCCGTACACCCCGCCCGGGCCCACCACCGGCTCCGCGGTCCGTGCGGGCAGCGCGACGCGAGCAGGGGGATTGGGCGCGGAGACCGTCTGGGCGCCGCCGCCGGTGAACCCGTGCACCAGCGAGAGCGCGCCCCAGCCCAGCGCCAGCACCACGACGCCCACCACAATGCGTCGCCGGAGAAAGACGTTGCGTGAGGCCATGGTCTGCAGTCTCCCTCCGAGCCCGGACGAGCAGCCGCAGGACACGCGGGCCCCGCCCTGACAAGATCGGCGTGCCGGATCGGGGGCCGTACATCGTCGGGTCGAGCAATGGCGGAGGCGGATGGGAATCGAACCCACCAGGCCCAGATCCTGGACCTCACCGGTGTTGAAGACCGGGGGCAGCACCAGCCAACCGCACGCCTCCGCCGTGGAGCCTAGACGCTCGCTCCTGGGGCGCTCGACCTGAGTGCGGCCGGCCTGCGTCGTACGGTCAGGGCATGACGACGACTTCGACCTACCGCCTCACCCAATACGCCTCGGGTGGCGGGTGCGCCTGCAAGATCCCGCCCGGCGAGCTCGAGGACGTGGTCCGGGGGCTGACCGGCGCGTCCTCGCCGGACCTGCTCGTCGGGCTCGACGACGGCGACGACGCCGCGGTGGTGCGAATCGACCCGCGGACGGCGCTGGTGGCCACCGCCGACTTCTTCACCCCGGTCGTGGACGACGCGTACGACTTCGGCCGGATCGCCGCGGCCAACGCCCTGTCCGATGTCTACGCGATGGGCGGGCGGCCCGTCGTCGCCGTCAACCTCGTCGGCTGGCCCCGTTCGGTGCTGCCCGTGGAGCTGCTCGGCGAGGTGTTGCGGGGCGGGTTCGAGGTCGCGCGGGAGGCCGGCTGCCACGTCGGCGGCGGGCACAGCGTCGACGACCCGGAGCCCAAGTACGGCATGGCGGTGACCGGAGTGGTGGACCCCGATCGCCTGCTGCGTAACGACTCGGCCGCCGCCGGTCTGCCCATCAGCCTGACCAAGCCGTTGGGCGTCGGCGTGTTGAACAACCGGCACAAGTCGACCGGTGAGGTCTTCCCCCAGGCCATCGCGAACATGGTGCTGCTCAACCGCGACGCCGCAGCGGCAGCCGTCGCCGCCGACGCCAAGGCCGCGACCGACGTGACCGGCTTCGGACTGCTCGGGCACCTGTTCAAGATGGCCCGGGCCAGTGGGGTGACGGCCGTGGTCGAGGCGGGCGCCGTCCCCTACCTCGACGGCGCCCGCGAGGCGTTGCGGGATGGGTTCGTAAGCGGGGGCACGCGGCGCAACCTGGACTGGGTCCGACCGCACCTGGCCAGCGGCGTCGGCGAGGACGAGTTGCTGCTGCTCGCCGACGCGCAGACCTCCGGCGGGCTGCTGGTCGCCGGTGAGGTGCCGGGCTGCCCCGTCGTGGGTGAGTTCATTCTTCGCCGGGACGCGGTGCTCGAGGTCCGGTAGAAGCCAGGGTCAGCGCGCCGCAGCCGCCTGGCCGATCAGGCCCTCGTCCACGCTCTGGCGCTTCCGCGGGATCTTGGTGATCAGCGGCAGGATGATGGCGACCAGGGCGATGATGCCGATCGTTGTGTAGGCCGTCGTGTAGTCCTTCGTGCTGCCGATGAGGCGCGACACGATCTGCGGTCCGACGACCCCGCCCAGGCTCCAGCCGATGATCATAAGGCCGTAGATCGCACCGGCGTGCCGTACCCCGAAGTAGTCGCCGGCGGTAGAGGGCATCGTGCCGAAGGCCCCGCCGTAGCAGAGGTAGATGAGCGCCGCGAGGATGAAGAAGATGGCGCTGGAGTGGAAGTGCGGCAGCAGCAGGAAGCAGACGCCCTGGATGCCGAGGATGCTCACGAAGGCCGGCATCCGACCGATCTTGTCCGAGACAGCCGCCCACATCAAGCGTCCGCCGCCGTTGAAGATGCCGAACAGGCCGACAGCGCTGGCCGCCGCCGTCTTGCTGTACCCGGCGAGGTCGGTCGCGCTGGAGGCGGCTTGACTGATCAGCGAGATCCCGGCGACCACGCTCAGGGTAAGGATGCCCGCCAGCAGGTACCACTGCGGGGTGCGCAGCGACTCGGCCGGCGTGTAGTCCTTGCCGCTGTCGACGACCCGACCGGTCGTGGCCGGTACGAAGCCCGGCACCGCGTACCCCTCCGGCGGGTTACGGAAGAACGAGGCGCCGATCACGGACAGCACCAGGTAGGCGACACCTAGGGGCAAAAAGGCCTTTGACGGCTGCAACGGCTGGCTGTCGATCAGCCGCTGGGCCACTGGTGAGGTGATCACGGCCCCGAACCCGAAGCCGGCGACGGCCAGACCGGTGATCAGCCCACGCTTGTCCGGGAACCACTTCTGCAACATGGCGATCGGCACGATGTAGGCCAGGCCGAGACCGAAGCCTCCGATCACTCCGTACGTCGCGACGAGCAGCCCGAGGTCACCCGAACTGCGGGTGAACGAGGCCAGGATGGTGCCGACAGCGAACAGCACCCCGCCGGCCAGCGCCACCGGGCGCGGACCCCTTCTGTCCTGGATCCGCCCACCGATGTAGGTCCCGATGAAGATCATGCCGATCGTCACCTCGAACGGGATCGCAGCGTCGGTCTTGCTCAAGCCGAACCCGTGCTTGGCCTTGAAGTTGTCCCCGAATGCCTTGCTGAACACGCTCCAGGCGTACACCGCCCCGATCGAGAACTGCAGCAGCAGGGCCGCTGCGGCGATACCCCACCGGCCCTTCATCGGGTTGGCGCCGGCGGTCGAGGGAGGTGCCGAGGGGCTGGTCATGCGGTGCTCCTGTTCGAGCTCGTCGCCGAGCCGTTGCTGCCGCCCTGAGCCGTACCCAGGCGCTCGCGGGCCTCGACCCGTGCGCGCTGCGGCACGACAACGTACTTCGGGTCCTTCGCAGATTCCTGTCCTGCCTCGAACACGCCGAAGCGGGTGCAGGCCGATCCGATCACCAGGGCCGCCCCCGACAAGGCTGCCGCCACCCGGCTACGCCGGCCGAACAGCGTCGCCCCGACCGCCCCCGCGCCCGTCAGCACCTTGCCGCTAAGCATCAGCTTCCCGGCGCTGCCGTGGTGCAGGGGCTCGGCCGTCAGACCCATCGCCTGCTCCATCTTGCGCTCGACCGCGAGCTCCAGGACGGCTCCCCCGATCGCGAGCCGGCGGGCGGGGCCGGACTGGGCGAGCGGAACGGTGGCCATGGCCAGACCGCCTGCAGCGGAACTGGCCGAGCCGACGAACACGAATGGCAGGTGGTTGCGCGCGTCGTGCCAGGTCGGCGTTGCGGTGTCGGTCAGCAGCACCGCGGTGTACGAGGCGACCGCAGGCGCGATCACCGCTGCGACGAGCCCGGCCGGTCGGGCGCCCAGCCCGAGCAGGCGGCCGACCAGGGCGAGCTTGCGCGGCAGCAGGTGCCGCAACTCGGCTGCACCCGCCAGCCCGGCGAGCGGCCCGTACACGGTGAGGATCCAGGTGCCGACACTCATCGGCGAGGTGGGCTTGGCGACCCGCAGCATGTTGTAGAAGCGCTCGGGGCGACCGAGGTCGTGTACGAGCGCGACGAAGCTCACCGAGATGCCGGCGAACGCCGCCACCCGTCCGCCGCGCCGCAGCCCGGGCCGTCCACTGAGATCACCACCGGCTCCCAGTAGCGACGAGCCGGCCGCGAGCCCGCCCAGGAACAGGTAGGCCGGGATGTCCTTCGCCCACGGCGAGGCCTTGACGATCGGACGGCCGTAGTAGGAAGTGAAGGTCGCGTCCGGGACCATTTGGTGCTCGTCCCGGCGCTTTCCCTTGCCGCCGCGCTTGCGACCGCCGGCCTGGCCGCTCAGCGCCTCGTGTCCGACATTGCTGCTCGTGCGCTCGGCCCCGGAGACGTGACCGCCCTGCTGGGAACCGGCGGGCAGCGTCACGCCGCACCGCTAGCGAAGACCGCGACAGCGCCGGCCAGCATCGCAACTGCCGCGAGTCCGGCCTTCTTCCACATCTGGGGCAGATACTTCGTGGTGACCACCGGGTCCGGCGGCAGGCCGTACACCTCGGGCTCGTCGAGCAGCAGGAAGAACGCCCCCAACCCGCCGACGCCGTCGAGTTCGTTCTCGCCGTACAGCTTCGCGTCGTGGACCCCGGCGGCCCGCAGCGCCTCGACCCGCTGCTGGGCCCGCTCGCGCAGCTCGTCCACGTCGCCGTACTGGATGGACTGGGTCGGGCAGGCGGTCGCGCACGCGGGCTGCAGCCCGTCGCCGATCCGGTCGTAGCACAGGGTGCACTTCTGGGCGATGCCGACGTTCTTGGTCACGCCCTTGTCCCCGATGCGCCGGTCGATGACGCCGAACGGGCAGGCAGGCACGCAGTAGCCGCAGCCATTGCAGATGTCGTCCTGCACGACGACCGTGCCGAACTCGGTGCGGAACAGCGAGCCCGTCGGGCAGACGTCCAGGCACGCCGCGTGCGTGCAGTGCTTGCAGACATCGCTCTCCATGAGCCACCGGAAGTCCGCGCGGCCCTCGCCGTCGGCGCCGGGCAGGGTCATGGCCGGCATGCCGAGGTCGACCTTGTCGACGTCGGTGCCGAGCATCGTGCGGTCACCGGACAGGGCCGAGTCTGCGGCGGCGTTGACCAGATTGCTGACCGGGCCGCCGGTGGGCTGACCCGCGAGCCCGGGGTCCTGGCTGCCCAGGGCCTTGGGCTGCTCGATGAACGCCACGTGCCGCCAGGTGCTGGCGCCTAGCGCCCCGGTGTTGTCGTAGGACGAGCCCAGGAAGTTCATCCCGTCGTCCGGGATCGCGTTCCACTCCTTGCACGCCACCTCGCAGGCCTTGCAGCCGATGCAGACCGAGGTGTCGGTGAAGAACCCCTTGCGGGCAGGCGGCTCGACCCAGCCGGCGTCGAGCGCGGGGTCGACCGGGCCGTACAGGCTGTTGCTCACGAAGCGCTCCCCTGCTGCGGAGTCATCCGCACGTTGCCGGTCGCGACGGTCACGCCGGCGCGCTCCCGGTAGTCCGCCACGTAGCGCAGCAGCGCCGGACCGGTGGGGCGGCGCCCCGGTTGGATGTCGCAGCTGGCGACCTTGCTCTCCTGGATGTGCACGTTGGCGTCCAACGACAGCCCGAACAGGTCGTTCGCCGAGTCACCGGTGGTGAGCGCCCCCGTGCCGACACCCCAGTGGTAGGGCAGGCCGACCTGGTGGATGGTGCGGCCGCCGACGCGCAACGGCACCACCCGGTCGGTGACGAGCACACGCGCCTCGATCGCCGTACGCGCCGTGATGATCGTGGCCCAGCCCAAGTGCTCCAGGCCGCGCTCGCGGGCGTGCTCGGGCGAGACCTCGCAGAAGAACTCCGGCTGCAGCTCGGACAGGTAGGGCAGCCAACGGCTCATCCCGCCAGCGGTGTGGTGCTCGGTCAGCCGGTAGGTGGTGAAGACGTACGGGTAGACCTCCCAGCCAGGCTCAGGCGGCGAGGGGTTGAGCAGGTTTTCCTTGCGCGGGTAGGTCTCGCGGGTCGGGTTCGCCTGCTGGTCGTACAACGCGTTGCGTACCGGGGACTCGGCCGGCTCGTAGTGCGTGGGCATGGGGCCGTCGACCAGCCCGCTCGGGGCGTAGAGCCAGCCCTTGCCGTCGGCCTGCATGATGAACGGGTCGTCGCCGGCCAGCGCGTCCGGCCCGACCGCGTCTTCCGGCGGCCGGTAGGACGGGGCCTTGTCGACCTGGAAGTCGGGCACATCGTGGCCGACCCACTTGCCCTTGTCCTCGTCCCACCAGATGAGCGCTTTGCGCTCGCTCCACGGCTTGCCATCTGGGTCGGCCGAGGCCCGGTTGTAGAGCTGGCGGCGGTTCATCGGCCAGGCCCAGCCCCACTCCGGGGCGGTCCAGTTCTGCTCGGCGCCCGGCTTTCGCCGCTTGGCCTGGTTGACCCCGTCGGCGTACACCCCGGTGTAGATCCAGCAGCCGCCGTCGGTCGAACCGTCGGCCTTCATCTCCACGAACCCGTTGAGCATCTGCCCGGCCTTCTCGCCGGTCAGGTGCCGGCCGTTGACCTCCTGCAGCACGGCGTCGGCACTGGGCTCGCCGTGCGCGTCGACCGGGTAGTCCCAGGTCAGGTGCTGGATCGGCCGGTCCCGCTCCAAGGTCGAGTCGGCCAGGCGCTGGCGGATCTTCTGCCCGACCAGGTGGAAGAACTCCAGCTCGCTACGACTGTCCCCCGGCGGCTCGACGGCTTTGTGGTGCCACTGGAGCATGCGCTGCGTCTGGGTGAACGTGCCGGACTTCTCGGTGTGCGCAGCGGCCGGGAAGAAGAAGATCTCGGTGGGGATCTGCTCGGTGACGAGCTCGCCGGTCGCGATCTCCGGTCCGTCCTTCCAGAACGTCGCCGACTCGATCATGTTCAGATCGCGCACGACCAGCCACTTCAGGTGCGCCATGCCCAGCCGCTGCAGCTTGCCGTGGGCCGAGCCGACCGCCGGGTTCTGACCCAGGATGAAAAAGCCCTCGACCTTGTCGTCGAGCATGTCGATCGCGGTCTGGTAGGTGCCGTGGTCACCGGTGATGCGGGGCAGGTAGTCCCAGCACCAGCCGTTCTCGGCGGTGGCGTGCTCGCCCCACCAGGCCTTGAGCAAGCTCACGGTGTAGGTGTCGGCCTTGGTCCAGAAGCCCTTCTGGTCCTTGCTGCGCACCGTGTCGAGGTAGTCCTCGAAGCTGTCGTGCGCGCCGCCCTTCGGCATCGGCAGATAGCCCGGCAAGATGTTGAACAGCGTGGGGATGTCGGTCGAGCCCTGAATACTGGCGTGGCCGCGCAGCGCCATGATGCCGCCGCCGGGACGGCCCATGTTCCCCAGCAGGAGCTGCAGGATCGCCGAGCCGCGGATGTACTGGACACCGGTGCTGTGGTGCGTCCAGCCCACCGAGTAGACCCAACTGGTGGTCCGCTCCCGGCCGCTGTTGGCGGTGATCGCCTCGCACACGTCCAGGAACTGCTCCGGCGGGATGCCGCAGACCTCCTGCACCATCTCGGGCGTGTAGCGCGCGTAGTGCCGCTTCAGCGTCTGGAACACGGTCCTCGGATGCTGCAGGGTGTCGTCGCGGCGCACCTTGTGCGTGTCCAGCGAGGCGCCGCGGCCACCGAGCTCGTGCCCGGCGGAGCTGGCCTTGTCCGAATCCTGCGAGCCGTCGTCGTCCTTTTCTGCCTCTTTGGCCGCGGTGGCGCGGGCGTTGCCGGCGCTCGCCACCTCCTCCACGCCCTCATACGCCCAGGAGGCCGGGTCGTACGTCGCGGTCTTCTCGTCGTAGCCGGAGAACAGGCCATCCGCGTCGCTGTCGACGAAGTCCTCCCCGACCAGCGTCGCCGCGTTGGTGTACGCCACGACGTAGTCCCGAAAGTACTTCTCGTTCTGCAGGACGTAGTTGATCATGCCGCCGAGCAGCGCGATGTCGCTGCCGACCCGGATCGGCACGTGCTGGTCAGCGACCGCCGAGGTGCGGGTGAACCGGGGGTCGATGTGGATGACCTTCGCGCCGCGCGCCTTGGCCTCCATCACCCACTGGAAGCCGACCGGATGGCACTCGGCCATGTTCGAGCCCTGGATGACGATGCAGTCGCTGTGCTGCAGGTCTTGCAGGAAGGTCGTGGCTCCGCCGCGACCGAACGAGGTGCCCAGACTGGGCACGGTGGCGCTGTGTCATATGCGAGCTTGGTTCTCGACCTGGATCGCGCCCAGGGCCGTGAACAGCTTCTTGATGAGGTAATTCTCCTCGTTGTCCAGGGTCGCTCCACCCAGGCTGGCGATCCCCAACGTCCGGCGCGTGCGCTGCCCCTCGGCGTTGACGTCCTCCCACGTCCGCGACCGGGTCTCCAGGACCCGGTCGACCACCATGTCCACCGCCGTGTCGAGCGGCAGGTCCTCCCACTCGGTGCCGTACGGCCGGCGGTAGCGCACCGTCGTGACCCGAGTCGGACTGTTGACGAGCTGCTCGCTGGCCGCGCCCTTGGGGCACAGCCGACCGCGCGAGACCGGGGAGTCCGGATCACCCTCGATCTGCACGACCTTCTCGTCCTTGACGAACACCTGCTGCCCGCAGCCGACGGCGCAGTAGGGGCAGATGCTCTTCACCACCCGGTCCGCAGTCCTGGTCCGCGGCTGGATCGCCTTGGTGTGCGCGCTTCGCGCCGCCAACCCGCGGCCCAGCGGGTCCTCACCGGTGAGCTGCTTGAGCACCGGCCACGCCAGGAACGTCTTGTTCATACCCACGACACACACCCCTCGTCCGGTCGGACGCTACCCAAGCGCGTACGGACCACTCCCGGCAACCCGGGGCACCGTACGTCGTGGCAGTCTGGCCCTGTGGGCAGGGTGACAGCGCGACGGCCGGTGCTGCGCATCGACGGCGGGCAGAGCGTCCAGCGGCCCGACACCCTGGTGGTCGAGGAGCCACTGGAGGTGCGGGTGGGCGGCCGTTCCCTAGTGGTCACCATGCGCACGCCGGGTGACGACATGGACCTGGCCGCAGGCTTTCTCGTCTCCGAGGGTGTGGTGTGGGCCGGCGGCCACGTGCGCGCAATGCGATACTGCGCCGGCGCCACCGACGAGGGCGTCAACACCTACAACCTGCTCGACGTCGACCTCGACCCGGCCCTCCCGCCGCCCGACCCCAGCCTCGAGCGCCACTTCTACACGACGAGCTCGTGCGGACTGTGCGGCAAGGCGAGCCTTTCCGCCGTGCGTACGCAGACCTCGTACGACGTGTCCGGGGACCCGCTCAGCATGACGCCGGCGTTGCTCAGCTCTCTGCCGCACCGGCTGCGCGAGGCGCAGAAGGTGTTCGACCGCACCGGCGGGCTGCACGCAGCGGCGCTGTTCTCCTCCTCGGGTGAGCTGCTCGTGCTGCGGGAGGACGTCGGGCGGCACAACGCGGTCGACAAGGTCGTCGGCTGGGCGCTGCGCGAAGACCTCCTGCCGCTGACCGGCACCGTGCTCATGGTCAGCGGGCGGGCGTCGTTCGAGCTGGTGCAGAAGGCCTGGATGGCTGGGATCCCGCTCCTTGCTGCGGTCAGCGCGCCGTCCTCGCTCGCCGTCGACCTGGCGGTCGAGGCGGGGATGACCCTGGTCGGCTTCCTGAGGGGGACCTCGATGAACGTGTACGCCGGCCAGCAGCGCGTCCTGCTGGAGGCGTCGTCCTCGGTCGTCGGGGTCCAGCCGCTTCGATAGCCCAGCCACTTCGGTAGCCCAGCCGCTCCACTAGTTGTCGCCCTCGCTGAGGAAGCCGCGGACGTCCCGCCCGTGCCGGTTGATGCACTGCTCCAGCGCCGCCTCCTGCGGACCGGTCGTCGAGCGCAGGTCGAAGCGCACCGGGAAGCGCCCTTGCACCCGCGGGTCCGGGTCGCCCTGGTCCCGCACCACCGTGACGCCGGGCAGCTGACCGCAGTCGGCCTTGAGCCGCTCCCGTGCCGGCTCCCCCGCGCCCTGCACCAGGGTCACCACGAGCACCTTGCGCGGTGCGGCCAGCAGGAAGCTGAACACCCCCGTCACAACCATCGACCCCAGCACCAGCACCCCGGCGAGGGCGATGAGCACCTTGTTCCGGGTCGACACCTGTCCATTCTCGCGCACCCAGCGAACGCCGTCGGTGATCGGCAGGCCACGAATCTGCCCGATGGTGTCTGCCCAGGCTGCCCCTACGGCGGCCCGTCACCCCGCTCCCGCTCCTGGGCGAGGACCTCCTCGCGGTCCTTGAGCCGGCCCAGACCGGCCAGCGGCTGCGCCATGCGCCGGTTTCCGCGCAGGCGGTCGGCGTTGCGGTCGAGGAAGGCCCAGTACCCCGCCGTGAACGGGCACGCCCGCTCGCCGAGGCGCACCTTCGGGTCGTACGCGCACCCCTTGCAGTAGTCGCTCATCCGGTTGATGTACGCCCCGCCCGCGGCGTACGGCTTGGTCGCCATCAGGCCGCCGTCAGCGTGCTGGCTCATCCCGACGACGTTGGGCAGCATCACCCAGTCGTAGCCGTCGACGAAGCTCTCGTGGAACCAGGCCGTCACCTGGGCCGGCTCCCAGCCGCGCTGCATCGCGTAGTTGCTCAGCACCATCAGCCGCGGGATGTGGTGCACCCAGCCGCGCTCGCGCACGTCGCGCAGCACCGAGCTCAGGCAGTTCGCCGTCACCTCGCCGTCCGCGTCGAGCTCGCGGAACCACCCGGGCAGGTCGCTGGTCGCCTGCATCGCGTTGCGCCGGCGGTAGTCCGCCGGCACGTGCCAGTAGATCGACCAGATGTACTCCCGCCACCCGATCACCTGCCGGACGTAGCCCTCGACCGAGGCCAACGGCGCGAGCCCGTCGCGGTAGGCCTGCTCGGCGGCCTGCGCGCACTCCAGCGGGTGCAGCAGGCCCAGGTTGATCGCCGGCGACAGAGCGCTGTGCGCCATCCATGGGTCCTGGGCAAGCATCGCGTCCTCGGTCGGGCCGAACTGGGCCAGGCGGTGTCTCACGAAGTGCGCCAGTGACGCCTGAGCCTCTGAGCGCGTTGCGGCGGCCCAGCGCGGTCCGTCTGCACCCACGAAGCTCGCCAGCCCGTCCCGCTCCCAGCGGTCGAGGTCCTCGCGTACCTGCGCGTCGATGTCGTCCTCGTCCGGCCACCACGGCTGCTCGACGCTGAGCCGGTCCCTCCTCGGCGGAGGTTCCCGGTTGTCGTGGTCGTAGTTCCACTTCCCCCCAACAGGGTCCGTGCCCTCCATCAGCAGGTCGTGCCGCACCCGCTGCCAGCGGTAGAAGTCCTCGAGCAGCAGCCGCTTGCGCCCGTCCGCCCAGGCCGCGAACTGCTCGCGGGTCGTGGCGAAGCCCCGGTCGTCGGGGAGCACGGTGATGCCGCGCGAGCGCACGAACCGGTCGGCGGCGTACGACCTGGGCTGCAGGCAGTCGAGCTCGTCGTCGAGCTGCTCCAGTGCCTCGTCGTAGGTGTCGACCCGCAGGTAGAGCGCCTGGTCGCCGAGCTCGGCGGCTCGGTGCCGCAGGGCGCTCAGCAGCAGGTGGGCTTTCGCCCGGTGGAATCGGCGCCGCGAGAACACGGTCCTGGACTGCACCAGCAGCACCGGCTGATCGGGCCGGTCGAGGTACTGCGGTCCGAGCTGGTCGGCAAACAGCCACCTACGGGTGGTCGGTGCCTCGGTCATACGCCAGCCGTCATACGTCCGCCGTCATGCCGGTGTGCCTACCGGTTCCCGGCCGGTCGCGCGAGTCCGGCGGGTGGCCAGGATGCAGCCGAGCAGCACCAGGGGGAACCCGACCGCCGTACCGCGGGTGAAGTCCTCGCCGAGCAGCGCGATACCGAGCGCGACCGCGACGGCCGGGTTCACGAACGTAATGACCAGCGCCCGGTTCGCGCCGGCCTCGCCGATCAGCGCGAAGAACACCAGGAACGCCGCGACAGTGCACACCAGCGCCAGAACCACCACGCTGCCCAGCACCTGCGCGCCGGGCGTACGCGACGGCAGATGCGTCACGGCCAAGGGCGCGTAGACCAGCGCGGTGAGGCCCAGCGCCGCAGCAATGACGCCCAGGCTCGGTACGCCGGCGAGCTGGTGGCTGACGATCAGCGGCGCCGTGCCGTACCCGAGCACGACGAGCCCGACCTCGAGGGCCGCGAACAGGTTGCCGCCGAGGTCCAGGCCGAGCAGCGCCGCCACCCCGGCGATGCCGACGACCAGACCAAGGCCGCGGGTCCGGTCCAGCCGGTCGCTGTCGCCGACCACCCGGCTCGCGACGGCGGCCACCATGGGTACAGCGGCGACGAGCAGCCCCGTCAGCGAACTGGCGAGCGTCCGTTCGGCGTCGGCGAGCAGCAGCCAGGGACCGGCGATCTCCAGGACGGTGAAGGCGAGGATCGGCTTCCAGTAGGCGAGGACCGGCCGCAGCTGCCCGCGCATCGCCGCCACGGGCAGCAGGACAGCAGCGCCGATCGCTGTCCGCCCGAACACCAGCGTCGGCGGCGACAGATCCCGCACCGCCACCTTGATCAGCAGGTACGGGATGCCCCACAGCAGGCACATCGCCAGGAACAGCAGCCAGCCGCGACGAGTCACCGCATGACCCTAGGCAACCCTCCCCCGCCGCTGCCCCTGCGCCACCCCTGCGCCACCCCTGCACGACGATCTTCACGACCACCTGGACGGGTCGTGAAGATCGTCGTGCAGGATCAGGCGGCCGCTCACGCTCAGTCGAGCCGGGTTGGGCGCACGACGATCTTCACGACCGCGCCAGCTGGGTCGTGAAGATCGTCGTGTACGGGGGTGGGGTCAGCCGCCGGCCAGGCTGCCGTCGGCCGGGTCGCTGGTCTCCCCCAGGGCCGCCACCTGCTCCAAAGCGTCGCCGTCCTCGCGGTCGGCCGAGGCGGGCCGCTCGCCGAGGTCGACCCGCTGCTGCTCACGGGCAGGGGTCTCGCCGTCCGCGCCGGTGGTCGTGCCCTCGCCCGCGGGGGGAGGGTCCATCCGGTCCACCTGGTCCACGCCACGGACGCCGCCGGCGGGGGTGGGCACGTGGTCGGCGTGCAAGGCGGCACTGTCCTGGCCGGCAGGAGTGTCGGAGGTGGGCTGGCCTGGGGTGGCGTCCGGTGAGGTCATACGCGGCTCCTACCCAGGCAGCCCGTCGAGCACCTGGAGGAACTCGATCGGCGGCCGCAGGCTCGTGGGGTCACCGGGCAGCAGCACCAGCTCGGGCGGCTTCCACCACCAGAGGTCGGGGCTGAGCTCGCCGGGCCCGTCGCGCCAGAGCCGGTCGGCGTTGACGAGCAGCGCCTGCGCGGCGTCGATCGTCTGGGTGCGCCCGACCATCGGGGCGACCAGCACCAGGTGCCGCGTCGGCAGGGCAACGAGCGCCCCGGCGGCGGGCACGTCGACATAGGACGGGAGCCAGTGCACGTGGGTCGCGGCGAACGGCGCGCTCGACTCCAGGGCGGTGAGCACGACTCCCTCGAGGTCCAGCTCGCGTCGGGTCAACAGTCCAGCGGCCAGCACCTGCTGGCGCCCCTGAACGAACAGCTCGCCCCGGCTCACGCCCCAGCCGTCCACGACCGTCGTCGGCAGGGAGCGGACGGCACCATCGACCTCGGCAACCAGGACCTCGACCAGCCCCTCGGCCAGGTGCTGCGTCGCGACGTCGTCGGCAAGCAGGGCGCCCTCGGCGTACACCCGGCTGCGCAGCAGCGGGCGCACCGCATCCACGTCGCGCAGGTCCAGCTCGACCTGGGCGGACTGCGAGAGCCCGTGCAGTGCGCCCTGCACGACGCGCAACCACTGCCCGCGAGGTTCCAGCTCGCAGGCCGCGCGCAGGTCGGCCAGCGCCACCGTCCCGCTGAGCCGGCCGTCCAGGGTGACTGTCTCCCCGTCGTACGACGTGATCGTGGAACCCACCCGCAGCGCGGCCTGGCGGACGGTGCCCTCGAAGGCCTGCTCCGCGGGCTCCTCCGGCCGGCGCCGCCGCAACGGGCTCAGTTGACCGACCGCTCGCGGCCGGCCCAGTACTGCTCCCGCAGCTTGAACTTCTGGATCTTGCCGGTCGCCGTACGCGGGATCTCGGGGCGGAACTCGATCGAGGTCGGCGCCTTGTAGCCGGCTAGTCGACCCTTGCAGTGCGCGATGAGCTCGGCCTCGGTCACCTGCTGCCCGTCGGCCAGGACGACGAGCGCCTTGATGGTCTCGCCCCAACGCTCGCTGGGCACCCCGATGACGGCGACCTCGGAAACCGCGGGGTGGCCGAACAGCGCGTCCTCGACCTCGATCGAGGAGACGTTCTCACCGCCGGTGATGATGACGTCCTTCTTGCGGTCGTTGATGGTGAGGTAGCCCTCGTCGTCCATCGAGCCGCCGTCGCCGGTGTGAAACCAACCCCCCTCGAGGGCCACGGCGCTCTCCTCGGGCTGCTTCCAGTAGCCCGCCATGATGACGTTGCTGCGGACCAGGACCTCGCCGTCCTCCGATACGGCAACCCGGCAGCCGATCGCGGGCATGCCGGCCCGCGCCAGGCGCTTGGACCGCTCCTCGATCGGCAACGCATCCTCCTCGGCCCGCTGGCGGTTGACCGTGAGCAGCGGCGAGGTCTCGGTGAGGCCGTAGATCTGAGTGAACTCCCACCCGAGCTCCTGCTCGATCCGCTGGATGGTCCGCGACGGCGGCGGCGCGCCGGCGCAGATCACCCGGGTCCGGCCGCGACCGGGGATCTCGCCCTCCCAGGTGGCGGCGGCGTCCAGGACACTGGCGACCACCGCCGGAGCGGCGCACATCACGGTCACGCCGTACTGCTGGACTCGGCGCAGGATCTCAGCGCCGTCGATCTTGCGGATGACGACGTGGGGTACACCCATGCCGGTCATCCCGAACGGCATCCCCCAGCCGTTGCAATGGAACATCGGCAAGGTGTGCAGGTAGACGTCGCGGTCGGTGACGTTCGCATGCAGGGCAAACGTCACTGCGTTCGCCCAGATCGCGCGGTGGGTGACCTGCACACCCTTGGGGCGCGCGGTCGTCCCGCTGGTGTAGTTGATCGTTGCGGTGGCGTCCTCGTCCGGCTCCTCCCACGCGACCGGCTCGCGGCCCGGGCGCAACAGCGCCGCGTCGCTCTGGGCGCCGAGCACGAAACGGTGCTTGGCGCCCACCTCACGCAGCGTCTGGTCCACCTCCGGGTCGACGAGCAGCACCGCCGCCCCCGAGTGGTCGACGATGTAGGCGACCTCGGGCGCGGACAACCGGAAGTTGATCGGCACGAGCACCCGGCCGTAGGAGCAGACTCCGTAGAAGGCCTCCAGCAGGCGGCCGCTGTTGTGGCTGACGACCGCGATCCGCTCGCCGCGCCCGATGCCCAGCTCGTCCAGGCCGGCCGCCAGAGCGCGCGTACGGCTGGCGAACTGGCTGTAGGTCTGCGACCCCAGCCCGCCGTCCTGGAACGGCGCGGGCTCGTCCACCACGCCCAGGCGGGTGCCGTAGGCGAGTTCGGCCCGGTGCAGGAAATCGTCGGTCGTCATGGGCACCTTCACGGCACTGTTCTCCTCGTCGCGGCTCGGGTCCCGGCACCGTACGACCCGCTGGTGCCGAGCAGCGCCGGGAGTACCTGGCCGAGCGGCGCGTCGAGGCGTACGGTCGCGGCCGCGTCCCCCCTGGTCGGGCCCTCGTTCACGATCGCGACCGGTCGGCCGAGCTTGGCCGCCCGCAGCACGAACCGGTACCCCGACATCACCGTTAGGGACGAGCCGAGAACCAGCAGCGAGGTGGCCGCCTCGACCAGGGCGAAGCAGCGGGCAACCCGGTCGGCCGGGACGGTCTCGCCAAAGAACACGACGTCCGGCTTGAGCACCCCGCCGCAGACCGCGCAGTCCACGACGCGGAAGCGCCCGACAGCGGCCTCGTCGAGCTCCACGTCACCGTCGGGCCGCTGCTCCCCCGTACCCGCGAGCCACAACCGGTTGGCCGCGTCCAACCGCTGCTCCAGCGCGGTACGGCGTGTCCGTGCGCCGCACCCCAGGCACACCACGCGGTGCAGGCTGCCGTGCAGCTCGACCTCACCGGTCGTGCCGGCGGCGGCGTGCAGCCCGTCGACGTTCTGCGTGACGATGCCGCAGAGCCGGCCGGTGCGCTGCAGTGCCGCGACGGCGTGATGACCTGCGTTGGGTTGCGCGTCACCGATCTGCCGCCAGCCCACGTGGCTGCGGGCCCAGTAGCGGCGGCGGGCGTGCGCATCACCTGTGAACACCTGGTAGGTCATCGGGCGGCCGCCTCGGGCGAGCCCCGTCGGTCCGCGGTAGTCCGGGATGCCGGACTCGGTCGACAGCCCAGCCCCGGACAGCACGAGGACCCCGCCGCGCTCCACGAGCCCGACCAGAGCCCGGTGATCGCGTGTCGGCACGTCGAGCGTCACGTTCACCTCCCTATCGTGTACGACGCCAGGCGCCGCCGCCGGGCGGATCCGGGCAGCGCCGAACCGGTCCTGGCTAGGGTCCCGGTCATGACCGTGCGCGCCGCCGTCCTTTTCGCCTCCGGCTCCCCCCTGCAGTTGCGCGAACTCGACCTGCCCGAGCCCGGTCCAGGTCAGGTGCGCGTACGTATCGCGGCGACCGGCGTCTGCCACAGCGACCTGTCGCTGGCGCGGGGGACGTTGCGTCAGCCGGTACCCGCAGTGCTGGGCCATGAGACCGCCGGCACGGTGCTCTCGGTCGGTGACGGAGTCACGACCTGCGCGCCCGGAGACCGGGTGGTGCTGTGCTGGGCGCCCCCCTGTGGCGAGTGCTGGTTCTGCTCGGCCGGCGAGCCGTGGCTGTGCGAGCGGTCCGGCGCCGGCGCAACCGCGCCGTACGCGACGGTCGACGGACAATCGGTCTACCCAGGATTGTCGACCGGTGGGTTCGCCGAGCAGACGGTCGTCAGCGCCCGGGCCGTACTACCAGTGCCGGACGACGTGCCCCTGGAGCACGCCGCCCTGGTTGGCTGCGCCGTCCTGACCGGTGTCGGCGCAGTGCTCAACACCGCGCGCGTGCAGCCGGGCCAGTCGGTGCTCGTGGTCGGCCTGGGCGGCGTCGGGCTGTCGGTCGTGCAGGGCGCGCGGCTTGCCGGCGCCGGTCAGGTGATCGTCGTCGACCGCTCACCGGGCAAGCTGGACCTGGCGCGCACCATGGGCGCGACCGAGGTTCTCGAGGCCGGGGGCGAGCTGGCGAAGCAGGTGCGCGCCCTGACCGGCAAGCGAGGCGCCGACGTCGCCTTCGACTGCGTCGGGTTGGCCGAGACGATCCGCAGCAGTTGGGCGAGCACCCGCCGCGGCGGCACTACCGTCGTGGTCGGCATCGGAGGCAAGGACCAGCAGGTCAGCTTTAGCGCCCTGGAGCTGTTCCACTTCGCCCGCACGCTGACCGGCTGCGTGTACGGCTCCTGCGACCCCGTCCGAGACATCCCGCTGTACCTCGAGCATGCCGCCGCCGGCCGGCTGGACCTGGGCGCGTTGGTCACCGGGACCGTTGGGCTCGACGGCATCCAGGACGCCTTCGCCGACATGGAGCGGGGCGTGGGGGCGCGCACGCTGGTCCTCCCGTGAGTAGCCCCGACGAAGAACTCGCCCAGGTGATCAGGCTGGAGTTGCTCCTGCTGGAGCCGGATGTGCGGGGCGACTCCGAGCGCCTGCTGTCCTTCCTGCACCCGGACTTCTGCGAGTACGGCGCGTCCGGGCGCGTGTGGACGCGCGAGTCGGTTGCCGAGGCGACCAGCGGAACCGAGCGGCCCCAGGCCTCAGCGATCGAGGCGCGACGGCTCGGGGCGGACGCCGTACTGGTCACTTACCGCAGCGACGCTGCAGGTCGGCGCGCCCTGCGCAGTTCGACCTGGGTACGAGACTCCGACCGCTGGCTCCTGCTGTTCCACCAGGGCACGTTGAGTCACGTTCCGTAGGCTTCGGTCACGGCCGTTTCTCGACCGGCGCCGCGCTCGCCAGGGCTGCACATGCAGCCGTGGCGAGTTGGTTGACGATCTCGGCAGCCGATCCGACGTCAGTGATCAGATCGAGCGCTTCGCTTGCCCACACAGCCACGGCGTCTGGGTCATCTCTGTCGGCAGCAGCACAGTAGGTTCGCCTCGCCTCGGCGTCGCCGGCCAGTTCGTTCTCGTGCCCACGCCACCGGTGAAGGAACGCATTGGTGAGCACCCGGGCCGTGTACTCGGGGGGCCAGCCCGCGTCACGCGCGATGTCCAGGACCCGCGTCCGCTCGGTATCCCCGCCGCGCCCGTCGACCAGCGCCTTGCTGACGGCTGCCGACACCAGAGCCTCATGAGCGGCTTGGAATCGAGTACCGACGAGGGCACCGGCCGCTCCCAACACGAGCGCCGCGGCAACCCCTCGCCCGTCGGCGATTCCGCCGGCGGCAAGCACGGGGGTGGGGGCCACCAGGTCGACCACGGCGGGGACGAAGGGAAGGGTCGATCTCCGTCCGCCGTGCCCGCCCGCCTCGCTGCCCTGCGCGATGATCACGTCAGCGCCAAGGTCCGCGGCCCGTTGCGCCTCCCTCATGTCGGTCACCTGTACGAGCAGTGGCACGCCGGCCGCCCGTACCCGCGGTGCGAACGGGGTCGGGTCGCCGAAGGACAACATGACTGCCCTCGGTCCCTGGTCGAGGGTCCAGTCCAGAGTTGGTATGTCGACCGCCCAGGCCAGGAAACCAACCCCCCAGGGCTGCGCGGTCTGCGCTGCGACGATGCCCAGCTCCCGGGTCAGCCAGCTGCGGTCTCCCCGGCCGCCGCCGATCAGGCCCAGACCACCTCCGTTGGAGACCGCGGCCGCCAGCGCGCCGCCCGCAGCCCCTCCCATCGGAGCCAGGGCGATCGGATGGAGGATCGCCATGGCCTGGGTGAACGTGGTCTGCAACAGCATGGCTCGATCATGCAGCACCCGTCAGGGGTAGGCGGTAGCCGCGATCGATGATGTGAACGTCCCACCCAGGACCGGGTCAGGCGACGGTCGTGCACGGGGAGAGGTGTCCGCGTAGCGCATGCGCGGCCCTGTCGGCGTCGTCGGTGCTGTTGTTGATGTGGAAGGCCAGGCGCGGTCGTCCCGCCCGGTGGCCGGCCGCGATCTGAGCCTTGGCCAGGCGTTCGCCCGCTCCCGGGCCGACCTCGAGGCTGACGATGGCGCTGTTGCCGGGTGGTAGCTCGAGTCCTGCCAGGAAGCGGTTCGCCAAGCCAAGGGCGTGCTCGTGCAGGGCCTGCCTGCCGATGCTGGTGAGCAGCTCCAGGGCGGGCGCCTGACCGACCCAGGAGTGCCAGGCCGGGGACACATCGAAGCGTCGGGCGGTGGCGGCCAACCGCAGAGGGCTGCCGTAGATGCTGGTCCAGGGGTCGTCCCCGGCGTACCAGCCCGCGGTGTGTGGCACCAGGGCCTCAGCAAGGTCGGGCGCGATGGTGAAGAAGGCCGTGCCACGGGGGGCGAGCAGCCACTTGTAGCCACCGCCGGTGGTGTAGGCGAAGCGGCCGGCCTCAATTGGCAGCCAGCCCACCGCCTGCGTGGTGTCCAGCAGCACCCGGGTCCCGCTCGCCGCGCACGCCTGCTCCAAGGCGTCCAGGTCGGCGACCCGGCCGTCCGCCGACTGCACCGCCGAGACCGACACCAGCGCCGTCCTGGCGGTGACGTGTTCGGCCAGCCGGTCCAGGGGGACCTCCCGGACGGTGACGCCGCGCCCGGCCTGCGCCAGGAACGGGAACACGATGCTGGTGAACTCCCCCGGCACCGTCAGGACCTCACTGCGGTCCGGCAGCCCGGCCGCGACCAGCCCGGCGAAAACGCTGACCTGGCTGCCGACTGCAACATCTGCCGGGTCGAGTCCGACCAGGTGCGCGTACGCGCTGCGCGAGGCGTTCAGCGGCGCGTCGTAGTCCGGCGGACTGGCCAGCCCGTGCTGCCAGTCCGCCAGCACCTCGTGCAGCGCTCGCACGACAGCACGGGGCGGTAAGCCCAGCGAGGCGGTGTTGAGGTAGACGCCCTCGGCCTGGAACTGCTCGCGGGCAGCAGCCACGGACAAGGGACCAGAACCGGCGGTGTCGCTGACAGTCACGACGTCACTGTCCCGCCGGGTCGCGCCACCGGTCCATCCGGCGGTGCCCCGCGGCGTTCCGCGTCTCGATTGGCCCCACTGTCCCGCGGCCTCAACGACGACGCGAGTCCATCGGGGTCCGGACTGCCGCGCTGGTCCACCGGGCCCGGACTGCCGAGCTGGTCCACCGCGCCCGGACCCGTCACCCCTCCGCCTGTCTGCTCCGCTTGCAACGTGTCTGCTCTCGTGACGCCCCGCAGAGTCACCTCACGCTCAACTGCAGCGGGGCCAGCGTCACAAGAGAAGAGTCGTTGACACGAGCAAAGACAAGTGCCCCCTGCACCAGGTCCTCGGGACTGCCGCGCTTGAACCGCCGGGCCTCCACGTCCCTCACGATGCCGCGAGTCCACCGGGCCCGGACCCGTCACCCCTCCGCCTGTCTGCTCCGCTTGCAACCTGTCTGCTCTCGTGACGCCCCGCAGAGTCACCTCACGCTCAACTGCAGCGGGGCCAGCGTCACAAGTGAAGAGTCGTTGACACGAGCGAAGACAGGTCCGCGCTGCACCAGGTCCACCAGGTCCACCAGGTCGACCAGGTCCACCAGCTCCACCCGGTCCACCCGGCCCCGTCCTGGTCCCGCAGCCGGTCGTTCTCCTGCCGGCACCTGTGGACGTAGGACCCTCGAACATCTCCTGCGTGGGCGAGCTGCTGGCTGCCGAATCACCACCGGCTGTCAGCGCCGATGACGTTTGTGCAACGCGGCAGCGGCAGGCAGTGGCCAGCGTCCGGTTAGCGACCAGCTACGCGACTGTCGGGCCCGCGCTGGACTGCTGGCCCGGCCCGGTGTCAGCCAGCAGTTGATCGATGCGCCGCCACGCGTCGCAGGCGGCGGCCGGGTGGTAGCTGTCCCGGCGCTGACAGAGGAACCCGTGTCCCGCGCCGGCGTACTCGACGAGCTCGTGCTCGACACCGGCTTCGGTGAGTGCTCCGATGAGCTGGCGTCGCTGGGCGGGCGGGATGAGCGGGTCGTGCTCGCCGACGAGGAACAGGACGCGCCCGGAGATGCCAGCTGTTGCACGGATTGTCGGCTCCGGGCGGCTGAGCGGGATCTCGGTCGTGGGGATCCAGCCGCCGTAGAGCACCGCGACGGCCGGTAGGTCGAGCTCGGTGGCCGCAAGGTAGGCGACGTGGCCGCCGACTCTGAGCCCGACCATGCCGGCCAGGGTGCTGCTTCGGCCGCGCAGGTCGGACAGGGCGGCGCGGATGTCGGCGAGCGCTTGCTGGCGGGTCAGCTGGTTGAGCAGCGCGAAGCCGCGGGCGCGGCCGGCCTCGTCGGCGGGCAGCTCGACCCCGGGCGCAGTGCGGTGGTACAGGTCGGGCGCCAGGGCCAGGTAGCCGAGCTCGGCGAGGTGCTCGCAGACGTCGCGGACGTGGGCGCTGACGCCGAACAGTTCCATGCCGACCAGGACACCCGGCGCCGGGTCGTCGCTGTCCGGCCGGGCTAGGTATCCGCCCATCGCCGGGCCGTCGGGCAGCGGGATGTGCACCGTTTCGGTGAGGACCCGCGCTGGCCCGGTCATCGGGCACCGCGCGCGGTCCAGCGGGCGGCAAGCGACCGCCGGCCGCCCGTACCAGCGAAGCCGCGGTCGCCGAGATCGACGCTGACCTGTCGTTGCAGCATGTCGGCCAGCCTGCCCCGTCGCTGCAGAAAGGTCCAAGACGCAGTTGCGCTGAGACTCATGTCGAAGCGCGATGAGTCCGGGCCTTGCTCTGTGCGCAAGCACATCGATGATGACCCTGTGCCGGCGTCAACTTCGAGCCTGAGCGGTGGTAGTTGTGGCGGGCGACGGGTCTGGCGGCCAGCGTGGCGCGGCCGTTTGCCGAGGTGGCCCGCAGGTCGAAGGTGGCGTCCCAGAGTCCCGCCGCCGGTAACCCCCGCCCATGGCCTTGCAGCGTCAGGACGTGGCTATGACGTCGACCAGTCCGTACGCGGTCCGTGCCAGCCGGGTGTCCGTTGTCAGCAGCTCGGCACCGAGCGTCTCGGCCAGGGCCACGTAGCAGGCGTCGTAGGCCGAGCACCGGTGCCGAAGCTCCCAGACCCGACGACGTAGCGCGCCGTGGCGATGGCGGACGATAGCGAGCTGACCAAGCTCCTCGACGGCTCGTCCACCTGCTTCGACTGGCAGCCACCCGCGCAGCGTCCATCGACGGACGACCGCGATGACCTCCGGATCGATGAGCTCGGGTGCGTGCGCCTCAGTGACCGAGTCCAGCACCTGGGCAATCCCGGCGGCGCGCTCCGTGCCGAGCAGCAGGTCCACCACCGCCGAGGCGTCCATCACTATCACCGCGCTCAGTTGCCGACCCGTTCGCGGGCAAGTGCGTCTGCGGGGGACTCGGGCACCGCAGTTACAGGACGACCAGCCAGACGATCAAGCATTTCAGACATGGTTGGTCGCCGCGCCATCTCGACGATCTCGGCGCGGATCAGCTCCGACAGCGAGCGGCGCTCCTCAGCAGCGCGGATCGTGAGGCGCCGGTGAACGTCATCTGGGACGTCCCGAACCTGGATCGTCTTGGCCATAAATGAACGTACACCCAGAGTGGGTGCACAATCAGCCACGAGCAACCCGCTTCGCACGCGACGCCCGGTTCGCGTACGACGGGTAATCAGGTCGATGGCGACTGGCTCAGGTCGACGACGCAAAAAGCGTTGCCGTCCGGGTCGCCCAGAACCACGAAGTCGGGCTCCGCCGGGTAAAGGTCCCAGTCGAGCCTGCTGGCCCCCAGGCCGATGAGGCGCTCGATCTCTGCCTCCTGCTCGGCGGCGGTTTCCACGAACAGATCAAGGTGAACGCGAGGGTGTACCTCGACCGGCGAGTCACTGCGCTGCAATCCCAGCGCCCGGCCGGTCCCGTCTGCATGATTCAGCGTCGTCCAGCCGTCGCTGTTCCACTCATCGGAGGCCACCAGGTCCAGCGCTGCTGTCCAGAACGCGACGGCGCGGGGCAGGTCCACCACCCCGATCACCGCAAATCCCAGTCTCAGCACGACTGCGAGCCTACGGCCGGGACATTCGTCGCAGTGAGCGATCGGTCAGCGGGGGAAGCTTGGCAGCGTCTGGAACTATGTGTCGATGCCTGCTTACGTGATCTCCGAGGTGGAGATGCTGGACGAGACCCAGGGCCAGGTCTACCGGGAGTTGGCTGCTGCGTCGATCGCTGCGCACGGGGGTCATTACCTCGTCCGGGGAGCCGAACCTGAGGTTCCCGAGGGTGACTGGCCGCCCGCCCAGCGGGTCGTCGTGGTCGAGTTTGCGACGATGGAGCAGCTACGCAAGTGGTACGCCTCAGCCGACTATGCCGAGGCACTCGCCGTGCGACAGACCGCCCTAAGCAGGCGCCTGCTGTTCGTCGAGGGCGGCCAGGGAGGCACGCGGCCAGCCTGATCGACCCTGCCATCGAAGCTGTCGTCCCTGTTGCGGGACTACCCTGCCGAGTTGGTCGCCTACTCGAAGTGCCCCACCGACGCCGGCTCGGCCTGCCCGCCGACGCCTGCTGTTGCGGCCGCTTCGTCGTACACGCTGGAGTTGGCGAGTTGCACGCTGATCGCATGGACGTGGCGATGAGCACCCTTCAGGCGGAACTGTCGGCCTGGGTCGCCCGGGCGAGGACGGGCGAGGACGGGCGAGGAGATCGTCGAACCGACCGCGGGACCCCGGTGGCCAGGCTGCTGTCGATCGACTGCCCCCCGTTGATGGAGCAGCTCGTCGCGCAGGGGGCTGAATGCGCCGCCACGTGCCGAGCGGCCGACGGCACGCGGCGCTGATCGTGTGCAGGCCAGCGGTCCGGTCGCGGAACTGGTAAGTGAGCACCGCGGCTGACGGCGTGGCCATCGTGTACTTCGACAGCAGCGCTTTCGTGGAGCTCCTGTTCGGCGAACAGGGCAGCGCCCTCGCCGTCGGCGCCCGCGACACTGTCCTCACCGTCTGGGACCTGCGACTCCAGGCAGGTGGAAAAGCGGCGGGGCTCAGGACAGGTCCCGCGTAGTCGCGACGACCTATCGTGGAAGGTGCGCTCCGGTCGCTGTGGGGGTAGGGCGGCGGCATGAGTGAAACGCCCGGTGGGGATGTCGCCGCCGACCCGAAGGACCTGGACGCGCATCCGGCGCCCCTGACGACCGACCCGGACCAGCAGTCCGACGACGCCGAGCTCGACGGAACCGAGGGCGAGGGCGGCGCGGGTTGAGCAGGGTTGCGGAGCCGTGCGGATCCGTTCCCAGGCTGCTGCGCACGGTTCCCCAGTGCAACGAGCCCGTGCTGCATAGGGTGGGGGCATGAGCCGCGCGACGCTGGGCCCCCTGACCGTGAACCGCCTCGGTTTCGGCGCGATGCAGCTCCCCGGGCCCGGGGTGTTCGGGCCGCCCCGCGACCACGACGCCGCGATCGCGGTCCTGCGGCGTGCCGTCGAGCTCGGCGTGGACCACATCGACACCGCGCAGTTCTACGGGCCCGATGTCTCCAATGAGCTCATCCGGGAAGCCCTGCACCCCTACCCCGATGGCCTGGTGCTGGTCAGCAAGGTGGGTGCGCGCCGCGACGACAGCAAGGCATGGCTGCGGTACGACCAGCCCGCCGAGCTGCGTACAGGGATCGAGGACAACCTGCGCAGCCTCGGGGTCGAGCAGTTGGGCGCGGTGAACCTGCGGGTCATGGATCAGCTGCTCGACAGCCAGCTGGATGCGATGGCGCAGGCCCGCGCGGACGGGCTGATCGTCGGCATCGGGCTGTCCAACGTCACGGTGGACCAGCTCCGGCATGCCCTGGACATCACCGAGATCGCCTGCGTACAGAACCCGCTCAATCTCGTGGACTGTACGTCGATGCCGGTGCTCGAGGAGTGTGCGCGGCGCGGCATCGCCTTCGTGCCGTTCTTCCCGCTGGGCTCTGGCTTCGGGGTCAACTCGGTACGCGACGACCCGCGGGTGACCGCGACGGCGACCCGGCTGGACGTGACCCCCTCGCAGATCGCGCTCGCCTGGCTGCTGGCCCTGTCCCCGGCCACCCTGCTGATCCCAGGGACCTCGTCGGTCGAGCACCTCGAGCAGAACCTCGCCGCCGCCGATGTCGTGCTCGATGACCAGGCCCGCCGGGATCTCGACCTGCCGTAGGCCGCCAACGCGCTGTCAGTCAGCGACCGGCTCAGGGGCGCCCTGTCGCTCGAACTGGGTGCGGTAGAGCTCGGCGTACAGCCCGTCCTGGGCGAGCAGCTCCTCGTGCCGTCCGTGCTCGACCACCCGGCCGCGCTCCACCACCAGGATCTGGTCGGCGTCGCGGACCGTCGAAAGCCGGTGGGCGATGACCAAAGAGGTCCGGCCGGTCAGGGCGAGCGACAGCGCGCGCTGCACCGCGGCCTCGGACTCGCTGTCCAGGTGGGCCGTCGCCTCGTCGAGCACGACGATGGACGGTGCCTTCAGCAGCAGCCGGGCGATCGCCATCCGCTGCTTCTCGCCGCCGGACAACCGGTAGCCGCGGTCCCCCACGACCGTGTCGAGTCCGTCGGGCAGGGAGCGCACGAGCGGGCCGACCTGCGCCGACTCCAGCGCCGCCCAGAGGGCGTCGTCGTTGGCCGTCGGCGCCGCGTAGGACAGGTTCGCCCGGATCGTGTCGTGGAACATGTGCGCGTCTTGGGTGACGACGCCGACCGTGTCGCGCAGCGACTGCAAGGTCACGTCCCGCACGTCGACCCCGTCGATGCGGATCGCGCCGCCCTTGACGTCGTACATCCGGGTGACCAGCTGGCTGATGGTGGTCTTACCGGCGCCCGACGGCCCGACGAGGGCGACGAGCTGGCCGGGCTCGGCCCGGAACGACACGCCGTGCAGCACGGTCTGCGGCTGGGTGTTGTCCAGCACCGCGACCGACTCGAGCGAGGCGAGGGAGACCTCGGAGGCCGTCGGGTAGCCGAAGACCACGTCGTCGAACTCGATGGTCGAGGCGCCACGCGGCAGGGGCGTCGCACCCGGCTTGTCGGCCACCATCGGCTCGAGATCCAGCACCTCGAAGACCCGCTCGAAGCTGACCAGCGCGGTCATCACGTCCACCCGAACGTTGGATAGGGCGGTCAGCGGGCCGTACAGCCGCGTGAGCAGCCCTGCGAGCGCCACCACGGTGCCGACCTTGAGGGCTCCGTTGGCCGCGAAGGTGCCACCGACGCCGTACACCAGGGCGGTGGCGAGGGCCGCGACGGTGGTCAGGGCGACGAAGAAGATCCGGCCGTACATGGCCGAGGTGATGCCGATGTCCCGGACCCGGCCGGCCTTGTCGCGAAAGGCCTGCTCCTCCTGCTCCGGGCGGCCGAACAGCTTGACCAGCAGCGCACCCGAGACATTGAAGCGCTCGGTCATCGAGTTGTTCATTTCGGCGTTGAGGCCGTAGCTCTCCCGAGTCAGCGCCTGCAGCCGGCGACCCACGATCTTGGCCGGGATGATGAACACCGGCAGCAGCACCAGGGACAGCAGGGTGATCGGCCAGCTCAGCACGAACATCACCGACAGGGTGAGTACGACGCCGATGGCGTTGCTGACCACGTTGGACAGCGTCCCGGTAAAGGCCTGCTGGGCGCCCAGAACATCGTTGTTGAGCCGGCTGATCAGCGCGCCGGTCTGGGTGCGGGTGAAGAACGCGATCGGCATCCGCTGCACGTGTGCGTATACCTGCGAGCGCAGGTCGTAGATCAGGCCCTCGCCGATCCTGGCCGAGTAGTAGCGGTTGACCAGCGACAGGACCGCGTCGAACAGCGACAGACCCGCCACGAACAGCGCGAGCGCCAGCACCAGACCAGGCCGGCCGGTCGAGGGCGGGTTCTTGCCGATGCCGTCGTCGATGATGCGCGCAAGAACCAGCGGCGGGGCGATCGCGACGACGGCGTCGATGACGATGACGACCAGGAAGAAGAACAACTGGCGCTTGTACGGCGCGGCGAAGCGCACGATCCGCTTGATGGTCCCAGGCGCGAGCTTGGTGCCCTTGACCGAGCTGTCCCGGGTGAAGGACCGCATCGCGGCCCACGGCGCACCCGCTCCTGGTCCCATCCGACGCGCCTCCTCAAGGTGCTAGAAGGCAGAGATCCCGGTTAGTGCCCGCCCGATGATGAGCTTCTGGATCTGGCTGGTGCCTTCGTACAACGTCGTAACGCGCGCGTCGCGGAGGTACTTCCCGGCCGGGTACTCATCGATGTAGCCGTAGCCGCCGTGCGCCTGCACGCAGGCGTTCGCTGCCCGGACGCTGGCCTCCGACGCGTAGTACTTGGCCTTGGAGGCAGCGAGCGAGTAGTCCTCGCCGCGGGACTTGAGGTCCGCCACGCGGTAGGTGAGCAGGCGCGAGCAGTCGACCTCGACCGCGGTGTCGGCGATCAGCTCCTGCACCAGCTGATGGCCGGCGATCGGTTTGCCGAACTGCGTGCGCTGCGTTGTGTAGGCGACCATCGTGTCCAGCGCCGCCTGGGCCAGCCCGGTGCAGGACGCACCCAGGGACATGCGCCCGTCGTTGAGGGCGGTCAGCGCAACCCGGATGCCCTTCCCCTCCTCGCCGCCGAGCAGCGCCTCGGCCCCGACCTTGACGTCGGTGAGCACCAGTTCCGCGGTGTCGCAGGACCGCAACCCCAGCTTGCCGTGGATCTTCTTCGCCTCGAAGCCCGGGGTGTCGTTGGGCACCAGAAAGGCGCTGACACCGCGGGCGCCGGGGCCGCCGGTCCGGGCCATGAACAGGGTCACGCCGGCGATCGTGCCGTTGGTGATGAAGATCTTGGTGCCGTTGAGCAGATAGCCGCCGTCGGGCTGCTTGACCGCGCTCGCCTGCAGGTCGGCCGGGTTGGAGCCGAAGTCCGGCTCGGTCAGCCCGAAGCAGCCAAGCACCTCGCCGGTGGCCATTTGCGGCAGCCACTGGTCCTTCTGCTCCTGGCTACCCCAGCGCTCGATTGACCCGGCGACCAGGCCCAGGTGCACCGAGACGATGGAGCGCACGTTGGCGTCACCGCGCCCCAGCTCCTCGATGAACAGCACGTAGCTCATCGGGTCCCCGCCACCACCACCGAAGTCCTCGGGGATGGACAACCCGATGAAGCCGGTCTCGCGCAGGCCGTCCAGCGCCTCCTGGGGGAAGCGCTCCTGCCGGTCGTTGGCCAGCGCGGGCGGAGCGACGACGTCGCCCACCCACTCCTTCACGGCCTTGCGGACGGCATCCTGCTCCGAGCTCAACGTCAGGTCCACGGTGCTCCTCCTCCGGCGTGCTGGGTCGCCCCTCAGCCTTCCACGCCGCAGCAGGGTCGGCTCAGGAGGCCTTCTTGCGGGTCGCCCCGCCGCGTCCGCGCAGGGTTGCACCTGACTCCGACAAGATCCGGTGCACGAACCCGTAGGAGCGCCCGGAGCTCTCCGCCAGCACCCGGATGCTCTCGCCGCCCTCGTACCGCTTCTTCAGGTCCTTCGCCAGGGTGCTGCGGTCCTCGCCGGTGACCCGGCTGCCCTTCTTGAGCTCTGCCACGGTGCTCGTCCTCCACCTCAGGGGTCATGCGCGGTTGATCAACCAGTACCGCACCGGAGCCGTCCCGAACCCTTGCCCGGCCGGGCAGGTGACCGCACTGCCGGCGCAGCTAGGCCAGAGACACCAAGTCGGCCAGCGCATCCGACCACTGGTCCTCCACGCCGTCCGGCAGCAGCAGCACCTTCTCCGGTTCCAGCGCCCGCACCGCCCCCTCGTCGTGGGTCACGAGCACCACCGCCCCGGCGTACGAGGCCAGCGCCCCCAGCACCTCGGCTCGGGAGGCCGGGTCGAGGTTGTTGGTGGGCTCGTCGAGCAGCAGCACGTTGGCCCCGCTGACCACCAACGTCACCAGCGCCAGCCGGGTCTTCTCACCGCCGGACAAGGTGCCGGCGCTCTGGTGCACGACATCCCCGCTGAACAGGAACGAGCCCAGCACCCGGCGGGCCTCGGGTTCGGGCAGGTCCGGCGCGCAGGACCGCATGTTCTCCAGCACCGTACGGTCGGTGTCGAGGGTGTCGTGCTCCTGGGCGTAGTACCCCAGCCGGCAGCCATGGCCCGGCAGGACGTCGCCGGTGTCGGGCAGCTCGGTGCCGGACAGCAGCTTGAGCAGCGTGGTCTTGCCGGCGCCGTTCAGGCCGAGCACGACGACCCGGGCCCCACGGTCGATGGCCAGATCCACCCCGGTGAAGATCTCCAGCGAGCCGTAGGACTTCGACAGCTCGCGAGCGGTGAGCGGTGTCTTGCCGCACGGCGCCGGGTCGGGGAAGCGCAGCTTGGCGACCCGGTCGGACGCGCGTACGCCCTCCAGCCCGGACAGCAGCCGCTCGGCCCGCTTGGCCATCCCCTGCGCGGCCTTGGCCTTGGTGGCCTTGGCCCGCATCTTGTCGGCCTGCGCCATCAGCACGCCGGCCTGCTTCTCGGCGTTGGCCCGCTCCCGCTTGCGGCGCTTCTCGTCGGTGTCGCGCTGCGCGAGGTAGGTCTTCCAGCCGACGTTGTACTGGTCGAGCTCGGCCCGGTTGGCGTCGAGGTGGAAGACCTTGTTCACGACGGCCTCGAGCAGGTCGACGTCGTGGCTGATCACGACGAGCCCACCGGTGTGCTTCCTGAGATGCTCGCGCAGCCAGGTGATCGAGTCGGCGTCGAGGTGGTTCGTCGGCTCGTCGAGCAGCAGGGTCGTCGCGCCGCTGAACAGGATCCGGGCTAGCTCGATCCGGCGGCGTTGGCCACCGGACAGGGTGCCGATCCGCTGCTCCAGCGCCCGCGTGGGCAGTCCCAGGCTGCTGCAGATGCGGGCCGCCTCGGCCTCGGCGCCGTACCCGTCCAGCGCGGTGAAGCGCTCCTCCAGCCGGCCGTACCGGGCGAGCACCTCGGCGCTGTCGGGCTGTTCGCTCATCTGGACCTGCAGCTTCTCCATCCCGCGCACGATTTCATCCAGGCCTCGCGCCGAGAGCACCCGATCGCGGGCGAGCACGTCCAGATCGCCCGTACGCGGATCCTGTGGCAGGTAGCCGACCTCGCCGGCCCGGGTGATGCTTCCCCCGGCCGGCAACGTCTCACCGGCCAAGGTCCTGGTGAGCGTGGTCTTGCCCGCGCCGTTGCGGCCGACCAGACCGATGCGGTCACCGGGCTGCACGCGGAAGCTGACCTCGGTGAGCAAGGCGCGCGCTCCAGCGCGCAACTCCAGGGCAGAGACGGTGATCATGGGTGACCTCGGAGACGACGGGGCGGGCGGGGGATGTCCGCCGGCTCAGGACGTCGTGAAGGGCATGCCGGCCAGCCTACGCTGCTGTCGGCGCTGGGCCCGGCGGCGTACCGACCCGTGTTGCGTCACAACCGGCCCGGCGAGCCTTCGGAGGCGCAACACCGGTCGGTACGGGACGATCCCCTTGGACGCAGCGCGGCCATCGGTTCCAGGTCCAGCTCAGACGTTGAACCCCAGAGCGCGCAGCTGCTCGCGGCCGTCGTCGGTGATCTTGTCCGGGCCCCACGGCGGCATCCAGACCCAGTTGATGTGGACGTCGTCCACGAACGGCGCCAGGGCGGACCGCGTCTGGTCCTCGATGACGTCGGTGAGTGGGCACGCCGCGCTGGTCAGCGTCATGTCCAGGGTACAGGTGTTGTCCTCGTGCACCTGGCTGCCGTAGACGAGCCCGAGGTCCACCACGTTGATGCCGAGCTCAGGGTCGACGACGTCCTTCATCGCCTCCATGACGTCCTCCTCCGCGGCGCGCGGCCTGGGCACGCTCGCGGCGGTCGGCGTCTCGAGCACGGTTTGCTCCTGGACGGCCTGGACGGGGGTGACGTCGAGGGACGCCTCACTGGTCACGTCGGTCATGACGCCTCCTTGAGATTCGTGGCGGCCGGGGCCGTCACTGCTGCGCAACCGCTTGCGCGGTCGCGTCCTTCCATGCCATCCAGCCGAGCAGCGCGCACTTGACCCGGGCCGGGTAGCGCGAGACGCCGGCGAAGGCGACCCCGTCCTCGAGCACGTCCTCGTCCGGCGCGATCGCACCCCGGCTCTGCATCAGCTCCAGGAACGCCTCGTGCGTGGCCAGCGCGTCGGCGACCGGCCGGCCGATGACCAGGTCGGTCATCACCGAGGTGCTCGCCTGGCTGATCGAGCAGCCCTGCCCGTCGTAGGACACGTCGCTGACCAGGCCGCCGGCGACCTTGACCCGTAGGGTGACCTCGTCGCCGCAGGTCGGGTTGACGTGGTGCACCTCGATGTCGTACGGGTCCCGCAGACCCTTGTGGTGCGGAGCTTTGTAGTGGTCCAGGATGATCTCCTGGTACATCGACTCGGTTTCGCTCACCGCACGCCCCAGAAGCGCTGGACCTGCTCGATGCCCGACAGCAGAGCGTCGATCTCGGCGGCCGTGTTGTAGAGATAGGACGACGCGCGGGCGGTGGCCGGCACCCCGTAGCGCCGGCAGACCGGCGCCGCGCAGTGGTGGCCGACGCGCACCGCGATGCCGAGGTCGTCCAGCGACTGGCCGACGTCATGCGGGTGGACGCCGTCGACGACGAAGCTGACTGCGCTGCCGCGCCTCTCGACGGTGTCCGGGCCGAGTACCGACGCGCCGGGCATCGCCCGCAGCCCGTCGAGCAGCTGCCCGGTCAACGCCCGCTCGTGCTCGGTGATGCGGTCCAGGCCGAGCGCGCTGAGATAATCGCAGGCGGCGCCCAGCGCGACCGCCTGGCTGATGACCGGCGTACCCGCCTCGAACCGCTCTGGCGCGGGCGCGTACGTCGACCCCGACATCTGGACGGTCTCGATCATGGAACCGCCGCCCAGGAACGGCGGCATCGCGTCCAGCAGCTCCTTGCGTCCCCAGAGCACGCCGACCCCGGACGGCGCCAGCATCTTGTGCCCGGTGAACACCAAGAAGTCCACGCCGAGCTGCGCCACATCCACGCTCTGGTGCGGGACGGACTGGGCGCCGTCGAGCAGCGTGAAGGCGCCCACCTCGCGGGCCCGCCGGACCAGGGTCTCGACCTCGGTCGCCGTGCCCAGGATGTTGCTGACGTGCACGAACGCGAGCACCTTCGTACGCTCGTTCACCAGGGCGTCGAGATCGGTCAGGTCCAGGCGCCCCTCGTCGGTCAGCGGGAGCCAGCGCAACGTCGCCCCGGTGCGCTCGCAGAGCATCTGCCACGGCACCAGGTTGGAGTGGTGCTCCATCTCGGTGACGCAGACCTCGTCCCCCGGGCCGATCGAGAACCGGGAGCCGGCGGCGGCGTTGCCGAAGGAGTAGGCCACCAGGTTGTAGGCCTCGGTAGCGTTCTTGGTGAACACCACCTCGTCGTGCTGCGCCCCGATGAAGCGAGCAATCGTCCCGCGGGCTGCCTCGTAGCTGTCGGTCGCCTCCTGGGACAGCGTGTGCACCCCGCGGTGCACATTGCTGTAGTGCTGCTCGACGAAAGCCCGCTCGGCATCCAGGACCTGCCGCGGCTTGTGCGAGCTCGAGGCGTTGTCGAGGTAAACCAGGGGCCGCCCGTGCACTTCCCGTGCCAGCACGGGGAAGTCGGCCCGGACCAGGTCCACGTCGTACGACGCCAGCAGCGCGGTCATGCCCCGCCACCACCCACGCCCGGCAGGACGCCGGCGACAAGCTCGGTCCGGGCGGTGCCGTACTTCTCGTAGCCGTGCTCCTCGAGCTCGTCGGCTAGCTGCTTGCCGCCGGACTCCGCGATGCGGCCCTTGACGAACACGTGCACGAAGTCGGGCTCGACGTACTTCAGGATGCGGGTGTAGTGCGTGATGAGCAGCACGCCGGTCTGGCCACCGGCTCGGACCCGGTTGACACCTTCGGCCACGACCCGCAGCGCGTCCACGTCCAGGCCGGAGTCGGTCTCGTCCAGAATCGCGATCTTGGGCGCGAGCAGCTCGAGCTGCAGAATCTCGTGCCGCTTCTTCTCACCGCCGGAAAAGCCCTCGTTGACGTTGCGGGTGGCGAACGCCGGGTCCATCTCCAGGCGAGCCATCGCCTCCTTCTGCTCCTTGACCCATAGGCGCAACTTGGGGGCCTCACCGCGTACGGCGGTGGCCGCGGTGCGCAGGAAGTTCGACACGGTGACGCCCGGTACTTCCACCGGATACTGCATCGCCAGGAACAGGCCGGCACGAGCGCGCTCGTCCACGCTCATGGCGAGCACGTCCTCGCCGTCGAGCAGCACCTCACCGGAGGTGATCGTGTACTTCGGGTGGCCGGCGACGGAGTAGGCCAGGGTGGACTTGCCGGAGCCGTTGGGCCCCATGATCGCGTGCGTCTCACCGGCCCGGATGGTCAGGTCGACACCCAGCAGGATCTCCCGCTGCTGGGCGTCGGCGTTCACGCTCACGTGCAGGTCGCGGATCTCGAGGACACTCATCTAGGACTCCAGCTTCACGAGGACGTCGTCGCCCTCGACCGTCACGGCGTAGGTGGCCACCGCCTTGGTAGCGGGCAGCCCGGAGGGCTGTCCGGTGCGCAGGTCGAAGCGCGAGCCGTGCAGCCAGCACTCGACCTCGCCGTCCTCGACGTCGCCCTCGGCGAGTGAGACGTCGGCGTGCGAGCACAGGTCTGAGATCGCGAAGACCTCCCCCCGGCTGCGCGCGATGCAGACGGGCCTGCCGTCCAGCTCGACCCGGACCGCGCCCTCCTCGGGCAGGTCGGACAGTGCGCAGGCCTTCACGAACCGAGCTCCTTGTCCAGCGCCTGCAGCAGACGCTCCTCCAGCGCGGGGACGCCGATCTGCTGCACGACCTCGTTGAAAAAGCCCCGCACGACCATGCGCCGGGCCTCGGCGGCGGGGATGCCGCGCGAGGTCAGGTAGAACAGCTGCTCCTCATCGAACCGGCCGGTCGCACTGGCGTGCCCGGCACCGGCGATCTCACCGGTCTCGATCTCCAGGTTCGGCACGGAGTCGGCGCGGGCCGAGTCGGTGAGCAGCAGGTTGCGGTTGAGCTCGTAGGTGTCGGTGCCGACCGCCTCCGCCCGAATCAGCACGTCGCCGATCCACACGGTGTGCGCGCCCTCGCCCTGCACTGCGCTCTTGTAGGTCACGCGGCTCTTGCAGTTCGGTACGGCGTGGTCCACGAGCAGCCGGTGCTCCAGGTGCTGCCCGGTGTCGGCGAAGGCGAGCCCGAGCAGCTCGGCGTCCCCACCGGGCCCGGCGTACGACACGGTCGGCACGAGGCGGACCACGTCGCCGCCCAGGGTCACCACGACGTGCTTGAGCTGCGCGTCCCGGCCGAGCAGTGCGGCCTGGGCGGACAGGTGCACGCTGCCGGCGGCCCAGTCCTGCAGCGACACCAGGGTGAGCGAGGCTCCGTCGCCGACGCGCAGCTCGACGTTGCCGCTGTGTGTCGCCCTGCCGGTGTGCTCAAGGATGACGACGGCCTTTGCGAACGGCGCGACGTCGACCACGACGTGGCCGTACGACGTGCCGCCGGCACCCTCGAAGCGCAGGAACGTCGGCTCGTCGAGCTCGCTGGAGATACGCACAAGCGTGCCCTTGGCGAATCCACTCATGGCCAGCGCGGCGCTCGTGTCTGCGGGCAGCAGCACGCTGCCGACCAGCTCGTGGTCGGCGCCGATCGTCTCGACCGTAACGCCCTCGGGCGCGGTCACGACCGGTTCGAGCGAGCCCTCGACGGCGCTGGAGCCGTCGTGCAGCCCCTGCAGGCGGGCCAGGGGCGTGAAGCGCCACTGCTCCTCACGACCGGTGATGGCCGGGAAGGCGGCCGGGTCGCGGGACAGGATCCGCTCGGCCCGGGCGTCCGCCGGCTTCCTCGGGGTGGACGCAACGACGTTCGTGGCGATCGTGCCCTCCATGACGCCGCCGCCCTCGGCCAGGGCCAGACGTTCGGTGGCGATGGCCGCCTCCATGGAGCTAGCCAACGGAGCCCTCCATCTGCAGCTCGATCAGCCGGTTGAGCTCGAGCGCATACTCCATCGGCAGCTCCCGGGCGATCGGCTCGACGAAGCCGCGCACCACCATGGCCATCGCCTCGGACTCCTCCAGGCCTCGGCTCATCAGGTAGAACAGCTGGTCCTCGCCGACCTTGCTGACGGTCGCCTCGTGCCCGAGGGACACGTCGTCCTCGCGCACGTCGACGTAGGGGTAGGTGTCGCTGCGGCTGACGGTGTCCACGAGCAGGGCGTCGCAGACCACGTTGCTCTTGGAGCCGGTCGCCCCCTCCTGAACCTGCACCAGGCCGCGGTAGGAGGTCCGGCCGCCGCCCCGGGCCACCGACTTGCTCACGATGTTGCTGGTGGTGTGCGGGGCCGCGTGGACCATCTTCGCGCCGGCGTCCTGGTGCTGGCCGGGGCCGGCGAAGGCCACCGACAGCGTCTCGCCGGAGGCGCGCTCGCCCAGCAGGTAGCAGGCCGGGTACTTCATGGTCACCTTGGAGCCGATGTTGCCGTCGATCCACTCCATCCGGCCGCCCTCGTGCACCGCCGTGCGCTTGGTGACCAGGTTGTAGACGTTGTTGGACCAGTTCTGGATCGTGGTGTACCGGACGTGCGCGTCCTTCTTCACAATGATCTCTACGACCGCGCTGTGCAGGCTGTCGGAGCTGTACGTCGGGGCGGTGCAGCCCTCGACGTAGTGCACGCTCGAGCCCTCGTCGGCGATGATCAGGGTTCGCTCGAACTGACCCATGTTCTCGGTGTTGATCCGGAAGTAGGCCTGCAGCGGAATGTCGACCTTGACGCCCTTGGGCACGTAGATGAACGACCCGCCGGACCAGACGGCAGTGTTCAGCGCCGCGAACTTGTTGTCGCCGACGGGGATGACCGACCCGAAGTACTCCCGGAACAGCTCGGGCTGCTCGCGCAGAGCGGTGTCGGTGTCTAGAAACAGCACGCCCTGCTGCTCGAGGTCCTCGCGGATCTGGTGGTAGACGACCTCGGACTCATATTGCGCGGCGACACCGGCAATCAGCCGCTGCTTCTCGGCCTCTGGGATGCCGAGCTTGTCGTAGGTGGCCTTGATGTCGGCCGGCAGCTCGTCCCAGGACGTCGCCTGCTTCTCGGTCGAGCGCACGAAGTACTTGATGTTGTCGAAGTCGATCCCACCCAGGTCGGAGCCCCAGGTCGGCATTGGCTTCTTGCCGAACAGCTTCAGACCCTTCAGGCGTAGGTCCAGCATCCACTGCGGCTCGCTCTTGAGCGCCGAGATGTTGCGCACAACCGCCTCGGACAGGCCCCGCTGGGCCTTCTCGCCGGCGACGTCGGAGTCCGACCAGCCGAACTTGTACGTGCCGATTCCCTCGAGCTGGGTCTCTGCGGTGGTGGTCACTGGACTGCCTTCCCGGTCGGTATGTGCGCGGCAGCGGCGGCCGCCTGGTCGGTACCGGCGGCCGGGGCCGTCGGAGTCGTGCGGGTCGTGCTCGCGGCCGGAGCCGTGGGGATGTAGGTCGTGCACACGCCGTCGCCGTGGGCGATCGTCGCAAGGCGTTGGACGTGGACGTCGAGCAACCGGCTGATAGCGGCCGTCTCGGCGTCGCACAGCTGCGGGAATTGCTCGGCGACGTGCTGGACCGGGCAGTGGTGCTGGCACAGCTGCACGCCCTGACCCTGCTCCCCGGTCGATGCGGCGTAGCCGTCGGCCGTCAGGGCCTGCGCCAGGGCCGCAGGCCGTTCGGTCGCCGGCAGCTCGGTCAGCGAGGACCAGCGAGCCTCCAGGTCGGCCACCCGCGCGGCCGCGAAGCCCTCGACGGCCTGCGGTCCGCCGTGCTCGGCCAGGTAGCGCAGCGCACCGGCCGCCAGATCGTCGTACGCGCTGGGACCGGCAGCGTGGCCGGCATCGGTCAGGGCGTAGAGCCGGGCGGGACGTCCTCTGCCCCGCAGGCCTCGAGCCCGAGCTGCGCGAGTGGTGACCGTGCCGTCGACGAGCAGGGCGTCGAGGTGCCGGCGTACGGCAGCTGGGCTCAGAGCCAGCCGGTCACTGAGCGTCGTCGTGGTCGACGGACCGAGGTCGAGCAGCAGCGACAGCACCCGCTCCCTCGTCCCCGTCTGCTCCAGCATGGTTTTCACAACACCAGTGTCACCTAAATGCGTCCTGAGGTCGAACGCGGGGTCCCGCGGCGCCGGGTGACCCTCGACTCAACGGAGGTTCGCCAGATCTTCAGGCGATCCCCAGCACCGACGCGCTGGGGATCTCCCCCGGAGGCAGGGGCGGCTCGGGACGACGAGGACGAGCAGCCGACCTAGACTCCCAGCCGTGATCGACGCCGCGCTGGAGGTCGACGGCCTCGTCAAGCGGTACGCCGGGCGGGCGGTCGTCGATGGCCTGTCCTTGTCCCTGCGCCGTGGGACGGTGCTGGCGCTGCTGGGCCCCAACGGCGCGGGCAAGACGACCACGGTTGAGGTCTGCGAGGGCTTCCGGACCCCCGACGGCGGGACCGTACGGGTGCTGGGGCGCGCCCCCCACGACCGCGCCCTGCGCCCGCGGGTCGGCGTCATGCCGCAGGCCGGCGGCGGCTACCCCGGGCTGCGCGCCGGTGAGCTGCTGCGGCTGGTCGCGACCTACTACCGCGAGCCGCTGGATCCGGCCGAGCTGCTCGAGCGGCTTGGTCTCCTGGACGTCGCGCGTACCAGCTGGCGGCGGCTGTCCGGCGGCCAGCAGCAGCGACTGTCGCTCGCGATGGCCATTGTCGGTCGACCCGAGCTGGTGTTCCTGGACGAGCCGACCGCGGGGCTGGACCCGCAGGCCCGGCGCGCGACGTGGGAGCTGGTGGAGGCGCTGCGCGCCGACGGCGTCTCGGTCGTGCTGACCACCCACCTGATGGACGAGGCCGAGCACCTGGCCGACGACGTCGTCGTCATCGACGGCGGTCGCGCCGTCGCCGCCGGGACCGTCGCCGAGCTGACGACCGTCGGTGCCAGCGGCCAGCTGCGCTTCACCGCAACCCCTGGCCTCGACCTCGACCTGCTGCTGCTGGCGCTGCCGGAGGGCTGCGCCGGCAAGGAGTCGCCGGCCGGGCAGTACCTCCTGGAGGGCGCCATCGACCCGCAGCTGCTCGCGGCCGTGACCTCGTGGTGCGCCGCCCAGGGCGTGCTCGCCCGTGACCTGAAGGTCGAGCAGCGCAGCCTCGAGGACGTCTTCCTGGAGCTCACCGGCCGCGAGCTGCGCGCATGACGACCTGGGCGCCGGGGGCCCTGACTCCCCAGTCGGCAGCCGCCTCCCCGGGACGCATGCTGCTCAGCCAGACCCGGGCCGAGCTGGTGCTCGCGCTGCGCAACGGCGAGCAGGTGCTGCTCACCCTGGTCATCCCGCTCGGGCTGCTGGTGGTGCTCACCCTCGTGCCCTTCATCGGCGTGCAGGGCCGACGGGTCGACTTCTTCGTCCCCGGCGTCGTCGCCCTCGCCGTCATGTCGGCCGCGTTCACCGGCCAGGCCATCGCCACTGGCTTCGAGCGCCAGTACGGCGTGCTCAAGCGGCTCGGGGCCACCCCGCTGCCCCGGTCGGTCCTGCTCGGGGCGAAGACCCTGGGCGTCCTGGCCGTCGAACTGCTGCAGCTCGTGGCCATCGGCGCGGTAGCACTGCTCCTGGGTTGGCACCCGCATGGCTCACTGGCCGCCGTCGTCCTGCTCATCGTGCTGGGCACGGCGGCTTTCAGCGGCCTCGGCCTGCTGCTCGGCGGCACGCTGCGCGGCCTCACCACCCTGGCCGTGGCGAACCTCGTGTGGTTCGTACTGCTGCTGCTCGGGGGGGTCGTGTTCCCGCTGTCGCAGTTCGGCGGCGCAGCGGACGTGCTGCGGCTGCTGCCGACGGCGGCTCTGTCGGACGGCCTGCGTACGGTCCTGCAGGGCGGCTCTTCGCTGCCCGTCCGGGACCTGCTCGCCCTCGCGATCTGCGCCGTCCTCGCGCTCGCCGCCGCTGGCCGCGCGTTCCGATGGGAGTGAGCATGCAGGTGCTGACCGACGACGGCGTCGCGTTGCACGTCGAGGTTGACGAGCTCGAGGGCGCCGAGCTGACCGTGCTGTTCTCGCACGGGTTCACCGCCCAGCTCGGAGAGTTCGAGCTGCAGCGGGCCGCGCTCGCGGGTCGGGCACGTCTGGTGCTGTACGACCAGCGCGGGCACGGCCGATCCGGCCGTAGTGGCTGGCGGGGCGCCACCATCGACCAGCTCGGCCGCGACCTGCAGGCGGTCCTGGACGCCACAACGCCGGCCGGGCCCGTCATCCTGTTCGGGCACTCGATGGGCGGCATGACGCTGATGTCATGGGCTCGGCAGCACCCTGGACAGGTCGGGAGCCGGGTCGTGGGGGCGTTCCTGCTGGCGACCTCAGCCGGTGACCTCGTGCAGACCGGGCCGATCGCCGCCGGCGTGCAGCTGCTGACCCGACTGCACCTGCTGCCGGTGCTGTTCGCCTGGCTCCGCCTGATCTCGCCGCTGATCGAACGGGTTCGCAAGCCCGGCACCAGGGTCGGCAGGGCGTACATCAGGCACTACCTGTTCGGCACCGATGACGCCGGCGACCCTGAGCTGGTCACCCGGGTGGCGGCCATGCTCGAGGCCACACCCTTCACGACGACGGCGCTGTTCTACCCGACGTTCATCACCCACGACGAGCGCGACTCGCTCAGCGTGCTGCGACGCATCCCGACGACCGTGCTGTGCGGGAGCAGCGACCGCCTGACGCCGGTCGCGCACAGCCGCGCGATGGCGACGGCGCTGGGCGACAGCACCGAGCTCGTGGTGGTGCCCGGGGCGGGGCACAGCGTCAACATCACGCGCCAGCACGTCGTGGACGACGCCCTGCTGCGGCTGCTGGACCGGGCGGTCCCCCAGCAGGACCTCGCGGCCGGCTGATGGTCAGGTCAGCCCCCAAGGGGGTAGCGGCGTGGGCATGACCGAGTCGCTGACCTTCATCGGGACCGCCACGACGCTGCTGCGGTACGGCGGCTTCACCATCCTGACCGATCCCAACTTCCTGCACCGGGGCCAGCGCGCCTACCTCGGCCACGGCCTGTGGAGCCCGCGACTGACCGAGCCCGCCATGGGCGTCGCGGACCTGCCCGTGCTCGATGCTGTCGTGCTCAGCCACTTACACGGTGACCACTTCGACCGGGTGGCTCGCAAGGGGTTGGACCACGCGCTGCCCATCATCACCACACGGCACGCGGCGCGCAGGCTTCGGAGCCGCGGCTTCCCGAACGCCGTGGCTCTGGAAACCTGGCGAACGCACGAGCTGCGCAAGGGCGACGACGTCCTGCGGATCACCTCGATGCCCGGACGGCACGCGCGCGGCGCGCTCCAGGCCGCGCTGCCGCCGGTGATGGGCAGCGTCGTCGAGTTCGTACCGGCCGACGCGGCGCCGTTGACGGTCTACATCACCGGGGACACCCTGCTGATCGAAGACCTGCTGGAGGTCCCGCGCCGCTACCCCGACCTCGACCTCGGCCTCTGGCATCTCGGTGGCACCCGCATCCTGGGGATGCTGGTGACGATGGACGCCACGCAGGGCGCCGACCTGCTCGAGGCGGTGCGGCCCCGGGTAACGGTGCCGATCCACAACGACGACTACGGGGTCTTCCACTCCCCGCTGCAGGACTTCCTGGACGAGGTGCAGCGCCGCGGCCTGTCCGGCGTACGCCCGCTGGCTCGCGGGGAGTCCTTGTCCCTGGGGCCCTGAGCAGCAGGGTCGTGAGCAGGACCGACCCGTTGCCGGGCCGTACGCTGGCGGCGTGACCCCGACCCGCCGGCAGGTGCTCCGGTTGGCCCAGGTGGCGCTCGTCTTGCAGGTGCTGCTCGTCGCCTCCGGCACGGCCGTACGGGTCACCGGCTCGGGGCTGGGCTGCCCCACCTGGCCGCGCTGCTCGGGGGGATCGCTCGTCAACACCCCGGCCCTCGGCGCCCACGGCTCCATCGAGTTCGCCAACCGGCTGCTCGCCGTCGTACTGGAGCTGGTCGGGATCGCGCTGGTCATCGCCGTGCTGCGCCTGCGGCCGCGCGCCGGCCGGGCCTGGACTCGCCTAGCCCTCGTGCAGGCGATGGTCGTGCCCCTGCAGGCCCTCGTCGGGGGCGTGCTCGTGCTTACCCACCTCAACCCGTACGTCCTGATCGCCCACTTCCTGTTCAGCTTCCCGCTCATCGCCGCCGCGGCCGCCCTCGTCCAACGGGTGCACGAAGGCGACGCCGCGCGCGAGCCGCTGGCGCGCGCCGAGCTGCGCTGGCTCACCCGTGCACTGGTGACCTGCTCCGGGATCGTCCTGGTGGCCGGAACCCTGGTGACCGGCACCGGCCCGCACGCCGGTGACCCCCGGGTCCCACGGTTGCCGTTCAGCCCGCGCGAGGTAACGCAGCTGCACGCCGACCTGGTCTTCCTGCTCGTCGGCCTGACCGCGGCCACCGCCGTCGCCGCCGGCGCGCTCAACGCCCCCGACGCCGTACGACGAGGCGCGCGCGCCTTAGTCATGCTGATCGTGGCCCAGGCGGGCCTGGGCTACTGGCAGTACGTCGTCGGCGTGCCTCCCGTGCTGGTCGTCCTGCACGTGCTGGGCGCCTCGCTGGTGTTCACCGTTGCGGTGCGAGCCCACCTCGCGACGGTCGGGCCGCCCGGCGGCGCACCGCCCGTGCGAAGCGCGCCGCCGCCCCTGGCGCATGCCGCAGGAGCAGCGACGGCTCGATGAGCTCGAGCTGCCGCGGACCGGGACCGGCCGCTAAACGAGCTGATCGACGGCGACGGCCAGGAACAGCAGCGCGAGATAGGTGATGGACCAGTGGAACAGCCGCATCGGGGAGACCTCGGCACCGGAACGGACTCGCCGCTGCAGCAGGTGGGCCTCGCGCAGGAACACCACACCGAGCACAGCGGCGCTGACGCCGTACACCAGGCCGGAGGTCTGCAGCAGGAGCAGCAGCGAGGTGGCGACCATCGCGTAGGAATAGGCCACGATCCTGGAAGCCACGACCGCGGGGGTGGCCACGACCGGCAGCATCGGGACGTCGGCCCGCGCGTAGTCGTCCTTGAAGCGCATGGCCAACGCCCAGAAGTGCGGTGGCGTCCAGAAGAAGATGACACCGAACAGTACGAGCGCAGCCCAGCTCAAGCCACCGGTCACCGCCGACCAGCCGATGAGCACCGGCATGCACCCGGCCGCGCCACCCCAGACGATGTTCTGCGAGGTTCGGCGCTTGAGCAGCATCGTGTAGACCACCACGTAAAAGGCGATGGCGGCATCGGCCAGCAGCGCCGAGAGCACGTTGGTCGTCACCGCCAGCTCGACCGTTGCGAGCACGCCCAGCACGAGGCCGAACGCCAGCGCCTTTGTCGGTGTGACGGTGTGCCGTACCAGGGAGCGGCGCTGCGTACGGGCCATGACGCTGTCGATGTCGCGGTCCCACCAGCAGTTCAGCGCGTTGGCGCTCCCGGCGGCCAGTGACCCCCCGACCAGGGTGGCCAGGACCAGGCCCCAGCCCGGCAGTCCGCGGGCTGCGAGCACCATCGTCGGGACGGTCGTCACCAGCAGCAGCTCGATGATCCGGGGCTTGGTGAGCGCTACGTAGGCCTCGACGGTGGCCCGGACGCGGGCAGTACCGCTGCGCCGGCGGGCAGTGCTCGCGGAGGTCTTAACCGCCGGGTCCGCGAGCGTCGTCACGCCGCAGACTCTACGGGCCGGGCCGCACCGGGCGCCTACCGACAGCGGTCTTACGGGGTTGGTTCAGCCCTGTCCTGCTGGGAACGGCCAGGGATAGGGTCGGCGCCGACCTGGAGCATCAGGACTGGAGCGAAGGGGACCCACGCCGCGTGAGCACCAAGACCTCCCGAAGGACCCACCTCCCCGACATCGAGTGGACCGAGCTGGACCGGCGGGCCGTGGACACCATCCGCGCCCTGGCAATGGACGCTGTCGAGGCCTCCGGCTCCGGGCACCCGGGTACGGCGATGAGCCTGGCGCCTGCGGCGTATTTGTTGTTCCAGCGAATGATCCGGCACGACCCGAGCGACCCGGCGTGGCCGGGCCGGGACCGGTTCGTGCTGTCCTGCGGGCACTCGAGCATCACCCTGTACATCCAGCTGTTCCTGTCCGGCTACGGCCTGACCGTCGAGGACCTCGCGCACCTGCGCCAGTGGGGCTCGCTCACCCCGGGCCACCCGGAGCACGGCCACACCCCCGGCGTCGAGACCACGACCGGGCCGCTGGGCCAGGGCGTCGGTAACGCCGTCGGCATGGCGATGGCGTCCCGGCGCGAGCGCGGCCTGCTCGACCCCGACGCCGCGGCGGGCACGTCGCCGTTCGACCACACCATCTGGGCCATCTGCTCCGACGGCGACCTGGAGGAGGGCGTCAGCGCCGAGGCCTCCTCGCTGGCCGGCACCCAGCAGCTCGGCAACCTGGTCATGCTCTGGGACGACAACCACATCTCCATCGAGGACGACACGCAGGTCGCCTTCAACGAGGACGTCGCCCAGCGCTATGAGGCCTACGGCTGGCACGTCCAACGGGTGGACTTCCTGCACGACGACGGCGGGTACGTCGAGGACGTGCAGGCCCTGCACCGGGCGCTGGCCGAGGCGCAGGCGGTCACCGACCGGCCGAGCTTCATCGCGCTGCGGACGATCATCGGCTGGCCCGCGCCGACCGCGCAGAACACCATGAAGGCGCACGGCAGCGCGCTGGGCGACAAGGAGGTCCGGGCCACCAAGCAGATCCTGGGCCAGGACCCGGACCGCAACTTCGACGTACCGGCCGAGGTGCTCGAGCACAGCCGGGAGGTCGTCGCCCGCGGTCGCGCCGCCCACGCGACCTGGCAGGACTCCTACGACGCGTGGGCGAAGGGCAACCCGGACGGCCTCGCCCTGCTGACCCGGCTGCAGACCCGCACCCTGCCCAGCGGCTGGGCCGACGCGCTGCCGGTGTTCGAGCCGGACGCCAAGGGAATCGCCACCCGTAAGGCCTCCGGGGCGGTGCTGAGCGCGTTGGCGCCTGTGCTGCCGGAGCTGTGGGGCGGCTCGGCCGACCTGGCGGAGAGCAACAACACGACCCCGAAGGGCCAACCCAGCTTCATCCCGGAGGACCGCCAGACCAAGGACTGGAAGGGCGGTCCGTACGGCCGGGTGCTGCACTTCGGGATCCGCGAGCACGGCATGGGCGCGGTCCTGAACGGCATTGCGGTGCACGGCGGCACCCGGGTCTACGGCGGCACCTTCCTGGTCTTCAGCGACTACATGCGCGGCGCCGTCCGGCTGGCCGCGATCATGGGACTGCCGGTGACCTACGTCTGGACCCACGACTCGATCGGGCTCGGGGAGGACGGTCCCACCCACCAGCCGATCGAGCAGCTGTCTTCGCTGCGCGCGGTGCCGGGGCTGGACGTCGTACGGCCGGGCGATGCCAATGAGACCGCCGTCGCCTGGCGGACGATCCTTGGCCACATCGACCGGCCGGCCGGCATCTGCCTGACCCGGCAGAACATCCCGACCTTCGATCGGTCGGTGGTGGGCAGCGCCGAGGGGACCGCGAAGGGCGCCTACGTCCTGCTCGACGCCGCAAACGGCCAGCCCCAGGTCCTGCTCCTGGCCAGTGGCTCCGAGGTGCAGATCGCCCTGGCGGCCCGGGAGCGACTGGAGGCCGAGGGGACGCCCGCCCGGGTCATCTCGGTGCCCTGCATGGAGTGGTTCCGCGAGCAGGACGAGGCCTACAAGCGCACGGTGCTCCCGAGCGAGGTCAGGGCGCGCGTGTCCATCGAGGCCGGGGTCGCGCAGTCGTGGTGGGAGTGGCTCGGCGACGCCGGCGTGCCGGTGTCGATCGAGCACTTCGGCGCCTCCGCGCCGTACTCGGTGCTGTATGAGCAGTTCGGGCTGACCGCCGAGCGGGCGGTCGCCGCCGCGCACGATTCCATGTCCAGACTGGGCCTGACCTCCGGCTCCACCACCGGCACCTAGGAGATACGCCATGTCCGACGCTCTGGCCGAACTGTCCGCCGCGGGAGTGGCGGTCTGGCTCGACGATCTGTCCCGCGAGCGCCTGCGCACGGGCAATCTGGCCGACCTGGTGCGCGACCAGCACGTCGTGGGGGTGACCACCAACCCCTCGATCTTCCAAAAGGCGCTGTCGGACGGCGCCGCCTACGACAGCCAGGTCCGGGACCTGGCCCTGCGCGGCACCGACATCGGCGAGGCCGTCCGGGCCCTGACGACGTTCGACGTCCGCTGGGCCTGCGACGTCCTCAAGGGCGTGTACGACAGCAGCGGGACCGTGGACGGTCGGGTGTCGATCGAGGTGGACCCTCGGATCAGCCACGATGCCGACCGCACGACCGCCGAGGCCAAGGCCCTGTGGTGGCTGGTGGACCGCCCCAACCTGTTCATCAAGATCCCGGCCACGAAGGAGGGCCTGCCGTCGATCACCGCCGTGCTCGCCGAGGGAATCAGCGTCAACGTCACCCTGATCTTCTCCCTCGAGCGGTACGACGCGGTGATGGAGGCCTTTCTGGCCGGCATGGAGCAGGCCCGGGACAACGGGCACGACCTGGCGGCCATGGGCTCGGTCGCGTCGTTCTTCGTCAGCCGCATGGACACCGAGGTGGACAAGCGGCTCGGTGACTCCCCGCTGCTGGGCAAGGCGGCGATCGCGAACGCCCGACTGGCCTACGAGCACTACGAGCGGGTGTTCTCCTCCGACCGGTGGAAGGCCCTCGCCGCAGCCGGCGCCAAGCCCCAACGGCCGCTGTGGGCCTCCACCGGTGTGAAGGACCCGGCCTACGACGACACGCAGTACGTCATCGAGCTCGTCGCTCCCGGCACGGTCAACACGATGCCCGAGGCCACGATGAGGGCCGTTGAGGACCACGGTGTCGTCACGGGCGACACCGTGACCACTCGGTACGACGACGCGCAGCAGGTGCTGGACGACCTCAAGGCCGCCGGCATCGACTACGACGACGTCGTGGACCTGCTCGAGGTGGAGGCCGTCCAGAAGTTCGAGCAGGCCTGGAACTCCCTCATCGAGTCGGTGACCGACCAGCTGGAGAAGGCCGGCGCGAACGTCACGGCCGGTGGCGCGACCAAGCCGGCCGGGTCGGGTCCGGCAGCCGCCTCCCGGGAGGGGAGCGCGTGAGCTCAGCGACTTCGGCGGCCGGTCTGAGCGTGCAGACCGAGGGAGTGGCGCTGGTCGCACCGCGGGACGAGGTCCTGCAGTCGTTGACCGCCGAAGACCTGCCCCGTTCTCTGCTGGCCAAGGACGCGACCCTGTGGGGCCCGGACGCCTCCGCCGAAGCCGGCATCCGGCTCGGCTGGCTGGACGTGGTCCAGGTCGGTCGCGCCCTGCTGCCGCAGCTCACCGAGCTGAGGCACGCGCTGGCCGCCGAGGGCCTGGACCGGGTCGTGCTGGCCGGGATGGGCGGGTCCTCGCTCGCCCCCGAGGTCATCGCCGCGACCGACGGCGCCCCGCTCGTCGTACTCGACACGACCGACCCGGCGCAGGTCCGCTCGGCGCTGGCGGTTGACGATCCCGAGGCCCTCGCGCGCACCATCGTGGTGTGCAGCTCCAAGTCCGGGGGCACCGTCGAGACCGACAGTCACCGGCGCGCCGCCCGCGCCGCCTTCGAGGCAGCCGGGATCGACCCGGCCCAGCGCATCGTCGTCGTGACCGACCCAGGTTCGCCGCTGGCCGGCCAGGCCGAGGCCGAGGGGGTACGAGCCCTGTTCCTCGCCGACCCGCACATCGGTGGTCGCTACTCAGCCCTGTCGGCGTTCGGGCTCGTGCCGGCCGGCCTGGCCGGGGTCGACGTCGGCGCCCTGCTCGACCAGGCGGCCGCGCTGCAGCCCTCACTCGCCGCGATCGAGGGCAACCCGGCACTAGTCCTCGGGGCGGCGCTCGGCGGCGGGGCGATCGCCGGGCGGGACAAGCTGGTGCTCGCCGATGCCGGCTCGGGCATCTCCGGCTTCGGTGACTGGGCCGAGCAGCTCATCGCCGAGTCCACCGGCAAACTCGGCAAGGGCCTGCTCCCGGTCGTGGTGGAGTCGGTGGACGCACCGGGTACTGAGCCGGCCAGCGACAGCCACCTGCTCGTGCTCGGCGGACCGGCAGCTCCGCTCGGCACCAGCGTCTCCGGGCCGCTCGGCGCGCAGTTCCTGGCCTGGGAGTACGCCACCGCGGTGGCCGGCTGGGCCCTGCACATCAACCCGTTCGACCAGCCCAACGTCCAGGAGAGCAAGGACAACACCGGGGACATCCTCGCCGGCGGCCCCCCGCCGGTGAGCGAGCCCGCCTTCGTCGAGGGCGCTGTCGAGGTCTACGGCGAGCTTGCCGCCGGGAACCTCGCGGACTCGCTCGCGGCCCTGCTGGCTGCCGTCCCCGAACGCGGCTACCTCGCGGTCATGGCCTACCTGGACCGGCAGGCCGACGCGCTCGCCCACGACCTCCGGCCGGCCCTGGCCACCCGCTTGGCGCACCCGGTGACGTTCGGCTGGGCGCCGCGCTTCCTGCACTCCACCGGCCAGTTCCACAAGGGCGGCCCGCAGGTCGGTGTCTTCCTGCAGGTCACCGGCGCCGTCGTACGGGACCTGGATGTTCCCGGACGGGACTACAGCTTCGGGCGGCTGCAGGCCGCCCAGGCGATGGGGGACCTGCGCGCGCTCGGGCAGCGCGCCCGTCCCGTCCTGCGCCTGCACCTGACGGCCCGGGCCGCGGGCCTCGAGCAGCTGCTGGAGACCGCTCGAGGATGACCGCGAACCTGCTGCGCGACCCCCGCGACCGGCGCCTGCCCCGCGTCCCCTCCCCCTGCGCCCTCGTGGTGTTCGGGGTGACCGGCGACCTGGCCCGCAAGAAGCTGATCCCGGCCGTGTACGACCTCGCCAACCGCGGTCTGCTGCCCCCCGGGTTCGTCCTGCTGGGCTTCGCCCGCCGTGACTGGGGCGACGGCGAGTTCGAGCAGCTCGCGAAGGAGGCGGCCCGCAACGGCGCGCGCACCGAGTTCCGCGAGGAGACCTGGCAGCGGCTGGCCGAGGCGACCAAGTTCCTGCCGGGCGCCTTCGACGACGACGACGCCTTCGACAACCTGGCCCAGACCCTGAAGGACCTCGACGGCAGTCACGGCACCGGCGGCAACGCCGCGTTCTACCTCTCGATCCCGCCCGCTGCCTTTCCCGTCGTGCTCAAGCAGATGCACCGGACCGGCATGGCCGACAACCGCCAGACACAGAGCTGGCGCCGGGTAGTGGTCGAGAAGCCGTTCGGCCACGACTTGGCCAGCGGGATGGCCCTCAACCACCTCGTGGACGAGGTCTTCACCGCCAGGGACGTCTTCCGGATCGACCACTACCTGGGCAAGGAGACAGTCCAGAACCTGCTGGCCCTGCGCTTCGCCAACACCCTGTTCGAGCCGATCTGGAACGCCCACCACATCGATTCGGTCCAGATCACGATGGCCGAGGACGTCGGCATCGGCACCCGCGCGGCCTTTTACGAGGAAACCGGCGCCGCCCGGGACGTGCTGCAGAACCACCTCATGCAACTGCTCGCCCTCACCGCGATGGACGAGCCGGTGAACTTCGACGCCGAGTCGCTGCGCACCGAGAAGCGCAAGGTCCTCGGCGCCATCACGTTGCCTAAGGACCTCGCCGGCTCGGTCGTCCGCGGGCAGTACGACCAGGGCTGGCTCGCCGGGCAGCGCGTCCGGTCCTACCGGTCCGAGGATGGTGTGGCGCAGGACTCCCGGACCGAGACCTACGCCGCCGTACGCCTGGAGGTGGACACGCGCCGCTGGGCGGGCGTCCCGTTCTACCTGCGTACCGGCAAGCGGCTCCCCCGCCGAGTGACCGAGATCGGGATCGTGTTCCGCAAGGCGCCGCACCTGCCCTTCAGCCGTGGCGACACCCAGGAGCTCGGCTCCAACCAGCTCGTTGTGCGCGTGCAGCCCGACGAGGGAGTCACGCTGCGTTTCGGCTCCAAGGTGCCAGGCACCACGATGGAAGTCCGCGACGTCTCCATGGACTTTCTGTACGGCGAGGCGTTCACCGAGAATAGCCCCGAGGCTTATGAGCGGCTGCTGCTCGATGTCCTACTGGGTGACGCGTCGCTGTTTCCGCGCAACGAGGAGGTCGAGGAGTCCTGGCGGGTCATCGACCCGATCGAGCAGCTGTGGCGCGAGCAGGACTGCTCGGACGGCGGGCCGGAGCTCTACCGGGCCGGCGAATGGGGCCCCAAGGGCGCCGACCAGATGCTCGCCCGGGACGGCCGTACGTGGCGACGACCGTGACCTGCACCTGGCTGGAGGCGGGCATGACGACACCTCGCCGGAGGCGGGCTTGACGACCCTGTGGGACACGACGGGCACCGACGTCATCAAGGCGCTGTCCGCGGAGCGCCGCCAGGCCGGGTCGGTGTCGTCCGGGCTGGCCCTGACGCTGGTGGTCGTGGTCGACGAGAAGCATGTCAGCGAGGCCGAGCAGGCTGCGACCCGGGCCGCGGCCCAGCACCCCTGCCGGCTGCTCATCGTCGTACGCCGCCGGCCGGACGCACCGGAACCACGACTGGATGCCGAGGTGCTGATCGGCGGACGTCTCGGCCCGGGCGAGTCGGTGGTGATGCGCATGTACGGCCGGCTGGCCCTACATGCCGAGTCCGTCGTGCTCCCGTTACTGGCGCCGGACGCGCCCGTGGTGACCTGGTGGTTCGGTGACCCCCCGCAGCTCATCGCGCACGACCCGCTCGGCGTCATAGCGGACCGGCGGATCACCGATGCCCAGGAGGCGGCCGACCCGATGGCCGCCCTGCGGCAGCGGGCAGCGGACTATGCGCCGGGCGACACGGACCTGGCCTGGAGCCGTACGACGCTGTGGCGTGGCTTGTGCGCCTCGGCCTTCGATTCGGTGGAGTCCGCGGCTCGCGCGGTGACCGTCTCCGGGGCCGGGACCAGCCCCAGCTGCATCCTGCTCGCCGGGTGGTTCTCCAGCCGGCTCGGCGTGTCGGCGGTCGTGAGCGACAACGGCGGGCCAGGCCTCACTGGCGTTGACCTGGAGCTGGAGGACGGGTCGATCTCGATCACCAGGAGCGACGGGCGGACGGCGGTGCTCACTCGCACCGGTCAGCCGGACCGCTCCATGCCGCTGCCCCGCCGGGAGGTCGGTGACCTGTTGGCCGAGGAGCTGCGCCGGCTCGACGCCGACGAGACCTATGCCGAGGCGTTGGGCCACGCGACGGGAACGACCGGCCTGTCCGCCCGACCGGACAGCCGCTCCCACGTGTGGCAGGACCCGGCTACCGCGGCCGTGGCCGACCCGGCGCTGACCACCTCGTGAACACGCCGTGACCGCCTCCCGCCGGCCGCTCCTAGGCGCGGGTGGCGCGCCCTCCGGCAGCTCGTGAGCGCTCCCCCGTCACCGACCGTCGTGGTGTCCCGCGACCCCGACGTGCTCGCGGCCGCAGTGGCCGCGCGCCTGGTCACACGCCTCGTCGATGCCCAGACCGCCCGCGGCACAGCCTCGGTGGTGCTGACCGGAGGTGGCGTCGGGACTGCCGCGCTGCGCGCCGTACGGAGCGCGGCCGCCCGGCAGGCGGTGGACTGGCGGCGCGTCGATGTGTGGTGGGGCGACGAGCGCTTCGTCCCCGCCGGGGACCCCGATCGCAACGACCGTCAGGCCTACGACGCCCTGCTCGACAGCCTGGACGTCGATCCCGCACGGCTGTACCCCATGGAGTCCCTCGGTGGGCGGGACGGCACCGATGCCGACGCCGCTGCCGAGCGGTACTCCGCGCAGCTGGCAGCAGCAGCCGGACGGGACGCCGACGTACCGGAGTTCGACGTGCTGATGCTCGGCATGGGCCCCGAGGGGCACACCGCGTCGATCTTTCCCGAGTCACCGGCCGCGTACGACGAGCGGACGGTCTTCGCGGTGCATGGTTGCCCCAAACCCCCGCCGGTGCGGCTGTCCATGGGCTTCGCCGCCCTCACCGCCGCCCGCGAGGTGTGGCTGCTCGTCGCGGGTGCCGAAAAGGCGCCCGCGGTGGCGCTGGCGCTGTCCGGCGCCGGCCGGGTACAGGTCCCCGCTGCCGGACCGGCCGGCCGGCAGCAGACCCTCTGGCTGCTCGACGAGGCCGCCGCGGGCCATCTCCCTCGCGACCTGCGCCGCCGCTAGCCGTCGTCCGCAACCATCAGGACACCGCCAGCGGTGCCCGGGCGGTGTCCAGCCCCGACGCAGGCCCGGCCCAGGCCCCTGCGCGCAGGGCCCGGCGCCCGACCTGTCTGCTGCCGTGCCCCGCACCCCGACCTGTCTGCTGCCGTCGCGCTGCCCATCTCGACGTTGAGCGTGCAATCTCCAAGATCGACTCCACCGGAGAAGACACGTTCGCGGGAGAGCAGACACGTTCCCAGCAGGGCAGACCCGCTGGTACGGGGAGGAACTACTTGCCGCGGAGCTTGGCCAGGGCCTCGGCGAGGATGGCCTCGCCATCCTCCTGGTTGCGGCGCTCGCGTACGTAGGCGAGGTGGGTCTTGTACGGCTCGGTCTTGTGCGGCGCCGGCGGGTTCTCCTTGTCACGCCCGGCCGGGTAGCCGCACCGCGGGCAGTCCCAGGTGTCCGGGACCGCGGCGTCCTCGGAGAACGAGGGCCGGGTCTCGTGCTTGTTGGCACACCAAAAGGCGATGCGTCGCCGGGGGGCGGCCTCTCCTCGCTCGGCCTCGCCCATCGGCCCAGCGCCGACCCTGCTGCCACGGATCGCGTTGCCGCCTGCCAAGACTGCTCCTCCTACGTTGCGGGTGTCGCTGCACTCTACGCGTCAGGTCTGCTTGAGCAGCAGCCCCAGCGCGATGATGCACACGCCCCACACCAACCCGCAGATGACCGTGAGCCGGTCGAGGTTCTTCTCCACGACCGCGCTGCCGCCGAGCGAGGACGAGACGCCGCCGCCGAACATGCTCGACAGCCCACCACCCTTGCCCTTGTGGAGCAGCACAAGCACGATCATCAACACGCCGGAGATCACCAGGACCACTGACAGAAAGGTGACCATCAGACAATCACCCGCTCCTCGGCGAAGTGGCACGCGACCTCGTGACCGGGTACGAGCTCGACCAGCGGTGGCTCGACCTGCTTGCAGATGTCCTGCGCCTTCCAGCACCGGGTGTGGAAGCGGCAGGCCGGCGGTGGATTGAGCGGGCTCGGGACGTCGCCGGTCAGCAGGATCCGCTCGCGGCGGTGCTCCTTCTCCGGGTCGGGCACCGGGACGGCTGACAGCAGGGCATGGGTGTAGGGGTGCATCGGGTGCTCGTACAGCGAGATCCGGTCCCCGATCTCGACGATCTTACCCAGGTACATCACGGCGACCCGGTCGGAGATGTGCCGGACGACAGACAGGTCATGAGCGATGAAGACGTAGGTCAGGTCGAACTCGTCCTGCAGGTCACCGAGCAGGTTGATCACCTGCGCCTGGATGGAGACGTCCAGCGCCGACACCGGCTCGTCGCAGACGATCAGCTTGGGGCGCAGCGCCAGCGCACGGGCGATGCCGATCCGCTGCCGCTGGCCACCGGAGAACTCGTGCGGGTATCGGTTGTAGTGCTCGGGGTTGAGCCCGACCAGCGCGAGGAGATCCTGGACCGCCTTCTTCACACCGTGCTCGGTCTGCACACCCTGCAAGCGGTACGGCGCGCCGACGATCGTGCCGATCGTGTGCCGCGGGTTCAGCGAGGAGTACGGATCCTGGAAGATGATCTGGATGTCCTTGCGCAACGGCCGCATCTGCCCTCTGGACAGGTGGGTGATGTCCTTGCCCTCGAAAGCGATCGTGCCGCCGGTGGGCTCGAGCAAGCGGGTCAGCAGCCGGCCCATCGTGGACTTCCCGCAGCCGGTTTCCCCGACCACCCCGAGCGTCTCGCCCCTGTTGACGGTGAAGCTGAGGCCGTCGACGGCCTTCACGGCCCCGACCTGCTTCTGGAGGATGATCCCGCGGGTCACGGGGAAGTACTTCTGCAGGTCATCAACCTCCAGCAACTTCTCGCCCTCTGCAACTGCCGTAGGGGCGGGCACGTTCTCGACGGCGGTCATACGGCGCACTCCAAAAACGGGCGGTCGATGGTCACGGCGGCGCTCACAGGGTCGGCTGGACCTGTTCGAGGAAGATCTGCCGGCGCTGCTCGGGCTCGAGGTGGCAGCGCACGAGGTGCCCCTCGCCTGAGTCGGCCAGCAGCGGGACCTCCGTGGCACCGCGACCGCCGGTCAGCGGCTCGTACGGGCAGCGCGGGTGGAAGGCGCAGCCGGACGGCACGTTGATCAGCGAGGGCGGTGCGCCGGCGATCGGTTTGAGCCGCTCCTGGCGCAGCCGGTCCAGCCGGGTGACCGAGGACAGCAGGCCCCAGGTGTAGGGGTGCTCGGGCCGGTAGAACACGTCGTTGACCGAGCCGTACTCGACGCCCTTGCCGGCATACATCACCAGGATGTCGTCGGCGAACTCCGCCACCACCCCCAGGTCGTGCGTGATCATGATGATGGCAGAGCCGAACTCCTTCTGCAGGTCGCGCATCAGGTCCAGGATTTGCGCCTGCACGGTGACGTCCAACGCCGTGGTCGGCTCGTCGGCGATGAGCAGCTCGGGGTTGCATGACAGCGACATGGCGATCATGGCCCGCTGGCGCATCCCGCCGGAGAACTGGTGCGGGTAGTCGTCCACGCGCTTGTCCGGCGTCGGGATGCCTACCCGGTCGAGCATCTCGACGGCGCGGGCGCGACCGGCCCGCTTGGAGACGTTGTTGTGGATCCGGTAGGCCTCAGCGATCTGCGAGCCGACGGTGAAATAAGGGTGCAGCGCGGACAGCGGGTCCTGGAAGATCATGGCCATCTCCTGACCGCGGAGCCGGCGCACCTCCTCCTTGCTGGCCGCAATCAGCTCGGTGCCGCCGAGCCACACCTCGCCCCCCAGGCGGGCCCGGGTGCCCTTGTGCAGGCCCAGAATGGCCAGGCTCGTCACGCTTTTGCCGGACCCGGACTCCCCGACAATGCCGAGGGTCTTGCCCTTCTCGAGCTGGAAGGACAGGCCGTCCACGGCGCGCACCAGCCCGTCGTCGGTCGGGAAGTGCACGGCGAGGTCCCGGACCTCGAGGAAGGCCGTCGGCGCGGGCCGCGGCGCAGCGTCACCTTCGAGAACGGTCGCGCTCACGGATCTCCCTGTCGGCAAGGTGGTGGGACGCGGTTGATGGTACGTCCACCGCACCGCGCCGAGGAGGTCCTACGTCTATCGGAGGTCCGGGTCAGGCGTAGCGGACGCGTGGGTCGACATAGGCGTAAAGGATGTCGACCAGCAGGTTGGCCACGATGATGAAGAACGCGGCGAACAGGGTCACGCCCAAGATGATGGGTAGGTCCAGGGCGGCGATGGCGTCGACCGCCGTCTTGCCCACCCCGGGGAAGCCAAAGACCGTCTCGGTGAGCACGGCGCCGCCCAGCAGTCCGCCGAGGTCCAGCCCGAAGATCGTGACGATCGGGGTCAGCGCCGCGCGGAAGCCGTGCCGCCCGATGACTTTGCGCTCGGACAGGCCCTTGGCCCGGGCCGTACGGATGTAGTCCTCACCCATCGTCTCCAGCATGTTCGCACGGGTCAGCCGGGCGTAGGTGGCTGAGTACAAGAAAGCAAGACAGATCCAGGGCAAAAGCAGGTTGCGCGCCCAGGAAAGGGGATTGTCGGTGAAGCCGACGTAGTGCACGTTCGGGAAGATGTTCAGGCTGTAGCTGAACACCGACAGGGCGACCAACCCGGTGAAATAGACCGGCAACGAGACCCCGGCCAGGGCAACGGTCATGGCGGCCCGGTCGAAGGCGCTGCCCCGCCGCAACGCGGACAGGATCCCGGTCAGCACGCCGGAAACCAGCCACAGAACGGCGGCTCCGATCGCCATGGACAGCGTCACCGGCAACCGGTCGAGCAGCAGTGGCCACACGGCCTGGTCGTTCTTGAACGAGTAGCCCAGGCACGGCACCGGGCAGTGCGTCGTGTCCGTACCGTTGTTGTAGTCGCGGCCGGCGACGATGCCCTTGGCGTAGCGCTCGTACTGGATCAGGATCGGCTTGTCCAGGCCGAGCTTGATCTGGACCTGCTTGATCGACTCCGCGTCGGCGACCCGGCCGGCGAACAGCGTGGCCGGATTTGTGCCGACCAACTTGGGCGCCAGGAAGAAAATCGAGAACGTGGCCACGCTGACGATGACCAGCAGAACGACGACGCCGATCGAGCGGCGGACGATGAAGCGACCCATGAGGAGTGGCCGCTGTGGCCGGGGGAGGTAGTTCCCCCGGCCACAGCGACCGTGACCTGCCCTTCGAGAAGAGGTGGTGTCGTGCGGTACCGCTAGGAGCCTGACACGCCGATGTTCATGAAGTCGTAGATGCCGAAGGCACCGTTGACGTAGACGTTGCTCAGGCGCGGGTTGCGGTAGGACAGGGCCTTGTCCGCGACAAAGGGCAGCAGGTCGGCGCTGTCCATGACCTTATGGTCGACCTGACCCCAGATGTCGTTGCGCTTGCTGGTGTCACTGGTCGCCTGCGCCTGGTCGATGAGCCCGTTGATGGCCGGGTCATTGAGCTCGGCGTAGTTGCTGTTGCCCTGCTGCTTGATCGCCCGGCCGTCCACGATGGACTCGAAGAAGCCGTACTCGGTGGGGAAGTCCGGACCCCAGCCGCCGACCGCGAGACCCAGGCCGCGCTTGTGGACGTTGTCCGGGACCCCGATGAATCCGCTGTAGTAGGTCGAGCTGTCCACCGCGACAACGTCTGCCTTGATGCCGACGCGGGCCAGGCCCTGCTGCAGCGCCACGGCGACTTTGGGGCCCTTGGCCTTGTTGACCGTGGCGATCTTCGTGGTGAAGCCGTTCGGCTTGCCGCACATCTTCAGCTCGTCCTTGGCCTTGGCCAGGTCGCCCTTGTGGTCCGGGCCGCTCGGGTAGGCATCGAACTGCTTGTACGCCGGCAGGGTCGGCGGCAGCATCTGGCCGGCGAAGTCACCGCCGGCCACGGGGCCGCCACGGGCGAACTGCAGGGCCACCTTGTCGGCGGCGTACTGCACGGCCTTACGGCAGTGAATGTTGTCGAACGGCGCAACCTTCTCCTGGATGGAGATGTAGCGGGTGAAGCCGGTCGAGATGTCGTCTGCCGCCTTCTTCTGCTCCGGGCTAGTGAGGATCTTGGACACGGCGGTCGGCTGCACCCCGGTGCCCTCAATCTCAAGGTCGGCCGAGCCGTTGAGCAGGCGGGAGTCCATGTCTGCCGGCTCCAGGCCCTCGGTGAGCACGATCGACTCCGGCAGCGCCTTGCGGTTGGGGTCGCTGGCCTGGCTCCACTTGTCGTTGCGGACCAGCTTCAAGGACTTGTTCGGCTGGTAGCTTTGGATCTTGTAAGGGCCGCTGGAGACGGGGTGGAACTGGTAGCGCGCGCCTTTGTCCTGCGCCTTCGGGACGGGCGTGCTGACCGGCAGGGCCATCAGATAGTCGAAGTCCGAGAACGGCTTGACGAGGTCGAAGCTGATCGTCTTCGGGTCGGTGGCGTGGATGGACGCCAGGCCGGCCTTGTCCTTGTAGGGACCCTTGTAGGCCTTGCCCCCGACCAGCACCGGCTTGAGGTAGGTAGCACCCGGGCCGCCGTTGATGACGTCCTCGGCGAAGGAGCGCTCGAGGGCGTACTTGATGTCGGCCGAGGTGATGGCCGAGCCGTCCTCGAAGGTGATGCCGTCCCGCAGCTTGTAGGTGACGGTCTTGCCGCCGTTGCTGACCTCGCCCTTGCCGCTGGCGAGGTCGCCGGTGACTTGGGCGCCGTCCTTGCCGGCCTTGGGCGCGAACATCATCAGAGTGCGCTGGTAGATGCGCTGGAAATCCCAGCTGTAGGCGTAGTAGGTGCGCGCCGGGTCCAGCGAGTCGAAGTCCGAGCTCGCTACGTAATTCAGCGTGCCGCCCTTCTTCTCGGAGGCGTTGACGACGCCGTCGATGGCCGCGCCGTAGGCGGCCGACACGCTCTTGCTGCCGCCCCCGCTGGAGCCGGAGCTGGGCGCTGCGCTGCCGTTGGCGCTAGGGGATTTCGAGCCGCCGCCGCAGGCGGCTGCTCCGAGGGCGAGGACGGCAACTGCGGTGCCGGCCCTCAACAGGTGACTGCGGGACATCGTGGGCGGTGCTCCCTTCGGGGGTTCGTGCAAGGACGGGTCGGCGACCGGTCCAGGTGGTGCGCGACGAGCCGGCCGTCATCGACGTCCGGGCGGGTCGGGTCAGCGGCCGGCCTTCGGGTCCAGCGCATCGCGCAGACCGTCGCCGAGCAGGTTGAAGGCCAGCACCGTGATGAACAGCGCCGCCCCGGGCACAATCATGAACGTCGGGTCGATGGAGTACGTAGGCACGGCGTCGGCCAGCATGCTGCCCCAGGAGGCGGTCGGGGGCTTGACCCCCACACCAAGGAAGGACAACGCAGCCTCGAACAAGATGTTGGTCGGGATGATCAGCGTGGAGTAGACGAGCACCGGCGCGAGCAGGTTGGGTAGCAGCTGCTTGAAGATGATGTGGCCGTTGGTCGCGCCGAGGCTGCGCGCGGCGTCGACGAACTCCTTCTCCCGCAGCGACAGCGTCTGGCCGCGCACGATCCGGCCGATATAGGGCCAGTTGAAGAAACCGATGATGAACACCAGCACCCCGACGCTCAGCGACGTGCCCGACAACCCGAACAGTCCGTTACCGCTCTGCAGGACTGCGCCGAGGCTGATCGCGAACAGCAGGATCGGGAAGGCCAGCAGGATGTCCATCGTGCGGCTGATGAGGCTGTCCACCCAGCCCCCGAAGAAGCCGGCCGTGACGCCCAACACCGTCCCGATGCCAACCGAGACTGCGGTCGCCAGGAAAGCCACGAGCAAAGAGATGCGCGCGCCGTAGATAATCCGGCTGAACACGTCCCGGCCGTTGCCGGGCTCGATCCCGAGCAGGAAGTGCCGGTCGATCCCCCCGAAGGCGCCCTTGGGGACTTGGAAGGTGGGGTCAACCAGGTCCTGGTGGAACTCGGTCGGCGGGTGGCCGAACACCTTGACCAGTAAAGGCGCGAACAGCGCGGTCCCGATCAGCAGGACGATCACGACTGCCCCGCCCAGGGCCACCTTGTCGCGCTTGAGGCGCATCCAGGCGATCTGGCCGAGCGAGCGGCCCTCGATGGCCTTGGTCGTCGGACCGACCCGGACCGACCCGGGAGCCTCAGGGGCCTCCGAGGTGTCGACATCGAGCGGAGCCGTCACAGGTGTCCTTTGGGTCGGCGGTCTCGTGGGGCGGTGCCGGGGGGGAGCGGTGGAGCGGTGGTCCTGGCAGACAGTTCGCCCCTCGAGCTGTGGCAGCACCTTATGACCGGCTCGAGCGGTTGCGGAAGGGCGGACGCGCCGCCGCCGCTCAATCGTGACCAAGCAGTGACCTCGCTGCGGGTTGCGGTCATGGACCGTGCACATGGTCGCCGGAGGCAACATTCGCGCGGCGGCAGATCTCGGCGAACTCCTCGGCGTCGAGGGACGCGCCGCCGACGAGCGCTCCGTCCACGTCGGGCTCGGCGAGGGTGGCGGTAACGTTGGTCGAGGTCACCGAACCGCCGTACAGCACCCGTACGCCGTCGGCCAGGTCCCCCGACGACAGCTCGGCGAGCCGGGTGCGCAACGCGGCACAGACCTCCTGCGCGTCCCGCGGGGTCGCCACCTCGCCGGTCCCGATCGCCCAGACCGGCTCGTAGGCCAGGACCAGGGTGCGCAAGACCTCAACCGGTACGCCGGACAGGGCGGCCGTCAGTTGGGCGGTGCAGTGGGCAACCTGGTCCCCCGCCTGCCGCACTGCCACGCCCTCGCCGACGCACAGGATCGGCACCAGAGCGTGCCGGCCCGCGGCGAGCACCTTCTCGCGGACCTGCGCGTCGCTCTCGCCGTGGTGCTCGCGCCGCTCGCTGTGCCCGACCACGACGTAGGTGCAGCCGAGCTTGGCCAGCATGGACCCGCCGACATCTCCGGTGTGGGCGCCCTTGTCGTGCGCCGAGAGGTCCTGCGCGCCGTACCGCAGCGCGAGCCGGTCGCCGTCGATGAGGGTCTGCACGCTGCGCAGGTCCACGAACGGCGGGAGCACCGCCACCTCGACGGCCTCGAGGTCCTTGCTCGACAGGCTGAAGGCGAGCTTCTGCACCAGGGCGATGGCCTCGAGGTGGTTGAGGTTCATCTTCCAGTTGCCGGCGATCAGCGGCTGTCGCCTCATGGGTCCTCCAGGACGGTCAGGCCCGGCAGCGGGGTGCCCTCGAGGTGCTCGAGCGAGGCCCCTCCCCCGGTGCTGATGTGGGTGAAGCGGTCCTCGTCGATGCCGAGCGCGCGTACGGCAGCCGCGCTGTCGCCGCCGCCGACGACGGTGAGCGCGCCGCCCAGTGCCGCCACCGCCTCGGCCACGCCGCGGGTGCCTTCGGCGAACGGCGCCAGCTCGAACACCCCCATCGGACCGTTCCAGAACACCGTCCGGGCGCCCTGGAGCGCCGCGCGGAACAGCTCGACCGAGCGCGGCCCGATGTCCAGCCCCATCCGGTCGGCCGGGATGGCCTCGGCCGGCACCACTTCGTGCGACGCATCCGCGGCGAAGCGATCCGCCACGACGACGTCCACCGGCAGGACGATCTTGCCGGAGCCGAGCAGCACCCGGCACTGCTCCAGCATCGCCTCCTCGAGCAGCGACGTGCCGACCTCGTGTCCCTGGGCCTTGAGGAACGTGAAGCACATGCCCCCGCCGACCAGCAGCCGGTCGACCGTGGGCAGCAGGGCTTGGATGACGGCGATCTTGTCGCTGACCTTCGAGCCGCCGAGCACCACGACGTACGGCCGCTCCGGGTCCACCTCGAGGCGCCGCAGCACCTCCACCTCGGTCAGCACGAGTGGCCCGGCTGCGTGCGGGAGGCGCTGCGCGACGTCGTACACGCTGGCATGCCTGCGGTGCACGGCGCCGAACGCGTCATCGACGTAGAGGTCGGCGAGCGCGGCGAGGCGGTCGGCCAGCTCGCCCCGTTCCGCGTCGTCCTTCGCGGTCTCCGCCGGATCGAACCGGACGTTCTCGAGCAGGACGAGCTCGCCGTCGCCCAGGGCTCGGACCGCCGCGGCCTGGTCCGGCCCGGCGAGCTGGCCGGTGAGCAGCGGCACGTCCCGGCCGAGTAGCTCGCCGAGCCGTGCGGCGACCGGTACCAGGCTGTACGCCGGGTCCGGCGCGCCCTTGGGCCGGCCGAGGTGGGCCGTCACGACGACCCGTGCGCCGCGGGACGACAGGTCCTGCAGCAGCGGCAGGCTGGCCCGGATCCGACCGTCGTCGGTGATGCGGGACCCGTCCAACGGGACGTTGAGGTCGCAGCGGACGAGCACCCGTCGGCCGCCGACGTCGAGGTCGGCCGCGGATCTCATGACCGGCCGGCTCACGACAGGCGGCTACCGACGAGCGCCGTCAGGTCGGCCAGGCGGTTGGAGTAGCCCCACTCGTTGTCGTACCAGCCGACGATCTTGACTTGGCTGCCCTGGGCCATCGTGAGCAGCGAGTCAAAGGTGCACGACGCCGGGCTCGTCACGATGTCGCTGCTGACGATCGGGTCGTCGGTGTAGACGAGGTAACCCTTAAGGCCGGCCTCGCTAGCCGCCTTGAACGCCTCGTTGACCTGGTCGCGGGAGGCGGGGCGCGTCAGCGTGACGACCAGGTCGGTCACCGAGCCGGTCGGCACCGGAACCCGCATAGCGAACCCGTCCAGCTTGCCCTTGAGCTCGGGCAGCACCAGCGCGGTGGCCTTCGCGGCGCCCGTGGAGGCGGGCACGATGTTGAGCGCGGCCGCCCGGGCCCGCCGCAGGTCCTTGTGCACGTTGTCCTGCAGGTTCTGGTCCGCGGTGTAGGCGTGGATCGTGGTCATGAGGCCGTTCTCGATCCCGAACGCGTCCTGCAGCACCTTCGCCATCGGGGCCACGCAGTTGGTGGTGCACGAGGCGTTGGACAGCACAACCTGGCTGCCGTCGTAGGAATCGTCGTTGACGCCCATCACGACCGTGAGGTCCTCACCCGAGGCAGGCGCGCTGATGATGACCTTCTTGGCGCCGCCGGAGTCGACGTGCTTGCGGGCGTCCGCTGCCTTGGTGAACAGCCCGGTCGACTCGATGACGACGTCGATGCCGGCGTCACCCCACTTGATGGCCGCGGGGTCGCGCTCGGCAAAGCCGGTCAGGGCAGTGCCGTCGACCACGATCGAGGTCCCGTCCACCTCGACAGTGCCGGGGAAGCGGCCCAGGACGCTGTCGTACTTGAGCAGGTGGGCCATCGTCGGGACGTCGCCGAGGTCGTTGAAGGCCACGAACTCGATGTCCTGGCCCGAGGCCTTGACGGCACGGAAGAAGTTCCGACCGATGCGGCCGAAGCCGTTGATCCCGACGCGGACGGTCACGTGATGCTCCTCTTGAGTCGACGGCTCTGTCGTGGCGCCGGACCTTAGCGAAGCCCGGCCCCGGAGTCAGCCGATCCGGACCAGGGCCTCGCAGCGGGCGGACTCGCGCAGGGCGGCCAGCACTCGTGACGCGGACTGCAGGTCACCAAGGTCTGCCGCCCAGGGCCAGACGGAAGGCGGCTCGCCGGAGCGGACGGCCTCGAGCAGGTCCACCGCTGTGGCCAGCAGCCCGGGCGCCGTACCGGGAGGCGCAGGACCGGCGTTCGGTGGCTTCCTGCGGTCGGGAGTGGGCAGCAGGGGCAGCTCGGCGCCCCCCACCCAGCGGGCCCCGAGGGGACCGGCCTCGAGCCGGGCGGTCGAGAAGGACAGCCGGGCCAGGACCGGTGCGCCCTCGTGGCTGACCAGGACGGTCGCGCCGGAGGCGTGCAGCAGCGACCAGGCGACCGGCAGGCCCGGCTCCAGCTCGGCGGCCGGCAGCGGCGCGGGAGCCGCGACCACGGCAACCACCTCCCCGCACCAGGCCCGGGCCAGGTCCACCAGTTCGCAGGCCGCGGCCAGGCCCCGGGGCCAGCCGCGCACCGTCGCCTGCACGACGGGTGAGTCGACGACCTGCAGCGCGGCAGCCGAGGTCAGCGCCCACGGCTCCCAGCGCTCCCGCAGGGCCACGGCGACCTCCGCCCGCGTGTCGACCTCGCGGGCGCTGCGGAGCAGGTCGGGGTCCAGGGGGGCCGCGGTCGGCAGGAGCACGTGCTTTCCGGCCGCGCGCAGGACCGGCAACCCCCGCGCCAGCAGGGGGTCGTCGCCATCGAGGCAGACCGCATCGACGTCGCTGTCCAGCAACTCCTCGACCGAGGTGTACGACGGGAGCTCGCGCGGGTCGTCGTACGGCATGGCGGTGAGGGCCCCGACGACCCGCCAGCCGGCCGCGCGCAGCACGCCCCCATCGACGTCCCCGACGAGGGCGATCGAGGTCATCCGCTCACTGCGCCAGCATGTCGTCGGTGACGCTGGACTCGGTGTCGGCGATCCCGAGGTCGCGGGCGTGCTTGTCGGCCATGGCGAGCAGCCGGCGGATGCGGCCGGCGATGGCGTCCTTGGTCATCGCCGGGTCGGCGAGCGCGCCGAGCTCCTCGAGCGAGGCGTTGGCGTGCTCGATGCGCAGCCGGCCGGCCTGCAGCAGGTGGTCCGGCGCGTCCTGCCCGAGGATCTCCAGGGCCCGCTCCACCCGGGCACCGGCGGCAACGGCCGCGCGGGCCGAGCGGCGCAGGTTGGCGTCGTCAAAGTTCGCGAGGCGGTTCGCGGTCGCCCGCACCTCGCGCCGCATCCGCCGGTCCTCCCAGGAGATCAGCGCCTCGTGCGCCCCCAGCCGGGTGAGCAGCACCGCGATGGCGTCGCCGTCGCGGACGACCACCCGGTCGCTGCCGCGTACCTCACGGGCCTTGGCCTGTACGCCGAGCCGCCGCGCAGCCCCGACCAGCGCCAGCGCGGCCTCGGGACCGGGGCAGGTGATCTCGAGCGAACTGGACCGGCCCGGCTCGGTCAGGGAGCCGTGCGCCAAAAAGGCACCGCGCCAGACGGCGGCAGCGTCGCAGATGGCGCCGCTCACGACCGACGGCGGCAGGCCGCGCACGGGTCGCCCGTGCCCGTCCAGCAGGCCGATCTGCCGGGCCAGGCTCTCGCCGTCCTTGGCCACCCGCACCACCCAGCGGTTGCCCTTGCGCAGCCCACCTGGCGCCACGACGTGTACGTCGCTGGCGTGGCCGTAGAGCTCGGCGAGCTCCTTGCGCAGGCGCCGCGCCGTGCTTCCGGCGTCCAGGTCCGCCTCGACGACGACCCGTCTGGAGACCAGGTGCAGGCCGCTGGCGAAGCGCAGCAGCGCGGCCACCTCCGCCTTGCGGCAGCACGACTTGGACACCGCCAGCCGGGACAGCTCATCTTTGACCGTGCCGGTCATTGCCATGCCCGTCCCCTCCCGAGGTCATCAACGATCGCCGCGTAGGCCTCGGCGAGGCGCCGCGGATGGTGCCGGGGGGTGCCGTCACCGAGGGCTACGGGCGCCAGCACCAATCGGCCTCCGGCGGACTCGACGACCCCCATCAGACCACGCGGGTCGAGCACCGCCGCCCGGTCGGCCAGGACGACGTCCACCTGCAGCTCGGGCGCGTGCGCGGCGAGCACCTCCAGGTGCGCCTCCGGTGAGAAGCCGTCGGTCTCCCCGGCCTGCGGCGCGAGGTTGAGGGCGACGACCCGGACCGCCTCGGTCTTGGCCAAGGCAGCCCGCAGCTCCGGTACGAGCAGGTGCGTCAGCACGCTGGTGAACCACGAGCCGGGCCCGAGGACGACGACATCGGCATCGAGCACCGCCTGGACCGCCTCGGCGCAGGCCGGGGGGTCGGCCGGCCGCAGGTGCAGGGCGCTGACCGTGCCGCCCGTGCTGGCGACGGCGACTTGCCCGACGACCTCGCTGACCTCGTCCGGGTACGCCGAGTCGTGGCCTAGGACCTCGGCCACGATCTGCAGTGGTACGCAGCTGGCCGGCAGGACCCGGCCGCGGGCACCGACCAGCCGGCCCACGAGGTCCAGAGCCTCCACGACACCGCTCGTCTCGGCCAGGGCGGCGAGCAGCAGGTTGCCGACCGCGTGGCCGGCCAGGGGACCGCCCCCGCCGTACCGGTGCTGCAGCAGCTCGGCCCAGGTCTGGGACCAGGCGTCGGGGCCGGCGAGTGCGGCCAGCGCCATTCGCAGATCGCCCGGCGGCAGCGCCTGCAACTCCTCGCGCAGGCGACCGCTGGACCCGCCGTCGTCCGCCACGGTCACCACGGCGGTGAGCTCCGGGGTGACCGAGGTCAGGGCCGTCAGCGAGACAGCCAGGCCGTGACCGCCACCGAGGGCGACGACCCGGGCGGGCCTCATTCGCGCCCCAGGTCGCGATGGGACACCTGCACGTCGATGCCGGGTCCGGCCAGGCGCGCGGCGAGCTGCTCGGACATGCTCACGCTGCGGTGCTTCCCGCCGGTGCACCCGACCGCCAGCAGCACGTAGCGCTTGCCCTCCCGCCGATAGCCGTCGGCGAGCAGGCGGACCAGGCCCTCGTACCGGTCCAGGAACTCCACGGCGCCCGGCTGGGCCAGCACGTAGTCGCGGACCGCGGCCTCCCGACCGGTGTGCGCCCGCAGCTCGGGTACCCAGTGCGGGTTGGGCAGGAAGCGGCAGTCCACGACGAGGTCGGCGTCCACCGGGAGGCCGTACTTGTAGCCGAAGCTCATGACGGTCAGCTGCAGCGCCGCGGATCCGACGCCGTCCCCGAAGGCCGCGATGACCTTGCCCCGCAGCTCGTGGACGTTCAGCACGCTGGTGTCCAGCACCAGGTCGGCCTCGCCCCGCAGGTCCAGCAGCAGCGCCCGTTCGCGCAGGATCCCGTCGACCAGCCGCCCGTCGTCCTGCAGGGGATGTGGCCGACGCACGCTCTCGAACCGCCGCACCAGAGCCTGTTCGGACGCTTCGAGGAACAGCACCTGCGCGTGGGTGCCCCGTCGCTCGATCTCGTCCAGCGCGGTGCGCAGGTCCGAGGAGAAGGCCCGCGAACGTACGTCCGCCACGACCGCGATTTTGTCGACGGCGCCCTGGGAGCGGGACCCGAGGTCGACCATCGTGCTCAGCAGCGACGGCGGCAGATTGTCCACGACAAACCAACCGAGGTCCTCCAGGCACTTCGCGGCCGTCGAGCGGCCCGCCCCCGACAACCCGGTGACCACCACGAGCTGCAGCGGACCACTCACGCCAGCACCTCACCGGTCGCGGGATCGAAGGCGGCCTCGGGCGCCGGCGCCCCGGACAGGGCGGCCACGACCGCCTCCGCCGTACGACGTCCGATGCCCGGCACCTCCATGACCTCCTCGACACCCGCCGCCCGCAGGCGCTTGAGCGAGCCGAAGTGTCGCAGCACCGCCTTGCGCCGGGTCTCCCCCAGCCCGGCGACGTCGTCGAGCTCGCTGGTCGTCATCGCCTTGCTGCGCTTGCTCCGGTGGTAGGCGATGGCGAAGCGGTGCGCCTCGTCCCGCACCCGCTGCAGCAGGTACAGGCCCTCGGACGTACGCGGCAGGATTACCGGCTCGTCCTCTCCCGGCAACCAGACCTCCTCGAGCCGCTTGGCCAGACCGCACAGGGCGACGTCGGTGACCCCGAGGTCGTCCAGGGCCCGCTGGGCCGCGGCGACCTGCGGCTGGCCTCCGTCGACCACCACGAGCTGCGGCGGGTAGGCGAACCGCTTGGGTCGGCCGGTCTCGGTGTCTAGGACGGGCTGCTCCTCCAGGTGCCGCACGAAGCGGCGGGTGAGCACCTCATACATGGAGGCGGTGTCGTCTTGGCCGCCGCGGACCGCGAACCGGCGGTACTCCGACTTGCGGGCCAGCCCGTCCTCGAACACCACCATGCTGGCCACCACCGAGGTGCCTTGCAGGTTGGAGATGTCGAAGCACTCGATCCGCAGCGGTGCGTCTCCTAGCTCCAGCGCCTCTTGGATCTCCGACAGCGCCTTGCTGCGCGCGGTCAGATCGCTGGCCCGCTTGGTCTTGTGCAGCGCGAACGCCTGCGCGGCGTTGCGCTCGACGGTCTCCATCAGCGCCTTCTTGTCGCCGCGCTGCGGCACCCGCAGCTCGACGTTCGTCCCGCGCAGGGTGCACAGCCAGCGGGTGATCGCCTCGGCATCCGGCGGCAACGCGGGCACCAGGACCTCGCGCGGGACGTCGTTGGTGTCCGCCCCGACACTCACCCCCGCCCCGGGGGTCATGCGCCGCTCGACGCCCCGCTCGCCGTCGTGCTCGACGTCCGGGTCCTCGTCCGGGTCGTCGCCGTACACCTGCGCCAGGAACTGGCCGACGAGCTCACCGGTGGAGAGGTCCTCGACCTTGTCCACGACGTAGCCGTGCTGCCCGCGGACCCGACCGCCCCGCACGTGGAACACCTGCACCGCCGCCTCGAGCTGGTCCTCGGCCAGCGCCACGACGTCGGCGTCGGTCCCGTCGGCCAGCACGACCGTCTGCTTCTCCAGCGCCCGTCCCAGCGCACCGATGTCGTCGCGCAGCCGGGCTGCCCGCTCGTAGTCCAGCTGCTGGGCGGCGGCGGCCATGTCCTTCTCCAGGCGGCGTACGAAGCGGCCCGAGCTGCCGGCCAGGAAGTCGCAGAAGTCGTCGACGATCGCGCGGTGCTCGGCCTGGCTCACCCGGCCGACGCACGGCGCCGAGCACTTGCCGATGTAGCCCAGCAGGCAGGGCCGCCCGACCTGCCCGGCGCGCACGAACACCCCCTTGCTGCAGGTCCGGGCCGGGAACACCCGCAGTAGCAGGTCCAGGGTCTCCCGGATCGCCCAGGCATGGGCGTACGGGCCGAAGTACCGCACGCCTTTCTTCTTCGGCCCGCGCATGACCTGCAGCCGCGGGAAGTCCTCGTACAGGGTCACCGCGAGGGACGGGTAGCTCTTGTCGTCGCGGTACTTGACGTTGAACCGAGGGTCGAACTCCTTGATCCAGCTGTACTCCAGCTGCAGCGCCTCGACCTCAGTCGCCACGACCGTCCACTCCACCGAGCTGGCCGTCGTGACCATCTGCCGGGTCCGCGGGTGCAGGTTCTGCACGTCCTGGAAGTACGACGACAGCCGCGAGCGCAGGCTCTTGGCCTTGCCGACGTAGACCACGCGGCCCCGGTCGTCGCGGAAGCGGTAGACCCCGGGGCCGACCGGGATGGTGCCCACCGCCGGCCGATAGGAACAGGGGTCGGCCACCGGACAAGACTACGTGCGGCGCGGCGACCGCCTCGGGCCCTCGTTGGCCCTCGTTGGCCCTCGTTGGCCCCGTTGGCCCTCGTTGGCGCGGAGGCGAGCCGTGGTGCGACCCTTGCTCGTCCGCGTGAGAGCTCACCTGCCGGAGGCGCCGTGCCCGATCAGGACCGGATCGAGCTCGCCGTCACCATCGACGACGAGCCGCACGCCGGGCCAGGACGCAGCACCGTCCTGCACCTGACCTGGGACCCGTCGGACCCGTTCGCGGTGGCCCTGCTGCTAGTGGCCCAGCCCGAGCACCCGGCACTTTCCCGCGGCGAGTGGGTCGTGCTGCGCGACTTCCTGCACTACGGGCTGGAGGAACCCACCGGGGACGGCATCGTGCGAATTCGGCCGGACGAGGCCCGCGACCGCGTCTGGCTGGAGCTGGAGCGATACGGCCGCCCTGCCTGCGTCTCGCTGCCCCGGGAGACGGTGCGCGCCTTCCTGCGCCGTACGGAGGCGTTGGTGCCCTGCGGCGAGGAGCGCAGCGAGCAGGCCCTGGAGATCCTGCTGGACCGGCTGCTGTCCTGAGCGTCTGGTGGTTGGGGTGGCGGCTGGGTGGCTGCTGGAGCGCGTCCGGGCAGTGATCGGATCCACCGTCGTGAAGATCGTCGTGCGCAGCGGCGGCCCGTTTCACGCTCACCGCACCACCGGCGACTGCACGACGATCTTCACGACACGCCCAACCACCCCGACCACCGTCGTGAAGATCGTCGTGCAGCCTGCGGGCGAGGCAGTCGTGCGTTGCTCGACGAGCATCACCCGGACGGGACCAGCGCTGCCGTACGACCGGCTGCAGTCCCCGGGGCGTGAGCCGCTCAGCCGGCGGAGACCTTGGTACGCCGGGGGGTCGGCCTGTGCTGCGGCGCCGGCGGCGCGGGCTCGCCGGGCGGTGCGAGCTCGCGGCTTCCCCGGCCGGCGAGCACCTCCTTCAGGAAGCGACCGGTGTGCGAGCCCTCGACCTTCGCCACCTGCTCGGGCGTTCCCGTCGCGACGATTATCCCGCCCCCGGCCCCGCCCTCGGGTCCCATGTCGATCACCCAGTCCGACGTCTTGATCACGTCGAGGTTGTGCTCGATGACGACCACCGAGTTGCCCTGGTCGACGAGCCGGCCGAGCACGATCAGCAGCTTGCGGATGTCCTCGAAGTGCAGCCCGGTCGTCGGCTCGTCCAGCACGTAGATCGTCCGGCCGGTCTGCCGCTTCTGCAGCTCGGAGGCGAGCTTGACGCGCTGCGCCTCGCCGCCGGACAGCGTGGGTGCGGGCTGCCCGAGGCGGACGTAGCCGAGCCCGACGTCCACCAGGGTCTTCAGGTGCCGCGAGATCGCCGGCACCGCCTCGAAGAACGAGGCCGCCTCCTCGATCGGCAGGTCGAGGACCTCGGAGATCGTCTTGCCCTTGAAGTGCACCTCGAGGGTCTCCCGGTTGTACCGCGCGCCGCCGCAGACCTCGCAGGGGACGTACACGTCCGGCAGGAAGTTCATCTCGATCTTGATCGTGCCGTCGCCGGAGCAGGCCTCGCAGCGACCGCCCTTGACGTTGAAGGAGAACCGGCCCGGTAGGTAGCCGCGGACCTTCGCCTCGGTCGTCTCGGCGAACAGCCGCCGCATGTGGTCGAACACCCCGGTGTAGGTCGCCGGGTTGCTGCGCGGGGTACGACCGATCGGTGACTGGTCGACCCGTACGACCTTGTCCAGGTGCTCCAGACCGGTGATGCGGGTATGCCGGCCGGGGACCTCGCGGGCGCCGTTGAGCTTGTTGACCAGACTGGCGGCGAGGATGTCGTTGATGAGCGTGGACTTGCCCGAGCCGCTGACGCCGGTGACCGCGACCAGCTGCCCGAGCGGGATGTCGACGGTGACGTCGAGCAGGTTGTGCTCGCGCGCTCCCACGACGGTCAGCTGGCGCTTGCGGTCTCGCTTGCGCCGGACGGGCGGGACCTCGATGGAGCGCCGGCCGGACAGGTACATACCGGTGATCGACCGCTCCGAGCTCAGCAGGTCGGTGACGGTGCCGCTGACGACGACTTCGCCGCCGTGCTCACCCGCGCCCGGACCGAAGTCGACCACCCAGTCGGCCGCGTGGATCGTGTCCTCGTCGTGCTCGACGACGATCAAGGTGTTGCCGAGGTCGCGCAGCCGCACGAGTGTCTCGATGAGCCGCCGGTTGTCGCGCTGGTGCAGGCCGATGCTCGGCTCGTCCAGGACGTAGAGCACGCCGACGAGCCCGGAGCCGATCTGAGTGGCGAGCCGGATGCGCTGCGCCTCGCCCCCGGCCAGGGTTCCGGCCGCGCGGTCCAGCGAGAGGTAGTCCAGGCCCACGTCGAGCAGGAAGCCCAGCCGGGCGCTGACCTCCTTGAGCACCCGCTCGGCGATCATCGTCTGCCGGGCATCGAGCTCGAGCGCCCTGAGAAAGCCGGCGCAGTCCCGGATCGACAGCGCCGCGATGTCGGCAATCGATCGGCCGGACAGGGTGACCGCGAGGACCTCCGGCTTGAGCCGCGCCCCGTGGCAGGCCGGGCACGGCACCTCGCGCATGTACCCCTCGAACCGCTCGCGGCTCGTCTCGCTCTCCGCCTCGCCATGCCGGCGCTCCAGGAACGGCACGATGCCCTCGAACGCGGTGTAGTAGCTGCGCTCCCGGCCGTACCGGTTGCGGTAGCGCACGTGCACCTCGGTGTCGTGACCGTGCAGCACCGCCGCCCGCTGCTTGCTAGTCAGGTCCTGCCAGCGCGTCTTCAGGCTGAAGCCGAGCGCGTCGCCCAGCGCCTGCAGCAGCCGACCGAAGTACTCGATGTTGTGGCCGCTGGACCAGGGCTGGATGGCGCCCTCACCGAGCGACTTCTCGGGGTCGGGGACGACCAGCTCGGGGTCGACCTCCTGCCGGGTGCCGAGCCCGTGGCACTCCACACAGGCGCCGAACGGGGAGTTGAAGGAGAACGAGCGCGGCTCGAGCTCCTCGAAGGACAGGTCGTCATAGAGGCAGGCGAGGTGCTCGGAGAAGGTGCGCTCGCGGTCGGGGTCGCCCTCGGGCTTGTCGACGAAGTCGAGCACGACCAGGCCGCCGCCCAGGCCTAGCGCGGTCTCGACCGAGTCGGTGAGGCGGCGCTTGGCGGACTCCTTGACCGTCAGCCGGTCGATGACCACCTCGATCGTGTGCTTCTCCTGCTTCTTCAGCGCCGGCGGCTCGGCCAGGGAGTGCACGACGCCGTCGACCCGCGCCCGGGAGTACCCCTTGGTCTGCAGGTCGGCGAACAGGTCGACGTACTCGCCCTTGCGACCGCGGACCACCGGCGCCAGGACCTGGAAGCGGGTGCCCTCCTCGAGCTCGAGGACACGGTCGACGATCTGGCTCGGCTGCTGCCGGGCGATGACCCGCCCGCACTTCGGGCAGTGCGGCGTGCCGGCGCGGGCGAACAGCAACCGAAGGTAGTCGTACACCTCGGTGATCGTCCCGACCGTCGACCGGGGGTTGCGGTTGGTCGACTTCTGGTCGATCGACACCGCCGGAGACAGGCCCTCGATGAAGTCGACGTCAGGCTTGTCCATCTGGCCGAGGAACTGCCTGGCGTAGGCCGACAGCGACTCCACGTAGCGCCGCTGGCCCTCGGCGAAGATCGTGTCGAAGGCCAGGCTCGACTTGCCGGACCCGGACAGCCCGGTGAACACGACCAGCGCGTCGCGCGGCAGGTCGATCGAGACGTCCTTGAGGTTGTGCTCGCGCGCACCGCGCACGACGAGGCGGTCAGCCATCAGGTCCTTTTGTCCGTCGGGGCGCCCCCGTCGGCCGTCAGGGGCAGGCACGTCCAGGCTAACGTCGGGGTCCGACAAGACGCTTCCTGAGGAGCACCGTGACGACGTACACAGGGACGGTCGAGGTCGGTGGTGCGGCGGACGTCCGCGAGCTGCCGGGGCTGCGCATCACGAAGGTCGCGACGAACCCGTTCAACAACAACTGCTACCTGCTGCGCTGCACGGCGACGGGCGACACGCTGCTCGTCGACGCGGCCGGAGACGCGCCCGTGCTGCTCGCGCTGCTGGGGCCGGACCGCCTCGTCGGCGTGCTCGAGACGCACAGCCACTGGGACCACGTGCAGGCCCTGGCCGAGGTCGTCCAGGCCACCGGCGCGCCCGTACTGGCCACCGCGGCAGATGCCGACGACCTGCCGGTCCCGCCCACTCGCCTGCTCGCCGACGGTGACGTCGTCGAGGTCGGCCGGGAGCGCCTGAGCGCGATCACCATCGTCGGTCACACACCTGGTTCGGTCGCCCTGCTGTACGACGCCGATCCCGCCGCTCCGCACCTGTTCAGCGGCGACTCGCTGTTCCCGGGCGGCCCGGGCAACACCGACAAGGATCCGGCTCGGTTCGGCACGCTGCTCGACGACCTGGAGCGCAAGGTCTTCGGGCCGCTGCCGGACGCGACCTGGGTCTACCCGGGCCACGGCGCGGACACGACCGTCGGCGCCGAACGCCCGAGCGTGCCCGAGTGGCGCGCCCGCGGCTGGTGACGGCCCCCCTGCAGCGCATGCAACCCCCTGCAACCCCACATCCGGAGCAGCATGAGCCTGTCCCCCGACCTGTTGGCGGTCGCTGCCGCCACGCCCGGTTTCCTGCCGGACAACGAGGCGGCGGCACTGCACGCCGCTGCGCTGTCGGCGGGGCCGGGCCTGTGGCTCGAGGTCGGGACCTACTGCGGCAAGTCCACCGTGCACCTCGGGGGCGCCGCCCGCGAGGCCGGTGCGCAGCTGGTGACCTTGGACCATCACCGCGGCTCGGAGGAGAACCAGCCCGGCTGGCAGTGGCACGACGCGTCGCTGGTGGACCCGCAGACCGGCCTGCTCGAGACGCTGCCCAACCTGCGGCGCACCCTCTGGTCGGCGGGGCTCGACGATGTCGTCACTGCCGTCGTCGGCACCACGCAGCAGGTCGGGCGTTGGTGGAGCTCGCCGCTGGTGCTGCTGTTCCTGGACGGCAACCACACCGAGCAGGTCGCCCAGCACGACTACGCCGCCTTCGCCCGACACATCCTTCCCGGCGGTCTGCTCGCCGTGCATGACGTCTTCCCCGACCCGGTGGACGGGGGTCGACCGCCCTGGCATGTCGTCCAGCGCGCGACGACCAGCGGCGCCTTCGAGCAGGTCGGGGTGACTGGCTCGCTGCGTGTGCTCCGGCGTAGGCCGCGGGCCTGGGCGTGACGCACGTCCGGCCGCTGCGCATCGAGGAGGTCGATCTCGTCCAGCCACTGGCCCAGCGCAGCTTCGAGGACCTGAGCAGCCGTACGGGCCGGCCGCCGGAGCCGCGCAGCGAGGCGGGCGCGAGCTACTACCGCGCGCAGCACCACCATCTGCACCGGACCGGGACTGCATTAGGTGCGTTCAGCCCGGACGGCACGCTGGTCGGCAGCGCCCTGTCGTGGGTGCGCAAGCACACTTGGGGCCTGGCCCTGCTGGTCGTTGAGCCGGGCGCCCAGAGCACGGGAGCGGGCAGCGCCCTGCTGCGCGAGGCCCTGGCGACCGCGCCGCCCGACAGCGTGCGGACCTTCTTCTCCTCCGGGGACGCGCGAGCACTTCGTGCGTACTCCCGGGCCGGCTTCCGCCTACTCCCCACGCTGCGGGCGTCGGGGCCAGTGGACCCGTCATTGCTCGAGGACCGGACGGGTGTCCGCGAGGGCGACCCGGCCCGCGATAGCGAGCAGGCCGGGGTGGGTCACCTGATCAAGGACCTCGAGTTCGTGCTGCAGCACGGTGGCCGTTTCCTGGTAGCCAACGGCGGCTGCGCGATGGTCTCCGGTCCGGCGCCTCACCCGAGCGTGCGGGTGCTCACCGCCCCTGACGAGGTGACGGCGCAGCGGCTGCTGCGCGCGGCGCTGGCAGCAGCGGCCGAACCCGAGGTGGAGGTGTCCGCGACCTCCCTCGCGCCGCAGGAGCACTGGGCGGTGCAGGTCTGCGTCGAGGCCGGGCTGCCGCTCTCGGTCGGTGGCCCGGTGGCCGTGGCCGGGGTGCGCGACCCGCTCGGCGGGGTGTGTCCCCCCGCAGCAGTTCTGATCTGAGCTCAGTAGCTGCCGCGCCGCCGGGCCCGGTTGCGCAGGAACCTGCGCAGCACCAGGCCGAGAACCATCCCGCCCACGCCACCGCCGCGGATGACGACCCCGCGTCGGCCTCCCAACAGCACTCGAGCCATGATGTCGCGTCCTTTCGGGTTGCCAGTACTGGCTGCGCCTACCCGCTCGGCCGGCGGCGAACCGCCGCCGTGGGGCTGTGAGCCCCCATCTGTGGCTCGGCGAGTCGCGGGTGCCCGAAGCCCCAGCCCCGCTGCACGTCAGCTGCGGCCGGGCAGCGTCACTTCCGACGTACCGGCGCACACCGCGTCCTGCTGACCGCAGGCATCGGCCGGCAGCAGTGCGCCGGTGGGCAGGTCGTCGCCGACGAACAGCGCGAGCGTCGGGCCACCGACGAGCGCGTCGCAGGCCAGGACCACGGCGGCAGCCGTCCAGGACGAGCGTTCCACCGGCCAGCGCACGCCCTCGTCGAACACCAGGCCGGTCCAGTAGGACCCGTCGTCCTCACGTAGGTGCTGCAATTCCTTCAGCAACCGGCGGGCTCGTACCGCGTCCCCGGTGCAGAGCAGGGCGAGCGCCAGTTCGGCGGTCTCGGCGCCGGTCACCCACGGCCGGTCGTCCACGCACCGGCAACCGACACCGGCTACCACGAACTCTTCCCAGCGGGAGGCCAGCAGGGCGTCGGCGGCCGGCCCGCGGACCGCGCCGCCTAGCACCGGGTAGTACCAGTCCATCGAGAAGCGCTGCTTGTCCAGGAACACCTCGCCGTGTGCGGCCACGGCGTGCTGCAGCAACCCCGCGGCGAGCTCCCACTCCGGCTGCGGCTCGCCGAGTAGCTCGGCCAGTGCCAGGCCGCAGCGCAGGGCCTGGTACATCGACGACGACCCGGTCAGGAGCGCCTCGCGGCGGATTGCCCCATCGGCGTCCCGCGACCAGAACACCTCGCCGGACGGCGCCTGGTGGTCCAGGACCAGGTCCAGGGCGGCGCGGACGCACGGCCACAGCTGCTCGGCCAGGTCGCGGTCGCCGGTGACGAGCCACCACTGCCAGAGCCCCACGGCGACGTACGCGCACTGGTTCACGTCGACCGTGGCGTCCAGGACCCGCTCGCCGTCGTAGGAGGTGGCCCAGGATCCGTCGGCAGACTGCGTGCGGCGCAGCCAGGCGTACGCCGCCCGGGCCGCGTCCAGCCGGCCGCCCAGTGTGAGGGCCATCGCGCACTCGACGTGATCCCAGGCATCGGTGTGCCCGTCCGGCCAGGGCAGCGCGCCGCAGGGCTGCTGCGTCGACGCGATGGCGCCGACCGTCGCGTCGAGCTCGGCGGCGGACAGCAGACCGGGCAGCCCGCGCAGCTCAGGCCGCCGCACGTGCCGGCTCCGGCTTGCGCAGGTAGACCACGAGACTCTTGCCGATCACCGGGTTGAGCGCCCGCTCGGCCAGGCGGGTGAGCAGCGGCGCCTTCATCATGTCCCACACGAGCAGCCGGTGGTAGGCCCGGACCAGCGGGTGGGTGTCGTTGTTGACGCCGACAGCGCACTTGAGCCACCAGTACGGCGCGTGCAGCCCGTGTGCATGGTGCTGCCCGAGCGGTACGAGGCCAGCGTCCGCGAGCCGGCTGGTGAGCTCGCTGCCCTGGTAGATCCGGACGTGGCCGCCCTCGTTCTGGTGGTAGGCGTCGGACAGCGCCCAGCACAGCTTCTCCGGCCCCCATCGTGGCACCGTCACCGCGATCAGACCGCCGGGCGTGAGCACGCGGAACAGCTCGGCCATCGCGTCGGTGTCGCCGGGCAGGTGCTCGAGCACCTCGGCGGCCACCACTCGGTCGAAGGACGCGTCCTGGAACGGCAGGGCGTAGGCGTCCCCGCGTACGACGGCGGCGCGAGCTGCCGTCGGCGCCTCACCCTCCAGGCCCATCGCCTGGAACATCGCCTCGACCTCCCGCAGCTCGCCCTCGCTCTGGTCGAGCGCGACGACGTCGGCGCCACGGCGGTAGAGCGCAAAGGCGTGCCGTCCGCCGCCGCAGCCCATGTCCAGGACCCGGTCGCCCGGGCCGACGGGGAAGCGGTCGAAGTCCACGGTCAGCACAGGGGCTCCTGCGAGAGGTGGGCGCGGTACCAGGCGACGGTGCGCTCGGCGACGGCGCGCCAGGTGAACAGCTCGATCACACGGGCCCGGCCCTGCCGGCCGAGCCGGTCCGCGAGCTCGTCGTCGTCGAGCACCCGGCCGAGCGCGGCGGCCAGCGCCTCGGCGTCGCCCGGCGCGACCGACAGGGCGGCGTCCCCGACGACCTCGGGCAGCGCCCCGGCCGTCGTGACCACCAGCGGAGTGGCGCAGGACATCAGCTCCACGGCCGGCAGGCTGAAGCCCTCGTACAGGCTCGGCACGACACCGACGTGCGCCGAGCCGAACACATCCACCAGCTGTCGTTCGGTGAGCCCGCTGACGAAGCGGACGGCGTCCTCGAGCCCGAGCCGGGCGACGGTGCGGGCGACCTCGCCGCCCTTCCTGGCCGAGCCGACCACGAGCAGCTCGACGTCGCGTTCGGTGCGCAGCTTCGCCACTGCCTCCAGCAGCGGCACGACCCCCTTGAGGGGCACGTCCGCGCTGGCCGTGGCCACGATCCGACCGCGGACCCGGGGCGTGCCCGGAGGCACGAACACCTCGTGCTCGACCCCGACCGGTACGACGGTGAGGCGCCCCGGCTCGACCGCGAAGTCGCGCACGATGTCGGCGTAGGAGCTCTGGCTGACCGTCAGCAGGGCCGGCAGCCGGCGGACGACCCGGAGCTGCATGCGCAGGAAGGAGTACCACCGCCGGACCGAGACCTGGCGGCGCAGCCCCTTGGCAGCGGCCAGGTCGACAGCGCGGTCCACGGTGATCGGGTGGTGGACGGTGGCGAGCACGGGGAAGCCCGCGCGCTGCAGCAGCAGCAGCCCGTAGCCCAGCGTCTGGTTGTCGTGCACGAGATCGGGCCGCTCGTACCGACCGCGCAGCTCCCGCCAGGCCCGCAGGCTGAAGGTCAGCGGCTCCGGGAAGGCGGCGGTACACATCGCCAGGAACTCCAGGACGTCCAGCGGACTGCGGAACTCGCGCAGCCGCGGCACCCGGAACGGATCCGGTTCGCGGTAGAGGTCCAGGCCCGGCAGCCTGGTCAGGCCCACCCCCGGGTCGAGCTCGGGGTAGGGCGGACCGCTGATCACCTCGACCTCGTGGCCCAGCGCCACCAGCTCGCGGGACAGGTGCCGGACGTAGACGCCTTGACCTCCGCAGTGCGGCTTGCTCCGGTAGGACAGCAGCGCGATGCGCAGGCTCGCATGCTGCACCGGCACTCCTGTCGTCGGTTCGGGAGCAGCCAGCCTAGCCAGCGGGGGTGTTACCGGCGGTAAGGGCCTCCCGGACGTGGATCGGGGTGAGGTCGGCCAGGCAGGCCGGACCGGCACCGGTGAGCGGGCACCGACCGCTCCACCAGCACTCCTGCTCGGTGATCGCGCTCGGCTGCCGGACCTCGCAGCCCGGCAGCCCCTGCAGGCTGGTCCCGGCAGCTCCCAGCCCATAGCGGCTCGCAGCGGTGGGCCCGTACAGCCCGACGGTCCTGGCCCCGACGGCGGCCGCCAGCCGCACCGGCCCGGTGTCCCCGCCGACCACAACCCCGCCCCGGCGGCCCACGTCGGCGAGCTGGGCGGCGAGCAGCCGCAGGTCGCCGGGGGGCAGGACACGGGTGCCCGGCACCGGCTCGGTCGACCACGGCCGGTCCAGTCCCGCCGCCAGGTCCGCTCCCAGGTCCGCTGCCAGCTGCCGCCAGTACGGCCACCGCTTGACGGCCATGCCCGACCCCGGCACCAGCACCACGTTGCTGCCGCCGAGCTCGACGCTCTCCTGCGGCGTCAGTACGACCGTGAGCGGGAGGTCGACCAGGGCCGGGTCGACCAGACCGTCGGCGATCAGCAGCCGAAGGAAGCGCCGATCCACCAGCTCGTCCGGCGGCGACCCGCGCCACAGGTCCGGGCCACCGCACAGGGCCCCGATCCCGTCGTACGTCGTGGTCGTCACGACCAGGTCGTACGACGCAGCCAGCGCCTGCTCGACGGCCCGGCGCGGCGCACCGTCCGTGTGGTCGGAGGTGCTCATCACCCGGCTGACGTGCGGGTCGTGGCGCAACAGTGCATCGCCCGGGGAGAAGGTCAGCACGTCCAGCTCGTCGCCGGGATGGCTGCGGGCCAGCGCGTGGATCGCGGGCAGGGCCAGCAGCAGGTCGCCGAAGCCCCCAAGCAGCTCGACCAACAGGATCCTCACGCGTACAGCTCGAGGTGGCGCCGGGCGACGGCGTCCCAGGAGCGGTCCGCAGCCAGGCGCTGGCCGCCGCAGGCGAGTTGCTCGCGCAGCTCCGGGTCGTCCAGCGCGCGGGCGATCAGCCGGGCCAGAGCCGGACCGTCGCGCCGCTCAGGCAGCAGTAGCACGTTCGACCCGTCCACCAGGGCCGGGTCGGGATCGTCCGGTGCGGTCGCGACGACCGGCGCACCGTGCGCCAGCGCGGCCAGCAACGCGCCGTTGCGGGTGGTGACGCCGGCGGTCAGCGGCAGGACGACCAGCTCCGCGGCACGGAGCAGCACCGAGACCTCCGCCGCGTCGATGTGCCCGGTGAAGCGGACCGGCTGGCCGTGCGCCAGCTGCTCCAGCTCGGCCCGGAACGCTTGCGCCTCGTCCTGCGGCAGGGCGAGGGAGGTGAAGCCGCCGGCGACCACCAGGGTCAGCTCGCGGCCCTGCTCCCGCAGCAACGCCAGCGCCTCGAGCAGGTAGCGCACCCCCTTGACCGGGTGCACGAAGCCGAAGAACACGACCAGCCCGGCCGTCCGCTCGGCCGGCGGCGCGGTCACCGCCACGTTCGCGCCGATCGGCACGACCATCGGCGCCCGGCCGGTCCGCTGGGCCCGGGCATGGGCGTCGTTGGTGGCGAGCACCGCACGGCTGCGGGTGGGCAGCAGCAATCCCTCCCGGTCCGCCCAACCCCGCCGCTCCAGCAGCCGCCACAGCCGCTCCGGGACCCGCGCGGGCCAGGACCACCAGCCGTACTCGTGCAGCGTCGTCACCACGGGCGTCCCACGCAGCAGCAGCGGCAGCAGCCCGACGCCGCCGCGGAAGCCGTACGCCGACGGCGCCCACTGCACGTGCACGACGTCCAGGTCGAGCCGGCGCAGCGCCCGGGCCGCCCGCAGCGTGCCCGGCAGGTCCCACCGGTCGGTCACGACCGTGCCGGCACCGCCCTCGCCGCCCACCAGGACCGGCTCCACGCCGTACGCAGTCAGCGCCGCGGCCAGGCGCGCCGTGTAGTCGGCGACACCGTCCTGCTCGGGCAGATGACGCCCGCAGAGCAGTCCGACGCGCACGCCGCCGGTCCTGCCCGGGTCGCGCGGACCGACACCTGGCAGCGGTCACCGGCCCGGCATGGGTTTGCGACGTACTGCTCGGGGCCACTTCTGGCAGGTGATCCCCGCGGCCGGCTCCTCGCTGGACGCGCCGACCGGCCCCGGCGGTCCGCACCCGGGCGCGCTGGCGGGGCCACCGATCGACTGGGCCGGCCTGCGACGCGTCCTGGTCGTGCGGCAGGACAACCTCGGGGACGTGCTCGCCACCGGACCGGCACTGCGGGCCCTGCGTCGCGCAGCGCCGTCCGCCGCGCTGCACCTGCTCGCCGCACCGGCCGGCGCCGCCGCGGCCGACCTGCTCCCCGAGGTCGACGCTGTGCTCGTCCACTCCCCCACCTGGCAGCTCGCCGGTCCCGCGCCGGCCCCTGATCCGGCCGCCGAGCTCGCGCTGGTCCAGCGCCTGCGCGACGGGGCGTACGACGCCGCGGTCGTCCTCACCTCCTTCAGCCAGTCGCCCTGGCCGGCGGCGTACGCCTGCCTGCTGGCCGGGATCCCGCTACGGGTCGGGTTGTCCAAGGAGTTCGGGGGCGCGCTGCTCACCCACTGGGTGCCGTCGCCGCCGGACGAGCTGCACCAGGTCGACCGGGCGCTGTACCTGCTGGCCCGGCTCGGCGTGCCCGACGACGGCACGGCGCTGCGGGCCGTCGTCCCGGCCGTGATGGCGGCACACCCCAGCAGCGCCGTGCCGACGAGCGCTCGCTCGAACCCCACCCCGCCGTACGCGGTGGTGCTGCCGGGCGCGTCGTGCTCCTCGCGACGGTGGTCCACCGCCGGGTTCTCGCAGCTGGTCCGTGAGCTGTCCGCGGCGGGGCTGCAGGTCCGGGTCGCCGGGCCGAGCGCGGAGGCCGATCTGGTGGCCAAGGTCTGCGCCGGCACCACCGGGCTGCCCGTGCTCGACCTGGACGTCGTCGGACTTGCCCGGCTCGTGCTCGGAGCCGAGGTCGTGGTCTGCAACAACTCCGGTGGCATGCATCTGGCCGACGCCCTGGGCACTCCCCTGGTCGTGGCCTTCGCCGGGACCGAGCTGGAGGAGCAGTACGCGCCGCGCTCGACTCGCGCCGTGGTGCTGCGCCGGCCGACGCTCTGCTCGCCCTGCCGGCTGTTCACCTGCCCGTACGCGCACGAGTGCCTCGACCTGGACCCGGCCGAGGTCGCCGCCGCGGCGTTGTCCCTGCTCCGGGAGCGGGCCGCGTGAGGAGCTGGGAGGCGCTGCTCGACCGTTTCGCGGGCCTGACGGTGGCGGTGATCGGGGAGTCGTGCCTGGACGGCTGGTACTCCGGCCCGTCCCGGCGGCTGTCCCGGGAGGCGCCGGTTCCCGTCGTCGCCGTCGAGGACGCGGCGCTGTGCCCGGGTGGCGCCGCGAATGCGGCGGCAGGCGTGGCTGCGCTGGGCGCGCGGGTCCGGTTCGTCAGCGTCGTCGGCGACGACGCCGACGGCGCCGAGCTGCTGCGCGTGCTGGCGGCCTCGGACGTGGCGACGGACTCCGTGCTGGTGGAGCCCGGCCGGCGCACCGTCGCGAAGCGCCGGGTGCTGTCCGACAGCCAGCTGCTGGTCCGGTTCGACAGCGGCGACACCACCGCCCTGGCCGAGGTGGCCGAACGGGACGTCGTCGGCCGGCTCCGCGCTGCGATCAGCGGCGCCGACGCGGTGCTCGTCGCTGACTACGAAGGCGGTCTGCTCACCAGCGACGCCGTCCGGGCTGCGGTCGTGGCCGCAGTCCGCGATGCCGGTGTGCCGCTGGTCGTCGACGCGCACCGGCCGGCGCGGTGGGCCGCGGCCCGGCCCACGGTCAGCAAACCCGACGCCCATGAGGTCCTCGAGCTGTTGCCCGCCGCCGCCAGGCTGACCTTCACTCGGGACCGCTTGGGCGCCGTCGCCGCCTCGGCCGGCCACCTGCTGAGGATCACCGGCGCGGAGGCGCTCGTGGTCACGCTCGACCGCGACGGCGCCCTCGTCCTGACCCGCGATGCGGCACCACGACGCCTGCACGCCGACCCCTCCCCCGTGCTGCACACCGTCGGTGCCGGGGACAGCTTCTCCGCCGCCCTCGTCACCACACTGGCCGCCGGGGCCGGGGTCGCCCAGGCAGCCGAGGCCGGCTGCGCTGCGGCGGCGGTCGTCGTACGACAGCCCGGTACGTCCGCCTGCCGGCTGCCGCAGCTGCGCGACCGGCTCGGCGCCGGCAGCGCGCGCCTGCTCCCGATGGAGCAGCTCGCCGCCTGCACCGCGACCCACCGGGCGCTCGGCCGCCGGGTGGTCATGACCAACGGCTGCTTCGACGGGCTGCACGGCGGTCACCTCAGCTACCTGGAAGCGGCCAAGTCGCGCGGCGACGTGCTTGTCGTCGCGCTCAACAGCGACGGCAGCGTGGAGCGGCTGCGCGGCGCCGCCCCGGTGCACGGCGTCGAGGACCGGGCCGTCGTACTCGCCGGGCTCGCCTGCGTCGACCATGTCGTGGTGTTCGACGGTGACACCGCCGCCGACCTGCTGCGGCTTGCCCGACCGGACGTGTGGGTCAAGGGCGGCGACTACACCGAGGCGATGCTGCCCGAGGCCGCCCTTGCCCGCGAGCTGGGGGCCGAGGTGCACCTGGAGCAGTGGGTGGACGACCGGGTCCGGAGCCCGGCCGAGCCGTGACCAGCCGCACCGACCCCCCTCGGCGCGCCGGGCCATGACCGAACGCCTGGACGTCCTGCTCCCCACCTGCGACCGGCCGGCGGCCCTCGCGGTCACGCTGACGGCGCTACTGGCCCAGGACCTGCCGCTGCGGGTCGTCGTCGCCGACCAGGGCGCCGGTGCCGACGACCCGCTGCTCCTCGGGGTACGCCGGGTGCTGGAGCACCTCGGTCATCTCGTGGAGTGGCACGTACGCCCCGAGCGCCTGGGCATCGCCGAGCAGCGTGAGTTCCTGCTCGCGCAGGCCGTGGCACAGCGGTGCGTCCTGCTCGACGACGACGTCCTGCTCGCGCCGGGCTCCTTGCACCGCTTGTCGGACGCCCTGGACCAGGTCGGCGGCGGCTTCGTCGGGATGACCCTGACCGGCCTGTCCTACCTCGACGACGAGCGGCCGCACGAGCAGGTGAGCTACGAGCCCTGGTCCGGACCGGTCCAGCCGGAGCGGGTGCGCAAGGACGGCCCGGCCTGGGAGCGCTGGCGGCTGCACAACGCCGCCAATCCCGTACACCTGGCGCGCCGTCACGTCCCGGCCGGCCAGCCCTGGGTGGCGTACAAGGTGGCCTGGGTCGCCGGGTGCGTCCTGTTCCATACCGAGGCCCTGAGGGAAATCGGCGGGTTCGGGTTTTGGCCGCAGCTCGGCCCGACCGGGGCCGGCGAGGACGTCGCGGTCCAGCTGGCCGTGATGGAGCGGCGCGGGGGCTCCGGCCTGCTGCCGTCCGGGGCGTTCCACCTGGAGGTGGCGACGACGCTGCCGGACCGGACGGCCGACGGCTACGACCTGCTCGTCGCTGGTCCGGAGCAGGGCTCGCAGCCGTAGTTACGTGATCATCGCAACCATCGATGGCCAGCCCGGCTCCACATCAGGCCCCTGGTCATCAAACCCTCTGATGATCATGGCGGTCGTCAGCCTCAGCGGCTGGTCACGGCTGCGTTGACCTTGCTATCACCTCTGCCGCCCCTGCTCATCCCACCCCTGCCGTGTTGCTCACCCCTGCGGCGTTGCTCACCCCTGCGGCGTTGCCCCCCCCTGCAACGTTGCTCATCTCACCCCGGCCGCGTCCATCCCGCGTAGCTCCTTCTTCAGCTCGTTGACCTCGTCCCGCAACCGCGCCGCGAGCTCGAAGGACAGCCCTCGGGCAGCCTCGTGCATCTGGTCCGACAGCTGCTGTATGAGCTGGGACAGCTCGGCCCGGGGCAGCCCGGCGAGCTCCTTGGCGTGCTTGCCGACGCTGCCCGACTGCGAGCTCATGCCGGGCACCGGAGCCTTGCCGCGGGACTGCTGCCGGCCGGCGCCGCCCACCAGCTCCCCGTCAGCTCCCTCACGGACGATGTCGTCCAGGATGTCGGCGATCCGCTTGCGCAGCGGCTGCGGGTCCAGCCCCCGCTCGGTGTTGTAGGCAACCTGCTTGGCCCGCCGCCGGGTCGTCTCGTCGATGGCCTTCGCCATTGACGGCGTGATCTTGTCGGCATACATATGGACCTCGCCGGACACGTTACGGGCGGCCCGCCCGATCGTCTGGATCAGGCTCGTGCCGCTGCGCAGGAAGCCCTCCTTGTCGGCGTCCAGGATCGCCACCAGTGACACCTCGGGCAGGTCCAGGCCCTCGCGCAGCAGGTTGATGCCGACCAGCACGTCGTACACCCCCTGGCGCAGCTCCTTGAGCAGCTCGATCCGCCGGATCGTGTCCACCTCGGAGTGCAGGTAGCGGACCCTGATCCCGAGGTCGAGCAGATAGTCGGTGAGGTCCTCCGACATCTTCTTGGTCAGCGTGGTGACCAGGACCCGCTCGTCCTTCTCCGCGCGCTGGCGGATCTCGTGCACCAGGTCGTCGATCTGGCCCTTGGTGGGCTTCACCACGATCTGCGGATCGACCAGACCCGTCGGTCGGATGACCTGTTCGACAACGACGTTCTTGACCCGCGACAGCTCGTAGGGCCCCGGGGTCGCGGACAGGTACACCGTCTGGCCGACCCGTTGCAGGAACTCCTCCCAGGTCAGCGGCCGGTTGTCCATCGCGCTCGGCAGGCGGAAGCCGTGGTCCACCAGCGTGCTCTTTCGGCTGCGGTCGCCTTCATACATCGCGCCGATCTGCGGCACAGTCACGTGCGACTCGTCCAGGACTAGCAGGAAGTCCTCGGGGAAGTAGTCCAACAGAGTGTGCGGCGCGGTGCCCGGGGCTCGCCCGTCGATGTGCCGGGAGTAGTTCTCGATGCCGTTGCAGAACCCGACCTGGCGCATCATCTCCAGGTCGTAGGTGGTGCGCATCCGCAGCCGCTGGGCCTCGAGCAGCTTGCCCTGGCCTTCCATCTCGCCTAGCCGCTCGGCCAGTTCTAGCTCGATGCCTTTGGTCGCCCGCTCCATTCGCTCCGGGCCGGCCACGTAGTGCGTTGCCGGGAAGACGAAGACCTCCTCGTGCTCGGTGATGACCTCACCGGTCAGCGGGTGCAGCGTCATGACCCGCTCGATCTCGTCGCCGAACATCTCGACCCGGACGGCGAGCTCCTCATACACCGGGAACACCTCGACCGTGTCGCCGCGGACCCGGAACGTCCCGCGGGTGAACGCCAAGTCGTTGCGGGTGTACTGCACGTCGACGAACTGGCGCAGCAGCTTGTCGCGCTCGATCGTGTCCCCCACGCGCAGCCGGACCATCCGGTCGACATACTCCTGCGGCGTGCCGAGGCCGTAGATGCAGGAGACGCTGGCGACCACGATCACGTCCCGGCGGGTCAGCAGGCTCATGGTTGCGCTGTGCCGCAGCCGCTCGACCTCCTCGTTGATCGAGGAGTCCTTCTCGATGTAGGTGTCGGTCTGCGGGACGTAGGCCTCGGGCTGGTAGTAGTCGTAGTAGCTGACGAAGTACTCGACCGCGTTGTGCGGCAGCAGCTCCCGGAACTCGTTCGCCAGCTGGGCGGCGAGCGTCTTGTTCGGCGCCATGACCAGGGTCGGGCGCTGCACCTGCTCCACCAGCCAGGCCGTCGTCGCACTCTTGCCCGTGCCGGTCGCCCCCAGCAGCACCACATCCGGCTGGCCGTCCCCCAGGCGCCGGGTCAGGTCCGCGATCGCAGTCGGCTGGTCACCGGCCGGAGCGAAGTCCGAGACCACCTCGAACCGGCGCTGGGTGCGCGCCAGATCGGTGGCGAGCCGGGGCACGATGGGGCGTGCACCGTGGGCGGGGGGGGCGGTGGTGGTCACGCGTCCACGGTACGTGCGGGCTCCGACAAAAAGCGTGTCGCCCAAAGCTGGCTCGGGCGGCGGCACTGCGCAGCGCGGCCGCCGGAGGCTCAGGCGTTCCGCCAGCCGCGCGCCGTCAGCCGCGTCCACAACACGTCCACCTGTACCCCGAGCTGCTGCAAAGTCCCGTGGTTGAGCAAAACCTCGTCGGCCACCGCCAACCGCTGCTCACGGCCGGCCTGGCGGGCGATGCGGGCGCGCGCATCTGAATCGGTCATCCCACGCTGCCCGACCAGACGGGCCAGCTGGGCCTCCACCGGGGTGTCGACGACCACCACCACGTCGTACAGGTCCTGCAGTCCGTTCTCGACCAGCAGTGGTACGTCGTGCACCACCGCCGGCGCGCTGCCCCGCTCGGCTTCGGCCATCAGCTCACTGGCTCGGGTGCCGACCGCCGGGTGCACGATGGCGTTCAGATCGGCAAGCTCGCCAGCATCGGCGAAGACCCGCTTACCCAGCGCCGCCCGATCCAGCTCGCCGTCGGGCCCGACGACCTGCGGCCCGAACCGCTCGACCACCTGCTCGAACCCCGGCGTACCGGTTGCGACGACCTCACGGGCCAGCAGGTCGGCATCGATCACCACCGCGCCGAGCGCCGCCAAGCGTGCGCTGACCCACGACTTGCCCGAGCCGATGCCGCCCGTCAGACCTACCTTCAGCATCACTCGAAGGTAGGCGTCGGCCTCATTCTGCGGAGGCCCTACCGTCGCGAAGCCGGCCCAGGTCGCGTTCACCCGCGGCGAGCGGATCCCGTCATACCTGGAGGCGATCGACTCACGGAATACCCCTATGTGCATAGTATGCGCATGACGAGAGTGAACATCACTGTTCCTGACGACCTGCTCGATCGAGCGAAGGCATCGGGCCTGAACGTGTCACGGGTGGCGACCGCCGCCCTGTTCGAGGAGCTCGACCGCCGCGCCAAGGTCGCGGCGCTGGACAGTTGTCTGCAGGACCTGAACGCTGAACTCGGTCCGATCTCCCAGCAGGAGCGGGAGGAAGCCGAGCAGTGGGCGGATCTCGCGCTCGGCAGCTCGGAGCGTTCCAGATCCGCTGGCTCCCGAACCGCATGACGCTAGTACTCGACGCCCGGGGGTCTCAGCGCCTTGGCTGGTCAGCGAGCCCGTCTCGTGGAACTACGTCGGCGAGGGCTGTGGCCGGCGCAGGTCGCAGCTGCGACCCTGACCGAAGCGCTGACCGGCGACCACCGTCGCGACTTTCACGCTAACTATCTGCTGCGCACCTGCCAGGTCCGTGCGGTCGACGACATTCAGGCGCGCGAAGCAGCCCGCCTCCGCACTGCAACCGGCCGCGCCGGGACCATCTCGGCCGTCGACGCGATCGTGGCTGCTCTTGCTGGCACACAGCCTGATGCAGTCGTGTTCACAAGTGACCCGCTCGACCTGCGCGCCCTCGCCGAACACACTGCGTTGCCGATTTCCGTCATCAGTGTCTAGCTCTGGTCTGTTCTTGACGGTGGCCTCGCTGATTTAGAGCAAACGGGCGACGTCGGCGTTGGTGAGCCCGTCTCGAGGTGCTCAAGGACCTGCTTGTCGTGCGGGGAGAGCGTGATCCCCAGTGCACGGGGCGGTGCCGATTCCAGGCCCCGGAGCAACCCCGGTCAGGTGTTGGCCGGCTGTTCGGTGCCTGCGCCCCGGCGGCGCAACGTCACCAGGTCGTGGCGGGCCTGTGGAAGGGTCTGCTCGGCGGCTCCCTCGACGACGAAGCCGGCATCGGAGATCATCGTCAGGTCGTCCTGGCCGGGTTGGCCTTCGCTGGTGAGGTAGTCGCCGAGGAACATCGAGTTGACCAGGTGCAGCGAGAGTGGCTGCATGACGCGCAGATGGATCTCCCGGCCGCCGGCCAACCGGACCTCGACGTCGGGGAACAGGAATCGGAAGGCCGCGAGGATGCGCAAGCACCTGGAGGGGGTCAGATCCCAGACGTCGCCCCGCGGGGTGCCGGAGCGACGGCTCAGGTCCTCAGTGCAGTAATCGCCGTGCCGGATGCGGCCGTTGCACCCGCGTGAGGGTGGCACGCCGATCATCGGCCTCAACTGCGCGCAGCCCAGGCAACGAGAAAGCCCCCTCCGGCGTACCGGACGGGGGCTTGCTCGATAGCGTGCCGGAGCTTACTGGCCGGCGCCCGAGAGCTTCTCGCGCAGGGCCTGAAGAGCTTCATCGCTGGCGAGGGTGCCGCTGGAGCTCGGCGCCGCCGGGGCGGCCGGACGGGGTGCCGCGGCGACCGGTGCGGGCTCGTCCTGCTCCGCCTCGAGCGCCTCCCCGCCCGTGGCGGAGGAGTACGTCGTCGGAACCGCAGCCTCGGCGTCGGCGGCGGCCATCCGGGTGACCTGCTCCTGGTGGGCCTCGAAGCGCTTCTGCGCGTCGGCGTACTGCTTCTCCCACATGTCGCGCGCCTCCTCATGGCCGGGCAGCCATTCGCCGGTGTCGGCGTCGAAGCCCTCCGGGTAGAGGTAGTTCCCGGACTCGTCGTAGGTGGCCGCCATGCCGTACTGCGCCGGGTCGAAGCTCTCGCTGCCGCCCACGCCTTCGTTGGCCTGCTTGAGCGAGAGCGAGATGCGACGGCGCTCCAAGTCGATGTCAATGACCTTCACCAGCAGGTCGTCGCCGACATTGACAACCTGCTCGGGGATCTCGACGTGGCGCTCGGCCAGCTCAGAGATGTGCACCAGGCCCTCGATGCCCTCGTCCACCCGGACGAACGCACCGAACGGTACGAGCTTGGTGACCTTGCCGGGCACGACCTGGTTGATCTGGTGGGTCCGGGCGAACTGCTGCCACGGGTCCTCCTGCGTCGCCTTCAGCGACAGCGACACGCGCTCGCGGTCCAGGTCGACGTCGAGCACCTCGACGGTGACCTCCTGGCCGACCTCCACCACCTCTGAGGGGTGGTCGATGTGCTTCCAGGACAGCTCCGAGACGTGCACGAGCCCGTCGACCCCGCCGAGGTCGACGAAGGCCCCGAAGTTCACGATCGAGGACACGACACCGCTACGCACCTGGCTCTTGGCCAGCTGCGCGAGGAAGGTGCTGCGTACCTCGGACTGGGTCTGCTCGAGCCACTGCCGGCGGGACAACACGACGTTGTTGCGGTTCTTGTCCAACTCGATGATCTTCGCCTCGAGCTCCTTGCCGACGTACGGCTGGAGGTCGCGGACACGGCGCATCTCGACCAGCGAGGCCGGCAGGAAGCCGCGCAGGCCGATGTCGAGGATGAGACCACCCTTGACCACCTCGATAACCGTGCCGGTGACGATTCCGTCCTCTTCCTTGATCTTCTCGATCGTGCCCCAGGCGCGCTCGTACTGCGCGCGCTTCTTGGACAGGATCAGCCGACCCTCCTTGTCCTCCTTCTGGAGGACGAGGGCCTCGACGATGTCGCCGACGGAGACGACCTCGTTGGGGTCGACGTCGTGCTTGATGCTCAGCTCGCGCGAGGGGATGACACCCTCGGTCTTGTAGCCGATGTCCAGCAGGACCTCGTCACGGTCGACCTTGACGATCGTGCCTTCGACGATGTCGCCGTCGTTGAAGTATTTGATCGTCGCGTCGATGGCGGCGAGGAAGTCCTCCGCGCTCCCGATGTCGTTGATGGCGACCTGGGGAGTCGTGGGGGTCTCGAGGGTGGTGGTCAAGGAAGAGGCTCCGGCTGCAGTGGACTCGTGACCTGGCCCGGTCGGGCAAAGTCGGCGGATGAACGAATATGGTGCAGCTCTGCGGGTGGTTCGTCGGAAACCGGAGCCGCTCGCACGAGCGTGCTCGCAGCGGTACTCGGGCGCCCGCAGCGCTACGTCAGACTACGCCCATGAGTTCTGAGGAGTCGACCGTGGCGACGGCCGTCGTCCACCGCACCGCGGACGCCGCCGAGAGCGCCCGGGCCAACCGGCTCTGGTGGGACTCCAACGCCGCCGAGTACTACACCGAGCACGGCGCCGCGCTGGGCGACAGCGACCTGCTGTGGTGCCCGGAGGGGCTCCGCGAGGCCGACGCGCAGCTGCTCGGGCAGGTGCGTGACCTCGACGTGCTGGAGGTCGGCTGCGGGGCTGCGCAGGCCAGCCGCTGGCTGGTCGGGCAGGGCGCGCGGGTCACGGCTTTCGACGTCTCCGCCGGGCAGCTGCAGCAGGCCCGGCGCCTGGACACCACCACCCGCGCACGGGTGGAGCGTCTGGTGCAGGCCGATGCGCAACGGCTGCCCTTCCGGGCGGGGGCGTTCGAGGTCGTCGTGAGCGCATTCGGGGCGCTCCCCTTCGTCGCGGACTCGGCCGGCGTGATGCGCGAGTGCGCCCGGGTCCTGCGTCCGGGTGGCCGGCTGGTCTTCTCGGTGACGCATCCGCTGCGCTGGGCCTTCCCGGACGACCCGGGGCTGCTGGGCCTGACCGTGCGGCAGTCCTACTTCGACCGCACGCCCTACGTCGAGGTGGACTCCACCGGCGCCGCGGTGTACGTCGAGCACCACCGCACCCTCGGTGACCGCGTCCGTGAGCTCGTTGCGGCCGGGTTCGTCCTGGAGGACCTGGTGGAGCCGGAGTGGCCCCCGGAGCGAACGCAGGAGTGGGGCCAGTGGTCGCCGCTACGCGGCGCCCTGGTTCCCGGCACAGCAATCTTCGTGGCACACCTCGGCTGAGAACGACCCGACCGCCAGCGACCTGCGCGGCAGCAGAGACGACACGCGCCAAAGGGCTATGCAACAGTCTCGCCAGATGTATCGTGCGTGACATGGAGCACTCCACGTGACGTGCCGGCCCGGCTGTGCTCGTCCCTCGGAGATCTGATCCGGTGCACCTCGATACTCCGCTCGACCTCATCCCCGGCACTGACGACCGAGACGGTTCCTGGCGCTCGGTGAATCTGGCCGCGCGGTGGGTGCACCAGGGCAGGCGCCTGGACATGCAGGGCCTCGCCGACGAGCTCGGCGTGTCCCGCGCCACGCTGTTCCGGCACGCCGGCGGCCGTGAGGTGCTGTTGAGCAAGGCCATGTGGGTGCTCACGGAGTTGACCCTGGTCACCGCCGCCGAGCAATGGGAAGCGCAGCGACCCCCTGCCGCTCTCCGCACCCCCGGCACCGGCCAGAACTTCAACGCCCTTGTGTCGCAGTCTCACGGGCTACGGCGGCTGCTCGACGACGAGCCGGCCTTGGCGCTGCGGGTCCTCACCGACCCACGCGGCCGGGTCCAGTCCGGGATCGTCAGCTTCTTCGAGGCGTTGCTGCGGCGCGACATGGCCGAGTTCGGGTTCGTCCCGCTGATCGAGCCGGACGCCCTGGCCTATGCACTGGTCCGCCTCGGCGAGGCCTTCCTCTACGCGGACGTCCTTGCCTCCCGGCAACCAGACGTCGCTACGGCAAACCGCCTGCAACGGGCTCTGGTCGAAGGAATGCAGTCGTGACAGCAGCCGGAGCGCTGGTCGACTCCCGTGAACGGAGCCCTCAGCAACCTGGCACAGCAGGTGGGGAACGGTCGCACACCGCGACACTTGGCCTTGAGAAAGGGATCGCAATGCGTTTGTGCAACTCGCTCACCGCTGGTCGTCGTACCGCCGTCGGCACGGGGCTCGCTCTGTCGGCGTTGGTGCTAACCGCCTGCGGAGGTTCGTCGAAGACGCCCGCGACGGGCAGCACTGGTGGTGGTGCTGCTCCGGTGACCTCAACCGGCAGTTCCAGCGCTCCGATCGCCAGTAGCGCACCGCTGCACGACCCAGCGGCTACCCCCCGGCCCGGCGCCAAGGGCAAGAAGATCGTTGTCATCAGCTCAGGCCAGGCCTCGATCAGCTCCTCGGTCCCGGTTGCCGGCGCGGTCGAGGCAGCCAAGGCCCTCGGTTGGTCCACCACGGTCTACGACGAGCAGCTCAACCCCGCCTCGGCCCCGGGATTGGTGCGCCAAGCCATCGCCTCGGGTGCGGACGGCATTGTCTTGGACGCGACCGACTGCCCGACCGTGAAGGGCGCGATGCAGGAGGCCAAGGCCAAGGGCATCAAGATCGTCGGCATCTACTCCTTCGACTGCAACGACCCGATCTTCGGTGGTGGCGGCGAGGCGCTGTTCACCGGTCAGATCAACTACGGCGCAGGCGCAGCCGACATCGACAAGTTCACCCAGCAGTACGGCGCGGACCAGGCCAAGGCCGTCATCGCGGCCACCAACGGCAAGGCCAATGTGGTGTTCCTCAACGACCAGGAGTTCACGGTCCTGCGCTACACCGGTAAAGGGTTCCTGGACGAGATGGCCAAGTGCTCCGGCTGCAAGGTCGTCGACAAGGTCGACTTCACCGGCGCCGAGCTCGGCCCGAACCTGCAGCAGAAGGTCACCTCCGCGCTGCTGCAGCACCCCGAGGCCAACGCGATCAAGAGCCCCTACACAGCGGCGACCCTGCTGGGCATCGGTCCGGCAGTCGTCAGCTCCGGCCGGGCGGCCAAGATCTACAGCATGGGCGGGGAGGGCTTCGCGCCCGAGCTGGACCTGCTGCGTGCCAACCAGGGCGTCAGCGCGGTGGAGATCACGCCGTCCGAGTGGACCGCCTACGCGGCTGTGGACACCCTCAACAGCCTGTTCACCGGCAAGCCGGCCGCCGACTCCGGCCTCGGCTGGCAGTTCGTGGACAAGAACAACGGCCTGCCGCAGTCCGGGCCGTACGTCCCCAAGGTCGACTTCAAGGCTGACTACAAGAAGGCCTGGGGGGTCTGATGACAGCTCCGACGCGCACCTCGGCGTTGTCGGCGTTCAACCTGTCCAAGGCCTACGCGGGCACGCTGGCCCTGGACGGTGTCGACCTCGACATCCGCCCAGGTGAGGTCCATGCGCTGCTCGGCGGCAACGGCTCGGGCAAGTCCACCCTCATCAAGTGCCTCGCGGGGGTCCTCACCCCCGAGCCCGGAGGCCGCGTCGAGGTTGGCGGTACGAGCAGCGACGCCGAGTCCTGGAGCCCCGAGAAGGCGTACGCCGCCGGGTTGCGTTTCGTGCACCAGCAGCCGGCGGTCTTCCCCGAGCTTTCGGTCGCGGAGAACATCGCCTTCGGTTCCGGCTTCCCGAGGTCGCGCACGGGCGGCATCGGCTGGAAGGCGCTGCATGCGCGGACGACCGAGCTGCTCGCGGAGTTCCAGGTGCAGGCCCACTCGACAACGCCGTTGGGTCACCTGCGGGCGGCCGACCGCACCCGGGTCGCGATCATCCGAGCCGTGCAGGACCGCGAGGACGCCGACAGCGGCGTACTCGTCCTGGATGAGCCGACGGCTGCGCTGCCGGCCTCAGAGGTCGAGTTGCTGCTGGACAGCCTGCGTCGATATGCAGCAGCAGGGCAGACGATCCTGTACGTCAGCCATCGCCTCGATGAGGTGCTCAGCGTTGCCGACCGGGTGACCGTGCTGCGCGACGGCAAAAAGGTGGCGACCGTCGAGGCCGTCGGCCTGTCCGAGTCCGACCTGATCGAGCTCATCGTCGGCCGTCCGCTGGACCGGCTGTTCCCCGAGCACGTCGAGGTGCAGGACGCCGATGTGGTGCTGCGCGCCCGCGGGCTGTCCGGCGGCCCGCTGAAGGATGTCTCGTTCGACCTGCACCGCGGTGAGGTGCTCGGCGTCGCCGGCCTGCTGGGTGCGGGGCGGTCGGAGCTGCTGCGGATGCTGTTCGGTGCCTTCCCGAGGGCGGCCGGCACCGTGGAACTCGAGGGCAAGGCGGTTTCCTTCGTCACCCCCGCAGCCGCGATGGACGGCGGCATCGCCTATGTCCCGGAGGAGCGCCAGGCCGACGCCCTGTTCCAGCGCGAGTCGGTCCGGCACAACATGACCGCCGGGGACGCCGGCCACTACTTCACCGCCCTGCGCTTCTCCCATGACAAGGAGAAAAAGGACAGCAGCGACGCGATCCGTCGCTTCCTCATCCGCGTCGGCAGCGACAGGCAGCCGGTCGAGACGCTCTCGGGCGGCAACTCGCAGAAGGTCGTGCTGGCGCGCTGGCTGCGCCGCAAACCCGCCGTCCTGCTTCTGGACGAGCCCACCCAAGGAGTGGACATTAGCGCCCGCAGCGAGATCTACGGGCTGGTCCGCGAGGCCACCCGCGCCGGCACCAGCGTCCTGCTGGTCGCCAGTGATCCCGAGGAGCTGTCGCACGCCTGCGACCGGGTCCTCGTCCTACGCGACGGCCGCATCGCCGCAGTCGTACCGCAGCCCCTGGAGGCGCACCGCCTCACCGAGCTCATGAACCTCTCGGAGTCAACCTCGTGACCTCGCCACGTCCGACCGGTTCGGCACCGGTCACCACTCCGCTGGACGCCCCGACCGCCTCGCCCCCGCCACCCAGAACGCAGGACGACGCCGGCCCGGCAACGCGGAACGAGAGCGAATTGCACCCGTCCGAGCAGGCACCACTGGGGGCGTCCCCTCCGGGAGCCCCCCGGCGCGGCGCGGGCACGCTTGCCGGCGACCTGCTCCGGCAGTACTCGCTGCTCGCGCTGCTCATCGCGTCGGTCGTGTTTTACGCAACCTGGAGCAAGACCTCAGGGGTCTTCCCCACCGTGCCGAACTTCCAGAACATCGCCGGGAGCCAGTCGGTGCTCGCGGTACTCACCCTCGGCCTGCTCATCCCCATGGTCTCGGGCAACCTGGACCTGTCGGTCGGCTCCACCGCCGGCATGGCCTCGATCTTCAGCGCCGCGGCGTTCGCACACGGCCAGGTCCCGCTACCCATCGGCATCCTGATCGGCGTCGCGGTCGGCGCAGTTGTCGGACTCGTCAACGGTTTCATCGTGACGCGCTTCCAGATCGACCCGTTCATCGTGACCCTGGGCACGGCGTCGGTCATCCTGGGAATCGTCGACTGGTACACCAAAGGCCTGGCCATCGTGCAGGGCATCCCGCAGTCCCTGGTCACCTTCGGCGGCAGCAACCGGTTCGGCATACCCAGCACCATGTACGTCCTGGTGCTGGTCGGGTTCGCCGTGTGGTACTTGCTGGAGCAGACCCCGTTCGGCCGCAACCTGCACGCCATCGGCTCCAACAAGGCCGCCGCCCGGCTCGTCGGAATCCGGGTCGAGCGGGACACCTGCACCGCCTTCATCCTGTCCGGCAGCTTCGCCGGGCTTGCCGGGGTCCTGCTGCTGGCCAGAAGCGGCGCGGGCAACCCCACCGTTGGGCAGAGCTTCACACTGACCGCGATCGCCGCGGCCTTTCTGGGCGCTGCCTCGTTCAAGCTCGGCCGGCTCAACGTGCTCGGGACCTTGGTCGCCATCTTCTTTCTCGCCGTCAACATCACCGGCCTGACCTTCGCCGGTGTGTCCAACTGGATCAGCGAGGTGTTCACCGGCCTGTCGCTGGTGCTCGCCGTCGCTTTCGCGACCGTCCTGTCGCGACCCCGCAAGCACAAGGCCGCGAAGGATGCAACTCCTGCGTGAGCTCCGCAGTGCCACCTCCACCCATGCGACTACCTCTGCCCGCACGACTACCTCAGGGAAGAACCCGATGACCTGCTCGACGAGTACGACCTGGAAGACGCTCACCCGATCCGGCGCGATCGTCGTGGTCTTCGGACTTGGGGTGGCCACCAGCGGCGTGTCGTACGCCGCCGACACGGGTACGGTGCGCGCCCTGATCCGGGGGGACGGCAGCGTCAGCTCGCTCAGCCGGCTCGGCGGTGACAGCAATACCAGGCCCACTGCGGCCGACCTGCCGATCACGCTGGGGATCAGCGCCAGCGACGCCAACGGTGCGCGGACCACGACCTAGCACGTCGAGAACAAGACCTCCAGGACCGAGCCGGTCAGCATCACCCAGCCCAACGGCACGACAAAGACCGTCCAGCAGGAGATCCAGACGCCGTACGTCGCGCAGCTGCACCTGGCGCTGCCCGCCTCGCTCACCGAGGTCGTTGCCCCCGGCGCGGCCGTCGTCACGAACTCCGACGGCAGCCACGATCTGACCTGGTCCTTGGTGCTGTTCTCCCCCATTGGCACGCCCGCGCAGGACGCCTCGTTCACGGCCAAGGGAAAGGGCAACCCGGTCGCGCGGCTCGAGTCCACGGCCGTCTCGCCCAACGGAACCCCGGGTCTGTCCGCCACTGGACAAGCCGCCAACGCCACGATCGCTGGCAACGGCACGCTGAACGCAGTGACGGCCGGTGCGAACAGCGGCCTCACCCAGCTCGCGGCCGGGGTCGGCCAGCTGGTGGCCGGCCTCGAGTCGTTGAAGAGCGGCGCAGACCAGCTGCACACTGGTCTGGCCACCGGCGCAGACGGCACCAACCAACTCGCCACCGGCTTGCACTCCGCGCACGACGGCTCCGGCAAGCTGGATACCGGCCTGGGCCAGCTGAACGCCGGCACCGGCAAGCTGGTCGCCGGCACCAATGCCCTGCACGACGGCTCCGACAAGCTGGTCGCTGGCCTGCAGAAGGCCTCTGACGGATCCAAGCAGCTCGTCGGCGGCAGCGAGCAGCTCGCCACCGGCGCCGGCCTCACCGCCGCCGGCGCAACAAAGCTGTCGCAGGGCCTGCCCCAACTGGTTACAGGGCTCTCGAAGGTAGATGCGGGTCTCGCGACGTTGGGAACAAGCCTGCCCGCGGGTCTCGCGGGCGGCCAGCAGCAGGTCAAAGACGCCATCAAAGCTTTTGCCGTGAATGCCTACATCGGCGACTCCGCAACAAAAGGAACTCTTCTCGGGGGCATTGCCCAGCTCAGCGCTGGGCTGAGTCACCCTGCTGGAGCGCCCGGGACGGCCGACCCGGGCGGGGTCAAAGAGGTCCTGACGTCAGTGCTCAACGGACTGGATGCTCCCCCTTCACCACTCAAACCCTTGGGCGGTGTGAAGGAAGCCCTGACAACCGTTCAGAGCATCCTTGGCTGCAGTCCCAAAGCAGAGCCCTCACCGTGTACCTTTGTATCAAACTCCAACTCGTTCCCTAAAGTGCCCGCCCCCGTCCTGGTTCAGCAGGTTCTAGTAGGGCTCTGGCCGGTCTCGGCGATCGACAAGCGGCGGCTCCCACTGCGCTGTTCGCCCTCCAGAGCGTCGTCACAGGCATTGGAACGCCGACTGCTGACCAGACGCTCCTGAACGGATTGGCCCTACTCAAGGGCGGCCTCGACCACCCTTCTGCCAAGAATGCGAATGGCACGCTGATCCTGAACGGTCATGGCAAGCCGGTCGATCCAGGGGGTCTTAAGCAGTTCCTGCTCGAGCAGATCGATGGCGGTATCGATAAGGTCACCGCTGGCGTCACAGCCGGGCTGCTGGCCGGTCTCGGTAGCGCCAGGACGTCTCCTGCGACCACGCTTCGGGGCGGCGTCGCCGCACTCACGGCTGGTGGCCAGCTCGCTGCGGATGGTTCTGCGAAACTCGCCGACGGCACCCAGCAGGTGGCCGCTGGTGCGGACAAGCTCTCAAAGACCGGCGCAGTGCCCATCAGCGGAGGCCTCGGTCAGTTGCTCGCAGGTGGTCAGAAGCTCGACGCAGGAGCGGGTCAACTCAACTCCAGCGCGGGTCAGCTCAACACCGGTGCGGGCGCCGCACACACCGGCTCCTCGGCGCTGAACGACGGCCTGGCGAAGATCAGCGCAGGCGAGGACAAGCTCGCCGCCGGCCTCCCGGCTGCGGTGACCGGCTCCGGCAAGATCTCCGACGGTGCCGGCAAGCTGCTGGCAGGCGACAAGGCGGTCGGCGCGGGACTGGTTGGCGTCAAGAGCAAGGCCACGAGTGTGCTCGCCTCCCAGCTGTCCTCCGGTACCGAGAACTCCAAGTTGCAACTGGCCGGCCTGGAAGCCACCACTGCCCGCCTCACCTCGGACCCGGCGGCCAACACGGCGTACGTGCTCACTCAGGAGGGCAGCACCTCCGGGCTCAAGCTTGCCGGCAACCAGTCGCACGTCGGCCGCAACATCGGCCTCGGCGTCGGTGGGGTGTTGCTGCTGCTCGCAGGTCTGGCCGTCGGCTTTCTCGGCGGCCGTCGCCGCAAGGTCGCCTGACCACAAGCACAAGACAGCGCGCACTTACGGCGCGGGCTCCCAGTGGATGACCTTGAGCTGAGCGAGCTCGTCCAGCAGTTCGGGGCCGTAGCCCAACCCCTGCCCGCTGCCACGGTGCGGGTGCGCCGCGCCACCAGGGGCACCGCCGAAGACCGCATTGACCTTGACGGTTCCGACGGAAAGTTCGCGTACGGCCCGTTGGGCGTGCCCGAGATCCTTGGTCAGCACGGTCGCAGCCAGGCCGTACACCGAACGGCCCGCCGCGGTCAGGGCCTCGTCGTAGGAGGTGACCGTACGGACCGCAGCGACCGGGCCAAAGGTTTCCTCGCGCATGACGGCCATGTCGTCGGTGCAGTCCGCGAGCACTGTGGGCGGGTACCAGGCGCCTGGACCCTCGGGTACGACGCCGCCGGTCAGCAGGCGCGCGCCCGCCGCGACGGCGTCGTCGACGTGCCGCGCGACGACCTCCCGCTGGCACCTGTCGACCAGAGGACCCATCTCGAAGCCCTCGACCTCGCCCACCAGGGCGTCCAGAAACGCCGAGGCCAGTTCGCTGTGCACGTACACGCGCTCGACCGAGACGCAGATCTGGCCGGCATTGGCAAAGGCGCCCAGCGCGACCTGTTCGGCAGCCCAGGCCGGGTCGATGCCGGCATCGACGAGGCAGGCGTCCTTGCCGCCCCCCTCAAGTACGGCGTGCGCCCCCGTCGAAGCGGTGGCGCGCCGGATCGCAGCACCCGTGACGGACGAACCCACGTGGTACACCACGTCGACGCCAGGATGCTCCACCAGGGCCGCACCGGTTCGGCCGTCGCCGTGCAGCACCTGCAAGACGCCCGCCGGCAACTCGGCCGCCAGTACCTCCGCGAGCAGGGCGCCGCACAGGGGCGTGCGCTCGCTGGGCTTGTAGACCACGGCATTGCCGACGGCGAGGGCCGCGGCCAGCCCCTGCAGCGAGATGGCGACCGGGTCATTCCAGGGGGTGAGCACGGCGCAGACCCCGCGCGGCTCCCAGGTCATGATGTCAGTGGCGTCCCAGCCGCCCTGCAGGGCGCGCCCGCGGTGCAGGGGCCCGAGCTCGGCGTACTGCTCCAAGGCGCCGATGCCCGCGTCCACCCCGCCGCGGCTGTCCCCGATCGGCTTGCCACCCTCGCGGGACTGCACCTCGGCGAGCTCGTCAGCTCGGCCACGCAGCGCCCGGGCGGCCGCCTTGAGCATCCCGCTGCGCTCCCCCGGGCTGGTACGCGCCCAACCGGCCGACGCCTTCTGTGCGCCGGCGACGGCGGCCTCGACCTCGGGCGCGCCGCAGAGGGGTACCCGCCCCACCAGGCTGTCGTCCCGAGGGTCCAGGACGTCCAGCAACTCGCCGGGACCGGGGACGGCCTGACCGTCGAGCAGGAGCGGAGTGGCGAGCGGCGTAGTGGGTGGGGTCGTGGAGTGCGGCATGGGGCCTCCGGGGTCGGGATCGGGCTTCCCGCCGCTACCCCGGGTTGGCAGGCGGAAACGAGGGGTTCGCGGACGACCATCGACTCGGGGTGGCAGGCTCTCCTGGTCAGCACCCCACCCAACCCTGGAGGCCCCGTGAGTGACCACGTCTACCGCATCACCGAAGTCGTCGGCTCGTCACCGGAGTCCGTACAGCAGGCCATCAGGAACGGCGTCTCCCGCGTGTCCCGAACCGTTCGCAATGTCGAGTGGTTCGAGGCGACCCAGATCCGCGGTCACGTCGTGGACGGTGAAATCGACGCGTTCCAGGTGACCCTGAAGGTGGGTTTCCGACTCGAGGACTGAACCCGGCTGCGCCTCCACGTCGGCGGCGGCGGACCGACGAAGTTGTCTGCGGCTGACCATCCCGGAGCTGCCGCAGCAGCCGGTCGGTTCCGACGCAGTGCGCCGGTATTGCTCACGACGACCCCAGGCAGACCGTGTCCGGTGACCGGCCCGCCACTTGGCGTCACCGGCCTCCGCGGGGTAGGGACTACTGGTCCTCGGCGCGGCCGTATTCGGCGTCGTGCTGCTCATGGCGGTGTCACCGCCCTACGGGGCCTCGCAAATTGCCGTGGGAGCGGTTGGTGGTGCTGGCCGGACCTGACGACGGCTAGTCGCCGCAGAGCTTCCCCTGCTGGGCGAGTGGCTAGACGAGCCACAGGTGGCCCGGTGGTGGATTAACGAGCACACCCGGCAGCAGCGTGCTTGAACTCTACGAAAGGACGGTGGTACATGAGCCTTGACAGCAGTACGCCGGGCGCTGTGGAGCCGGCATCGCCGGACTTCGACGGCCGCGTGGTCGTCCTCTGGGCGCTGGATCGCGCGCAGAGGGGATCGGCAACGGCCGGGCAGCCGCCGTTCTGCTGGCGAGGGCGGGCGCGCGCCTGGCCCTCATCGACGAGCGTGAGGAGTGGGTTCAGGCCACCTACGACCTGGTCGAAGCCGAGGGTGGTGAGGCGATCGTCCTGGCAGCCAACGTCGCGGACCCGGTCGACTACGCGCAGGCGATTGCCCAGGTGGTGGCCGCATTCGGCGGTGTCTACGGCCTCGTAAACAACGTCGGCATCGGTGGTCCCCCTGGGACGGCACTGGACGTGGACCCGGACGGCTGGGACCTGGGTATGCAGGTGAACGTGAAGTCGATGATGCTGACGGCCAAGTCGTGCCTTCCACACATGATCGCGGCATCCTCCGGGTCAATCGTGAACATGTCCTCCGTGGCCGGGCTGAAGGGTGGGATCCCCCACCTGCTTTACCCCACCTCGAAGGCCGCCATCATCGGCCTCACCCGAGCGATGGCCGCTCATCACGGGGCCGACGGCATCCGGGTCAACTGCATCGCGCCCGGCATGGTCTACACGCCGATGGTCGCGAGCCTCGGCATGACCTCTGAGACCCGCGAGGCGCGTCAGCGACAATCGCTGCTGGGCACGGAAGGCACGGGGTGGGACGTGGGAGCTGCGGTCCGCTTCCTGCTCAGCGACGAGGCGCGGTGGATCACCGGGGTGACCCTGCCCGTCGACGCCGGCGCCTCGGCGGGCTCGAGGTCATACCCGACACTGCCCCCGCCGGTCGCAACAGCCGCGGCAGACCCCTGCGCGCAACGCCGCGCAGCCGATGCAGGAGGTCGTACATGAACCGCGGCACCCCTCGACTCGCGCCCATCTCACGGGCAGACCGCACACCCGAGCAGCAGCGCCTGATCGAGCAGGTCGGCAGCGAGAAGCACATCTTCACGACCCTGATCCACCATCCTGAGCTGTACAAGCACTTCCACCAGTTCGCCGGGCGGCTGCTGCGCAATTCCGGTCTGCCGGCCACCGTCCGCGAGACCCTGATCCTGCGGTCGGCCTTCCGCAGCCGGTCCGGCTACGAGTGGGTGCAGCACATCGTCATCGCGGCCTCCGTCGGGGTGTCGCAGGACGTAATCGCTCAGCTGGACCAGGAGAGAACGGTCTTCGACGATTCACACACCACCACCCTGCTTGGGCGGGCCGCCGACGAGTTGGTCCTGCAGCGCTACCTCGAGCAGGACACCTGGGATGCCCTCACCCAAACGTACGACGGCCAGCAGATGATCGAGATCTACATGCTGGTAGGCAACTACGCCATGATCGCGGGTGTTCTGAGGTTCCTGCAGGCGCAGGTGGAGGACGGCCAGCCCGAGCCATCCTGGGCGCAGTGACCTCGACTCGCTGCGCCGCTCGGGAATCCCAAGGCGGCGCGACATGGCGGCTGACCCTCACCGGACCGGGCCTGGACAGGGCCCCTGGACGTCGCGACCCGCTCGGAGGCCGTCGCGGCATGCACCCATAGGCCAGCGAGGTGCAGCAGGTACTCGTCTTGTCGTGCCTTACACGATATGGCCGGCGCGTCGAGTTGGAGTTGCAACCGGGTGTGTTGAGTCGTCGAGTTTTTCTTTGCGGTGTCGAACCTTGTCGGCGACAACCTACGGTGCGGTCCGCGCAGAGAGGGCGACCGCAGTGCCGTTTCGACTCGCTTCCAGCCGTCGACGGCATCAGGTCGATCCGCTGGCGCGACGGTTGCTGGTTACAGACCTAAGCCACCCAGAATGCGCCTGCGCCGCTTGTTGTCGGCGTCCGTGCGGGTGTCCCGGCGACGGCCTGCAGTGTTGCTGGGTTTGTTCTTTGTGCCAAACAACTTTGCCAACAAGCCCTTCCTGGGGGCGTTACCACTCTTAGATGTCATTGCCCATCCTTTCCCTGGGTTCGACCAGGTGGACGACGACCCGTCCCCCGGTCCAGTCACTGATCCCTTGTTTCACGGTTGTTGACGGGTTGGCGGGTACGTCCGCTGCGTCTGTGACGGGCAGGTCGCTGCCGCGCTGCGCGAGGCGCTGGCTCCGAACACCTGGCGGGCCTACGCCGCGGACTGGCGGCACTGGTCTGCATGGGCACAGCAGCACAACTGAGCTGCCCTGCCCGCCCAGGCGCTGGACCTGGCCCCGCTACCTCGTCGCGCACGCCGGCCCCGGCGACCTCGCGGTCGGAACACTCACGCGCCGGCTGTCGGCGGTGAGCAAGGCCTACCTACTCGCCGGTCACGCTGACCCCGCCGACGACGCCGCCGCGCGGGAGGTCCCGTGTGGCCTGCGGCGCCAGCACGGCGCCGCCAAGAAGGGCGCCCCGCCGCTCTGGACCAGCGACCTCGAGCGCATCGTCGCCGCTACCCTGCTCGTGCCCTCCCCTCACGGGGCGGGCCAAGGCCTGGCCGAAGTGCGGGACCGGGCCCTGCTGCTGCTGGCGTTCAGCACCGCGGTGCGCCGCAGCGAGCTGTCCGCGCTGGACCTGGCCGACCTCGAGCCGACCCCGCCGGGCTGGTCGTGCACGTTCGGCGCAGCAAGACCGACCAGGCCGGCGAGGGCAGCTACATAGGGGTGCCGCACGCCAGCCGCCCCGCGCTGTGCCCGGTGCGCGCGATAAGCGCCTAGCACCCGCAGCGGCTTCGCCACCCACGCCGCCCCCAACGGCGCGATTAAGGCGTCGATCATGGCACAGACCCGGTGAAATAGCTTACAGGTCGCCCGTAGCTACATCCGACGTGGCAGCGCGTTCACCGACAACGCTGCCGGACGACTAGGACTGAAGACGGCAAGCCGAGTTCGCCCGTGCGCTGCCGTCGGGTTTCAGAGAAGCGCCGCCAGGGCGGCGACGACAGCCACTGCCGAGCGGGTGGCGCAAGCGGCGCCCAGGAAACCCAGCATGCCGAGGGGTTCGACTTCGGGTGGACTGTACCCGCGCGATGTTGAATCGTTACGATCACGCTGAAGAGGCCGCCGCTGGCGGTTCAACATGGGTCGGTGGTGCAGAATGCCGCTGAGCACCCCGTCGGTCGCTGCTCGACCGGACGCGTTTTGAGCACCCCCCACACTCTGGTTGTGCACTCGCAGCATGCCTCGTCCCAAGCACATCGTGGAGTCGCCCCGTGAGCGCTCGCCCGGCCCGGCCGGTTTCGACCGCACGAACCCTGCCACGCCTGCGCTTCGTCCAGCGCATAACCATCCCGGCACGCCGCAGCGGATTGGGCTGACCCAGCCGATGTCCCTTCACGAGGGCCCACTGTCGGCCCCTCCTTTGCAGGTCCGGCGCGACGCTGCGGCTCCGAGCGCCATCAACTGGCGTGAGCACGCTGAGCTTCCTCAAGCTCCGACTGGAGAGCGCGACCGTACTCATCGACGGGTGCTGCTGGTTATCGAGCAGCTCATCGTGGAGGGCAGACTTCGGGCGGGCGACCGCCTGCCCGGGGAGCGCGAACTCGCCGAGATGCTGGGGGTGAGCCGGAACTCCGTGCGGGAGGCTCTTCGCGCTCTGGAGTCCATGGACCTGGTCGTGCGCGAGCCAGGGCGAGGCCAAGCGTCGGGTTGCATCATCACAAGTGGCCCCGCCCGGGCCTTGAGCAGCGTGCTGCGCCTGCACCTCGCCCTGTCGCACTTCAGCCTGGAGGACCTTGTCGACGTGCGTGTACAACTGGAGGTGCAGGCGGTCCGCCGGGCAGCCGGACGCGGCCTCAAGCAAGAGGCGGTGAAGGTCGATGAGCTGCTTGAGTCCATGGCTGACACCAACCTGACACCGCTAGAGTTCAACCGGCTGGACACCCAGTTCCACATCACGCTGAGCAACGCGTCGGGCAACCCGTTGCTCATCTCGCTCATGCACGCGCTGCGGGACGGCGTGCAGCAGGAGATGGTCGCCGCGAGCGAGCGGCTCGACCCTTGGGCCCCGGTGGCAACCCGTCTGCGATTGGAGCACCGGGAGATCGCGGAGGCGGTGCGCGCGGGGGACGAGGGCACGGCAGCCGCGCTCATGGATGCCCACATCCACGGCTTCTACGGGCACATGACCTCCTGACCAGGAGTCCCCAATGGGCACGGCGACGCGCAGGGTCACCGCGGCCACGCCTGCTGCAAGACCCCCACCGCGATGAGCCCCAGGGCGGTCGTCGCGGTGATGCTGCGCGTTCGCCAGGCGACGAGGGCGGCCAGCCCTCCGCCAGGAGACCGGGGCTGAGCAGCTCGACAGGGCCATTCGGACGGAGCAGCGCTGGGACGACCAGCGCCGCGAAGGCAGCCGGAGGGATCATGCGGAGCGCCGTCATGGCGCCTGGACCCGGCACGGTCAAGCGCCGCCGCACCAGGAAGAGCCCGCGGATCGCCATCGTGCACAGCGAGACCGAGACGATGACGATCCACATCGTGCTTGCCGGGATCCCCGGCCATCCCGGGTGCCCCGGCGACTGACGAAGGTGCCTGCGGAAACGCCCGCCACGGCTCCCAGCAACATCCCGAGGTTCGCCGGCTCCTGACGGGCCAGGGTAGCGACTGCTCCTGCTACGACCGCGGCCACCACGCTGGGCCGGTCGACGAGCGTCGGCGCACCAGCAGAGCAAGGAAGGACAGCGGCACCGCGAACCCCAGGGTATTTGACCGGGCACGCCGTTGCCCAGGGCGCCCGCGAGCGGGGCGATCTGCCACGTCATCCAGAAGGCAGAGGCCGCGCCGAGGTAGAAGGCGGGGCGCGAGCGCGGCGGCGGCTGCACTGCGTAACGCTGCATAGCGACCGCGTAGGCAGGCATGGTCGGTAAGCAGGTAGGCACTCAGGAGCCGCGTACGGACGGGTTCTCGGGACAGATGGGCAGCGAGAGGGCGTACATGACGAATCGGAGGTTGATCAAGACCGCCGTACCGATCACCTCCGGCAGAGGTGAGTCCGCCCCCAGCAGGTCGAACGCCGCAATCTGCGCGGCACCCGTGAAGGCGAGGAGCGAGAACGACACGCGTTGACGACCGGCGCGCCGTTCTCGATTCCCGCGACGCCGGCCACCAGCCCGAACGGGACGACGCCGATGAGGATCGGAGTGATGGCCAGCGCTCCGCGCAACCAACCGTCGTCGTGGGAGGGTGCGGCGCGGGCTGGTCCCTTCACGTCGCGGCCCCGATGCCGGTTATGCCGACGTCGGCATAACGTTCATTATGCCGACCTCCGGATTATGCCGACGAGGTCGTGGGATCGCCTGCAGGGCAGGGGTTTGGGCTGGCGAGGTCGGCATAATCCGGTGAGTTGATCGACGCTTGGTTCTCCATCGTGGAGAGGAG
>JAABUP010000239.1_pt1 | contig 122527 bp, 115 predicted proteins | sample 5559201 | NCBI WGS metagenome assembly JAABUP01 (sample SAMN10711887, study PRJNA513373) | rock metagenome | isolation source: Antarctica rocks | place: Antarctica | reverse complement strand
CCTCATCCCACCCCACAACATTACTCCTCTTCCCCCCCTCATCATCCAGCTTCTCATACCCCCTCTCCCTTCCCTCCCTCTCCTCCCTCCTCTCCCTCCCCACCCTCTCCTCCTCCTTCCTCTTCCTCTCCGCCTCTCGCCTCTTCTCGGCCCGCTGCGCGGACATATATTCTTCCTTCGCGGCTTGGAGTTCGTCGGCGGATCGGAATTTGCGCGTTTTTTCGAGGCGGTTTATGGTTGCGTTGAGGCGGGTGGGGATGAGTGTTTTTTTGGTCTGTGGGTGTGGTTGGTGGGGGGGTTTGGAGTGGGGTGGGGAGGGGAGGGGAGGGGAAGGAATGAGATGGGGTGGTTGGGTACCTTTTTGCTGTCGTGGAAACCTACTTGGCCTGTAGCCATGCCAGCGTTCTTGTGCAGGTTCGCCCATGGCGTGTAGATGACCGTGACGTTTTCTTTCTTATTGCCTGCATTTCCGTAGGTAGCCAACCATCAGCTTTGCTCTCCCTTCATAACACTATCTCTTAGAAACAAGAAAGAACCCAATAGAATCTAGCATTGGCATAGAGTTGGAAAACGATAGGCCTTTCCTATATAACGAACCTTCGATCGAATTGGCCTTTGTGAGCTGCGCGCACTCCTCCACCAGGTTTGCCGGTAACTGGTCCCATTTCTGCTCCGGGGAGAGACGGAGGTAGATGTGTGCGGAGGAGAGGTTGTCGGCGTGGAACTAGAACAACGTTGCGGTGCGTTGGTGTTTTGCTCTCTGCTATCTTGGGATTTTGTGTTGCTTTGCTTGTACCACCAGGAGGGTTGGAGGAAAGGGCTAGTATAGTAGATGGACGTACCCTAGGACAGGTTCGTAAGCGTACAGTGGATAGGATGGGCGTGGGCGAGCTGTTGTCACCAGACGTCGCAGTCCCAGCCGAATTTGATCAGCTCTTCGTCTGTGGGTTGCTGTTAGCCGTGTGTGGTCGGTTGAGTCGTATCGCGAGAGATGATGTGGGGAGGGTGCGGGGACAGACTCTCGAATTTATCTTTGCCTACGTATATGGTTGCTGGCGGATCGACGATGTTGGAGGTGAAGTAGTAGACCATTGTGGTAGACACTTGCTTAGATGGATTGATGGAAGGGGACCGGAATTATTGGAAGATCATGCTGATCATTTGTTGTAGAGTCACACAAACGATCACGAATTGCGGCCGAAACGATTAACTAAAACATATCCATATGTAGATATCAAGACTCAATTCATATCATTATCATCCTGCTCATGTTAAGCGGAAGTATCAACGGTAGTTATCTCATATTCACCTTCAACAAAGAGGAATTGTGCCCCATATCTCAGGAATCCTGGTTCAACACCTCCACAAAACATGTCCACGGACAGATCTCTGTCCTTCAATACGCCGCGCTATGCAGGGAGATGAAATGTATATATACATGGCTCAGGATCTACTCGATCTGATATTGATCAGGACGAGGAAATTGATTGATTTTCTTTTTGACAAATTCAAAGCAAGAAAAGAAGATAGCGTTAGTAAGACACGTGCGAGCAATCGATACACCGAGCCCTGTAGGGATTACCCAATAGTCAACGGCCTGTATGCCAGAGTGGGTCTGTTCTTGGGTACTCACCACGATATTGGGCGAGGTGGAAGTAGTCAATCTTTGGTATCTCAACATGTTCTCCCATTCTCTTAGCCATACAATTCTTTTGATACTGCGTTTTGGCCGTGTCGATGGGGTACGTCTGTACACAGGTTAGACAAACAAACATGTCTTACGAAAAGATATGTATGAACTCACGATCATCCAAGCAGTAGTACCACAGAAGCCTCCAGCAACTGCCACAGACAATGGGGAAGTCGGAGATTCACTCCGTTGGAATTTAACGAGTAGCTGCTTCGTGCTCTCGTAAGTTGCAAAGTAAATTGCGCTACCGATTGAGTCTCTCACTGGAGGTATCATATTAGCTGGCGATGTACATAACCCAGGGTGAGTAAACCAGGACTACCAAGTTGGAGACGAAAACCAGAGTAGAGACCAAGCCATCCGCGTTGCGTAACTATATTGGCCGCGGTCTTGAGACTGCCTTTGCCTGCATAGGTCCTTCTCACATTTGTGGGATCGTCCATACTCGTTCGACTGCGGTCAGAATTTTGTGTCAGAACCTTCATGAGCTCGAAAGGACCTGTCAAACGTAAGGATCTACTTATGGATTGCTTATACCAAAACATACATGAGAAAAGACCGGTCAGAGATCCAGCCGTACAACCAGCGGCTGCAAAGCAGACAATCGTGGCAGGCGTAGGGGTACTTCCAGGTTTGTTGACGATAACCAGAGGCTCAGCTCCACCAGTCGCTCGCCCAATGGCTGCAGAAAAACTGTACTTTGCTTTTTGGTAGATTGTGAAAGACGTCGTTCGGGATGCGGTAATGGTAAGGGTGGGAATCCAAACAGCTGCAAGAAAGTGAACGTCAGCCCGTATACAAGATTGTTGTGCGAGAAGGATATCGTTCCAGCCACGGACTCAGAGTGCGAAGTCCGTTGCGGCATCCATGAGGAACCCTGAGCAATCGCGCTTTTGACCGCATGATATAAGCTCAAAGGGGAACTCTTAAGCTAAATTCGTAGGCAACGACTCCTGATGAAGCTGTGGACTCACCCCGCCAAAATGCTCTCACTCCATCCCTCGCGTATGTGTCCTTCACGCATGCTGTCACACTTGTATAATGATTCCTATAGAGAGTCAGCTTCACTTCGATCTGTGGCTGCTGACAACCTTTACTAGCATCTACGTACGATTGCATGCGTGTCTTAATAGTATCTAAAGGAAACTGTAGCATGATCAGCATTGTCTAGAGCAACCGGAGATAGCGATTTACCGTGAGCAATGACCCCAGCATTCCGCTCGCGCTCGACGCAACGAAGGTACGATTTCTCTTTGCCCAGTACTTTGCAGCGGTCGACGTAAGCATCGAGGTGTTGGGCATGTTCGAATCGTCGGCACTAGGCTTCCTGGCACCATCGCTGCTGGAGCGACCCCTGGCCTCGGCCATATTCATCTGGCCTGGGGACGGTGGTCTCTCGAGCCGGGTAATGTGTAAAGTCCTCCTCGAGGTCGCGCAAGTGTGTAGAACCAACGGTAATCCATTAGATGCACGTTAGATCATAACAAAGATTCTCTTTCCCTAATGCTTCTCAGCGATGAGCCTTGCCTGCTCCGGTGGACGCTATCCAGGCACTCCGTAGTCTTCACGAGTAGACGTTTAAGCTTGTATCTGGAGAAAGCGAGCAAATCCCGACTGATGAAGAGCTCTGAGGCGATTGACCTTGACTTAACAATGGGGATGATAAGGTTGATCGACTCAAGCTTTTTGATTGGAGCCAGGAAAATGCGGTGGGTCTGTCACATATCATTCAATCAAGGAGAGAATATCACATGAGAAGACAAATTGATACTGTACACAAAAGCATGAAGCAGGTAAGGTATGTGGCAGTCCTTGTTGGCGCGAATGTGTAGGAGCATTACCGCTAGTGTGAAGGTCAAGGTACGGCGATCTATACGTATTCTATAGTCTGGTTCTATTCTACTCCTGACTCCCATCTCCCATCAAAGTACCCAAATTCCCAGATCTCCATATCCTAATCCACGAGTCAGTGACTTGATTTCCGTGTAGTATGTATCAAAATTCAAAGCAGTGTGAGTGATATAACCTCGGACTAAGGGCCTGATCTGGAGATAGAACGTTTGCTTATATGTCTGCATGAATTTCTCTAGAGTCCGCTCGGAAAAATGAGGTGGGAATTGGGTATCTGTGCATGGTCCTAGTATACATATAGATTGCCGTAAGAGCTGTGCCAAGACAAGCCTACAGAAGTCAAATTAAAGATTAAAAGATTACATCAGAATCAGGTACGTCAATACTTTCCCATTTACAATCTTATCCACACATAGAGATTCGCATACACTGCAGGTGGATCTGTCGAAATGAAAATTAATAGTGTACATAGACTTATTCAGATACGCTAGTTTACTAACAATGGCTCACGCATGATTGGTATTCTACCTACTTATGGCTCGTCATTGACTCAGCTCCCTCTCATGGTGAAGGTTATTGTACATGTTGTAACGAACTTCGAGTAACAGCCTTGGGTATCGATCTATGCGCTGCAAAAGCTTAGATAATCACAATGCCACCTTGTGTACCTGATACAAACACGCTATCAATACAGGCAAACTCGTCGTCTCATAGTAGACCAAGGACCAACGAAGTCACTTAGACTCGCTAGAGACACTAGATGAACCGTATTTGCGGGCCAATCTTTGGTCAGTACTGGCGTTCCGGATTGTGCTTGTAATCACAAAACCTGTACATGGACTTCACCACGCGACAGATGCTCCAAAAACATAAGATGTTGCGCCGGTATTGTTATACAAGAGCGTGGTGTTGACTCAGAGGACACACCTAGCATTAGCAGGCGGGCGTCATTCCTCCTATTGGCAAGTTCCTACTATTACTCAAGAACCACGACCTCGCCCGGCACCCTGCTTCTGATCAAGCCCGAATCTTTATAGGATTGCACCCATGGTCTAATGTTCTCGTTCCCGCCGTGACTGGTGTTTCCTCGGGGCTGGGGTATATTATTACCAGCATGCATCCCCGAAGGTGCTTCGCCGGGGTTTGTTCCATGATTCCTGGACATTGTTCTATTAGCATGTGTAGAAGTATATGTAACGTTCCCTGAAGCAGACCATTGCAAGGCGGCCGAATTCCCCGTGGATGCCAATCTGTGTCCTCGGAATGGGTTGGTCGTGGCTCTCTCGACCTGCTGGAGAGTGGGTTGAGCATTGACAGGCACGAGCCATCCGCTAGCCCCGGGTGCTCTATCCTGCATCGAATGCTGCTGCTGCATATATCTCGGTTCAATGAATTTGCCATCCGTTTGTACTTGCCGCCGTCCATCGCGATCGAGCTCTGACAGATCTTTTTGAGGACTTCTGGGCAAGTAGGTCGTGCCTGGTAGCTGCAACGAAGCGTGTACGGGACGTCTGTTGCTCATGTCTCCGTTCATGTTGGTATTGGGTTCGCGATACCGCCAAGGATCAATATCCAAATTCCTGAAGTCCTCTCCCATGTCCCTCCCTTCATCGTCAAAAAGCTGCGGACGATTTTTTAGCACCTTAGATGCCAAGGACACTCGAGCACCGCCCTCGGTATCAAAGGGGGTATCATTTGCTGAAGCACGCTGATCAAGGACTTCACGATATGATGTAGCAGAATTGCTGAAGGAGATAGGAGATTGTTGATCATAGACTGGTTGAAATGCAATGGGAAATTTAGGAGATTGAGGCTGTGTAGGAACGTCAGGATTCACAGGACGAAGCCGACGTTCCTCGCCAGGCATTTTACGACCCGATCGGCTATCGACGTGCCCGTTCTGAGTCATTACCTGCATACGTCCTTGATTACCCTCAAGTCTTCTCGCCTCTCTTGGCGGAAGTTGGATCAGTATCCTATCGAGTGGCCAGGGAGACACGTTCTGGTAGTGTATTACCTCGGCAGGCCCGTTTTTTATGTGTGGGTTGTCCTCAGCTCCATCATGGAGGGGTATGAGGATTTTCCTGGGCTGGCGATCGTCTGATGGCTGCTCATCATGGTTTCTGCGTTTCTTGGTTTGGGGCTCTTCTGCATCCAAATGGATCAATGAGAAAGCACGCTCTCCCGGCACCTTCCTATAATCAGTGCGCTGTGGAATGAAATCATGCTTTTCCCGACGCTTATGGGATGAAACGGCTGCTCTGTCCAGCGCATAAGGTAGATCTCCTTCAATAGAGGGCAAAACTAACTCAGAGTGTCGGCGTGATGAAAACTGAAGAGGGTGGGAATGAGAGGCATCGAGCATCTCACGTCTGAGCTCTTGACTTTTCACAAACCTTGCATCCTCATATTGACTTCTGACGGGATAGGTTTGACCCATGTTAACAGTACCCTCAGAATAGGATGGGTTATTCTTGCTTGCACTGAAGGGCTTAGTGGACCCTTCCACAGGCTTTACGGACCATAGTTGTGGCTGGTGAGCCACGTGGGGAACCTATATGGATCAGTATCGTCCATTTCCAAGGCCACTTACCTTTACAGTCTGGCAAAACGATCATGATGTTCTTGTACATGGTGAAAAGCACTCACCTGATCAGTAGATCCGAAATTCTCATTGCGGCGAGGCGCAGAACCATAGCTTGTTTGACCTTTCAAAGCCGGCAAAGGGATGAGACGTGTGTATGTAGCTGGTCGGCCGATACCTTGCGCTGTGGGTTCGGACCCGTAAGCATGCAGCCTGGTCCCTTCCAGGGATTGGTAGGACTCTGGACCAAAGCTTCCTGGCGCTAATATTGGAGACCGATTGTCTGTAGCATAAATCATACCGGGGTTTTGTCGTCGGCGATCAACGGCCTCCTCCCACATCCGATGTCGATGAGCACTAATTTCATGCAACCGGTGCGGTTTATAATGCACCGGCGAGCCATGTGGCAATGCTGGGTGGCCCAAACATGTTACTGCATCGGCACCATCGGAATCAAAGCTCAGGGACCTTCCGGGACCTACGTTCGATTTGGTAGCCGCGTAGTTAATGGCCTGTGTACTGATATCATCGACGGATATTAACTCGACGCTGTCGCTTCTCTCATGCCGCTCTCGCCGCGATTTTACCTCGTGCTGGTCTTCATCTTCGTCATCCGAAATTACAATGACCTCTTGAAGTATGTCCGCCATCTCACCGTCGTCATCATCGTCACCGCGCCATTGGACCAGCTTGTCGAGGCATTGCTGTTGCACTGCTTGGCGAGCCTCCCCCCATCTCATAGATTTAAGGAGTAGATCATAATTAGTATAAGTGTGCCTTATATGAGCGGTTACTGCCAGCTGAACACGCCGGACGAGGCTTAGCTCGCTGACTGTTCCTACAAGGCCTTTACCCTGAACCATGTCAGCATAATCAACATGTCGAAGGGACCAGGCAGACCTTTTGAAAAGCTCGACCAACAATCTCTTTTTGATCCCTCAAAGGAATATTGGGAAAAAGATCCTTGATGGCCTCTCTAGCCGTAGTGTCGATGACTGCTTGTGAAAGCGACATGTCAAGCTTGGGGGAAACATGTCTCTTCTTACCTTTATTCCTCCCTTTGGCAGGTCGGCGACCTTGGTGCTGACTACTAGAACCTTGATCATCAATGAATGCAAATCTAGACTGCAATACGCGTCCAGACTGTGTAAGAGTGACTCCAAGGCTCGTACAAGCTTGGTCTACGACTACACTCGGGAAGTGGTAGCCAATGCGATGGACCTCTGTAGATAATGGCTCGTGAGGATGCTTGCTAGTCTGCATGGAATTAGCATGATCAACAGAATTGCGCTTGAGTATGTACCGAAACGATGAAGACTGTTAGTTGCTCGTCCTTTGCTAACTTCTTGCACCTGTTCGTGAGTTGTGGGTCGCCTGCCGGGATAAAGGTGTATCCTGGAGGGGGGTTCTCACGAAGAGAAAGCTTTGTAGCCAATTAGGTATTGATAAGAACGTGTGCCATGAGGCTGCAGTAATCGATTTACTTACAACGGTCTTGAGCTTTTTCTTTCCAGCAATCTCCTCATAGATTACCTTGTAATTTGTTTTTCTCTTTGCTTCTGCTCTCTTGTGATGGACTGTGCCGACCGCGCCAGATGCTCCAGGCGGAGCATGATGGCCATGAACACGGCCCATCAAGTCAAACTTGGTCGAGGAAGACCTCGGTTACGTGAACGGCATCTGTCCTATGGAGTATAATGAAGTCGGACCTGGGCTCACACGCTCAAAGTATCCGTTTGGGGTTGAGCAATAGTGCTACAAGAACAATGCGCATACAGGCGCGTGCTCATATAATTAGCATTGTGTCACTAGTACTCCAACTCGCATACATAGCACTGCGCTTTTAGTCATGCCCGTGAAGATGCAAGGCCAATTTGCTATGTCGAGCTGCCTGCGAGTGTTGGAGGCGATTTGATGCAAGTGGGACTTGGGCCGCCGCGTTACCCTTTGCGGCTAGATATAATAGGTATTTGGTATCCTGGCACCCTGGTACTATGTCTTCTCAAACCTATTCGAACAGTACCTACAATACTACCTCCGTAGTACGAACTATAATACTCTGATCGATCTACGACGTTCAATCACTTTCCACCGTCTATGACAGCGAGTCATCAGCAGATAATCAGATCCTATCGTAACTTGTACCGGCATGGACTACACGCAGTTCAATACTCTTCACCAGCACGCTATACAGTGAAGACCCTGTTAGAAAATGCCTATCGCAAGGGAAGACTGGCAGACTTTGATATACAGAAGATCAACAATACCTTGACTTTTCTTCATGGCGCTGCAAAAGCGAAAGGGCTGGAACATCGCATTTTAAAGAATCTGCTACACACTTGGTGGTGGGAAAGTAAGACTAAGAGGAGGCATTCTAAAGAGTACGTTAGAGAAGCCATGGCGCGGTCTGGGTGCTAGTAATGACTGTGCTACAGTCAATCAATCAAGATTTCACAAAAGAAGCATCAGATGAGCAAATCTACTATAAATCATTTTGAGATCACACTGAAGATGCTAAATGAAAGCATGGGAATGTGTCTTCCTACGAGTTTAATCATGGTCGACGGACTGCTGGAAGGCGATGCATGGCCGCAGGACAGGTCTGAGTCGGATGAGTTTTCCGAGCGTCCACTGGAAATATTGCAAGTGTAGCCACACAAGGGCCCCTCGAATCTTACAGATATGGAAACACTGCGTCAACGAAAGGGCTCCGGAACAATGCTACTTATGCTCCTTTATACTGGTACTTCAGATGTTCCAGCTCGTCTACATCCACGGATAGCATCAGGCGCTTTGCCAGCATTATAATTGAAAACGACACTAGCGGACTGTCAGCTTTCATCACGCTTCAAGAGGCACTCTACCACCAACCGATAGGCAATAAACAGAGCAACCAGAACCCCTCGTGCACCCCCCTCTTGTCTTTGAAGACGGAGGCATTGACTGCAATCAGGAAGCTCAGCCCTCCATTGAGGTAACTGACGTAATTGTCAAAAGGTCCCTGCTCGGGCTGGTGCCTGGACTTCACACCGTTGGGCTTGTTTGCTCTAGTGTTGGGTATGAAAACCAGGATATAAGCGGTCGCTACAAGGGAAGACATGCTTAGAAGGCTGATGAGCTTTGCTGCGATCAGGCGAGACGTGATGATAGCAGGGATGTATGACGATGCTGCTACGGCGGGGATGGCGAGGAAAAAACGCTACCGCCATCAGCTGAATCTCGTTCCTACGCGGGGATTCGCATACCTTGTACTCTTCATTGCGCTCGTCGTCTTCTTCTCGGAGCTTCCTGATGAGGTTCTCTTGCTCTAAATGCACATACCAGTCAATAGCGATCTTTACTCCATGACTTGCTTCCACCCACCTTCCTCGTCCATCTCCCCGGGAATGTCATCATCGTCGCTGTTATTCTCCGAATGCTGAAAAGTCTTTCGTAGACGCGTAGCTGCCATGTTGATTAGTATTTGGGCTTTATCTGGTGGTCGCACAGATGCACAATGCGGCAAAACTTTCCCCCGCAAATCGTTCCAAACCATGAACACTTCCCCTAGAATACCCCAGACTCAAAGAATTTCAATGACCTTTGGCCCACCATGAAGTTCCGAGACTCGACGATACTGCTGTCACTCCTCCGCCCGCCAACCCAGATCCAGCGGTCCCTCCCCATTTTCAGACATGCCGCCCTCCGCCAAGCTCCAAGACGTACCCTCATCGCAGCCCCCAAATCCGGTACCCTGACGTCCCGCCGCTCCGACCGCGCCCTCCCCCCCATCATACCTGCCTGGCACGTGTGGGCCAAGACTTTCCCGATCTTCCTCATCATCATGACAGTCTCCGCCCTCGGAATCTTCAACTATCAGAGATCGTCTTCGTCGGTCGTCGCGAGCACATTGTATGCATTACGTACGAGTGAATTGGGCAGAGCGGAACTCGGAGACGAGATCTACTTTAGAGATATTTGGCCCTGGATTGGGGGAGAGATGAATCAGTTGCATGGGAGGGTGGATATTTCGTTTGGGGTGAAGGGGACGAAAGGGAGGGGCGTGATGAGGTTCAAGACCATGAGGAAGGGGAGGATGGGCAAGGTTGGTGCTTCTGTTGATGAGGCTAGAGTCAACGATCGTTGCTAAGGGGATTTGCAGTTTGAGACGAAAGAGTGGAGTTTGACTATGGAGGACGGAAGGGTGATACAATTGCTTGACGAGGAACAAGAAGATCCGTTTAGGGATATGAAACAACAGACGGAAAACTAGACTTCGAAGGGTGATGTATAGTAAGTTACGAGGGAGACTAACGTCAGCTCTTTCTCAAATTTGGAATCTGTCCTGTATATGAACATGATTAATCGATACCGTTTTCAGGTTAAGTTCGCTTCTGAGTGCTCTACTGTTCACTTTGCTACAAATTTGTCTGAGAAAGCTTTGAGCGGAAATGCTAGACCGTTTTGCTTCTTGTTTGCCAATTGCCAATACTTGTTCCCGCAAATAAAACGTCCGCTCGAATATCTACTCCCATAGCCCAAGCTCTTGGGCGCACTTCATCCATAAGAGGGATTATATACGGGTATTTCCTAGTCCTTGGTTGTGCAATGGACTGCGTGGACAGCTATCTAACTTAGAGAACCTTATGAAGCATGTTGTCTTCCTAATAGCGACTGTTCTGCTAGAATATGTGCCAAGAAACTGAACTTTCCTCGCGGGCGACAATCTTGGTGCATGACTTGTATTGTACATCATACCTTGTTTGTGTGCATCGTAGCGTTGCAGGGAAGACAGGCTAAGAAGGACGTCGATAGTAGCTAGCCCTTGCCTCTACCAAAGATACCGAAATTTCTGGTGGGAATGGGCGTCTGTTATCCTTGCAATCCATTGCTCTTCGTACTATTTCGAGACGAAGAGCTGGCATGCAAGGGCCCGGACTGGGCGACTAACAGCCAGTGGAAATCATATAACGGAGTAAGCTCAGCATACTCTACAATGCTTTGCACATTCGCCTCGCAGTAAATGCTGTTGCCGTCCACCTGCGGATCGATATATTGGGCCTGCGTAGCGGCAATGGTCCTTGCCGTAAGATCGAGACGTGATACGGAAATTCCTGTTTTGTCCAGAGGCCTCTTGAAAGTCCATGAGCACTGTGCATCAAGCGGGCCTTCACTATGGTCGCTAAGATGTCAGTAAAGGTCTGTCATATCTGCTTGCAGCTACCTCCATCCTTCTTGCTCCCCCGATCCTTCTTCAGTAATGGGTCTAAACGCGGCATCAAATCCATCTCTATACCCCGACAAAATCGCTTCAACAAAGGTCCTGGATTACCGAGGTTAGGGACATCTAATGCAGCTGCACTGGAGCGTAAAGCCTATACTACGCCGCTCAGGACTGGGGCACTGGGCACCAAAAAGGGGATGTCCGCGGTCTACGATACAGAGACTGGACGGCGACAAGCTTGTACGATAGTGCAAATGGATCGAGTTCAAGTGGTCGCACACAAAACCAGTCAAGCGAATGGATACTACGCGGTTCAAGTAGGATCTGGATGGAAACACCCCAGCAACGTCACCCGACCCTTACAGGGTCACTATGCAGAAAACCGTGTCAGTCCAAAACGGCATCTCGTCGAATTCAAGGTCAGGGACGAAAAAGGTCTACTGGGCATTGGGGAGATGATTGGTGCGGGTTGGTTTCAAGAAGGACAATACGTGGATGCAAGAGCAAATTCAAAAGGGATGGGATTTGCAGGTGGTATGAAGAGGCATGGATTTAAGGGTCAGCCTGCCTCACATGGTGTTTCTTTGACCCATCGCACAATGGGTTCGTCTGGACAATCGCAGGGGGGTGGATCAAGAGTGTTACCCGGGAAGAAGATGCCGGGGAGGATGGGGGGACACCAGGTTACTACGCAAAACGTGAAGGTAGTCAAAGTGGATGATGAGAAAGGCATCGTCGTCCTGAATGGTACGCTACAGCAGCTTGTCACAATTTCTGCGATACTAACCAGGTCCTCAGGCTGTATACCAGGACCTGATGGGTGCTTGGTCAAGCTATCCGACGCGATTAAGAAACCCTGGCCAGTCATTCCCATGTTGGCATCGGCAGCACAGACGGCCGCAGAACCAATGAGTACTACAGCGTGATCACTTCATGGGCGGCCAACTCTGCAATCAATTCTGTCGGTGCCGGCCACCATGGTGGATATCGTCGAGCGCATTACGGTGTTCCATAATATTTGGCGATCTTGTGCCTTCAAGAACTGGTGACGGATTGGCAGCCAAATCTCTTGAGTATAGCGAGACAGAGTCCAGCGCAGTGTTGAGGAGAGTGATATGAAGGTCTAGGTGTACTTGCACCATGGACGACGAAGGGCCGAAAAGGTTCTCCCTAAAATCGCCGAGTAGTCCGGTTCTATAAGTAGTGTTTGATCTAGCCACATGGGGACTGACAGCAAAGAGCCTTTGTGACAAACTCGAGAGATGGACGATCAATTGCTTAGAAGAGCGAACACCATTCATGAATGGTCGAGCGATTAACGAGCTAGAAGTACAAAATAAGAACGTGAGGGACAACGACCATGAATAGCATAGCTCACTGAACAATAATCTCTTGAAGTCATAATGGCTACCTTACTATACATTACCTTAGTCCCGGTAACCCTAGCTCGAAAGTGATGCCAGTAAAACGAATAAGATTTGATTACGGCCCCGAGGCCTTTGCCTTATGAGCTTACTCCATCTCACACTTCCTTCACACTGCACAACCCATCCATTCTCAACGTCAACTGGCAGACTGGCATCCGACCAGGTCTGCGCTTTCTTACATTAATTCGCAGCGCGCATTAATTTCTGAGAAGGGGTGTAAACCCGAGAAGGCGACTAGCTGAGAGGGGGTGGAAGGATCAGGGGGAAATCATTGGATACGAAATAACGCCCACACAGAACAGGCCCATCCTGAGACAGCAACCACCTCCACAGGAGTCACAATCTGCCTTACCAAACGGCCAACGCGATCTTTGTCTACCACTATCCTTTCAACGCACTACAAAGTTGGTCCTCAACTGTTTCACTCGCTTTGTATTTGAGCTCGGTTCATCCTCCGCGAGGGTAATAGTGGCTCGTGGCCTTTAACCACATATTTGTCTTTTACAATGGCCGCGCCCAACAACAATGGAACAGGCAAGTTGTCCAGAGCTATATACACAACAGGATCAGTTGATGACTGTATGAGCAGGTGTTTTCACCACTCCGCCTATCCAATCTCCAATTCAACCTGTCATTACAACTACAAGCTTGAGAGGAGTGATGACCTCGAATAATGCCGTAACAGTTGACACCACATCAGTCGCAACCTCAATCTCCACCCGACCAGTTTCGGTGGTGTCTGTATCATCTGCGCCTGCAGCGGTCAACAGCAACCCGGTCGCCCAAACCACTGAAGCACCCCCAACGACGCACATACTTACCTCTGTTTTGACAGCCCCGCAAACGACCAACAACGCAGGAGGCGCGATAACAAACCAAGCACAGACAGTGCTAGTAACGTCTACCGAGTCACCTGCAATCTTCCCAACCCCGACCATAACACAAAGCAGTAGTTCCGCGTCATCGGCATCCAAGTCAGGCTCAGCTGCACTAACAACCTCGGGACCTAGCACATCCAACGGCTCCGGTCTTTCGCCCGGCGGGAAGATTGCCGTCGCCGTCGTTGTTCCTGTCGCTGCTGTTGCCTTGATCGTCCTTGCTGCCCTCTTCCTGTGGCGCAAACGAAAGCAAAGGAAAGATGCCGAGGAGTTGAGAAGAAAGGAAGTGGAAGAATATGGCTTCAATCCGAATAATGATCCTACCATGCCTGTTGTTGGCGGTGCCAGCAGCAATGGCGATGAACCTTCCGAGATGAGAGAGGCGGATGGCGCAGGGTACCGAGGCTGGGGAACCACGACCACAAATCACAAACCGTCTACAACTCTCTCAAGCGGCAATGGACCTATCGGAATGGCAAGATCTACGAGTAACAGTGACAACGGTCGCTACACCAACACCTCGCCAACAGGTGGCACGAACAAAAGCTCCGATGTACAGTCCGGCGATCCACTCATGGGGACCTCACCCAACGGCAGGCCTTTGACCGCTGACTCCGAGACTGTTGCCGCCCTAGGTGCCGTACCCACCAATGGCAATCACAGGCAAGACATTCACCGAGGACCGTCAAACGCATCTTCCGCTTACTCAGGAGCACACCACTCCGATACTTCTGGTGAAGGTACCGTCCCTGGAGGCGCACCTGGCCAGCAGTATTACAACGATGGACTGTTCTACGACGAAGGCATGCCTCAGCATGGCCCATATGGCGATGGTAGTTATGGTGGAGGTCAACCAGTAATTCGAGACGTGTCTGCCAGGAGGAATACGCGCATCGAGAATCCTTCGGTTATTCCTCATCAAGGCAACGCCGGCATTGCCCAGAATTTCTAGTCCAACATGGTTCATGGATCCCCCGGCGTTCTGGATGTTGCGTCTTGGGCTGTTACATTGATACCATTCGTCTGCAATTACTAGGATCCCTATCTATATATGCTTTCCGCACCACCTCCCTGAGCCGGGACGATCGATATCTAGGTTGCTTATCACTGAGACGTCAAGCTAGCCACAGCTTGCTTTCGCTTTGCCTCTATATGCCCTCCTTGTATGGTTTTCGTTTGTCGTATTTAGTGGGTGGGCAACGGGTATATTGGAATCTGGAAAGGATAAAATGAAAATTGTAAATAGAGTGATCAGAGGCTTAGGCAGCTAGCCGTAATTAACGATAGGTACTTCATCAATTATCAATTGCATTTCCTGCCACGCTTCCCTCTATATCATCTTAACTCTAAAGTACTTCACCTACGAATTCATGTTATAACCATTCTGCCGTTCCCGTCGCGCCTAGAATAAGTAGATAATTGCAAGGCCAAGAGAGAACGTGTGCTGAATCGACAGCTTGATTGGTGCTAGTTCTAGCAGCCGAATGACTCCACAACACACCTTCAAAAGCATGACATGCAGGCCCGTAGCCCCCGCCATTGAAGCTGGAGGGGTACGGAGTCTAGATGAGTGAACCTGGAGCTCTGATAATATCTTGAGCCTCGAGGTACAATCGGGTTAAGTGAGGTCGGTGGCAGCACCAGAGCCGCCGCTGCTGCATGAATTTCAGTGACTTGATTCTGTTGGGCGCCTCTACTTTCAAGCATGGCGCTCATGCGTAGTTCTATGCTTGGCTAGCCTCCTGCCCTCGGTTCTGTCTTTACTGCACCTTTCTAATTTTCGATCCCCCTCTCACTGCAACTATCCGCACACCATCCGAGGCCATTTCCAGCAGTCATGTACGTGTTACTTGTTCCATTTCATGAAATATCAATCACATTGATTCAGAGGCTTTGTCGCCATTTTCGAATTGCCTTTAATCCTGACATCGAGCCTGGGCTCCAGGAAGTTCGGAAAACACCTACAGAAACGCCAACTGGACATACCGGAGTACGCCGCCAGCTTCGTCAACTACAAGGCCCTCAAGAAGGTCAAGGGGAATTGCACCCACTGTTCCTCTTCGGCTTGCTAACGTCAAACCAGCTCATCAAGCAGCTGAGCGCTACACCAATCCTCCAGCCTCAGAATGCTATCACTACCCCATCGGAAGCCCTTGATCCTCAAGCGCTGCTACAAGCCAACAAAGCAACGTTCTTCTTTCGATTGGTATGGAGAGCGTTGTTGGGGATCTTTCCAAATTAGCATACTCACGCCCATCACTAGGAACGAGAGCTGGAGAGAGTCAATGCATTCTACCTTCAGAAGGAGGCCGAAGTACGTTCTGAATCGCTCATCTGACAAAAACTTGGGCTGAACGGTTTCTAGCTCAAACTGCGTCTCAAGACCCTTCTCGATAAAAAGAGAGTCATGCAAGCCAGAAGCGCGACTGCCTCCAAGATTTCCGCAAGCTTTATCACTCTCGAGGAAGGTTTCCAGCAATTCGGCAATGACCTGAACAAGCTACAGGTTAGGATGAGTTGCAGACCCTGTCCATGGGCCTTGGCTGATGATTATCAGCAATTTATCGAGCTCAATGCTACTGCGTTTTCCAAGATTCTCAAGAAAGTGGGCGACCGTCTGTCATAAGTAAAGTGACCATATACTAATCTGATACAGTGGGATAAAACGTCAAAGGTCCGTTTGGCTCGGTGCTGCGACGCTCAGCTAAGGCTAAACCTTTTCATAGTCCCGGACTAAGGAGCTATATCTATCCCGTGCTGTCGAGGTACAACCATGTTTCAATCGCGATGTGATCAGCGATCTCTCCGATCAAGCCACGACGAGCTTGCTTGAGTTGGGTGCTTGGGCTGAAGGCGAGAAGATCCAGTACGATCAATGCCGACCTGCAGAGCATACTGTGACTGGCCAGTCTATCGGTACAGACAACAGCGACACCGATTCTCAGATTCTCCACGCCGCAAACTTGGGCAACTTAACGGTCCTTCAAGACTGGATATCTAGGCTGAGAGGATCCTCTGATGTAAGGGAAAGATTTACACGCATATTTTTGGCGGCTATACCCGAAGCTTCCGAGGAGGCATTGAGCATCCTTCTTCAGAGTGGATTAGTTGATGTGCACGCGGAAGACGAAATTAACGAGAGGAATTGCCTACATGAGGCTGCTATCTCTGGTCGCGGCTTTGTATTAGACATGGCCTTACAAAGCAAGGTCGACGTAGCAAGGGTGGATGTGTACGGGAGGATACCGCTCCACTATGCTTGCATGTATGGACATGTGGGCATGGTCGCCACACTGCTGAATAACGGACCGGGAACTACTGACTTTTTGGACCATGATAACTTTACTCCTCTGATACACGCAATCGTCCACCACAAGTTCGCGTGTGCTGAGCAACTCCTGGCACTTGGAGCTCGTTTAGATCCAGAGAGTGAATCCGATCATGTCCCACTCAATTTAGCTTGTCAGTACGGATCCGTTACCATCGCGAATTTGTTGCTAGAGAAGCAGGCGAGAATACTTCCAGATGCCGAGGGACTTTTCCCACAACACCTCGTTGCGCGATCAGGTCAAAGCCCAGACATGCTTCTAATGCTAGAGCGATATGGTGCAGACATGGATCAACGCGACAAGCTCTACCAGTGGACACCTTTGTTTCATGCGGCCTCAGAAGGTCAAGTCGAATGCATTTCAGTTCTTCTTGGAAAGGGCGTTGATGTCCAATTGTTGGACGAAAAAGGGTACTCGGCTATGTACTATGCAACTTGGGAAGGACACATGCAATGCATGAAGCTCCTCAATTCTACCGACGCACGGACGATCGAAGTCCCGCCAACGATGACACACCCTCTGATCTCTCCAGTTGTGAAAAGCTCAACGGCAATGCCATTGGATGCAGATGGTATCCCTGATCTATCCCTCCCTCCGCCGATTATCCCCCTACGCCGATATGGTCACAATTTCCTAGATAACAAAACCTTCGTCCAGCTAAGCTTCGAAGCGACGAGCTCTGATGCCATTATATTTTATCACGATAGCAAATACCCTGCCGCCCGTCTCACGATCTCCTCCAAGTCCTCAGATGTAATTCCCCGGAATATCATGCTCCCAATACAAGAAGAGTTCAAGATCATCTCATTTCAAATAGACAACCTAGAGTCTTTCGCCATCGATTTCGACATCTACCCTACTTTCGGATCAAAGGTCATCGCTAAAAGCGTGGCCCTTCCTAGTCTTTTCGCCGCAGTGGCAGACAGCTGTGGTCAATGCTGCTTGCCACTATTCGATCCTCGATTACGAGCCATTGGCCAGATCAGCATCAAATTCCAGGTGATAAAACCTTTCCATGGCATACCGCTTGATATCACACACTTTGCGACCTACTGGAGAGCCACAAGTCAGCTTGATACCCATCCCAGCGCTTTCATTACCGGATCCAGCTTGTCCGGGGACTATGTGCAACTCTTCGTACAGCTCACAAATGATGGGGTGCCGGTACTCTACCCGAAATGGTCTATCAGCCACTATGGCTTAGAAATTCCAATCGCTAAGATAAGCCATGAGCAATACTTGTCGCTGGGTTCTCAACATGGCGACAACGGCCACATTTTGACCGCTCTATCGGAGAAAAGCGTCGAGGACATTGCCGAGATCCACCAAATGCTCGCTACATCCTTCGTTTCGTTACGGGATGTTCTTGCTTACCTACCTACCAGCATACATATTGATGTTCAGATTTTGTTTCCTACCGTAATGCAGGAGCAGGCTGCTGGCCTTCGTCCAAGTCCCAACATCAACAATTACGCCGATGCTATTCTAGAAGAAGTTTTCCATCACGCAAGAGCGACCAAGGAGCAAAATCCAGACTTTATGCGGTCCATCGTCTTTTCGTCCTATAATCCTGATGTCTGCACCGCACTGAATTGGAAGCAGCCGAATTGTAGGTTCTCCGCCTCGCCTCGGAGATTTATTGACGCTGACATGATTGCAGACCCTGTACTACTGTGCAATGATCTTGGTGCCATGCGGGACGCTTCTGCGATCGGTGCAGTGGTGAATAGTAGCGGGCATCACTCCATGTCGGTGAAGGAGGCTGTCAGAATCGCACAGAGCAATAACTTTATGGGACTGGTCTGCAGCTCAAGATTACTGGTGAGTCACATTGCTCTTCTCGTCATCGATACACCTACAGACCACACACGGTAGAATACTGATTTCCCTCAGAACATGGTTCCCTCCCTGATCGAATCGATCAAGGTCGCCGGCCTGGTGCTCGTTACGGACACATCGGAAGAGCCTCCACCCGTAGGGAACGCTCCCCCAGCCCGCTCGTACCGAATGCCTGAGGGTGTGGACGGCATGCTCAAAGGCAATGGCGTGCTGAGGTTCAACGAAATGATTGACATGTAGGGTGTTCTTTTGCTTCACTGGAATGTATGCGAGCCCGGCGTTGGCGGCCTCTTTGATCGTTGCCTCCCCAGTCCAGTTGGGCCTGCACTGACTGACCGTAGTAGTATTTGATTATTTAATTGAGTTCAGGCGATCACAAAGATCCATGCTTTATATACCTTCATGCAACGCGCCAAGATGTCTTCTATGATGATGAAATTACTCAACATCTATCACTGTTGATGGGCGTGACGTTGACACGTTCGTGACGTGAATTAAGTTGTGCTTTGGGAACATGAGCACTGTATTATTGGCGATGATGGAGTTGTTGTTACTCCGTAAATGGATTCAGAGCGAAGGGGAGGAAAAAGCTCATGTAGTTCATTCATGTGGAGATATGAAGGGGGACTATTGATTCGTTTGTCTATGAGTTTCTAGTACATATGTACGTAGATTAGCTGGTTGAGAGATGGAGTGGTGAGTAGGGTGGTGTATATGCATTTCGGTAGGTGGGTTGTTCTTGGTCGGTTGGGGTGAGGGATAGGTACCTTATGTTGCATAGCGTGTAGAGCGGGCGATTGTTCTGGGAATCTTACGATTACCTTACAGCCCCTTTCTTTGCCTACGGATATATATCCCAGCTGGTAGCTCGACGGCGTAAATGTAGCAAGGCATGGTGTTGAATACCATCACACTGCGAACTACGAGGCCGTAATTACGCCTTTTAAGAACAGGAGTTATAGGAGCAATGATGATGGACTCCGCGCGCGCGAGAATGTGAGGTTGAGGTATGCCTAGGTGCTGGTGCTACCGGCTTGTGCGTGGGGTAGCAGGGAATAAGGTATATTTGTAAAGTAGGCAAAGGGGCTGTGAGCGTGGTATTCCTTGTGTTTTGTTTGGGGGGGGGGGGTGGGATGAATGGCTTTGGTGGCGGGAAGATGAGTTGTTGTTTTGTGAGGTGGGATGGGATAATGCTTCCCAACTGGATGGATGGTTGACTTGAGATTGTTGAAGTCTGCTGGACTCATTCATGGGCTGGAGATTGGATGGGAGGGGTTTCCGGAGAGAACGAGAGGTCTTCCCGGACTCAGCTGCAGTGTTGTGGCTGCATGTGTGATGGCTATGCCGTCCGAGGGTTTCAATTCTGATTTCTGGTATGTTTCGTGCAATAAACTTATTGTGCATGGAAGTAGGAAAAGAAGCCTTTGTTGGTCTTACTGCAGTTTTTGAAAACAAAAGAAGTATGATGATACCGACTTGTCCAACTCGTTTCCCCATGCCTATGGTACCCAGAGCTACGGGATCTCATTCTCCTCTACACTCAATGAGATATCCTTCAAGGTGATATTCACGAATCTTTGATCAGAGATGCTGCGGCTCCGTAGTCTCCTGGTCTAGGACAGGAATTGCACCAACTTTGGCCGTTCTTCGTGGCGTTCGTCCCAGCGAAACTACAGAGGGTGTGGCTTTTCCATATAGTCCGCGATGATCACAGCGACCTAATCTTATCCTCAACATGTGTTCTGGGCTGTATATGAGAAATCTAAGGCGGCCATCAAAGCGAGGAAGTGAGATGAAGGGAAATACAGAAAAGAGAGAAGCCGTGCTATTGATGAGCGACGGGGGTTGCGGTACTGGAAGGATAGGAGCCATGGACTAAGAAATGATAGTGCGGCAAGATACAAGGCGGAGTGCTTCCTATCAATGAGGTATATTTGGATAGGCTCGTGGGTGGTGAGGACGAAAAGTGAGAAATCGAAAGGAAATCGTGTTTTGAAGTCATAGTATCTCACTTTTCAATGCTTATGCCTCTTAATATTGCTGGTTTGGTCGTACGATGAAAGTACGAGCTTTCCTGTAGCTATCTGCCTCGAGTGTGCTTGCCTAACACTTTCGCACAAGGAACCCCTGCAGGAACTATGGTTGCAGCCTGGGAAGCGTAACAGATCGCCTGGCTATCACATATCATAGATTCCGGGCTTTAGAGAAACGAGCTGCCTATCGCGTAGCGGTCATCATCACCGCTTCCTAGCCGAAAGAGTCGGTCCCTGTATGGATAGGGCTCACTCGGTATGGGCCTATACGGTGCTCGCGATTCAGATGTGCCCCACCAGAGAGTTGCGTTCTTCCAGCCGACATAATTGATGCTTTCACTAGTACTACAGCGAACCATCTGGGAACATGGCCACCCAATGTCAACTGCACTGGTCCCTGTGACATGGCTTTGAACCCGCCTCTGGAGGACTTGCGAGCCATGAGATCTGAAAACCATAGGTTTCAGATGGTCAAGCAGTCCCTCATTGACTAGCCTGTCAATGTGCACCCAGTCTAAGTCTCGGAAATTCTCTGCAATTCTTTGAAACGTAGAACGTACCGTAGAGGTACTTGCAATTGCGAACGGCCCTCTAAGATTGATGATCATACGCCTCAGATGGGGAAAGTCCTGCGCAAGGCCCGCTTTGCTCTGTGTGATATAATTCCACCAAAGGTTGGATGAACTAGGAAAGGCCAATGTAACGATAATTTCTTGCATAGAAACGGCTTGTGTGTGATCTGACTTCCAGAGGAAATCCTGTGCTACCGCAGGAGTGCTGAATCTAAATGCGTTCTTGGTGTAGAGAATGGGTGACGCTTCCACATGGGTCAGACGACAGACGCGGAGTATTGAAGTCGAAGCAGTAGGAAGATCAGGAAAATCCGAATTATCGCTCCTCGATATGAGGTCCCGCGTCGAGCAATGGTGTCGTTGAGAGAGGTTGTCCTGATTTGAGAAGACAGCAGCACAACAATCACAGTACGCAGGTCTTGAGCCTTGTCTGGGGGATTTCAACCGCTTGAAAGAATCACTGGGAATGGACATACCCCCTTCCTGTATCAATAGCTCCTTGTAGATCATCGTCCGAAGCTCCAAAGGCAGTTTAAAGAGAATACTTTCGGACACAGCATTCTCGAAAGCAGTCCTGAGTCCACGAGGCATGACTGGCAAGTTAGGACAGATAGACGTTTGAACTTGTGAATGTGAGTCGAGGCTGGGTTCTGCTGTGCGGTGCCTCCAGTTGAGGATGATCAGCTGTTTCAAGTGAAACTGATCCTGATGAAGAGAAGAGATGGATCTCAAATCATCAAGAAGGAAAAGGAATACGGATACTACTACCGTTGATTCGCTAAGACTTCGTGTATAGAGGACATGCAATCTTCTATATGAAGCAATGACGTCCAATTAGTAGTCGAAGTTGCTGGATCGTGGGGGTAGTCTGATAGAGAACTCGTCTGGATAGGACATGTATATCCTATACTCTTACGGAGCTAACAATATCTAAAGCCTCCAAACGTGCAAACCAAAAAAACTCTGACAATCATTCTGAGTCTACACACCTCATCTGCAAAAACTACCCCCAGCCTACGCTCCACCGCGCAACCTCTCCCTTTCCCACCCACAAATATGCCCTCTCCATCCCACCACCCCTCCTCCACTACCCAGACCCTCTACACTCTCCCAACAACAACAGCATCAACAACAAGAACAACAACAATCACCCAACCCTCGACCTCAACCTCAACACCCGTCCTACGACTACGCGCCACAGGCCCAGCACCAACTCCATCACGGCGTATTCAATGGGCCGAAAACGTAATCGACAACGAAGGACTAGGAAGGAAGAGCTCAAAAGGTATCGCTCTACACATCCCCTTCCTCCCCCCTCCCTCTAAATCTCGTATGAGAGCTAATGCATATTCCCCTTCAAGTCTGTTGTATCTACCACGCCCCCCGCGCTGTCGGCGAATCGTCCTCTGAATCCTCTTCCTCTTCCGACAGCGACGAATCAAGTGACAGTAACAGCAATCTCGATAGCGACGGTGGCGACAAAGCACAGATGAGCGGTGAGGGCAGAGCGAAGCGGAGGAAGCATGATCATGATCATGGGAATGGGGATGGCAATGGCAATGGCGATGGGTGTGGACATGGCCATGATGGGGACGGAGGTGGAAAGGGGAAGGGGAAAGGGAAGGTTTCAAGAGGGAACAGGAAGCCGAATGCTTACGAGACGATACCGCAAGTTAAGACGAAGACGACCGAGGTGAAGACGTGAAGAGAGTGGAGTACTGCGGCATTGGACGATTGTACAGACGGCATGGGAAGGCACGGGTGGGGCCAATTCGAAGGTCAAGTCGATGGAAAAGCAGAACGTTCACGACCTTGCAACATTAGCTACGAGAGACTGCGAGTGTGGATCCAGGCTGGGTATTTGTCAGGACTCGGATGAACGCACAAGGATGCTAAACGGAACATGCTAGAATATTGGGAAGTTAGGAATACGACCAGGCGAGGCCGGCGTAGTGTTGCGAGTGCCTCGACGCATCGTTGCATACCGATACCGAGGGTTGCCGGCGATGACCACAACACATGAATGGATTTTGGATACAGAATTGCAGATAGAAAGATCGACACTGCTGCGAAGAACCCTCGAGCTGATCCAACGGTGATAGGGGCTGAGATGATCGGCAGAATGGCGCTGCGGGTGGCTACAGAAGGCTTGCGGTAATGAGAACCTTAATGTGGCAGGGGAAGGTTAGTCAGACGACATCAGGGAAACCACAACATTTTGAAACAAAAACCATATTGCGGGCCATGCTATTGAACAGTATTGGCATGATACGGCTGCGAACAGATTGCTCGATACATAATGGGATATATGCGAGATGATGCAGCAAATGTAAGCTTCCGACGTGGACCTGTGGAATCGGACGGGAGATATAAGGAAACATGCAGATGAGCTTGTATATGCATTTGCTCTCGCTCCTCAAATGACCTTCAAGTGGGTTTGGCAGCGATTCCGAGCTGGGGAGGACTGGTCATGTCAAAGACGACGAATTGCGACTTGAGGAAGATGTCTCCGTAGATCGAGAAACCGATACCGGTGTTTCGCTGGATACCACCGAAGCATGCTGTGTATTGTTAGATATTCGCCAAGAAAAGAATGGAGCGTGCACTTACTGCTGCCGGTTGCTGGAGCATAATTTATGTATGAGCCCGGGACGACCGCCTTGTAGCTTCCAATGCCGAGGGTGATGCTCGGTAATACAGCCGAGCAAGGATATGTGTAGCCTCCTTGAGAGCTGACATACTGTGCGCCAGGGACCTTGGCATAGTAGGCCGAGACGATGGTGGTGGGGAGATACAAGAGAGTGGTCCCGGTGTCGGCAATGCCGTCAATGGAAGACGCGACAAATGCGCCACTGCCGATGGCGTAACCTTTGCCCGTGAATTCCCAGAAGCCATTGGCCGTATTCACTGGGACGTAGGTGATGCTCCCAGTGTACTCGGCAGTGTTGATGTAGCCGAAGTTGTAGTTGCCCGGGGCGCCCTTCTTCAGGTTTGCTGTGAAAAGCGGCGAGGCTAGAGTGGGAATGGCGTTGCTGAAAAATGTCTTCACAGGGTTTGGAGACGCGGTGTTGATCGAGTTCATCGCTAACCCGAGGAGCCCATCGTTGTCGATATCTGACTGGAACGAAGGACTGATCGTCTGCGCAAGCTCGACTGCTCTAATGATGTTCCACAGTCAACGACTATTCCTCTGAGTATATGTGCTAAGCCTTTCAATGCAAATGAAGAGACTGTAATTCCCACACATATCTCGAGTCTTTAGACTGTGCGACAAGATACGGAAAACCCGGGCCGTAGAATACTTACTGGCTGGTCACCGTCGTTGCACCGACTTTCACAGTGTCAAAGTAGACGTTACCCGACGCAGTACTGCCATCACCGTACGATATGCTCCATGTTTCTCCACTGTCAATTCTGGACGTAGTGGATTTGGAAGGGTCGTAGATTGAATGGCCAGATCGTGACGAGGCGGAGAGTTCTGATGAAAAGACCCATCTGCATTATGTAAGCATTGCCAAAGACATAGCGAAGCGAGGAATGGTCGTAGAGGCTACTGACAGATCTGAGCTTCCCGTATCGAAGTCTAAATTCAATATCTGGCCACCAATAGAGACTGGGCAAAGATACTCGGAGTCATACTGCTCAGGACTCGCAGTCACAGTACCGTCGTTATTGGCAGCGGCAGCAGTGACGTCTTTCGGAGCCTTCTTGCCATATTTGCCATAAACTTTGGCGACGGACGCAGGGCCAGAAAGGATGAATGACTTGGCAATGGTCTCGTCGACCGTGAAAGCCAGACCACGTTTTTCGACGGGCGAGTAGTCGGCTGGAATTGCAGAGGCCAAATTGGCAAGAGCGGAAGCCACACCAATCTTAGCGATGAAGTGCATGGTGAAAGGTGGGCTTGGATCCTCACAAAAGCAGTGGAGGGCTGGAAACGAAGGGTGTGAATTGGAGCCTTTCGAACGATACAATGTGCAGCGAATCGAGCACCTCTTTATAGACACATAGAACCCTTCTTCGCCATCCCTTGGAGGTCAAAAGCCATCCCCGAGCGAGCCCAAAAGCCACCATCAGGAGCTGGAATGCATGCGTCACGTAGGACCGTCCTTGCGGTTGGAGGTACCTCATTGGGCCATGCTCGGTCTCTCCTCGACAACTAAGATGAACACCGGTCGTGGTCTAGGTAGGCTCGAGCAATAGGGATCCCGAGATGAGAAGGTGGATTGATGCCTCCTATCCTTAGTGCAGTGCGAGGAGGGGTGATTCTTCGGAACCTAGGCGGGTTCTAGAAGGAGTTCGTGATGAGCTCTCGGTACGCCGTTTAGACGATAGACCTGGTGACAGAGCACGCCAATCACGACACCAGGTCCAGACATCAGACTGAGATCATCGAATGAGGGCGGCAGCGATCCTTATTGGGCAGCTGGAGCATGGCTTGGCTGATTCCCGGAAAGCTTGGACGAGGCCGAGGAGCGCCATCTTGCACGAGTATGGCTGCATGAAACGCTGGGGGCTTTCAGTTCAAAGCCACTGGCAATGTGCCTCATTGGTTCTTTCGGCGAAATTGGGGAATGTGTGAAGACGCTGATAAGTGATGTCGAAAAGGAGGCGACAGGGGTCTTGGCGCCGGCTCAATAGAATACAACCATACCGGACCGCGCCGTTGATGTTTCAGGCACCAATATCCGATCACCATTGTCCTCCTCTTCGACGTCCAGTGCTCACCTTGTGAAGGTAAATTTATCGACCATGTGTCACTAATGTCCATGATAGTGTCCATACTGATTCTTGCAGAGGCTAGAGCTGTATCTGCATATCAGCTTCCCGGTATGGTCTAGCTTTACTACGGTCGATAAAGCGCAATCACTAGCAATACCTAGTGTTCAACACTTCGAACAAGCTTCCGAAAGAGCTGCGAAAATTGTGCCAGTGAGGTTATAGACCTTTGCTCTGGTAATGGGTAATGGAGCTCTCTATCTCATGCTAAGCCACTTTTAGGCATTGCTACGGAGGGAACCGAGGGAGCTTCGATTGACCGGCGAGTTTTTTGTTCATCTATCGTTGATAGCGCAAAAAATACACGTGAACCATTCTCTCGTCTTGGTCAGGCAGCGGGTTGGCGTGGTTGGCAACGCATTTACCTGAAGGAGCAGCTTAACAAGAAGAGCGACTCGTGGTGTGCCACTTTCGCCCTCCCACCATCACAGACAAATGGCATATCGAATCAATAGACATGACTTCTTCAGCTTATCATTCTTCCATCGTCGATGAACCGCGTTCTGATCTCTGATCAGTCGAGGCAAAAAATGATTCGTGATCGTCCTAAGTTGGGCGATTCGGAAGGGATGAAGGCTACAGTCACGCGTGTTCGGACAGCGGCAATGTGAGATCGACGAGCAAACTCCCCCGCAACATTTGTGTTCCATCTTTGAAAGTTGCCATTGTGTCACAGAGGTTTAGACGATCCTTGACGCCCCTTCTATACCAAGTGACTCGACGGAGTATATCCCATGCCGAAAATCTACCATTTGTGATTACGTCCTAGTTGTTCTAGCATCAATATACAATATGCCAACATTAGCACCTATCGTCTTGAACATTGCCACAATAAACTCACTACATGAGATTATTTGAACGGAATGAAGCTCGGACGCGGATATGCAGGGGTCCTTTCGAGCTTACACAAAGAGACACGCGCGTTGATTCTAGCCCATACCATAATATTAATGACCCTTTTCCCGGAGGAATCGTCACCCAAACTGTGACGTCCATCCTCATTAGGTATTGAACTTGCCACAACCGCCCACGCGTTCCACTTGACAATCATAAATGGCTATATTCAAAGCTTAACATTTTACGATGGTTTTCAGATATCGCCCAAGTCTCACTCTTATGTTAATATTATGTAGAGTAAGTCAATTTGTAAATAAAGCAAATAATACTTAGCATAGCGCAAGGATGTAGAATCATGCTACACGAAGCAGCTGAGACGGAGTAAAGTGTTTTAGTGGCTAAGAGAGAGCAAATGACGCTCAGATTCACCATCGGAACACAACGACCAAAGTCAATCAGTGGGTTTATCTTGATGAAGTCCTAGTCCTGGACGGATTAGAGCGAAAGACGTATGCTCTCAAACGTAAGGTACCTATACCTCCTGATCACTCGAACAAGAGCCACCTTGGATGGTTCTATATTCTGGGGAGTAGATCATCCAGTCCAACATTAAGTTCCCCGAGTCCGAAAAGTCCGATGTTTGACCAGAAAACTGTGAGTCCGCGAGGGAAAAAGTGACGTCAAACTGCAGCGCTTCGATTGATTCTTTAATACCGATATAGGAAATATAAAAAGGAACCCCTTTCCGGGTTACCGCCATATTTGGAAGACTCCTTTCACTCTACACCGCCACGCCGCCAACCAAACTTAGACTCCCCATCCCAATAACACCCTTACCAGCCTTACTAATCTCAAATCTCGACGCAAAAGTCCGATACCACCCCGTCTCGGGATCATAACTATAAAAAGCATCCAGCCCACGAATAACATCTTTCAAATCCTGCCACGCGATATCATGGTCGCCCTCGGCATGGACTTTGAACTCCAACGCGCCACCCTGCTCCGAATGCTTGCTTCGCGCATACGTGTTGTGAGTGATGGTGGATCCGGGGATCGCTTCAACGACCGGACCAATCTCTGTCAAAGCGGCTGCAAGCAAGTCAAAAAGCTCTATGCTGATGCCCCACGTCGGATTCAAAATGGGACTTACGGCGAGCGTGATAGGGCTGCCAGGTATGGGGAAATGAAAGGGTGCTTGCAGTGGGGGAAAGGTTGTGTTGTATCGCTGTTGTAGAGTGGTGTTAGAAAATCCCGGGAGCGACCAGAGGTCCCCGTTGGTGACAGGCTTGGCTTTCGCTCCACGCAATTTTGAAGGGACTCTTCTGGATACATACCACAATACGCCACTCCCAATCCTTGAGCCATGTGATATCAATTCGAACCCGAGATCCTCCCAGTGTTGATGCGTGTCGTAGTCGCCATTCACATACTTTTGCAAGCCCACCAAGACCTTGTGCAGTGTGTTGTAGGTCATTCCGTAGGTTACTACCCACTTAATACTGATGGAGGTTCCCCCGTCGGTCTTACTGAACGGTGTGCGGCGATGGAACAATGTACCGGGCACAAGGTCTTCGGATATGGGAAAATCTAACAAGGCTTGATGGAAGAGAGCATTGATATAAGGCTGTGAAACTGCATCGCCGTGGTAGCGGAAATAGAACTCGAGATCCGAGCCAGACATGAGGACGCGTCCGTAACTTTCTATTCCTGGTGGACTCGATGCAATACCGTGAAGCAGTGGGGTAGTGTTATTGGCGTTGCTCCTTCGCTCGGTAGTAGACCCGATTTGATTGACTTCAGGGTTATGGTGCACCCATCCTCTTCCCATTGTTACGTTTTCAGACGTAATGATGTCAAATTCCAGTACCTGATAATGTGGCACCCGCCTCGGTACACCTGGGCGTATCCCCTTCATGTATACTTGAAGAGCAACCAGGAATTTGTGCAACCCTATCCACAAAATAGTAGCTCGAGGGCTTCCCTGGATAGTGACTGATATGCTAGCACCAGCGACAGTGAGGATACCCGTGTAGTGGAAGATATTGTTCGGTACCCGACCGTGTGGATCCCTTCCAGCCAGAGTCCTGATCTCCGCAAATGCACCATCAAACATTCTATTGACCTCATGGGAAGGGATATCCGGGCCGAAAGAAGGAAAACACAATTTGATCCCCATGTCCCGGATGAGGGTGCATTCGCCCGTAGGCGAGGCTATCAAGGAAACCGTGGTTTTACTAGGTAATTGCACATATGTTTCATTTGCAGGTGCCGTGCGCTTTTCCACGCCGTCGGTATCTATTGATTCACCTCCTGGAGGTGAGTCATATCCTATACTGCCAACACCTAAAGTGCCCTCATCGATAACTTTAAATTCGAATGCAAGCTCTCGGCAATTGTCATCCTTCATCCATTGAAGTAGGCCGGCCACTACCCAATTGAACTGCTGCCATGTGATTGCATCTCTGGTGGTGCTCCGAACTTGAAACCACAAACGACTGACCTTGTCACGATACCAGTGAAAAATTTCGGGTATTGGACTGCTAGCGTGGCCTGGTGCGGAGGAATAAAGTGCATTGGTGAGTCCAGCACCCAACTCCAGAGATGGAATATGAGTGCCAAGGGAGGTGATGATCAGAGTGACAGGCGTATGTGGTATAGAGTATGCGATGTGATTTGACATCATGGAGGTAGAGTCCGCCGTCTTAATCTCGGCGCTGACCATGAGGCCAGTGTCACGCACAAGTGCACTTGATGGAGAGAGCAAAGCTCTCTTCTGACTTTGGCTCGAGTCAGGTGGCAAGTACCAAACCAGCCCAACCCCCACAACAATGTGGGACAAGGTTCTGACTTCGAATTCCACCGCCTCATAATGCTGCCCCGGAACGCCTGCTCCTCCTGTCATGTACTTATACAATGCCTGTAGCACCCGCCCTAATTCGTTCCATGTCATCCCTTCTTCAGTACTAGCTGCTATCAGAACAAGCATATTGCCACCTTTCCGGCGGTATTCAAATCTGTTATTGAAGATCCGCTTCTCAGAATGCGTATCAACTTCATGCTGGATTGCTCGGTTCGCCGCCTTCAAAGTGTCTTTCACCTCTTCCTCTGGAATTGCTTGACCAGTATATGTTACGGCTAGCACTAATTTTGTGAATGTGATCAATTCGACTGACCCGAGGCTTGCATTGAACGGTTGTAACAAGGTCACATCATTTGTCAAGGACAACACTGGTAACGCGGCTGCAACTGCTAATAGGGCATTCAATAGCAGATAAGCAAATAGGACGGCTTGTGAATTGCTTCTCGTCGCTGATCCAAAGGAGCCTGACGCAAGTTTCGACATCCTCATAGCGCTCAGAATGGCTGGGGGAGCCTTTGGTGATGCACGGATAATAAAATATGCAGCCTAAAACAGGTGATGTATCGAGAGGGAGACAGTTGGTCCGCTCAAAATAATCTTGCGATAGCCATGCTTGCGCATTCGCGACAGATGCAGGTACCAGTGCCTTGTCATTTGTCGTCGTAGTAGAACGCGGGACGTAGTGCCCTTCGAGAGTCAGCGGACATACACGATATGAACGGTTCTCGCCAGACTTCGAATTGTAGGTCTGGTGTCCAGCGTATCGGCCTCGGGGTTATTCTCCTTCTCCACGCTATAATCACAAGTCCCAAGCAGCGCCATTCAGCGTAAATGGCCTTAAAAGACAGATGATGAGTTGCCCCGGATTCGGTTTGCATACCTGGAACTTGAGGCCCAGCATCACCGATGATACTTTCGACAACCAGCGTCGTCCGTGCGTCCGGTAAAGAAGACATTAACTTCTTCAGCATTATTGGTACAAGAGAAAAGGCTTTCGGAGTGATCGTAGCTCCCATTGATCTTGGTCATGTGCCACGTGTGACCTTGCAATGGTCAAACTCGATGTCTTGGTCACTAAGCCGTATCATCTACCCTCCCAGTAAGGTCGTCCACACACCACACTTCGATACACGCATTGAAGAGCCGATTCTCCCATCCCGGAAAGCTAGCGCGAGCCCACAGAACAACGCTGTCACCAGTTTTTGCACCTTGTAGCAACTTGTGATCTCTGCTAAGCTCGTGTCTATAAGTTTCCGGTTCTCGTCCAGCATGCCTATTTCTCTGCAGCTCGTATCTGATCCTTTCTTTTGCTGCCTTCAATTCCAGTTGATCATCCCTCTCGGAGTCGATGAGATCTGTAGCGGTCGGACGTGTCAGACCAGCTTCAAACCATGTGAAGCTGCCCTCATATGTGCCATGGTGAGTTGGATAAGAACTCCATCCCTGATCCCTAGACCTAAACGTATAGACGACACGCCTAATCCGCGGGACTTCGAGCTGAGAAAGAGGGTTGGTAGCTAGAATTTGCTGCTCGCCACGATTTCGGAGGTCAATGCCAACGCGCATGGGCTCATTATCGCTTGCCATGCGAGCATTGATGACTTGGGAACGAATCCAGCGACTTGGATGGTCAAGAATCTGCAAAATTATCTCATTTGGAATAGGCGGGCTGCGTCTCGAAAGACACCTATAGATGGCAACATTGCTTTCGGTTGTCGTCCAAGGTTCACATTCAAGGTTAGAAGGGGGAGTCAGTATATTGCGGAGAAGGGATCGTCCACTCTCCAGGAGCCGGTTCCAGGGCATGGTCATGATTCGGTTCGTGTAGTGAGATGTGTGATCTATGCGCCCGCGCTAGAGGAGATTAAGGTGATGATCCTGCATCCACATCAACTTGAACTCTGCCTTGGCTTTCAAGTCAAAACATTCCTCCCAGTCCGCACAAGGATGTAGGGCTGAGTGGCATGAGGGGAATGAGATTAACTTTCGCTTATCTCAAACGAAGTCCCGGCCCTAGTTCTCGAGGGGCCGACTCTTGGTTTATCGATGAGTGGCTTATCCCGCTGCTACTCAACGACCGGACCGGCTTCTGGTTGGTACAAGTACCTGAATGGTGATCTCATCATCCAACGACGCGCTGGAAGGCGTTCGCTAGTCTACCTGTCAAAAGGTTATATTCCCTTGCCTTCATGATGACCCAATCCTCAAACATAAGATTGTTGTCTCACCAGTAAACTTGCAAGTACCTGTCAAACCTATGATACGAGAGCACGCTGATTGGGATATAACGGTGTCAAGCTTACGAACTCGTTCAACATGACGTCTCAACTCGACAAGCCTTCTCAATGGGCCACAGGTAACGATGCACCTACGGAGAAACAGAAAGCCTTCATCTCGACCCTGGCTGCCGAAAAAGGCGCTCAGAACATCAATCCCAACGAAATGAACAAATCTGAAGCTTCAATCACTATCAATGATTTGAAGAACAAAGACACACAAAATTCAGACGCCGCTGCTGGGAAGCCGATCCAAAACCCGGATACATGGACCACTGGTGACGACCCAGCGAGTGGGAAACAAGCAGGGTACATAGCCGCCATGGCCAAGGAAGCAGGCGAGGTACGTTTCTTTGGAACTTCTTTTGTTCAATGGGAACACCTCTCTACATCATTTCTCGATCAGCCGTCCAACATTTTGCGAACCTTTCCGTCACTTTCATGAACGAGCAATACTAATCGCAATCATACGCGTAGAAAGTGCCAACCGAGGGTATTGGAAAGACTGAAGCGAGTAAGAAGATAGGAGAGTTGAAGGAGAAGACAGGGATGTGAATATAATGTCAGTGGGTAAGGTTCTGGGGAAAAGTACGCATCAGGTGGTTGAGCCATATGAAATCTCGACATCCTAGCAATTGGTCCAGGTGTGGCTATGTTGTAGAAGCATATGTCTTGCGTGACAGTATCGGAACTGAAGTTCCACGTCGACAATACGAATCTTCTCAAGCCCCAACCATTTCGAGGGAAAGCTCGCTTGATCTGAAATCTTGCGGTCGGATAAGTTGACCGGGTATTACTTTGACCTTCAAAGATTGACGATCAAGGTGTTCGCTTTCCTGAGTTTCCATGACAAGCTCTCCGTCGCTAAACACACATCAGAGCGCATGCATAAATAGGCTTTCTCATGAAATTTCATTATCAACATCCTATTCATGTTTAGCAAAATATGAATAGTTGCAAAGATCGGGCTTTATTCGATCTGAGAGGAAATAAATTTAAAATTGATTGAGGATAACGGTCCCATTTGTCCATAATCTGTGCTGTTCGTCCTAAGTTACGGATTATCGGAGAAGCTGTTTCTCCCACGCACAATGTTAAACCCAACGTTCATCTTGCCCCGAGCAGTCTCAGTTAACGTGAAAGAATTTAACGAACATGATCCTGCAATCGTCATCCCCCATGCATGCCCTTCATTTACAATACATCAGTCTATCCAAATCCCAAGCGCTTTCTCATTTCTGCTCTCGCTAGTTCCCTGAAGGAGGAAGTCGCTGTTGGGCAATGATATTGACGGTGTGTACTATACTCGATGACGATGAGTAGGGTGCATGTCTATCAATATGATAATAGCTCCAGTAACATATGCCACTGAATCAAAGGTGGGAAGGTTGACAAAACTCGTAGTCCAAGATAGTCCCAATTAGGTGACAATAAAGGATAGCCAAATTCGTGATCGCACCACATGCAAGAGACGGCTGATAAACGTCAAAATATCAACTGATAAAAGGTTGATCCAAGCCCTGTCTCTGATTCGAACAAAGGACCTAGAGATAAATGACTCGGAAGAACTGCAATCTCTCGCTCTAACCGCTGAGCTAACGGGGCTGAATAGTGAAGGTACTCTTATATGAATATCTATTTCCAAGATAATTGATAGTCAATGCTGTCGGCGGCCTCCAGCCACGATAGCGGGACCCACTAGGATATCGATGATATCCGGGCTAAGCCCCATACGCTAATAATGACTCGCGTCAACCTCGACAAAGTAAACACTGAACCAAACCTCTACAGAACCGTGATGCCGAGCCTTGAACTGGCGTCCAAGCGGCAAGCTGCCCGCGAAGTGATCGATATATTATCCGAAATATCTCTTCTCCTCGTATGTGCGCTCCAATAGCTGTCCAAATCACATTCTTAGACCCTACAGAATACCCAACTGGATCGCAGCACATTATCCCTGTGCGTGTCGCTGATCGAGAATGGTGTCAATCCAGAGGCTCTGGCGGTGAGTTGTTGGTCATGTGTGTCTGTGGCTGACGTATGGCTAAAGGTCGCGAATACAGACCGTCATCCGAGAGCTGAGGAAGGAGGGTGCTAAAGTTCAACAGCAACATAGTCAGGAGTCTAATTGACGGACCCTACTATGTGGGAATGGTCGTGTTCATGTCTGATAGAGAAGCCACAATACCTGGGGATGGTATCTAGCATTGAGCGTGCTGACAAAGAGTAAAGTGATCACGATATCTCATTTACTATATTACAGAGATTCACATGCCATCCAACATTATCATAACGTAGAGCATCATAGGATATCATGGCTTCGCCAATACGTTTCTAGACGCTGTTTCTCTTGTTCCCAAACTACCAGATCTCTCTTCAGATTCCAGATTACTCATACCGGACGACCCAACGGTATGTGACCTGGCTTCAGCCGTTGTTTGCTTGAGACGCTCGCTATCATCTGCCTTGACGTCGTTCTTCCTCGACTCCTCATCGTCACTGTCACCTAAGCTGAAAGGATCGTGATCTTCAACAGGAGTAGGATCTACAGCTGCGAGTGGCTGCCATTTATTTGATTTTCCGCCCGCGCCTGATGAGGGGCGATTTGTCGGATCCGGCGACTTCGGATAATGTATGTCGATTTCTTCTGGTGGACCGGATTGGAAAGAAACTCGGCGACCTGATTGATTTGATCGGGGACGAGGAGGTGTCGGCTTGAAAAGATCGGGGTTCGCAAGCGGCCTGCTAGAACGACGTGGAGGAGCTTTGATCTTCAGCCTGGGTTGGTCAATCGCTCGTTGGCAGAATGTTTACCTTCATTGTCCGTCATCCGAAGGCCTGCAAAATCATCCCCAAGTACTTGTGGATCGGCATCGTATCGCTCGCGGTCTGTACTCCGCCTCGCAAATTCGTTACTTCTTCTGCCAGCGTACTGTTGCTGAGGCGTATAGCCACCTTGTACTGGTCGCATTTGGTTTTCATCCTCCTCATCACCATCAATCTTCTTTTTCAAGCTGTTTACCCACTTGTTAACGGTTGACTGTGTCTCAAGAAAGCCCTTCTTAATATTGTCGCGGATGATGGGTAACTCATCTGACATTTCGTATTAGTGGTAGCTTGTCTTTCAATATAAGCCACTTACCATCGAAGAAGTTACGGTCCCGGTCGTCATCAAAGTCCTCACGTCTAGGGGCGTTTTCTCTTCTTGCAGCTTCACGCGGGATGGAACGTCTGGTCGCTGACATAGACCTCGGAGGACCCTCGTAAGAAGCAGCTCCATTGTAGTGTTCTGCCAGTTGCCGTGCATATCTTTCATCAGCAGCGAGCTGATCCTCCTCAGTCGAGGTTGGACCCGTAGGTACCCCTTGGGGCCTTGGAGGCTTAATTGGAGGTGTCGGTTCTGCAGCGTCTGGATCGGACATGCCTGTGACAACGTCAATATTAAGCAACAGTATTTGAAGGATCCAAGAGAACTGACCGAGAAGAGCATTGAAAGCCGGCTCTACCTTTCCACCACTTGCCCGCAGAACAGCTTTGACCACCACAGCGTCTATGGAAGGAAATGCTTCCTTGAGTGTGTTCTCCGCTTGTTGTTCCGGGGCTATTGGACGAGGGGGCTTTGGTGGAGCAACCTCTATTACGGATTCTGATTGCGGCAAAGTCGATGGGTGACCTGCTTTCGGGGGCGATGCTGGCGTCTCAGTAGGTTCGTCGTCAAAATCCAATGCTCTTGCAGTTGTCGGTGACTCTGGACGCTCTTCTAGCTTCTGTAATCACCTCAGCATGATACACTGAGCCTATCAAGCTGATGCTGGATCAACGTACTGCCTTCTCCTGATCTGCCATGGCTTCTATTTAGCAATTAGAGTCTTCGCCAGAATGTAGACACAAGCTCTAGGCCTCGGTGTTCAGATCGACGTAACGACAGGATGCATTCTGGACATAGCAGACTCGGCTTTTACAGTGAGTTACCGGCTTTTCTGCCTATCGGAGTGCGCCTTTCGCGGCTATGGCGGCAGTATTGTGAAAGCACTTCATAAAGTACTTGAGGTAAATACTTTGCTTTACTTTACTTTACTTTACTTTACTTTACTTTACATTCTTTACAGAAAGCAATATAACGTAACCTACTTTATGTATCAATCGCGAATTTCGAAACCAACTACATAGCCATGGACATGCGCGTCTTTTGGCCTCCAGCCAATGTAAGGAACTACAAGACTAGTATTATTTTACAATGACCAACGAATTTGATCTCTCAAACTCGTTCATACCCTCGCTTCACAAACCGTCTGCCCTTCTGCCCATTGCCAGGCATCGCCAGAGTCTACTGTACTTGATTGAGACCTTCCCTGTCACTATTGTAGTAGGCCAAACTGGGAGTGGTAAGACAACGCAAATTCCACAATTCCTCGAGCAGGCTGGATGGTGCGAAGAAGGAAAGGTCGTAGCGATCACTCAGGTAGGTGAGTTAGAGGATTGCCGTCGAGTCACAGGTCAGGACCAGTAGTGCTGACTTTCCGTAGCCTCGGAGAGTAGCTGCGACTACAGTAGCGACCAGGGTGGCTGAGGAAGTGGGATGCCAAATAGGTGAAGAAGTTGGCTATTCGATCAGATTCGAAGACCTGACTAGTGCCAAGACTCGTATCAAGTTTCTAACAGATGGCTTACTACTACGGGAAGCTCTGGCGGACCCTCTCCTATCAAGGTACTCCGTAATCATGGTCGATGAAGCCCATGAACGTTCCTTAAGTACCGACATTCTCCTTGGCGTATTGAAAAAGATTCGAAAGAGAAGACCAGATCTACGGATCATTGTTAGTAGTGCGACCTTACAGGCGGAAGATTTCCTTCGTTTTTTCTCTGGGGAGAAACACGAACTCAGTGAGGAGACGCCCCAGACCGATGTTGGCAAAATCATCAGCTTAGAAGGAAGGATGTATCCTGTTGATTCCATGTTCTTGGAGGATCCTGCCGAGGACTATGTTGAGAGGGCAGTGAAAACTGTGTTCGATATACATGCTAGCGAGCCGGATGGCGATATACTAATCTTTCTGACGGGCCGAGAAGAGATCGACACCGCTCTGCAGTTGATCGCAGACCGAGCAGCTTCTTTACATCCTCGGGCTCAGAAAGTTCTATCGTTGCCGCTTTACGCTGGCTTGACAAGCGAGCAGCAGCTCTATGTCTTCGAGCCGGCTCCAGACCACACCCGTAAAGTGATCGTATCGACAAATATTGCAGAAGCATCAGTCACTATTCAAGGCATCGTCTACGTGATCGATTGTGGGTTTGTCAAGCTACGAGCATTCAATCCAAAGACTGGCATTGAGACTTTGACTGCAACACCGATTTCAAAGGCCTCGGCCACGCAACGAGAGGGTCGAGCAGGAAGGACCAAGCCTGGGAAATGCTACCATTTGTATACACAGTCAGCTTATAAGAGCTTACCGGAAGCTACTGTGCCGGAGATCCAAAGGTCAAATCTTGCATCCGTCATTCTTCAGCTTAAGGCTCTTGGCATCGACAATGTCCTACGCTTCGATTTTCTTACACCTCCGCCTGCAGAGTTGATCGTCCGGGCTTTAGAGCTTCTATATTCGCTAGGTGCTGTGGATGAGTATGCAAAATTGACTCGGCCGCTTGGTGTGCGTATGGCTGAGCTTTCAGTGGAGCCTATGATGGCTAAGGTTCTTCTGTCTGCCCCTAAGATGGACTGTCTGAGCGAAATACTTTCCATTGCAGCAATGACCAGTCTGCAAGGGGCTGTATGGTTTCATCATGAAGGAGCGAAGAAGGCTACAGATACAACACGGCGGAAATTCGCTGCCGAAGAGGGGGACCATCTCACATTACTGAACGTCTACCAAGCTTTTATCACTAAAGGCAGGAAAGATTCGAAGTGGTGTAGAGATAACTATCTCAACTACAAATCGATGACACGCGCAGTGAGCATTCGGGCCCAATTGAAGCGGTACCTCGAGCGATTCGGTATCAATGTAGACGAGTCACTTGCATCGAACAAAACGGCACACGGTGTATCCAATATAGGAGAGCAGATCAGGAAATGCCTCACAGCTGGATACTTTGCTCATGCGGCGAGAATGCAGGCTGATGGCACTTTCAAAACTGTCAATGGTAGCGTGACTTTGCATGCTCATCCAAGCTCCTTGATGTTTGTAAGTACTTCACAAAGCGTATACTAGTGGATTCCTCTGACCATCAGTAGAATCGAAAAGCAGATTGGGTCATTTTCCACGAGATTATGGAGACTGGGAACAAGACATTCATCCGTGATGTGACGAGGATAGAGAAAAGTTGGCTGCTAGATGATTCGCTGTCGGCATTTTATCAAATCAGGCAATGATGGAGTATAGAATAGTATTTTGGAAGAACGAGTTCTCATTTACCTTTGATGTAACCAAATTATATTGCATTTATACATAGATAAACTTCAGATTTGATGATATGCATTGTTCATTCGAGAAAGTGTGTTTGGTTCCCACCAAAAGTGAATATTCTAGACTTGAGGGAACCTTCCATTTCGCATCGTGCGAATACCTTCACATCATGTTGTATGCAACCCAATATGTCTCACAACGGCGATCACGGTCACTCAAGCCACGGAGACCATAGCCATGTTCATGATCATGATCATGATCATGGCCAAGGGCACGATGGGCATGATCACACTGACGAAACGGAGCCTGCTCTGCAATCCCTAATCTGGAAGCAAATAGACTTTGATAACATTCGAACGCTCAACGAGAGCGAACCGAGTGCTGGCGTAATGGTCGTGAAGAAGACATGGCAGCAGCGCCTAGAGGCAGACCCACATCTTTCAAGCGACTCCGATGAACAAATGCTCATGTTTGTCCCGTAAGTGTTGGAAAGCTCCGTGGCTGCTTATAGCTTACGGCTCTATGGATTTGCTGGCGTCCTCAAGCTCCATGCCATTCTCCTACGTGCCGATACGTCAGACTCGTGTCCGCAGACCCTAAGAGTCTTCCACAATAAAGACGATCTAGATTTCTCCACCGCTGGAGATGTTGAGCCAACTCAGACCCTTACGGTGAGCCAGACCAACGACATACAAGAGTTACAAGTCAAGCGAGCAAGGTTTGGGAACACGTACAACTTGACGCTCTTTTTCGAAGACAATTATGGAGACGACGTCACCAGAGTCTATTGGGTTGGGTTTAAGGGCGAATTCACGGAATTGAATAGGGAGCCTTTCGAGGTACTATATGAGAAGGCTGCGAACCCAAAGGACCACGAGCTGGCCGCTGGTATTGGGGAGAGGGGAGCTCTGGGTGGCGGGAGGCATGGGATGTAGTATACAGCTTCAAGATCAGAGAAATGTGGATTATGAAGACACGGCGGCATGTCCGTTCCTTGGAAAACGTCGAGAGGCGCTCCTGGAATAATATGACCACATGAGCAGGCTGGATGATTCGATATGATGCTACGACAAATGCGAAGACGACCTCGGGACAGATCGAAATTAAAGTTCGGCAGTGGTAGAAATTAAAGGCAACCTGACAATGGGCGAAGCTGTCGATTCGGTGCTTTGTCGACGAAGGGTATATGGGTATAAGCAGGTTCAAGCTAGACTATCAGACCATCAAGACCTGACCGCCAATTCCATGGTTTGTACTATCGTAAGTCTTTGAAGCTTATGGATTGACTAGCCTTTGGACTATAGCCGCCAAACATGGCCCTATTCATAGGTATATTGCCAGAAGAAGCCATAGACTTGACGTCGCTTCAATGATGAACTCCAACGCCATCGCTGTGCTAAGACAGGTTTCGGCATGCCAGTTATATACTCATGCCAGCAGCGGCTCCGCAGTTTGCGCCGCGGCTCTCTCCTGTAATCTCGCTCTTCTTCTGGCCTTTTGCTGTGCAGATTGCTTCAACTCCCCAGCATATACAGGCTCCTTCGTTGGAGTAGACGGATAGTGAACAGCATCAGGCTCTGTTGTAGGCTCATGTACCCCACTAACCTCTCCCTCCATAGCCTCTAACTCATCTTCCACTTCATCCTCATCTTGGTTTGTCATCTGTCCTCTCAGCATCTCACTGACCTCCTCCTGATATGCCCTCGCCTCAGCGTTGTTCTCCATCAGCTTCTCCACATGGTCAATTCCACCAATTTCGGCATGTATCTGCTTGAGTACGCTAGTGCCTTGCTGCAAGCCGTACAGGATGTCCTTCTGAACCGATGCAAATTCGACATCGCTTGTGAGCTGCTCCAGAGTCTCTATCTCTTTGTCCGATCTTGCAAGGAGTGATTCCTGGAACTTTTTGCGGCGGAGGGCGAGCAGGGCTTTAGGCTTGTCACCGCGGACTAGACATTCCCTAGCGATAGCCGTCTCTCGTGAGGTAATTATCGTTATGCGCTTTTGGTATTGATGCAGCTTGTCGCGCTGGTTCTTCATGTCAAGGATGGCTCTACATTATTGTTAGTGTGAACTTCGTCGAGGGCAATACGTCGTGCCTATCCTGAGCCGATATCTTGTGCGAGCTTGAGGTTTGACCCATCTCGACATGATCTCGAGTGTTGCAACAATCGAGCAAAGACCAAGATGGGTCATTCGACACTTCGATCTCCACTGTCAGTCGCATCCAGGAACGGTTTAGTATCTAAAATCGTGATTTATCGATAAGAAGCCTTGGCAGGAAGCCAACGAATCTCTACTAAGCATGGAACTCCATCTCTGGTTCGTCCCACCTTCGCCCTATAGTAACAAGGACTCTGGTAATAATTTTGCATCCCATGTCTTCATGAAGCATCATGGGGAGAGCTACTCTGCGGCAAGGACTGGACCAGGAGGTATCTGTCGTCCTCCCGTCTGATGCTTCGCATGCTTACGCTCTAAGGTCTATTCAATTGTCGTTAAACTTGCTAGTGGACCTACCGATGTTTACGAGAATCACCTGCCGAGGTTGTCTGTACCCCTTGTATACGCATATATTCATAAGTCGAATTCTACGCTCAGAAGAAAGAGCAAAAAGCTGCTCGAGGACAGCATCGCAAGAGTCCTTGGTGTTATGAAGCAAGATGCAGCTAGTGAGAACGAGATAGACTCGGTAGAAGGCGACTATGAAAAATATGAGGCCACGAACACGCCTGTCATCAACGGGATGAACAAGGAAATGGTCGCATTGTGGGGAAAGAACGCATCTAAGTCAAACGACGTTCCAAATCAATCGACAAGGGAACAGAGATTAACATCCACGATAGCGGTAACAAGGAAGCGTCAAAGCAATGAGGATCATCCTGCGAAGCGGCGTAAAGCAGCTTCTGGTATTGATCGGTCTCCTCCAACACATGTCAGTTGTGAGGATCTGGGAGGAGCTGACGGAGTCATCAAAGAATTGACGGACCTGATGGTTCTGCCTTTACTACAGCCTGAAATATACATCAAATCTAAAATCGAGCCGCCTCGTGGCATTCTCCTACATGGTCCTCCAGGATGTGGTAAAACCATGGTCGCGCATGCTTTCGCTGCCGAACTGGGGGTTCCCTTTATACCAATCTCTGCTCCGAGCATAGTGTCAGGAATGTCTGGGGAATCCGAAAAGGCTCTCCGAGAACACTTTGAAGAGGCTAGGCGATTGGCGCCATGTCTCATATTTATCGACGAGATAGATTCGATAACCCCCAAAAGAGAAAGCGCGCAGCGTGAAATGGAAAAGAGAATTGTTGCTCAGCTACTCACTTGTATGGACGACTTGGCTTTGGAGAAGACTGGCGGGAAAGCAGTAATTGTGCTTGCGGCAACCAATAGGCCAGATGCCCTCGATCCTGCACTGAGGCGAGGCGGTAGATTTGACAAGGAAATCAACCTTGGTGTGCCGAATGAAGCGGTTAGGGAAATGATTCTGAGGGCAATGACGCGAAATATGCTACTTTCAGAAGTCTTCCCTTTCCGCGAACTTGCCAAGCAGACACCAGGGTTTGTTGGTGCAGATCTTAAAGATTTGGTTTCTACAGCCGGTGCGGCAGCTATAAAGAGATATCTGGACGCCCTTAAGACGGACGGCATAGCCATGGAAATCGCGGATAGTAATGAGATGGAAGTCATCAACGAGACTGCCCCAGGTTCGCAAACGGTCTTAGAACTACGCCGACTGATCAAACGAGCTAAGGAACCTCCGTCGGAGGATGACACAGGAATTCATATTACATTTAGTGACTTCCAAATTGCTTTGCCTAAAATACAGCCCTCGGCCAAAAGGGAAGGATTTGCTACGATTCCTGAGACAACGTGGGCACAGATTGGTGCCCTGCGCCCTGTTCGCGAGGAACTGCTTACGGCGATAGTTGAGCCCATCAGGAGTCCAGAAAAATACGAGCGTGTAGGCATCACGGCACCTACTGGAGTTCTCCTTTGGGGTCCCCCAGGATGTGGCAAGACATTACTAGCTAAGGCTGTGGCAAATGAATCCAAGGCAAACTTCATCAGCGTCAAAGGCCCCGAGCTTCTTAACAAGTACGTGGGAGAATCCGAGAAGGCGGTTCGCCAGGTATTTGATCGCGCCCGCTCCTCGGTTCCTTGCGTGATCTTTTTCGACGAATTGGATGCCCTTGTGCCTAAGCGAGACGAGTCACTGTCAGAATCATCTGCAAGAGTAGTCAATACACTGCTGGCTGCGCTCGATGGACTGAGCGACCGTCAAGGCATATACGTAATAGCGGCAACGAATAGGCCAGACATCATAGACCCAGCAATGCTAAGGCCTGGCAGACTCGAAACGCTGCTATTTGTGGACCTCCCAGAAGCAGCTGAAAGAGTGGACATATTGCGCACTCTCTGCCGCAATACCAAAACTTACTTCGATGTCAGGATTGGAGAAATCGCCGAGAACTGCGAAGGCTTCAGCGGTGCGGACCTGGAGAAGCTACTGAAACAAGCTGGATATGCTGCCATAAAGAGGAACGACAAGAGCAATGATCAGACGACAGAAGGTATCATCTACGAGGATTTCGTTAAGGCCAGGGGGAAAGTTGGACCCAGTGTGAGCGACCGACGAAAGTATGATCGCCTAAAAGCACAGTGGGGTGCTGGTCTGTGATGTGATGTGATGTGATGTGTGTACCAGATTGTATCGCTAGATTCCGGTGTCTCCGTATCCTTTGAGGAGAGTCACAGAAGGGTACTAAGGTATCTGTCGAGACAGGATCGTCCTGCCGATGGCTCGATTTGACGGAGGAAGGAGCAATAAGTTTTCCATGCACGGCCTTGGTCAGACATGGGTCACCTCATTGCGGCCTGAAATCGGAGTAGCACGAGAGGCTCTAAAACAACCACGATCGATCAGTGGAAGGGCTGCAGATACCAACAAAGCTGTGGGGTATAGCTGCACCATCCAAGCATACGCATTCCTGCATAGGTTCCGTACATTACCTTTCCAGCTCCCTCAAACTTCTGCAATATCCAGGGACTGCGCAAGTTAGTACACGTGGGGCATTCAAGCCTTTCCAAAAGTTGAATAAGTACTGGGGTCAGATTGCGAGAGCGGTCGGGCGAGAATGCTCAAGTTTCGTGCAGCTAAGGTATGTTTTAGTGCTACAGGTACTCTACGTTGGAATTATGAGGGTGAATGTTGTTAACGCGGAAGTTCTAGGGTTCTCCAATGTCTCGTGCCGCCGTCTCCGTCGGGGCCACTAGGGGCTAAGAAGCCTAGGGAAACCACCTTCTTCTCCGGGACATAAGTTGACCACAGAATCTTTTTACTCCAACCGATCGAACATTCGATCATCTTGCGTCCTCTTGGCTTCCCCGCATCTCATTTTCGTGCATACATAACTTCGACGCATGTTATCTCTTGGACGAAAACATATTGCTGAAGGCGCGGAGGTGCCCCATGAGGAATGTGATAGTGATGACCCTGGTCCGCCTGGTCAGAAGGCTTTCATGTCGTTGGGCCAATATAGCAACCGTTTGCAGGCTGAAGAAAGTGGTCGATTTGATATTGACGGCATCTCTAGCGTCCGGCACCAGGGACCTTGGACTCTGCGTACCTGCCAGAAGCCACTCGATATTTATGGCATTGAAATACAACCAGCTCCGTCGGTCAATCTGTGTGGAATCTGGGGTAATCCTGGGGAAGCCTTAGGCAATTCCAGTGGAAAATAAACCAAGCCATGTAGGCCTGGTCAGGCCGCTCGTCATTACCAAACATCGGCTTCTGATCAATCGCAATCCCCACACTATACATTTACATGCTGGATAGAGTCTCCACTTGCAGGGGGAGGCGTGAAGCCGGAGTCTGCAATGTGCAGGGGTAAGGTGTCAAGCTGGAGTCTGCAGAATGCAAGGGGGAGGTGTCGAGCTGGAGTCTGCAGAATGCAGGATGCATCATGATGTGTCCCCCTCATACCTTTGCAAGAGGTCGGAGAGGAATCAGGACTGCTGACTAGATAAGTGCTACCATGTACGCAGCTCCGAGGATTAAACCAGGGCTAATCCCGGACATTCAAAGTCTTCAGTAAGAGCTTGGAGATGGCGTGTGCGGGGATCAAGAGATGTTACCTACAGTCGCTATAAAGTATTTCATGTCCTGTTGTCTTCTGGCCGGTGTAAGAGTAATTTCTCTTACTTGTAATCATGTGGTCTCAATATCTCGTACTACCTTTGGCTTCCTGCCTTTGTCTATCGTATGCTGCTTCAACTTTCTCTCCAGCTCGTCCTCCAGCAATACCATTAGCAGTGAAATCACCATACATCAGTTGTTGGCAACAAGCTGGCAGCGATGCCGAAGCTGGAGGTCCAGGTAATGGTGGATACCTTGCAGGACAATGGCCAACTTTCTGGGCGTGAGTCTTCCGCCCATCGACCTGAACACTGTCTAATTGCCTGGTAAAGCGGCCAGATCTTGGGTTGGACCGGCCTGATCCGTGTCGATAAGGTCTTATATACCTGGATGGGGGCGCCAGCCCCTCTGCCAACAATTGTGAACCAAATATCTTTCGAGTACACGTCGACAAGAAGTACATATATCATGGATGTCGGCGGGCTAGTGACCATGAACATTACGTTTCTCTCGCCGGTGAACCCAAACGACTTGATGCGCCAATCGTTGACGTTTTCTTATCTTGATGTTGTGGTTTCTTCCGCGGACGGGGCTTCGCATGACGTTCAGTTATATTCTGATGTTACGGCTGGTTAGTCTCGACCGAAAACCCTAGGCCAGATGAGCGAACCACTAATCAGTCTGTTCTTAGAATGGGCCTCTGGCGACCGAACTGCTATCGCTGAATGGCAATACGGAGTCACAGGCAATGGGGGCACCGAGATCGCTTACCACCAATTCTACCGACAGACTCAGCTACTATGGTCCGAGACCCTTGGTATGTACTTTCCGAAGCTGTGCTGTTCGACCAAGACAGCTTCCTAGGTGGGGAACACGATCGAGAAATGCATCTCTCTTCGGTTAATTCGCTGCCCGCTTGCTTCTATGGGGAGATCATTGTTTGTCATGCTGACTCCGAGATCTACGCAGACCAGACTGACTATGGCAAATGGTATTGGGCAACCGACAACACCGCTAAACTGACCTTCGAATCCGGCTTCGCTGATGATGTTCGCGCTGCTTTCACGAATAATGGCTTTCTCGCTAATACAAATGATTCGAATTTCCGAGCCATTAATAACAGGTATCCAACGTTTGCCTTCGCTATTGACCTTGGAAATGTCGGGGCTACTACAATCAGCACTCTTTTCACTCTCGGTCTAACTCAGGAATCAGCAGTCCAATTTGCCGGTGCGAGTGGCGACGTAAGTGTGCCCTCGTTGTGGACGAACTATTACCCGACGGAGCTTGGTGCGCTGGCATTCTTCCATACTGACTACACCACTGCTTCCGGTATGGCAACGGCAATTGACAGCCAGATCGCCAGCGACTCCATGGCTAAGGGTGGCCATGAATATGTGACACTTACCTCCCTTGCTGCCCGGCAAGCTTTCGGTAGTACGCAGCTGGCAGGTACCCCAGATACGCCGTACCTGTTTCTTAAAGAAATCAGCTCTGATGGGAACGCTCAGACTGTGGATATTATCTTTCCTTTGCATCCCATCCTGATCTACACAAACCCAATGCTGTTGAAGCTCCTCTTGGATCCTCTATTCATCAATCAGGAATCAGGCCAGTATCCCAACAAGTACTCGATGCATGATCTTGGATCTCACTATCCCAATGCAACCGGTCATCCGCTTGGTGATGACGAAAAGCAACCGTTGGAGGAGTGCGGGAATATGCTCATCATGACTCTGGCTTACGCTCAGAAGGCCAATGACGTCACTTACCTTAAGAAGCACTACACTATCCTTGATCAGTGGACACAGTACCTGATTCAGGAAGCATTGATTCCGGCAAGCCAGATATCAACAGATGATTTCGCCGGCGCTCTAGCCAATCAAACCAACCTGGCTCTCAAGGGCATCATAGGCATTGAGGCTATGGCTGTGATTGCAAATTTGACTGGGAATACGACCACTGCAGCGAAATACACATCCATTGCTCATGATTATATTGCCGAATGGCAGACTCTTGGAATTGCTATGGACGCAAGCCCGCCCCATACTACTCTCGCTTACGGGATGAATGATACTCACGGCTTGCTATATAATCTTTACGGCGACAAAGAGCTTGGGTTGGGACTTGTGCCTCAATATGTTTATGACATGCAGAGCAACTTCTATCCAAGTGTAACGGAGCAATACGGAGTGCCACTCGATACGAGACATGACTACGCCAAGAGTGGGTCCTACAGTTCCCTTCAATCGGTTCCGTTCTCATACTGATGCACTTTTACAGACGATTGGGAGATGTTTGCGGCGGCTGTCGCGTCAGCAAACACAACGTCAATGTTCATCGATAAAATTGCAAGATGGATCAACGAGACACCCACGAATCGAGCAATGACTGATGTATACTACGCGGCTGGAGGGGAGTAGGTCTTCTTCGGAACATTAAATCCTTACCCGGATGCTCATAGCTAATCAATTACAGCTACGGTCTCACATTCACAGCCCGTCCATCCGTTGGCGCTTTCTTCAGCTTGTTGGCTCTTCCGAGCACCTAATTACATTCCGAATTGGATCGAGAGCAGGGCCAGTATTGATCCCTCTACGTTTCCGTATCGGCTATATCTCGTCATCAGCAGCTCTGCAATGAATGCATAATCAAGGGTGGTCAAACAATTGTTCTGTTGATATTCCTGGTTCCCAACGTACCATCTCTACCATTCGATACAAATCATCAGTCATATTGCTGGTCAGCGTGTTAGGGCGACAGTCGAAGCGATGGAATGGCTTGTGGTGCATACAGAAAAGGGTGACAAAATTGACTTTCTAGGTTGTAGTCTCCATTAATTCTAGTAGCGGTCTACTTCGAATGCCACATTCTCTGATTTTGAGCCTGACGAAACAAATATATTGCTATGTGGGACTTGCTCCTTCCCTACGATTCACTCCTGGCTAGCCGGAAGGAAGGAGCCCATCGCGCAGCCTTGACCATGTCCTCTCCCTCTTTACACTTTCAACCTCACCGTCATCATTCCACTTTCATCATCCAGTCCACAACCTCAAAGACCATCAATTAGTACATGACTACCTTCCGTTAGACCTCTTGATTATTCGCATCACTTACACCAGCAGAATATGACAACATCCAATAAATTGGACGAGGTCCCAATGCCTCGCACACCCGAGTCAAGTCCAGAACGAGGCTCGATCGGAGGCATACCTCTACTGGAAAAAGGTCTTCCTTATCGCCTAAAAGCTTTTCCACCAAGTTACTCCCCTGATTCAAGCCCGGATCGTGGTAGCGGTGGCGTCAGTCTTCCTGCAGTGGTGGAGCCACCATCGAAGCTGGATGGCGCTCGCACAGCAGACGATGGCTCACAATCGAGCCCAGAGCACGACTTACAGTCCAGCGTAGGGAACGATGGTCCTTCTGTGTCCGCACCCCAGTCCGAGCTTGATGCTCGCGGATCAAGCATTACACACTCGTCTCCAGCACCGAACACCGGCTTAGACAAGAACAGGATCGTGCCAAGTTCAGAAGGAAGCATCGAGCAACCTCCTACCTCTGGGGATGGCGTAGGAGATGATGCCTTTCCCGTGTCCGCGTCCCCGTACACCCTCGACGATGCCGAATCAAGAAATGCACGCCTGCCCCCAACAAAGCTTTCACCACATTACTTCCCAGACAGCAGCAGAAGTGTGTCAAATCCACAGCGTAGCCTTGAGCGCTCTGCAATCTCAGGGGATGGAGCAGACTCGTCTCTTCGCCCCTCACGTCAGGACTTCCAGGAGAATCAGCCGCCGATCGTTGTGCATGAACACCTTTTATCGAACCCGCCAGCTTACCAAGCCAGACCTCTGGCTCGGAGACAACGGCGACGGAATCGATTCCAATACATCGTACCATCACACAGCAGAAGACGGAGCGTTTATCGACAGCTCAAGGTACGTCTTTACCACAGACTAATCGTTCCTATAATTACTGTATGGCAAGAATGTATCTTCACCGAGAACCATCTTGTCAGAAGAACAATACTGACTCAAAGACCTGCATAGCTAGTTGCTCTTGATATGTCCGTATTGCTCGCCTGCTTGGCTGTGACGGGAATCATTCTGAAGTGGGCCCCTTTATGGCATCGGAACGAACGACTGTTTCCCATGACTCTTGATCCACACACAGGGACGTGGTATGGACCTCGGGAGCTCAGTTACCCACAACATCAGTTCTTCTTGGGGGTCATGACCACTGGGATTATGATACCCCTCATACCGCTCGCTGTCATCATTCTTATGCAATACTGGATCAGGAGTTGGGTGGACTTCAATGCCGCTTTCTTTGCACTAAAGAAAGCAATGGTTTTGATGTATGTCAACTTCGTCAAATGTGGGTTTCTGGCGCTGGGCTACGCTGATAGTAAAATCAGGTTATTCATACAGATTATCCTCAAATCATATATCGGTGCGTGTGCTAGGACTGTTTCTTCCCCTAAGGTCGTATACTGATGAGAACGAAAGGCGAGTTTCGGCCCTTCTTCATCTCCGCCTGCGATCCCGATCCAGCCCGTCTGGCTGCTCTTCGTCCGAAGGCGGTGCCACCCATGTCTCTACGTGTTTTTGCAAATCCAACGTACTGCCGGGGACAAGCAAAGGAGTACGTAGTCTCCCCACGATAGCTCCCTTGAAATCTTGGGTGGCCGTCCACAGTCGGAGCCACTCCCTCCAACAACGATGCTAATACTGAGACCGTACACAGTGTCACCTTCGCAATGACATCTTTTCCAAGTGGGCATACGGCTTCATCTTTCATGGCTGGGATGTTCTTGGCGCTATATCTCAATGCTAAATTGAAGCCATTTGGGGATTTTCATACTAGCTTCTGGAAGATGCTGGCTGTATTAGCACCTATCATCGGTGCAATGTTCATTGCCGGAAGTTTGGTTGCTGATAGGGTAAGTACGAATGGGCTTCCCCATTTCAACTCTTCCAACCCATTTCCCTTTGAATTTGGGGACGGCCCCATGTTGTGCGCTCTCTTGTAGCTCATCACTGACTGGTAGCGTACTTTGCAGAACCATCACCATCACGATATTATCCTCTCCATACCGATCGGGTTGATCGTCGGCCTTCTGGCCTACCGCACACACTACGCCTCCGTTTTCGATTATCGTACGAATCATCTTCCCTTGCCCTGGTCCGGCTCCAAGGAAAGTCTTGACCCCAAATTACCTGAGCCGAGCGTCGGTCGTCAGAGAGGAGCTCGTCGTGAATTACTAAGGGAGAAGGGCAATCTAGCAGCAACGTCTTGGCCTCGGAAGCCGAAACAGCACTCGTATGGAAGAAGTCATCGAGCAAGGGAGGGTGGGCTAGCGCAGCCGGGATTAGATGGAGCGATCGACCATCCTTCACCCGCAGTACTGATTTCAGTTGGACCTACGCTGCGTCGAAGATTTGGCTTGGGCAGCTTAAGGAAAGTGAGGACGAGAGCGGCTATGTTTCCCAGACAGCCGGGTATCAATGGGTTGGGGCTAAGTGTTACTAATCTGCCTGACTCGAGACCTTTGAGAGGCGAGGGCATCGGTGAGACGATGGCGGGACGTGTTGGTGTGGATAGCTGGGCGGATGCCAACATGGGGTCGCGCCCTAGTCGGGCGTCCGAGATGGTGTGAGTGATTTTGGGTTGCCTGTCGCTTTCGATGCAAGGCGGCAACGGCTTTAGTTTTCATACGTCCAGTCTTTGTTTATCTCTGGTAGGATTGTCGAGGACGGTTTTGAAAGGAGCAATCATTCTTGTCGTGTAGGAGCATACATAGCGAAGAACTCATTGATACTATTCACGTGCTCGGTTGAAAGCCAATGTTGTCGTGTAGGAGGAGCTCTTTCTAATTGATAGCGAACCATTTGCTGCAAGGACTAGAGATAGATAGGACTGGACTACAGCTGATGACGCCTCGCTAGTAAGAAAAAGCATCATGCGAGCTTTGTTGTTTTGGGTTGATACAATCAGCATAGCACAGGAAGCCGTATGTCTACTTCCTCTGCCTCTTCGAACTCCTATTGCTCACATGGCTCACGACACTCGCGCTGCGCTTGCGTGCGCCTTCGCCCTTGGTCGTGGTCGTGGCCGTGGGGGCAGGACTTGCCGGTGGAGATCCTGCATCTTCTTCTTCTTCTATGACTTCATCGCCGTCCTCGTCCTCGTCTTCGTCGAGGTCCACGTTCGGCTCTAGCTCCTGTTTCTGTTCCTCTTCCTGATCTTCACCGCCTTCGTCATCTTCCTGCAGATCTCTCATTTCGTCGGCGGCGTCAGGGTCAGGGTCGACATCTGGTTCGGCGTCGTCTTCTTCGGATTCGTCGCTGTTGCTGTCTTCTTGGTCTTCGGCGTCGGGGTCGCTGTCGTTTTCGACGTCGTTGTTGTCGTTGTCGTTGTCGTTGTCGGCTTTGTACGAGACTTCGTTTTCGATTTCGATTTCGTTGTCGTCGTCGATCTTGGACTCGTCTTCCAACTGACTAGTTTCCAGCTTCGACTCCTCCTCTTCTTCTTCCTCTTCTTCATCGTTATCCTCGTCGTCGTTCCCGGCTGCCGTTTGGCTGGAGGGTTCCTCCTCCTTGACGTCTTCGCCTCGATCTTTGGCTTCTTGCAACTCTCTCTGCGCCTTGAATACTTTGGTCTCGCTCTCGAGCTTTTCGCTGACTCGGCGTACTTCTACCAGAGTCTTGATTTTCTCGACGAGGTTTTCGTACTCCGTCACGACTTTGGCGGTCGGCATGACCAGCTTCGGTGGCATTTTGAGCTCGGTCAACGCGGCCGCGATCTTTTCCGTTTTCGCGTGGGACTTGCCTTGGACGCCTTTGGCGACACGCTCGTTGCGGAATTGGACACCACCTGTCAGACGCTCGTTGGGGTGACCGACACCGTATTTCGACTCGTCTCGAGCGCTGAGCTGGCGGCGACCGGTATCGCCTGATGTAGATGCTCGCTTGTCTGCACCGCCCATGTTATGCCGTTGGCTTCTGTCCATGCCGCCTGACATGTCCCCAGCTTCCATGGCTGAACGACGCTTCTCCTTCTTTTCCAGATCTTTGGCTCTATTCTGCATCAAAAGGTTCGCGTATAGCGTAGAGAGACCTTGGCTAGATTGATACATGGCTGTGCTGAAATTGTCCCTGGAGGTGCTGGTTGCTGGTTCGAGACGGTCGTATAGGGCTTTTCGATCGGCGAAGAGCGTCTCTTGGTTCAAAACGATGCGAGAGAGCTCCTTCAAAAGCATCTCTTCTTCGTTCTTGTCCTCGTCGGTCCGTTGCATAAGCTGCTCGGCATATTTCTTCCGCTGGGTTTCTTTGCCGGCATCGAATTTCGTCATCTTCTCGTAGGCGTCGAATTCGGAGGATGACATGCTTGACAGTGGATTTTGCAGCACCATGGCCTTGGCCGCAACGTCGTAATAACGAGCTCTCAAATCTTCCTGGGTCCTCGGCTTTGCTTCGATAACAGCGTCCTCACTCTCCTCGGATCTTTTAGAGGGCCGATACTCGTATCTATCTCCAATAACGATCCATCGCAGATCATATTCGTAGGCCAGATCGACCAGATAGTCCGTCTCCTCCTTACTCCAGTCCTCGTTCTTCATCTGTGCCTCATACTGCTCGTTGGTATACTTGGGTTTGTCGATCTTGACGTTGTACTTCGCCCAAGGGGAATCAGGAATCGGCGTTATGGGTTTGTCATCTGTATCCATCTCAGAGGCAGCGTTTGAGTCTGCCGGGGTGACCGGCATGGCAGCTCCAACACTACCCACATCCCCTTTCCTTCTCCAATGTCTGAGTATGAGCCCATCGGTACGCGCAGAATTTCTGAACGGTGTATCCTCCCACGCCCGAGGTTTGTAGGGCACCTTCGGCTTCTCCTTGAATTTTGGTGCAATAATTGATATCGGTGGTGCTCCTTCATATTTTAGATCCAGGACTTCCCTACTGATACCAGCTATGCAGTATTAGTATAAATGTCCATAAAGTGGTATTGTAAAACCTCACTTGGACCTCTGCCCCTCGGCTTCTGGGCTTTGGCGGGCGTGGGCTTCGGGGGGGCTGCACTGGGCAGACCCAACACATCGCGCGCATCAGAGCCCATCATCGTGGCGGTCTGATGGCCTGCACACACGTATTTTCGGGTGTTAAGCTGGTGGAGATCAATCTTGAATCTTTCCCGTAAATGATAAAAGCATGTCATTTGAGAATATCAAGATGTCAAGATGAGGCTCAATCAAGCGGAGTGGTGAACCCCCTCCAGACAAAATTCCTTGGCTCGAACTTCTCCAAATGAGTCTCGTGTCCTAGAACTAGAATATACTCTACGCTGCGCACCTGTCTACCTAGCAGAGATGGAGATCTCACAACATAGACCAATGCGGATCCAATATCTCAACATCCTGGTGTTTGCATTGACTCTCATATCACCGTCGCAAGCTCTCTACTTCTACCTCGACGGCGCTTCTGCCAGCCCAAAATGCTTCTACGAAGAACTTCCTAAGGACACATTGGTTTCGGGTACGCACGATCTCACCTTGCAAACCCCCCCGAGAACCTTGCGAGCCTCTGGGACTCCTTTCTCCGAGTAGCTCGTAGCTAATTGCACCCTCAGGCCACTACAGCGCCCTCCAGCACGACGCCCAATCCAACAACTACATCCAAAATCCGCAAATGTCCATAACCGTCACGGTCGACGAAGTCTTCGACAACGACCACCGCGTCGTGAACACCCGAGGTTCCCATACCGGGAAATTCACCTTCAGCGCCGCAGACGCCGGCGACCACCGCATCTGCTTCACACCCTCCGGCCACACCTCCGGCGGCTGGCTGAGCAGTGGACAAGGGCAGGGACAGGTCAGGTTGTCCGTGGATCTGGCTATCGGAGAGACGAGCGCGATTGAGAGTACGGATAAGGGGAAGATGAGTGAGATTGCCCAGAAGGTACGGGATTTGAATGGGCGGTTGCAGGATATCAGAAGGGAGCAGGTGTTTCAGAGGGTGAGTTGCGTCGTTGCTGTTGGGACGATGGGTTGGTGTACGGTTGCTGATGTGGATTTGCAGGAGCGAGAAGCTGAATTCAGGGACCAGTCGGAGTCTACGAATGCAAGGGTGGTAAGGTGGTCGCTGCTTCAGCTCGTTGTCTTGGGTGTTACCTGTGCTTGGCAGCTATCGCATCTTCGTGCTTTTTTCATCAAGCAGAAGCTCACTTAAGGGGATTTACGAGTAATCTCGAATGTATGTGCTTGGTCCGCACGGACTCGGCTCAAATTCAGCCCATGCAACGAATTCAGCTCGTTGAGGTTTCTGAAAACTTTGCATTTTATGCTGTTTGGCTTCAATGGCAAATCGCTGTGTCGCATCATTAGACATCTCACGCGAGTATCAAAGCTGCGCCCTCCCGAAGCATGTCTCGTGATATTGCTATTGTATGACTGCTAGTATATAGCGGATCAATGCAAGTCCCTCTTAGCAAAACCGTCTATCTCATTTTCCGTAATGCGTGGAACGTGATGATAGCTTCATAACCTGCTCAAATCAAATGTATGCATTATGCAAAGTCTGTACTGCATTTAGCTTCTACTTCTTCTTCCTGCCCACCTGATATGCAGCATCATCGAGCTGCAACTCATCAATGTCCATACTATCACAGTCATGATGCGAAAGCCGTCGCATGCCATTCCGTGATTCACGTCCACGACTGAAGAGCATGCTGCTTGGGCGCGTCACAGAAGTCCTGGTGAAAGTCGGTCGAGTGCGAGGTTTCGTTGATACCTTGTCCTCCCTCGTCTCTGGCTCTTTCCCTTTACCAACATCGACGATGCCCATGCCCCTTCGAGTGCTCTTGGCCCCCTTCCTATTACTTCCAGATCCTACTATATTCACGCTCTTGGGTGAGAGTGGGGCTCGCTCATCACCTGTGTCGAGATCACTGATTCGAGCTACTGGTCCTAGATCCTCATTAGAAGTAGTGGAGTCCGTCTTGGCTTTCTTTATTGATCGTGCTAACTGTAAGCGCAAATCATCTGTGGCTCCCTTCCTTTTGATACTCAAGCTACTCCCATCGGATGCCTTGGGTTTATGTCCTTTGCGAGGTGCACATTCAGACGAATCATCGTCACTGTGGTCCTCGAAGCTGAACTCCATAACGGATGAGGTGCCTGTCAGCAACGGTGTACACTGAGTGTTTCGGCTACCTTCGGGTTGAAGTTCTAGCCGGATTTGCGGTGTGGAATGATCAACGGGAGGGCTTGAGAAAAGCATAGTGTCTGGATGCTGAGCGAGCCCTGACACCATATCAGAGAAGCTCGAAGTGGACTGTAGAACAGCCAAGTGCTGTCTCCTTGTTTCGTAAGCGCCGTCGGCCTGATCCTGGGCTGCTGACGGAGTGTACGGGGCCTTGACCGTGTAGTTTTGCTTGCTGAAGTCGAATTCGAACCTAGCACAATCCTGAGGGGAGGGTGAACTGTCGATAGTCTGATTGTCCAATGCCCCGTCTTTCGTGGGCAGAGAACGCATGGTTCTAGATCGCATGGTCTCGTACACTGGTAGTGGCTTGCGCGGAATATTGCCATCACTTGTCAATGACTTGATATTTGTGTTACCAAGGTCTTCTCCTTCGGCAACCCGACGATCTCGATTCGATTGACGGATCTCCTCTTGAGATTCGTATTGTGGGGGAGGCCCTCGGCGTCCCGGCTCATGGTAAGAACTGTGTCGTTGGGCGTGGGGTCTCTGTAAGCGCGGCGATCGTTCATTGCTGCTATTGCTTAGTCGCCCCTTGATTGCACGAGTGGCTTTCACGAACGCTTTCTTTCCTCTCTCGAGCGGCGAGGGCTTCTCAAGTGACGATGACCGGGCGCACGCTCCAGCATAAGCACTCGCTTTCACCCTTGTCTGCTCTTCCTGTGCCGCAGCTTGATGAATGAGGCCAGTGATCTTACGGCTGAGATCTGAAGCGTCCGCTGTGCTCGTCCGTGCGGCGTGGGAATCTTGGGTTGTGTGACTTGTCGTAGGTCGCTTTAGGACAGAGACGGACGCATTGGTTGTTCCTTGAAGAACTGGAGACGATATGGTCGGTTTCCCAACCCTCTTTGCGTCCTTGAGAGAGATTTTGAGGTTTGTGGATTTCTGCGCCAGAGCTGGCCTGTTTTCCCAGTGCCTTTTTTGCTGGGCGAAAGGGTCTTTGGGTGGTACAGGCGGTAGTGTCTGCACAAGAATTCGTAATAAGCACTGCCTTACTGGATTATATAACGAGAACAAGCATGCCTGCGCAGTATGCTGGAATAAACGCTCCCAATACAGGGAACTTAGGCCGAATCAAGTTGGATTTAAGACGCAAGACTTCTTACACTGCGTACCTTTCCTGGGTCTTCTCCCAATATTTTCATGGCTTTTGGACGAACTATATCCTCTGTGGCGATCGCATCGAGCCCTTGTAGAGAAGGTAGTCGTATTGGATTGTGCGGTACGTTATAAAGCAAAGTAGTATCCCCAAGCTCATCGCCACTGGACTCGTCAAATGTGACTCGGCTTCGTGACCGTTGGGCATTGACCTTTGCTTTTCCGAACCGTTCGTAGGCTGACGGCAGAGCGATATATTAGACAGATCAATAGTAATCAGACAGAGATAGGGAGAACGGCATTGTACGTGGTATGCGCAAGTCGTTATACCGCCATTGAGAGCGTACTCACCTGACCGCTGCTCTTTGGCATCTCTTCTTGGCTTGTCATCGTGGAAGACTGAGAAGGAAGATAAAAGCCCTTTCTTCCTCTTGCCGTACATGGTAATTGTAGCTCAGGAACGCTGATAGGTGTGGTGGGTGATCTGACCAAGTACAGCGTTCAATGGGGTTGAGAAGAGGGAACAGAAAGTTTTGCGGTACATAGACTGATGGAATCACTCAGAAAAGAAGTTGTCACCCAAGGCTGTAGCAAAAGAAAGAGCCTCTGACACCTCGCGACTGCCTCCATTTAAAGCTTGTGTCTTTTGGTCTCACGAACAATGTTGCAATGTGAAAGGAGCCTTCTGTTGGAGTTTTTATTCTCAGATAGTCAGGATCCAATTACCTACATCCACGGCATCCCTCCTGACGGTCGCATACTTGATACAAAGAGACATCCGGTAACGCAGCTTCATTGTCCGAGCTTAGTTCTACGCCTAGACGCCCACATACGCTGCACTTCAAGATGCAATACTGGCGACCTACCACAGGACCACGTCACGGTTCCTGTACGCATGGGATACTGGTAAATCGGCTTAGATGAGGGGAGCTTCGATAGCTTCAACGTTCCATCTTGACCCCGAAGAGAGTTCATGTATTGGCCACATTAGCAATAGTGTCTAATCCAACGGCAGAGATGAATGACTTGCAGGAGAATAGAACATTGGGATGTAATATAAGTACGGTGTGGATAATTGAATGGGGCTACCGGCCGCGCTCCCACGCTAGCCTCCGGAGGATCCTCGGCATGGATTGGTCGCTCGGAGAAGCTAGAATAGTTCTAGGGGCAGACGTCAGCCAATCAAGATTCACATTTACTCATCATCATTGAGGTACGATTTGGGATGTATTGTAAGCAATAGTGTGTTTTCACTCTGTAGGTAGAGTTCACTTCTCTTAAGTAAGTGAGGCTAGGAAGGATCCAGATAATACAGCATCCTGTATTCGACCCATCACATCACCATTTTGCCCGTCTTCGAGAGAATACGGGTTGATACCGTCCACCAGCCAATCACCACAAGCTCGTCCGTGATACCTCTTGCGGGCTGATACTATCAACATAGAAACTATCAACATAGAACCCTGTTGTGGGACTGTATAGCATCGCTATCTCCATTCGCACATTTCTGTCTCGACATATTGATCATGTCCTTCTCCTCGCTAGTCTCCGACATTGCTTTTAGAGACAATGCAAACGATGGCGCATCTCGCGCCTTCAGACCTCCTATAAGATCAACACCTGGGTCATACGCCAGATCATCCACAAGTACGGCCGCTACCAGTGTGAGCATATCCGGGGATATTTCGAGTCAATTGCATGGAGGCTACAACCATCCTCTCGCGCGCTCGTGGCAAGCAGAGAGGCAACTGACCAAGGCACTATAACGTCTTCCCAACTTGCTTCGTGCATTGGCTTATGTGTCCAGTCTATGCTCATATACCCTCTCTTCATATCCGACCAAAATGATGAAGAGACCCTCATTCCCTCCCTCCCCAACCAGCATCGCCGTGGAATCAATAAACTCATCCCATATCTCGAGCCTCTTGTCCGCAAAGGGCTACGATCCGTAATCTTATTTGGTGTCCCGATCGCTCCTCAAGCCAAAGACGTCCACGGAACCGAAGCTGATAATCCTCAAGGTCCCGTCATACAGTCCATTCGCCTTCTCCGCGCTCGCTTCCCTTCCCTCTTCATAGTCGCTGACGTCTGTCTTTGTGAGTATACCTCGCATGGTCACTGTGGTATACTACACGACGATGGGAGTCTCAACAACAGCCTATCTGTTGACAGGATCAGTGATGTCGCAATGGCATACGCTCAGGCTGGCGCACATTGTGTGGCGCCTTCAGATATGAATGACGGGCGTATACGAGCCATAAAGCTCAAGCTCATTGAAGCGGGTGTTGCGCACCAAGTCGTCCTGATGTCGTACTCGGCCAAATTTTCTGGCTGTCTTTATGGCCCCTTCCGTGATGCAGCAGGCTCTTGTCCGTCCTTTGGAGATCGCAAATGCTACCAATTACCACCAGGAGGTCGAGGGCTTGCTCGCCGCGCAATTCATCGTGATATACAGGAAGGAGCAGACATCATCATGGTCAAGCCTGCGAGTTCATATCTCGATATCATCAGTGATGCGAAGGAAATAGGGAAGGACATGCCTGTAGCTGCATATCAAGTCAGTGGTGAATTTGCCATGATTCATGCAGCCGCGAAGGCAGGTGTCTTTGATCTTAAGACCATGGCAATTGAGAGTACCGAAGGAATCCTGAGAGCAGGAGCCACAATCGTCGTTTCGTACTTCACCCCGCAATTCTTGGACTGGTTGTCAAGTTGACAAGTGTTTCGATGAGGGAATATATTCATTGAAAGCTCGAGGAGATACATCGAGCTTTTGAGCACAGGAATTGGCATGTGTTACAAGAGAATCGACAAGATACGACAGGATTCATTGGCAAGGGTGTGTTTAGAGTGACGATCACGAAGTCGGTAAGTTTGCTTGTTGTCCTCCGCAGTCGTCTCTTAGGCACTATGATTACAGACGACCGGATGAAGATCATCACAATACTCTGAGGCATGGACGAACGGAATGCTTTCGTTTACGATAAAGAAGAAAAGTCTAAGCAGAGATTTGGGTTTTATGTATGAGTTAGTAACCTAGGCACGCAAGGCCACTATAGACGAGTAGAAGGCTCTACCCCCTTGAATCACAAAATACTCCGTAAGGGGACTCCCTACTTGGCTGATTCTCAGGATGAGTTATCTTGGTTGCAGATATATCATTAATTTGCCCCTACATGTTCTACTGTCATCATGGGAGCATCTAGCGGGCCTCTAGCGTCATTTGAAGCAATAAGTAACTCCAATATGCAAATCCACGAGCCATGAAAATGGGTTTCCAGTCAAAAAGCTGAGTGCTTTGTACGCAAAGCTACGTGGAATTTCATGAAGAATAGGAGTCCTCAGTGCCGTTCCAAGCCTCTTACATCCGCCAATCCCAATAATGCTTCGCCAAAATGCTCCATTCGAACCTCTCCATATCTACACTACGGTCTCTTATTCAAAGAGGGGAACTTACCTTGAGTTTGGCGATGACTTGGTTGCAGGAGATTCTATGGCTTTCGGTTGTTCTTCCCGATCAAGGGTCTAAGATGCAGCTCACGTCATGCCATGCCATGCCATTGACGTAGTTGCTCGACCGTCGCTTGATGCAATACTATCTAGCGCTTCAGGCTTGATCCCTGAATAACTTCACATTCAATCTTTTCAAATTTCTCAACTCAATTAATCTATATTATACACAAGCCCAACATGGAGACAGCCAAAAATGCCGTCAAAAGCACCACAAGCGAGGGCTCGCAGTTCAAATCTGGTACGTCTCCTCTCGAAGCAGAGTCCGCTGGCAGTGTATACACGACCGAAGGTCTTTTGACTCGCTGATTGTCCTGTCTAGAACTTGACCGACTTCCTTTGATTATAACTTAATATCATGCACGCCAATACTGATATGCTCTATAGGTCATCAAATCCCCATTCAGCACCAAGCCCAGCCGGGCAGGCAAAGTGATATGAAGGGGCCTGATCCTGTCAATACCGAAATCCCCACGGAAGACGGCGGGTATCAGACCTACAAAGCAGCTGGCAAGCTGAAGGGCAAGAAAGCCATCATCACCGGAGGAGACTCAGGCATTGGCCGAGCCATAGCGATCATGTACGCTATGGAGGGAGCCGATAGCATCATTGCCTACTTGCCGGAGGAGCAGAAAGATGCCGAGGAAGCGAAGAGACTCGTCGAAGAGCATGGAGGGAAATGCTATCTCTTCCCCACAGATATCCGAAAGCAAGAAAATTGCAAGAAGCTCGTCGACGGGGCTCTCGAGAAAATGGGCGCCATCAACATCGTCGTAAACAACGCTGCCTACCAAAACATGATCAACGGCATCGCCGAACTCACCCAGTATGTCTTCTACGAGAAACCGCCCCCCTTTCCCCTAACATCCGCCTCATTTTCGCGCACTAACCTCAAACCCCAGGGAACAATGGCTCAAAACCTTCGACACAAACATCCACCCCTACTTCTACCTCTCCAAATACGCTCTCGCCCACATGAAATCCGGCGACACAATCATCAACTGCGCCTCCGTAAACGCCTACATCGGCCGCCCCGACCTGCTCGACTACACCTCCAGCAAGGGCGCCATCGTCTCCTTCACCCGCGGCCTCCACAACCAGCAGATCGCCTTCGGCATCCGCGTCAACGCCGTGTGCCCCGGCCCCGTCTGGACGCCGCTCATACCCTCCACGATGAAGGAGTATGCCCAGGATCAGTTTAGCGGGTCGCCGATGGGGAGGCCGGCGCAGCCGAGCGAGATCGCGACGTGCTTTGTCTTTCTGGCTAGTCAGGATAGTAGCATGATTGCTGGGCAGAGCTTGCACCCTAATGGCGGTGTGGTGGTTAATGGATGAGCGGATATTATGGCTGAGGTTTTGATGGCATCGTTGAACGATAAGTAATGAGACAAAAGTTGGGACTATCCATCCTTTCAAGGCAAACTCGTAAAATCAGTCCCGGTGTAATTCATGTTCACTGGAGTGATCAACATTTGGATACAAACACAAGTGAATGTCGTGTATAAATCATGCTCCTAATTGTGAGGCTTGAAGAGCATACGAAGCTACTATTTCAATGTTTCGAACAAGGATAAGCTACACGTAGTCACTGACTGGTAGATAGAATCCCAGCAAAACACCAAGCTAACATGCAGTCATACAGCCAATGTGCTTGACTTTCGAAAACGAGGGTATTTAAAGAAGCAAGCAATAAGAAAGACCATTTCGATCCTTTTGCGCATGATACGTTCGCTAACAGAGCTGGAAAATTTTCCTGAGAGTGAAGTCTGAGTGGTGTGCTATTCGAAAGACCCGTAGTGGCACTCATTGGCCGTCCGCATTCCCGTCGTAGATACCTCGACTGACTTTGGCCGGATTGCCAGCAACGACCGTGAACCGTGGAACATCCTGTAGACTCCCTTAGCTTCTGTGCATAGGAGTAATATACTTGATGAACGAGACATACCTGATGCAGTAGACTGCCAGCGCCTACGGTACTGCTCTTGCCGACCCTGACTCCAGCCAAGATGGTCACGTTGCTGCCGATCCAGCAATCCTCTTCGATGACGATATTCCTGCCAAGTGCAGGCCCGTTGCTCCCCATTCTTCTCCTCGGGTCGATAGGGTACGTCGCGCAGACAAGCTTCACTCCGGGACTGAAGATGCACCGGGCTCCGATCGTCACGGTGCAAGTATCCGAGATGCGGCAATCGGCACCGATGAGGACATCGTCACCGATTGTGATATTGTAGCCGTAGTCGCAATGGAACGGTGCCTCTACGACTACACGCTCGCCGCAGCTGCCGAATGGCATTTCCATCTGTGGACGTGGGACCTCACCGCTTGAGAGGGGCGGCTCGGGATTCGGTCGTAGTGCGAGTATCTGACGGAAAAGTCGGCTGCGCTCTTCAGGGCTGGCACCGTGTGAAGGGTTGGTCGCATTGTTGAAACGCCAGATGGCGGCGATACATTTTTCGCGGTCCTCGGTGAGGGCGGGTGTTAGCGGGTAGTAGTAAAGGCCTTTGAGCATCTTTTCGCGCTCAGTGTACTGATCGTTGCGAGTGCGTTGTGATGGACGAAGCGATGCGGGATGTGTTGCGGCAGCTTGAGCGATAGCCTGAACGCTGTTGTGATTTGGCGGTGTGTTGTTATGGTTGGGTGGATGGGGAGGCCCTGAATACTGAGAGGCTGAGGAGTTACTTCGATGTACTGAGGCAGGCGGATGCATTGAGCTTTGCTCTTGACTATCAGGGGCCATCTCATAGATTGAACCACGATGACCATTTTCGCCCTGATACTTCGACATATGTGGAGGATTGCTTGGGTATGGCCGCGTCTGCTGTTTTCCGTATGCAGGCTTCTGTTGCGCTTCTGGAGGGCTCGGCCTCCCATAGACCTGGTCGCGGTCATCCTCAACGGCAATTGGCTTACGGGAATCGCCTTGATCGTACGATTGGCGAGGATCCATATGCGGAGGTAGTGGAGCTGCATACTCTGGGGTGTGTTCCAGATAGCGTGGCCCAGGGTAAGGACCGCGATTACCAGGTGTCCCAGGTGGATACCCATTCTTGGACTGTAAAGGAATGGGGGCTTTGGCGTTGGCGGGCTTTTGCCAGGTATTTCGCGTGGAATAGCCCTCGCACACGAATCCACCTCGCAAGCAGTTGTTACCTGCCGTATGTATCAGCCCGTGTCGAAGAATAAGGAATGGTGACTGTAGAGAAAACGTATCAATAGTCTTACATTCAGGGTGCTGTTCATCGCACTTTTTCTTCCTCCTGCGGCAGGTCATACATCCGGTCTTGGTACGATTACTGAAGACTCGCTTTCTTCGCTTACGATCCAGGTCCTGCGAGCTTCGGTTCGTACCATAATCGCCATAGCTTCCATTCGGGTCGTCATCATCCTCTGGACTTCCGTAAGTATCACGAGGCATGGATTCGTAGCCGCGGGTCTCTCGTGTCAGTACGTTAGCCATGTGAGCATCATCAGGGTCCGTGTAGTAAGGTCTTGGTGCTTGTGGCGCAATAGAAGGATCTACAGGCTGGTCATATTCGTTTCTGATTAGCTGATGTCGCTCAGGTCGAGGATATATTTCTTGGGTATTGTCTCGCATACGAGGGGGTCCGGCGTACGTATCATGAGGTGTTGGACCATACGACCCTGGTGGTGGAGGGTACGTCTGGCGAGGACTATAGCCTTGCATGTCCCTTGCATGTCCGTTTTCTAATTCGTGCCGTCGTGGTCCGCCTGGACTATGAGGAGGGCCATTCACTGGGTAAGCAGGGTGGCCTTGGCTCTCGTACTCCGGACGACGCTCTTGCTCTCCGTCAAACGATCGCTTGCGCTTTGTTGTCTGGGGGCTCACCGCTGGCATGTTCACTGGCTGGTTGCTAGGGTTCCTAGAGTGGCCGCTTGGGTAATGTTGAGACTGTCTTCTCGGCTCTGAGGGGCCATCGGGATGTTGTTGGGGCTGTGTTGATGATGGGCGATCAAACGCTTGAGCGTGTGTTGGTGCGGGAGTCGGAGACTTGGAAGCATGAGCGGAGACAGGATCTTGAGTTTGAGTCGCCATAGAAGCTGGCGATGGCCTTGAATCTTGACCTGCAGAGTCTGGGCCATTGCTTTGCGTATCATGACTGGGGGGCGCTGCTGAATGCTGAGCTACCTGTGTGTGGTTTGGAAGGGTAATGCGAATGGCCGTGGCTTCCGAAATCGCTTTTGGAGGTTCCTGTTCGAGGTTCGGCTTGACTGGAGGAGCTGGAGAAGCACTACCGTTGACAGCGGTGAACGAGGGAGTCGGCTCCGTTAGCTGATCGTTCTCGTGGCTGCGAGAAGCCTCAACGACATGATTTGAAGCGACCGCTGCCATGTTCACCCGCGAGTGAAGCCTTTTGCGCTTACAGGCGTGCGGCAGACGCGACAATATTAAGTTCAGTATGCTGAGTTCTGGTGAGTAAGTATTATCACTTTGAATCGAGAAAGTGGACGACTGATTGTGGCAGTATCAGATGACTTACATATTGCGTTCGATCAGTACACTCGATCAAGCCTTGGAAGCGCGTCTGGAGCTGCGTCTACTGAAGTAGAGTCAAAATGGAACCAGTGATCGACTTGCCAGTATCGTAACCTTCTTGAGCTGGACGTGATTGGAAATCACAGATTTACTTCACCGAGTGCGATATGAGCGACGTCAAAGGTGCGGTGCTAGGGAAGTGCCAAAAGAGGGGGGGACTGGGTGAATTATAGGTGTGGGCGGCGGATGGGCAAGCTCCCTGCGCTAAGGAGAGGCTAAAGCGTTTCTGTGGATGCTTGTCGCGCGGATTCCCTGTGTTCGGAACGATCTATGCTGGATGGAATCCCTTAATCTTCCTATTTGAATGGTCATGAATCTTCAGGCTTTTTTTCAGTGATGGAGGAGCAGACCCAGCGCCATGGTTCAGCTTTCATTAGAGGCCGCGGGCAAGCGTTGGAGATGATGTTTCGCAAAGGGCGGCTGTGTCGATTGAAGCTGCCAAAAGATTTTTAGCTCGAGTTTTAGTCCGGCTCCCTCGGTCAGCGCCAGAGTAGACGATCTCCCTGATAGGCTGTCCCGAAATACTAAGAGACACGCTCGCCTCCGTGATTGGCCCCTTCGACTCCTTCAAATGGAATTCCCAAGGCGCTTACATGCAAATCTTCAGGCACTTTACAGGGGTACAAGGGTCCGAGATGAGCTGCATGTCAAACGCCCACGACACCAGACCTGGAGGTCCGTCACCAATGACCACTGAAACCTGCTGCGAAGTGGATGCCTTCCATCGACTGAAGTGGGGAGGAGAGGGCGGCAAGCGGCATGAGGTGTGGGTGAAGGTGTAAGCTTTGACCCATACTCGGCACAGGTCTGGAATTAGCGCATGCTTGACTTCGGAATTCATACAAGCCCAGGCTAGGAAGAGACCACCCGGAATTCAACTGACGAGGGGCCATCACATCATATCATGCATTGGCTGAGGAATCATGCTGTAAACGAGCTGGCCTCACCCGGCTTCCCCAATCGGACCCTCGAATGTCTAACTTGCTAAGCCTGTTTCACGCCAACCCTTTCTCGGCAACAGATGGTACAATGTGCGACTTTATTACCAACACTAACCACTGCTAACATCCATCGTTCCGTCTCACCAACAACCTACGATGTACATTCAAAAGTGAAAGCAGGCACAGCACGTCGTCTCGCCCCAAGGTGATTGCAGCTTCGCCACGATCAGAGCCAAGATTGACGATGGAAGTAAAGCTGCGGATTGAAGGAGTAGGAAACAGAATTGAAACACACAACCCCGCAATCCTGCATACACCGCGCGTGAGTCTTGTTCGATCAGCCTCGCTTGCCGACAGGAGGGGCTCGGATCATGTCGACTGTCACCTATTCAACGCGGTCTTTGCTCATTGTGCCGTGTTGAGTCTTGACCGATGACACCTAACAAGTAAAGCAACAAGGGAGACCGCCAAGGCGCAAGCCTAAAGCCATTCGCCTTTACGAAGCGACTTGGTCACATGGCATACGAGGCGCTCACAGGAGTAGCTGCAAAAGATCCGCTGCGTCCAATCAAAAGCCTCCGATCTCGCAACCCCGTAGCACTCTACCTGTAACTATTGGATACCCTCAGCGACAGCCAACCAAAAGAGCAAGACTCGTTTTGCCTTTGGCGCAATTGTCATCCACGCTATTCATATCTGAAATCATGCAAGTGCCCTCCTGCAGGAATGTAGGATTGCCTAACGTACTTTTAGCCTCGAGGATGGCGCTTGTGCCGTCATCTCTTGTCAACTTTACCGCCCTAAAATCAAGCTAAGAAGGTTGAGGGAGGGCCGGGGTCCCCCTCTAACGCGCTCCTAAAGCCAAATCTCACACCAGGCCAACATCGGTACCATCGTCCATCACTAGGAGCAGCTTGCACCGGCTAACAACGTTGGAGGAAGACTGCTTGATCCCTCGAGCCTGCTGCCAGACACCTTTTAGACCTTGGGTGTTCGCCATAAATATCAACAAACCAACCGAAATCCTTCAAGTAGGCTCGCCAACGAGAACGCCGCATCAGTCTAAAATAGAAATTGTCTCTGTTCATAGGTGTTTGATATTAGACTTTGGACACATCTCTTACTCATCCATGTACAATGTTCACATAGCTCAAAGATCTGGATCCCAGCGGCAATCTTGAGATTTCAACGAGACACATGAGACTTCGTCCATCAACCAATAATACGATATCACTCAGTGCATGAGGATGACGCGAGTGGGGTGCACTCGTGCAGATCTCGTACCGTAGGAATAATGTGTCAAGTCAATAACTTTTCGAGCCAAGATTTATCTTCTATTCCCACTGTGCTGACGACGAAGGCTCTTTCACCAATATGATAATCTGAGCATCATCATCGATCCACTCCCTTTCATGAAGGCTGAAGCAGTTTCATCATCCTTCCTATCCCTTAAAGCTCTCAAGAGAGAGGCACGGCTATATATCTGTCCTTCAAGAAAGATTGATTTTGTATCGATATCCCATTCAGGAAGCAGCCCGATTACAGAAGAGATGCACGCTTTCACTTATCACTCACTTCCACATGTCTCCCCGAGAACCTCCATCATTTTATCAAAGCCATACCGTCGCCCAATATCCACCTCCTCTCGATAGACGTCCCAAGAGGTGTGCAGTGGCAATGGCAGCCGCACGCACGCACGCGTGCTAGTCCTTCCATACCATTTCCACCACTTTCCCAGCCAGACAAAATCTACACCCAGCAATCTCACTAACTACCATCGTCCCTCAACCTCATACCCAGAACCACACCTCCGTCCCCTTGCACAAACATCAACAGAAACCTTGATGCAATCTCCTCCCTCACTAAACTATCAACCCTCCAAAAAAGGACAGACATCTCACCCTACGTTTTACCCTATCACAACATGAACGTCATTGCTCGAGTATATACGATATCAGAAGTCAAGTTTTTATCCGTGATCTGAATGTTGTTAGTGGTGGTGTTTCCGTCTTGGGTGGGGTTATGAGGGGGTGTTGGGGGTATGTGGTTGGGGGGTTTGGCGGTGCTGGTTATGGGGGGTGAGGTGTTGAGGATAGTTTGGGAATGTATGTAGTTTTTGGGGGGGCGAGAGGAGGAGTATTTTGGTGGTGGAGGGCTGGAGATGTGGGAGTAGAGTTTAGGAGTGCTTGGGAAGATGGTGGTATGGAGATTTTGGGGTTGTTAGGGGCTAGGGTACTTTCTGACGCGTATGTATATTGGGGACACCAAAGCCCTGCTCGAGGTGATATGAGTCTACTAACGCCCATGCCCTTGATGAGGGCCAAAGAGCACTGACGCCATTCCTAGATACATTTCCTCCGTGGTCAAGCAACGGGGCGATTTCATCCCAGTCCCTCCGTCTCTTCCAGCTCTCGAAGAACAACTTCAACCTCCTTCGGCCCACTGATACCCCACACGCCTCCACCCTTCACCCTGTCCGCTCCCCGCATCCCCACCTCCTTCCCCACCAAGTTCCGCCCCACTTTCCCCGGTCCAATCCCTATCCATCTCCTGACGCCTTCTTCCTGATCCAGCCATCGGACGCTGTCCCACCACCGCACGGTGTCAACGGCTTGCCTACTGAGCAACTCGCGAATCTGGTTGGCGGAGCCGAAAGGTCTCGCACTCACGTTGGACACACAGGGAAACAAGCCCGGGAAAGTGATCTCGGTCTTTTCGAGAATATCGCGCACGGTCTTGGCGGCGGGTAGCATTATGGGTGAGTGGAAAGGGGAATCGGTTGCCAGCCTCACGGCGCGGGGATCGTGACCGCCGAATTGACGCAGTTGCACGAGCAGGGCTTGTATCCGCTCTATACTTCCACTAAGCACGATTTGGTTCTTCGAATTGATGTTTGCGATGCGCACTTGCTCGATGGCTGGCGGATCATATGTGCTGTCGTCCCGGCCACCTTCGCTGGCACCATGACCCAGGAAGTCATAGATGGTTTCTATCAGGCTAGATAGCCGGTCCGGCTCGCACACCAATGCGATCATCCCGTACTCGCTGCCTTCCTCCCTGGCTGCATCTTTGCTACACCGTGCCACAACTTCCGCTCTTCGCCTCAGCATGAGCAAGGCGTCCTCGTAACGTAGATGTTGGGAGCTGACGAGCGCTGCGAACTCGCCCAGACTGTGTCCGAGGCATATATCCACTCTTCCGGCGGTCTTGAACCCGAAATCCTGCTCGAGCACGCGGAGGATCATGATGCTGATCGCGAAGATGGCGGGTTGCGCGTTCTCGGTAGCGGTGAGTTTGGCATTGGGTCCAGATTCTATGATGCTGACAAGATCCATATCGAGCGTCTCGTTTAGCTGTTCGAGGAAGGGTTTGCATGTTCGTGGGAAGGCTTCAAGCCATGGGCTTGCCATGCCGATCCTTTGTACACCCTGACCAGGGAAGAAGAGGGCGGTTTTGGGAGGAGCGTCTGAGTATGTAGTATTCCATCTTACTTGCTCGAAGAAACTCGACGGCTTTCTTGGCTCCAATTGAGCGTGGATCGTGTTACAGTGGGGCCGATATTGATCTCGACCAATGCGCGCAGAGCTACCGAACGGTCGGTTGTGTATGGATTTTGTCGTCACCCGTTTCATCGTGCCGAACGACAGAGCGAGACCGGCTTGACAATGTGGCCTTTCGCATATCGTTGATCATTGCGGTTGCAAGTATTCGCAGGTGCCATTGCGGTTCCTGATTGAAGGGTTCCCCTTGCGGAGGGATGGACGCTGGTCTGGGGTCTTGGCAACGGCGACTTTCGCTAGCGGACTTTTTCTTTCTACGACGTACTCCGTGTCCCTGTCGTCCCTGTATACCAGGTATCAACATAATCGTGAGATATCTGATACAACGACGGAAAGTCTCACATGCAAGATTTCGCCGCCGACATCCTCTGAGGAACCGACCAGGTTGTTCATAAGGGTTCGACAAGAAGCCAGGTCCGACATGAAACAGGTGTGAACAGTGCTCAACAGGTAGTGGGAAAGGAGGAATTGTATCGGCTACCAGGAATCAAGGTTACGGACCCTCATGATATCACCATTCTGGTAAGCCGAGTGGTCTACAAACGTGCTAAATTATTTATAGAGGTCTACGTCAGGAGCATATCATGCTAAGTGTTTTCGTTGCTTGAGACCTGCGCGTGTAGCTGCTGCTTATCTGACGATGCGTCTGCGGGAATTTTGATGGATCGTCTGCGTTTCAGCAAGTCTGCCTTCATTGCTTTCATCCACAGTTCCAAAATTATTCAAGCCCTTTCTAGCATTAATATTGATGATAGCAATGGTATTCTACCTCGCGAGAATGAACGCAACATCTCAAAACGCGTGTCACTTTTACCTAATCTCAGACACGCGGTGCGTTCTGATCGATTTTACACGGAGTCTTAAGAGCTACGTGGCGATTTCACAAGGATTAGGAGCCACACGGTTTATGGCCATGTGGTGGAAGCTTTGTTTATCGCCTGAAGGCTCGGGGGTCTAGTTGTCAACAAGCTGGTTGCTCACAAGCGTATGGCTATCATGTGTACGACATCTACTGTGGAGTTGGGAAAAGTATGGCTGTACAACTTGATGCGCTTGGTCATTGTGGGTACTCTGAAGCCTCATCAGGCAGTCTGCAATGGTATGACGCCGGGACAGGCTCCAATTGGGATCAAAGAATACATCAATGTACTATGGAATCTGTTCCAACCAGAAGTCGCGTGTCGCCCACCGGATAATTTCAATTATAAAGACCTAGTACCGGAGACCCCTCCGTTGTGCTTCCAGTGGTATGCTCACTCGTTGCTGAAAGGGTCATGCAATGGCTGAATGCATCTTTATCGAACGTGCCAAGATGTTGTTCTGCCGCGGTTTCAGTGAGGTAGTTCTATACGTCACATCAACAAGACAAGGTATAAGATGCAGCATAGCTTGGACTTTGCACAGATATCTGCTGTATCTCTGTCCAGTCTCACCGAAAGCATTTCTATACACAGAAGATTAGACCTTGACTTTAGGAAAACCCAGCCACAAAAGTGCAAACTCAGCCTGGGTCTGCCGTATCATCTTCCTCCATGCTACACATCGCTCCTCACTCATCAACCGAATCTACGTGAGGGAGCTCAGGGGACAAAGCTAGTAGTACACTGAAATCCGACAGAATCGTCAAATCAGGGCAGGCAGCATCATGTGGTGGCGCATATCAAAGTCATCGATATTACTAGCCTCTTGCATTCTAATCTTCATCATAACGACTCAGGCAACCCCTACTCGTCATACCATTAACACTGCATCCAGTCCCCCAACCTCCTCCATATCCACCACCTCCGCACCTTCCAACCAACCCCCAACAAAAAGAGCCCCCCTAACCACCCACCACCTCCCCAACAACTTCCTCGTCCACTACGTCCCCTTCTCCCCCTTCGCCCACGGCCCCCTCCCCTTCACCACCCTCGCCTATTTCTGGCAATACCTAGCCCACATCGCCCTATCCACACCAACTCAAAACTTCAACAAGGCCAACATCCTCTTCCGCTGGGGACAGTTACGGATGGAGATGTTCAATGTAGCGGGCAGTGCCGTGTCTAGAGACTTTGTGCTCCAGGTTGCGGATGTCATGGCTGCGTATGTGGCTAGGGGGTTTTGTGGCTTGTTTAATGCGAGGGTTAGGACGCCTGGGGGAGTGGTGGTGTGGGTTACTATGACTGTTGATGGGAAATGATCGAGGAGTATCTCTATCTTAGGACAGCTAGATCCAATTTCTGCAGATGAGCATTGTGCTTCTATCCGCTTCTCCCGTATTCAAGGCGTCCTAGAAGGTATCCTCTTGGTATATGACATAGGACCACTATAGGCTAGACTACTTTCCTTTACCATCCGCCAAAACATGTAGGTAATCAATGGCAAAGCAAGACTCCATACTCATCCAGAGAACACTGATTTTGTAGCTTTGGTCAAGAAGTAGTCATGAGAGGGTGTTCGATAGACCTTTAATCAATCAATCAGCTCGTGAAGGAGTATTGGCCAACCACTGGCTCGGTGTGCAGGTGCGGGTGGAAATCATTCCTTTGTCAGCTTGCGCAACCGCTCGATGGCTAGCGATATATAACCTACATTTCGAACGATGTTGGTTGTTCTAAGGAGTAACGCCGGCTAATGTTGGCTGAGTGCCTGCGGTGTCTTTGTTTTGTCACCATTATGGAAATTGCGTGGGAAGGACGTGCAATATCATTGATTGTAAGACCGTCTTATTGCCAATGGGTTTGTTCGATGGCCCAGCTGAGTGGCCAAGACGGAAGGTAGGAAAACGCCAAATGCTGCCCTTTCCCCCAAAATGCAGGTTCATGATGACAATATACAGATCGGTACGCTATGCTCATTCGCGCTCTCACTTTCGGTACCACATTCGCGTTATTTTGGTGTGCCTGTGTCGAGGATAACTCAATCAGTATGGCCGCTTAGGGACTTGTATTGTGTGCTAGGATATCGACCACAATTGCAAATGATGTTGTGAAGTACATTGGCAAAAGAAGACATACCTCATTTTCTTTTGAAGTTGAAAGATGCCGTACATCAATGCTTCGCTTGTGGGTGGGCATCCAGGCACATAGATATCTACGGGCACGATCCGATCACATCCTCTAGTGACGCTGTAGCTGTAGTGATAATAGCCTCCTCCATTCGCACAAGAGCCCATGCTGATCACCCATCGAGGGTCGGGCATCTGATCGTAAACTTGACGAAGTGCGGGAGCCATCTTATTCGTAAGTGTCCCCGCAACAATCATAACATCCGATTGACGAGGTGAAGCTCGAAAGATTATACCGAGGCGATCCTGATCATATCGTGGGGCTGATAGATGCATCATCTCAACGGCGCAACAGGCGAGTCCGAAAGTCATAGGCCAGAGTGAGCCTTGACGAGCCCAATTTGTAACCTGGTCCATGGTCGTTCTGTGACGACAAATATCAGCGAATCTGATGGGCATGTATAATAAAAGTCTGAACCTGGGAAGCATACAAAGCATATTGCATCGCACCCTCCTTCTTCTCTTGGCTGGGCAGTGGCACCTCTCTCCTAGGCTTGCCGGTAACACTAAGTGGTGGACCTTCGGCATTTTGTGATGGTGTGACTTGTGTAGTAGCGGATTTGGATGCTGTTGAGGAAATGAACGCCGATGGACCGGCGCGTAAAGGAAGGAGAGCAGTCGTTGGCTTTGCTGCTCAAACAGATTGGTTAGTCGCTGGTGGCAATGGAGTATTTCTTGGTATATCTACCTCGCAGCGCCAACGTAGCTGCTGACCTTGTAGAGGAAAGCATTATAAGACGGTGGTAGAAGAATATGAAAGGTGAGATGAGTGCCAGAGAGGAGAGAGGAAATGTTCTTGGTGTGGGGCAAACAAGTGAACATGCCGAATATCGATGTCGGGCAATCAGTGACGCTAGAGCTATCTCTATCCGGCTAGCGTGACCAGGAGAAGCGCTTGGCGCGAGGGTCTTTGTTCGTTGTCTCTCCTTCCTCGCCAGCAGCATCTATGTTGTTCTGCTGCCGTTCTGGGTTGAAGTCAATGTAGTCGAATCTGCCCGTCTGTTGCATCAGACCAAGCATTGACTCGCAGAAGAAGCTCTCCTTTCTGTCTTCTGATTGACGCTGAGCGTCTGGGAGACTGCCTGCATCAGAAGAGCCACTTTCCGTAGCCCGAGATAAAGACAACCAGCGCCGCATATTGGGCATCGAGGACCTTGCTTTGAAATTTAAATTGCTCTTGACAGTGTTCCACGCAGCCTGAGCCTTGGAGCTTGGTGATGGGGGTGAAGTTGATTCGTTGACCTCTGACGAACGTCGAGATGCCTCTTCAGATGAGGAGCTCATCCCGACTATTCCTCACAGGTATTGGCTGTAAAGCTTCTTCTGTAGAATCTCGAATCAGTCACACACTGTGAATTCTCATGGAAGACTGCCAATGTTTGATCTAGATCTCGATGAGAGCGGTCGTGAGGTGGTTCATCGGATACTTTGTTCAATGTGGCAGTTGGAGGCACCTGCCGTTTGGAAGAAATTTTCTCCCGTCATTTTGATCAGAATGAAAAATTGCATTTCTTCCTGTACTACCCTTCCTACGCACACAATCCTATCAACATTAGATCGCCTGTTGTTGGTATCCCTCATCTTCTTTCATTTGCATTACGGGCATGCTTTATCTATTTTCATAATAGCGCCTTCCAGAGAGCCTCTTCCCATCCAGTCCCATATTATCAGAGGCCACCATAGCAGAGGATACCTTGGCCTGCCTGTCCGATCTCCTTGAAGGCTACAGCTCCTCCGTTGTCGCCATTTACTTGATCAGTCTACACGTGTCGCCGAGAAGACCATGCTGGGGTTATTATTTCGTACGCGCTGCTTTGCTTTGGGCTTGGAAAAGAAAGACTCGCTCGTTAAGTTCGTGGTGTCCGCTTACCCAGAAGTACAAAGAATCCCTCGACCGTTCCTGCCTCCCTCATAGTGCTGCAACCCACTCGTGGGCACCTACCATCAATGTCTTGCGCCACAAATACGTTCATACCCGTATCTCACGGGGTTCTTGGATATGTGTCAGGTCGTCTACGCAAGGGATATACTATGGTCGATAGTTATCACAGCAATCAGCAATTCCCCTTGTGCTCTTCTACTTCAGGTGATTCTCCCAGACGAGTTCTGCTAATGCTTTATAGGCATGACGACACCGTAAGTCCCCAAGACAGCCTACTTGTCTTGTCGATTATCTTGTAATGCAAACCACTACGTAACGACCGATGGAACATAATCCCTGGGACATGTCTGAACGGCATTATCGACTCCAAAGCTACGACTACCTCCATTCTGGCGACGTATACAATGACCGAATTTCTACCAATGCCTACACATGGGATCTATAGATGACGTTGCGTCAGTGGCTCTTGCAGTCAAGAGTCTCTGCGTCTGACTTGTAACAGGGATCCATTCGCGTTGCCATACGGCAGGACTGATACAAGCCCAGCTACCAAGACACACATATTGAAAGCACATGAGCGCTCGCGTTCCACGTAGTCGATCCCACTTCACAAAGACGGAAAGCTCTAGGATATCGCTTGGGCTTAATATGCGTATCTATCGTTCATCTGATGCCTCTTGTGAATAACAATACGCCAAAATCTCTGGATCATCCACGAATCACAGTCACCGCTTCGAAGCCCCGGTGAACAAGGTCCTGCATATCTTCCACGGTTGAAGCATCTGTAATGCGTGGACTTTCAAGTGATAGGTAATCTCCAATCTATCGTGTCGATTAAGATTATTGCTTTTACTCATCATGCACGGAACCGGTCCTTTGTTTAGCCATGTGGGATCTCTGGCCCTAATGTAGCTCCTCAAATGTTCTACGGTCAATACTGTTCAATGTCTCTGCTGCTAAAGAGAACGGCGCGGTGCAATTTGAGACTCCAGACCAAAGACACATTTGTCACAAGTGACCGTGAAGTTATCAACACTTTGCAATTAAATGCATCTTGTATTACCTGATGGTTGCTTTGGTTTTTCATAGATAGACTAGAAGTCTGCTTAGCATCATTAATATTGTACAATATTGAAGAGATTACAAAGATCCTTAATCTCTAGCTAGAACACATCGTAGAGAAGGATTCGCTTGATTTTCTCTACCGTGCATTCTAGATCTAGAACTGAGATATCTCATGGGCCCAACTACCAACATTGCTTCCCCTTGGCCCTCGTGAGTTGCAAACCATGGCAATACCCTCGATAGCCTGCATTGGAATAATAGGCAAACATGTACTTGTACACTCCCTCTATACAGCCCTACCATATTGACACCAAGATCCATAGGATAACCCTCTCCACATCGCACTCTTTCCACCCTACTCCGACGACAAAGGCGCCTACCTTGAATTCTCGTTCCTTCTCAACGTCTCCCTCGACATCTTCGATGCCCGCACTCGTGACCGAAACCGTGTTGACCAGGACCTTGGTATGCTACAGGCTGTAGATGAAAGATTGAGTATGTGGGGCTGGCAGACTGGTACAGGCACGAAGTTTGCCATTGTCGTTGATGCATTGGGAAAGGGTGGGAAGAGCGGAAATGGCTTGGAAAGCAGTATTGTTGGGGGCAGAGGGAGAGGAGTGGGAGATGGGGACGTTAAAATTGTGAGTGATTTAGATTGGTAAAGGAGGCAAAAAAACCAATAGAACTCATGAAGCAGGGCGGCAAGCACTTGTGAAGGCGAATGTATGCTGACAGTGTACACAGGCTTTCAAGGCTTTACAGATAGCATACATACGGCTACTGCAAAATCCGTTCTATATCCCAGACGATCACACGCCGATGGCTGTTGCCGCCGGGAAAGGCAAGGGAGGACAGATTACGAGCAAGAACTTCATACAAGAGGTCAAGAGAATTGGGGACGCCTGGAAGCCTGGAATAGGTTCACTATGAAGATCAGGAGAATTACATCTGCCCTTACGAAGTCGTCTACCTGATCGAGGAACTGATGATAACGAATTATATTACTGAAGCAAGGATGCAAATAGCTAAAGCGTTGGTGCCACGGTGATGCTTGACTATTGGACAGCAGGCGAGTGTCCACTATGATAATGCAGCAAGCAAATCCTCTGGGTAACGCAGAAGACGTTCCAGACTTCTTGAACTCACAATGTCGTTGTAAGGTTTTATCCCCTGCAGATCGGCAAACGAACGTTGTCAAGGGAAATGTCCTGCACCGACAATAGGCCATTGGTAGAGCAGATGTCAAACAAGACCCTCTCCCATTGCTGACCCTGGTCAGAGATCACCCGAGTCAGCAACGCCAAAGCACCGAACGATATACACATCAACCAGTATATTATACAGCACTCATAGCTTTATCAAGACGACTGAGTTTATAGTCGACTTCCTCTACGGATCTACCACGAAGCTCTACGTCGAAGCGTTCGTCACGATCTACCAGCTCGAAACTCCGGTTGGTGGCTATTTTCGCAAGAGCGGTGGCACCGTGGTACCCGTACGGTTTACGTCGCCATCGCTATAGACGTTGCCTTGAGCGGATAATTCGAGTTCGAAAGATATGCGCTACTGCTACCATCAATGGCGTTCAAGGAACTGTAGGAGTCTATCCTATTTACCCAACAAGATCTGAAGTGACAGAAGGTAGAGAATCACTCTGCAACAAACCCTTCCCTCATCAAAGTATTACCAGTGGAGTTGCTTCGCTCGGATATCGCTATCCTAGCCCGGGCAAACAGTATTCATCATCCACGAAGAGAGAGATAGAATATGCAAGCGCCAGCACAAGAGCTACGAAAGACTTGCATTTGACACTCGAACGTACTGAGGTGGTACTCGCTACTCTACCAAGAGACGTGCACAGGATATCAAATCCTTCGCATCCGGCTCCAAGCTCCAAACTGTAACCGCACTACCTTACGAAATTATTGCGCAGGCAAGGAAGGAGATTACTAAAATTTGAATCACGTCAGGAGGAGGAGGTGCAGTCGATGCAACTAAAAAAACTCGAGACATCTTATTTAGGGCTGCGTGTTGGTTCCCAAGAATAGCTTTCCACGTGGGATCTTCACATAGCCCCTTTCCTTGCCGCTATGTTGTCCTTGTTCCTGAATCTTCATCATCGTCATTTCCGGAATCCCGTGCGCAGCCTGAGCTTTGCCGCAAATCTTCATCCCTTTTGCACAGCCTTTGTGGGATCGATCCTGAAGTGCAACATTTGGAATCTCACGCCGCTCTACGGCGAAGGTCTGCATCCTTACGGACGGCGCATGTTTTGTTGGTTGTTATGGTAGTTGGAATTTGCGGCGCCGATATGGAAGCGCTGCTCGCGGTTGGCGCAGATAGGTGTATGTAGCGAATGAGAGGTCTGTAGAGAATTGTTTCTACCACCCAACATGAATACGTATATACTACATCAGTCATAACGTACCCTCTCACTCTCCACCTTTCTTTCTCCTCTCCTCCAAACCTTCAGGCCCCTTCCCCCACGCTCCAGCCTTCCTCCCCCAAGTCATCATCCCCCAAGCATGCTGAAAGCCAAACTTCGGAGGCGGCTCTTGCGCCGTTCGGAAAGGACTGGCCTCATGTCTAAAGACCTTGTCCCTCTCGCATCTGATCATTTCCTCTTGCGCGAGTTCATCGAGCGGACTCGAAGGAACGTTCATTGCAATCGCCTCGCCCTCCCATCTCCTCACGTCCTTCCCCACAGGCCTCCACCACCCTTCTTCCTCTCTGGCCCACCATCTCGAACCACACATCTCCCATAACCGGCTTCTCGCCCGCTTGTAAGCGAACCGCTCGTCTTCTCCTGTGAAGATCCCCGTTCGTGCGAAATCTGGGCCGGACTGACGACTTTTCTCGTCGCCAGCACCATGGCTAGGTCCTGAGCTGCGTCCGGCGCCATAGACGGGACCGAAATCGCTGTCTTCGTCCGCAAGGATGGAGCGGGCTGATGCCGCTTGGGATGAGATTGATGAAGGCAGAGGGCTAGATGCGTAAGAAGGGGTGGAGGCGCTCGATGTGTAAGATGAAATATTGGGCCGGAAAGGAGATGTTTGATCTTGGTATATCTCGGAAAAAGTCTCAGGGTAGACGCCATCATCTGATGTGGCGCTGGTCTCGGCACTGTTAGAGAGTCTTTGGGTTTCAGGAAAGAAGATGTCGTCTGGTCCAGCTTCTGCGCTGATGAGAATTTTGCAGCGGGCTTCGTATAAGGCATCAAGAAGGGTGATGAGACGGCGTGCTTCGTTCTTTTGCAGTAGCGTCAGAACGGGGACACCGGTAAGGATGAACGTATGGAACGATGAGGCAAGTGTTATGTAATCTGCCGGACCGAGATTTGTGCTGCAGAGCTCCTCGAAGGTCCACTTGGAGACACCGGAGAGCTGACGCGGAACCAGCAAATCGCGGCCATATACCCGAATCTTCGTCGGCTCCCATGGTATCGCGGTGTCAGAAGATGACATAATCGTTGAGCCATAGACAGATCTAAGCTCCATGTTTCTCCATGCATTTTCCACCTGGGCGAGTTCTTTCTTGGTGAAGGACGAAGGGGATCTTACAAAGAAATGCTTGGGGCTAGATGCTTTAGATATTTCCTTACTCTGCAATTCTTCATTGCCTGGCTTTACATGCAGACTTTGCTCGTATCCAAGCCCCCAATTTCCGGACGCCATTGGCTCGAGACCTTCGAATCCAGCGGTTGAGTGGTCCATGATGATGCTTTCTGACGGATCCTGCACTTCTGACTCCTCTTCAGCCTCACGCCTTCTCCAATCTCTCCTTCCTTCCATATCCCAGATCTCACACCTAGCCTTTAGCACGTCCAAAAAGCCAGCGAAGTCTCCTTTCGCTACAGACGTATTGATGCTCCTCCACCTTGATTCGGAGTGTTTCCCAACAAACCCCATCTACTTCCTAGCAGGCCGAGCCGTGAAGCAGGAGGTGCGGCGAATTCAATGCCAGAAGCGTTAGCCAATTCCTCCGGCATGCGGTTACTTGTGGCTATCAAGACACCACCGAGATGGAAGAACGAAGTAAGGAGATTGGAAAGGATCTTAGACGCTGCACGATCTGGTAATTGAAACTCGTCTAAGAAAAGAATAGGAGACGTAGAGATCATGTCTCTAGCAAGCCGGAGAAGCGAGTGCTCTTCATTGAGGCCTTCGCCTGTAGCCAACACCGCCGAAGCGGTCAGCCCGCTCCTACGCAGCGACTCTAACTTTGCAAATATTTCCAGCATGAAGGTATTGAAATGCCGTCTCCGTTTCTTTGCACTCGGCAGGCAATCGGCCAGCAAATCAACAAGCAAACTCTTCCCCGTCCCTACCTCTCCATAAAGTAGCAAGCCTTGCGGCGATTGCAGTTGGACTGCAGACTCATGACTAGTCAGCCTCCTGGTCAGCGCTGTCGCATCTGCCTTCTCCTTCTGTCCTCGTAACACGGAGAAATATCCCTGACCCTTGTCTCGAATCCTGTGAGCTCCATCTTCTCGATCTATTGGCGCGATGGGCGACTTCTTGACAACACGATTAAGCTGTTCAAGGCGATGACTGAAGTCAACCTCGGGCTGGTAGTCCTTGAGGCGGTAGTAAAGCTTTTGGAGATGAAGTGCAAGACGATGTTGGGCAGGATCTGGGTCTATTCGTCTAGTAGCGAGAAGCGCACGGTATAGGACCAGAGGGTTAGTGATTGTGAGCCCTGTAGATGAGGTCAATGGGAGCATGGAGATATTGTCTGACCATTAGTAGCTATACTCTAGTCTTCGAGTGTAGAACATGACAATCGATACGTCAATGAGGCACCGAGGTTCACGATGTCCTGACTCAAAGTATGGTATGGACACGACCTCCGCTTTGCTCAAATCACGCGATATGAATCCGCACAATAACCAATTGGCACAGATCTAAGGCCTGGGATATATTTTTCGCTGGGTCAGCTACCTAAAATGTAGGGATCCTTCTTTCGGATGGATATTTCCAACTTTGTCGGCTCAAGAAATGCTCGAATCTTCCAATTTCTTTCAGTACTTAACCGTGAGATGAACGCTCCAACTTCAAACGTATGTGCCGACCGAACGCTCTAAAGCATTCCCTTCAGATCAGACCTCTCCACAGAGCAATCAAGCAGGAGAAGTCTCCTCTCGGTAAAACGTGGAGTAATCAGCATCCATAAAGCCAAGATTGGTCGGCTTCGGTGATTTCACCCACCCAGGCTTTCGAGAATTCCGGCGGTACTTTAGAGCGCTGAGATCCAGTGGACCGAACTTATGCCTGGAATTAGATGGCGATGGCGACAAAGACTCAGAAAGAGGCCGTTTCTTACTTAATTTGGAAGGCTTTCGGGTGAGCGGCGTTATTGGATGAGGTATCGCAGCGGTGTAGGTCTGCTCCGCAATCGGCGAGAACACGGAACGCATGATTTCAAAGGTGTGTCTGTGTGTCGCGTTTGAGGAGATCCCAGTATCGATACATTCATCGTCGTAGGCATGATTCTCGTCAGGCGCAGGCATGGTAGCAGCGAGTCTGCTGGTGCACATACGCTCCTCGTCAGGCGGTTTCACGGTGTCAATAAGCTCGGGGCTATCCGTATAGCTTCTGATCCATTGGATTGTATTGTCAATCTGGGCCTCGACATAGCTCGACATGATCGTCTCGCTGTCCGACTCCATGGACGATTTTAGACGCAATTCGACGCTGAACCCTTCATCCTGAACCGAGTACACCGAAGAGGTCGGGCTGACTGGAAACTTTGAGCCGTCGCCACATAGGCAATCTGAACATCACTCAGCTTAGAGCAAACCCATGGGAGGCCAGAGACTCTTCACCTTCAGACGCTTTCTTGCTAAGATCACCTGCTGGATGACAGACCATGCTGGAGGTATCCAGATACAGAGTAGTCTGTGGGTAAGGTGCTACGACACGATCAACACTGAGTTCACCAGAAGGCGGACAGCGCTAGCTTACAATTGTGCCAGTTACCTCCTGGCGCAGTATCCGATGAACCAAAGTGAGAGGGAACAATGTAGCTGGCTCCGCTAGTTCTCTCGTGAGACGCAGGTCGGATCATTGACCCTTGGACCGCATCTTCAGTGCTATCTTGCTGAAATCTTGGAGTAAGAAAAGGGTCGATGATGTATTCAGGGCCGTGATTGCGTGTTGTCGGCACTCTGAGTCCGCATTGCCATAAGACTTTGTGGTTGCTCTTGGGTTTTATCATACACATCGCTGCAATCTTTGCAAGCTTCATGGGACTACACGCCGTTGCATACCGTCGTGCTCTATGTAGAAGGGTAGATGAAGAGGGTTGAGGAAACGGGGAGTAGTCCAGTGAAAAGGTGGGAAGTGAGAAGGGTGAAGACGAAACTGTCAGATGGTGTGAGCCATAAGCGTGAAGCGATTTGCGAACCTCACTTCAACTTCCACAGTCGTTTGGCACAAGATTGCATACAAAGAAGGTGGATATCAAGGTACGAAGGAGGTGATCGTAGGGTGACTTGTGATGTAGCCGATATTTTCTCAGCTCAGAGTGAAGTACGACAGAATTTGAAAAGTCCAAATTTCCGTGGCGTCCATCAAATGGGCGTATACTGGCTCCAAATAATTCATTCATGTATCTATTCTATCGTTGTCAGATTTCTTACTCAACGTAGCACATTGAGTGTACTTACCATTGCAGCAGTATCCTACGGACTGATCTGGAGCAGATAGCACCGAGGTGGTCTCAGTACTTCTAGTCAGACTCTAAACCTGGCGTTTGCAGACCTCTTCGCTTAGACAAAGTCGAAAGTGTCGCCACCCTTCTCTTTTAGCATCGTAGTGTATCTTCCAGTGCCAACAATACGTTCAAGCTTTAGTACATCCAGCTTCGAAAAGAGAGCCCTCATACCCGCGTCTCTCACATCCAGCTTCGCAGCCGAGATGCTAGTACCTAAGAATCCTCCCACGATCTCTTTGTAGAAGATTGGATTCTCAGGCAAAGCATACATGAGAACTCTCTTGACACCCTTTAGATGATACCGCCTGAAGTGATGAGCCCGCTCGGTATACAACAATACTGAATGCCTGCCAGAGGAGAAGTGACTTCGAGCACGTGCAACGTCTTGAGCAGAAGTATATTCGGAGATGGAGCCGAAAGAGATATTTTGGGTGGTTGACGACGCGGCAAGGTAGTTACGTACACGTACGAAATCAGCATACGACGGTAGGTATATCAGTACTCCTTGGCCACCAGAAGCACCTTGCCTTCCAGTCTTGGTCAACGACGGTAACATAGAAGTAGTGAAATATTTGAAACGATTGTCTGGCTCGTCGACTGGTGTACCATAATCGAAACGCGAGAATGTCTGTCTCAATGACAACCCAAGGTCCAGCATAGCTCCTCCCTCTTCCTTTAGATATTTCATTTTGCCTGCAGCGTTGAGCATGTGATGCGTGTAGAGCTTGTTGAGAGATGGGAAGTTAAAAGCCGAAAGCAAGATGGTTTGTCGAAGGTACTTGGCATTTCCATCGAGGTACCAATTCCTCACACGGCTGAAGTCACAGCCATGAGCCTCCTTCGGTTGTAGATTCATGCGCTCGAAGATGTACTCAATATGTTCCCAGTTCTGCATTAGCATTGCTTCTGTTTGGTCCATAATCACAACCTCAATGGAGCTAAGAAAATCATGATCTTGCTTCTTCGGATCGTCCGCTCCCAGGGCCATACGAAGTCCGAGTGGACTGGCGAAGATGATGTCTGAGTTGTAGAATTGAGCGAAGAATTTGACCGTCTTGCGCGTAAACTTCAAACCGAGTCGAAACATGTCATCATCGTTACCATCGAAGAGTTCTCGGAAGTCTTCCGGCTTGTCGTCGGAGACGCTCTGCCCTGCAGCATACGAATCCTGGAAACGCTTCTTGTTCTCTTGCTGTTCTGGCTCGCAGAACGAGATTATTGTGTCAGCATATCGCACGCATGAGTGCCTCGTCGGCAATAGTATGAGCACCTTAGGCCGGGTAAAGCCTTGATCTCGAAGCTCTATATCCTCCCCAGCATCTTCCTTAGCGAGACGTGCATTGTCCTTGATGACTTTGTCTCGTGTCTTGAACACATGATTAAGTGCATGGAGGCAAGCAAGCTTCCTTATATTTGCACAATTGTCCAACGTTCTGTGAGTGAACAGCACATCCCGATAGTGGAAGATAGAATACGCTAGACTCCCCATAAGTCCATCGAGAGATGCCAATTCTTCCTTTGCATGTCCTCTGAATTTTTGCTTGAGCATTAAACTCTCGGCACCTGAGACAGTACCTTGGCCTATGCCTAAGCTAGGCTCAAGTTGCAAATCTGACACAGCCGGAACCTTCAATATGTAGGACCATTGGAGTTTCTGGCTCGACCTCTCGGTTGACCAAGCGTTCCGCTTGACAGCCAAAAGTTTCTGCTCCAAGACACCATTTTCTGGGTTGGCAACGTGACTCAAGAAAGGATCGTAGTCCTCTTCATGCTCGTCGACCTCGCTGTCATTCGAGCCGAAGGCTTCGACCTCTTCTAGTTCTGCAACCCGATCCAAGTCACCCTCTGTGGCTGAATCCTTCTCCTTGTTGGATGTCTGGGTCTGCTCAAGTTTGCGTTTCTTTCCCCCGCCTTCATAGCGCTCGCTATTTGCGCTCAACGACTGTAGTAGTGTACTATATGGCTGTGCACCATCGATCTGCACATTTTCGTCGCTGTCACTTGACAATTCGGAAGCCTCCAGCACAACGTCCTCATCCCCACGATCGGGACTCTCTTCATTATCTCGAGAGGCATCATTCGGCTCTTCTTCGACCCGGGTCGAATAGAAAACCACTTTTTTCTTCAATCCCGCCCTACGATCACCTCTTCCGTAGCCTCTGCCTCTACTTCGAGGGACTCCTCTGTTGCTCCCTCTTGCGCCACGATTACCGCCGCGAATCTTTGCTCTATTACTTGGAAACAAAGCCATTGAATCGAACCGAGTGAGCGAAAAATCTAGGGCTGGTTACGCGCCAGCGGGATCTCGGCTTCTGGCGCCAAGATTTCTTCCCGCACAAAATTCAGAGAGATTTAATGTTGACTCTGTAGTGGAGCTATACAACAATCGCAGGTTGCTTCAAGAATTGCGGAGGCGGGCGCGGAGAAGTCAGAGAATTTACATTGTAGTCGCGTGTATCTGGACTTGTCCGAGATTATGGTTGCGCCCGACTCATTTCTTCATCTGGCGAGGCCACTTGGTCCTGCAGCCATTGGATCGCAACCCACGACCGCTCCTCTCAATGTCATTATACAACCCCAGGTAAATGGCCTCACTCGACTTAAGGGTATATGAACTTATTCACCAACCCCAGGCCATCTTTTCTATCCTCGACCACTCCCTCCGGCGCAACGCAGACCAAGAGCGTGTGATCGGCACTCTCCTTGGTGTACGCAGCGAAGATGGCCAAGAAGTTGAGATCAGGAATTGCTTCGCAGTTGGGCACACAGAGACTCAAGAACAAGTCGAAGTTGATATGGATTATCAGAAGCAAATGCTTGCCCTACACCTCAAGGCAAACCCAAAAGAAGTGCTTGTGGGATGGTACGCTACGTCTGCAGAGCTCAATACGTTCTCAGCCCTGATCCAGAACTTCTATGGCGGCCAGGGTGACGGAACATGGCCACATCCTGCGGTACATTTGACGATTTCTACAGATGCGGGAAAGGAGATAGAGGCACGAACTTATATTTCAGCGCCCGTGGGTGTGACAGCAGAGAGGGCGGCTGACAGTGCAGCTTTCACGCCTGTGCCGCACGAGATCCGGTATGGAGAGGCAGAAAAGAGTGGTCTGGAGTTGATATCTGGGGCGAAAGACAACAAAGATAGGACGGCGAATGTCATGACCGATATCGAGTCCCTAGAAAGAGCGATTGAGGAAGTTCTGGGGATGTTAGAGAGAGTGGCTAAATATGTAGATGCCGTTATCGAAGAGGAGACCCCGCCGAGCAGTGCGTTGGGGCAATTCTTGATGAACGCTTTGGCGCTCGCACCGAAAGTAGATCCCGAAGACATCGAGAGAGATTTGTACGTTCGCCCGTCCCAAGCCCAATAATATCAACTAATGCTTTACAGTAACAACCATATCCAGGACGTCCTTGTGGTGTCATACCTTGCAAACACCATCCGGACGCAGATCGATCTCTCAAACAGACTGGCGACGGCAGCATTGACTATGGGCGCTGGAGACGGTCTTGGTGGCGCGCAGACAAATGGGATTGGAATAGAAGGCAATCAAAGAGGACAGCGTGGCGGCAGGAGTCAAAGGGGCGGAGGCGGCGAAAGATCATGAGTTTAATGAATAATGCGGCATTTGCATTGCATAACCGACAGAAAAGGATGGTGCTATGACGGCCAAATCGTAGCTGTGTATTGAGACCTGAGGTCGAATGCATCGATGTTGTCTTCTTGCAAGGCTCGTGCGGTCTACTAGCCGTGCGATGTTATGCTGATTGCATCTCCTTTCGATACTTCAATTTGGGAGTATGGGTTGAGCAAGTATTCGGCAAGCATGCCACTAGCAATACCACCTCCCGTGAAGAGAGCCCCATTTTTGAACCACCACCAACAGCTACTTACATCCTTCAAATTCACTTTCCAAATCATGATTCCCAGAGTGGTAGCCGCAGAGCCACAGCTTCCTGCAAAAAGGATAGGGCCTGCCCCTACTGCTGCTCCTGCTGCTGCCAGCAGCCCAACTTGGACAACGGCCAAACCAGACAATATTATCTTCGTGTCCTTGTCATGTCGTAGTGCAATGCTTTTGATACCCACTTTGGCATCATCTTTGATGTCCATGTGAGCGTAGATCATATCGTACAATACCGTCCAAGAGACACAGCTTGCGTACAATGCTGCTGATGCTTGAAACGCCTCGGCCTCCTGGAGTGGATCGACACCTAGGGCTGGAAATCCCATGATACTGCCCCAGGAGAATGTAAGACCAAGAACAAACTGCGGATAATGTGTGACTCGTTTAGCCAAAGGATATATTGCCACAAGTACAAGGCTTGGAATCCCATAAAAGAGGCACGAAGTAGGAAATTGCAGGAGAATCCCCAAACCTGCCAATAACTCAAATGCGGTAAAGACCAACGCTTTGAATGGTGTGACGGCGCCCCGTGCTATTGGTCGGAGACGCGTACGAGTAACGTGTGGGTCAAGATTGCGGTCCCAAAGGTCGTTGATGGTACAGCCCGCACCGCGCATTACCAAGGCCCCACTGAAGAAGCATAGGGTTGTGGTCAAGACAGAGAACGGCGCCGAGCCTGTGTAGGAAGCAGCCAACAGCGTTGAAAAAATGCAAGGGAAAAAAAGATAGTAGGTTCCAGCTGGCTTGTCGAGACGCATCAGCTCGGCATACGGAATCCATGATTTGGGAAGGTACGAGATGAAGCCGATCCGAGGGGCTTTGTATGCTGGTAAAGGAATATCTGCAAGACACGTTGGTCCTGTGGAATGCTTTCCTGTGGAAGCTCTTGCTTGGAGAAGTGTGGAAAGTTCTGCAGACTTCGAATCGACGAGTGAGCAGCTACGCTTGCGATTGATCGATATGGTAGTGCTGAGCCGTGAGGGATGCGCATTTTGTAGATTGTGTACAGATCTGGAGCAAGAAAAGACTGTGGTTTCAAGACGCCTTGCTCTGATATGCGCCCTCAGTGGTGAGAGATCAGTAAAACAATTGAAGCAATGTAATGACTTGGCGTTTGAGAAACATCGTGGGCTACGCGCCATGGTCCTAATTTTCTGAAGGAAAGCTCGCGCGGGGGACTCTACTATATAGATTCAGGCGAGCGTTCTGACAAGCCTGAAGATAGCATGCTGTCATAAATTGTCCGCTGTCTGCCAGCTTCAACATCAAACAACCATATCCAGATTCTAAGCTCCGATCACCATTCTCGATTTTTCCAACTCGACACAGGGTGACGAATAAGACTTGGAGAGCACGTAGTATGATAGGGCAAAAGAAACAATACGCCTTTCCAATGATAGAAACAAAAGTCGTTCAAGTCAGAGGGTACCAAAAAGTCCAAGTGAGGTAGCACTCAAGACGCCCGAAATTTACTAGCGCGACAAGGCTGGAGCTCTTGGTGTGCGGCAACTTTGCAGCGTCCCTCCGCCAGGACGGATTATTCCAGCCCTGCCATCCACCTGTGCTCACTCGCGCCGTTTGCTGAAACCCACAGTCTTTTCACCCCGTCCCTCCGGTAAAAAGTCATAGTCGATTTAGCATGTACCTAGGCCTGGTCTTTCTCACGTCCAAATGCTTTCGCTGCTGAGGTGACCTACCTTCTTCACCCTCTTGGAGGAGGAACGCCAGCTCAAAACCTCCCCTCCTAAAACGAAAGTACATCTTATCAAGACCATCAAAACACGTCAGGAATCGCTCTCCACATCAGCCACACAATATCCCGGACGGGCAGCCAAAGATGCCTTCGCAACGGCCCTCCGCAGTGTTCGAACCCATCTCGCCAGATCTCGACATTACTCAATTGGTGGAGGAAACACCGAGCTTCGAATATGTTACAAGGATATCATGTGACATGATTGAGGAGCAGGGGCTAGACTCCTTCGACAAGCTTGTCTTACTGCATGTCATCCTTGGAGGAAAGCCCCTCGTAATTGAAGGTTTCCAATATCGCCTTGATGAGTGGACTTTTACCGGCCAGTGGTTGCAGGATAATTGTGGAAAGAAATGTAGGCCATCATGTCCGCATGCAAATACGTCCACTCACTGAAAAAACTATCTAGTCGAGCAAGCGCGGAATCTGAGCAAGCAACAGAACATGCCCATTTCGATTGGCCATTACCTTAATAATATGTCAAAACTCACAGACCAGTGGAATGGGGACAACTACAAGGAAACCGATCGTCAGAGAATCTATCTGAAAGACATCGACTGTCCTCCAATATGGCACGATAAATTGAAACAGCATGTTCCGCCAAGCGTTTTCTACTTGAATGAGAGCACTGGGGAATATGGTGGTCCCGGCTCGAGCAGTCCGCATGAGCCGGGCGTCGCTAGATCAGGAGATTTGATGAGTTGTCTCCCGCCAGCAATGAGAGCGGACAACATGATGTGCTACATTGGACACGAAGGCACGTACACTCCTTCGCATCGTGAGATGTGTGCAAGCTTAGGTCAGAATCTTATGGTTGAGACCTCTGGTGCGAGTGATGAAGATGGGAAACCTACGAAGTCTGGTTCGTCAATATGGTTCATGACGGAAACCAATGATCGGCATCTAGTCTCAGAATATTGGCTATCTACATTGGGCCATGACATCGAAGTAGAATCCCACTTCGCACAAATCAATGCCTGGAAGGCTGCACCGTTCAAGACCTACATTGTTGATCAGAGAGCTGGCGATTTTATCTTGATCCCACCCTTGGCCCCACATCAGGTGTGGAACCGTGGCACAAGAACAATGAAAGCTGCCTGGAATCGAACAACCGTGGAAACCCTCGAGATGGCCTTACATGAGGCGTTGCCTCGCGCAAGGTTAGTCTGTCGCGATGAACAGTACAAGAATAAGGCCATCATCCATTTTGCGCTCGAGAAATACAGCCACCAATTGAAGCATGTTCAGTCACAGAAGAAATCCGCAAACACGCAAGCGCGCTATGCACTTGGCCATAGCCTGAAGATACGCCAGCTTCAGAAGGATTTTAAGAGACTCTTTGCGCTTTATACTGAGGTTTTGCTGTCAGAAACTCTGGATCCCGTATCGAAAAGTGAAAAGAAAGGCCAGTATCTTCCTTACGACAGCTTCGTCACATGTTCTTATTGTCGTTGCAACATATTTAACCGATTCCTCACCTGCACTGCTTGTGTTGCACCCCTCGAGAACGGAGATGAGGATACATACGATATCTGTATGGACTGCTATGTCATGGGCCGAAGCTGTAGCTGTCTCTCTAAGTACAAATGGGTTGAGCAATTCCAGTGGCAGGACCTTGTTCAAAGACATGATGAATGGCGTCACCTAATCATTGACTTCGAGGGCAGTGTGAATGAGAAGTCCCCAGTGTCTCTTGAGACCGAGAAGAAGAATTTAAACAAGAAGACTCTTGCTCAGGTCTGTCAAGATCAGCTCAAAGCCCGACCCTTTATCGACCCTCATAAACCAGACGCTGTTATGTCAGCCTTCGAACGCCGAAATCCATGGTCGGCAGTTTCTTTTGACAAAGAGGATCAAGAAGTCCCTGTAGACGACGAAGGTAATATCAAAAAGTCAAGTTCCAAGAAGACCAGAGCCGAGAAATTGCCAAAGGGTTGGGTCATGGAACATGTGTCGCTATATCCGGAGGTACGGTGGAAGGTCGCTACCTGCAACAAGTGCGACAAGAGTTATAGCTATGGCTGCTTGTATCGTATGTTCGACCTCATGCCACGGACGGTGATGGAGAATCCAGCGTGGGAATGTCCTGCATGTCTGAAGATCTGCTCTTGCGGCTCTTGTCGGAAAAAGCCCGAAATGAAACCCCATGAGCCTACTGGAACGGTACTAGGCCATGATACGAAAAAGGTTGCGGACCCTAGGAGTGTTGACAGCCTTGTGAATTTTAGTCTTCCGAACCTTGGCTGGATCAAACGAGTCGGAGACGACCATCCGCATGAATCCAGGCGATTGAGCCGCCGAATAGATGAAGCTGAACGAGCCAAAGCCAAAGATCCGGCGCTAGATGAGAATTACGTCGATGAGGAAGAAAATACTGCTTCGATAAGCAGACGACCAGAAGACCTCGCAATCGACCCTATGCTGCTCATGGACCAGCCCGCAGTGCAGACTGGTGGTGGAGCAAAATGGCAAGGTGGCGAGAATGAATATTCCCATTCATCTCGGCGCCGTGGCGGAAGTGACAATGGCTGTGAGCGGCATGAGGAGGGACTCGGTCACAGTGTGGCTCCAGTTGCAAGCATGTTACAGGAAGATCAAGCTGGTGTCTTTACCAGTAACGGTATCGCTTATGAATATCCAGACCCTACTGCGTCTCAATCTACATCTACATTCCAGCCGCACCAATTCGCTCACCCAGACGATGGCTCTTCGAAGTTGGGGCCAACGGAGACGAGTCTACCACATCGCGATATTCCCCTTCCACCCGAAAACAGCAACAGTGGACAGCAACTTAGTCAGCTCGAGCAAATGCTAGAGGAAGCGAAGCGCAATGGTCAATACGTCAGCACTGAAGCTACCTTTACGGGAAAGTCTCTGCGTGTTACCTTATCCTTGTCGAAGTCAAAACTGGCTGCCGTCCTCGACCGTCCATCAATCCCAAGGTTATCTAGACCACTAACAAACGGTGCCCGAAGTGGGGCGCCAGTGATATTGCAGTCAGATTTCCCCTCGATCACCCACGCCGAGCAAACCAGCGTGCCAAAAAAACGGAAGTCGAAGACAGAGACTGACGACGACTTCACAGCTCGGAAGCGAAAAGATCAAAAGTCCTCAACTGCTCAAGCCCTTAACAAAGACACGAGAAAGAAAGCAGTGAAGTATACTGAGCCGTCTAGCGAGTCAGAAGTCGAGGAGGCCACCTCGTTCGTGCCAGTCAACAAGCGTAAGGGGCCGAGACAACTTCCAAAATACATTGCACAGCGCACTCAAGACGATGAGCCGTCACCTCTCAACCCACAACGGCAGTCTCCGGCCCCAAGGACACACGCATCCCATTCTCATGACGACGATCCTGGTGATGAAAAGTCTCCATCGCGACCGTCTCGATCCGTTACCTTTGCCACGCCCCAGGAACCTACAGCCGAGCCACCTTTGGTTTCACAGACGAATGGAGACGTTGTAATGTCAGACGCGGATGTTACAGCGACCATGTTTGATCTTGCGCCGAAGCATGTGCAAAACAAGTCGAAGACCATAACGAATGGCGCATCCTCTGGCCCTCCGCAAAACCTCGCGAAAGACCGAAAGGCGAAGAAGGGGGTTGGTTCCGTTGACCCCGTCCAAAAGCTTGCCGAAGACAATCATAAAGCTAAGATGAAGGCATTGCACTGGGCCGAGAGTGAGGAAGACAAGTCTGGGACGGATACTTCTTCGAGTGACCGCCCGCCAGCTAGGTCGTCGGCCAAAAGAAGCGACAAGCCTATGGCAACACCCAAGTCGATATTCTCTCGTCCAGGCGCGAATGGCAAGAAGATCAAGATCGTCGCCGCGAAAAGTGCGTCCGCGAAGGGCAAATCGGCCCAGAAAGCAGCGAATATTGCCAGACGCTCCCTTGGAGCTTTGTAAGGGGACATAATTCTAGTCATGTGATAAGAGTGGTATTCTTATGTATTCGAAAACGGCGTTCCAAAAGAGATACCCGGCCAAGATATTCAATTTTCTTGAGGGCGATCCATGTACGCTACTAAGGTCAACGGGGTAGTTATGGGTATGACGCGGCCTCTGGAGGAAAGTAGATATTACGCTTCACGAAACTGTACATTAGCATTTCCAGTCTTTGTATAGACAAAACACCAATCATGATCCGCGAATAGTTTCAATGCCCAGTAGCACCAAACATTAAGGTGCGGTCATATCATTCCTTGCAACGCCTCATTTGCTGCACGGTAGATGAGTAGAGCGGGCACCGTCCTCTCCGTTCTCCTTATAATACACTAAACGATCTTATGCACCCTTTGCCCCCTTGGGCCTCCGTTTCCCAATGTCCCAACCCCATCCTCTGAGAACCTTGACAACTTTGGGCGTGACCGCAACGGTCAAAGGCACCCTGATGAATATGAAGGTCTTGTGGATGGCGTACGCCAAGGCGAGCTGCGTCCAGATACCTGATTGAATTGTCAGCGCGGACCCTCGACCTCCCCCCAAGGAAGAGCTCACTAGCATTTTCACTCTCGTTCATCTTCTCCGCCTCCTTGACTCCATGATCGTAGCCCGATACAACACCAACTTCAGATCCCCCCTCTACGACCCCATAAGTCTCAACAACTCTCGTCTCTGCGCCAGCCACACCGTTCTCCTCCGCAACGCCACGTATCCGTCCCCTCATCTGCCTATACCTAGCAGCCACCCCCTCCGGAATAACACCCTTGATCCACTCCACAACCACATGCTCATAATGCCCTATCCGATCCGTACCCAGATACCTGACGCCGACGAAACAGAAGGGGAAGTCGAGGGCGGAGAGGAGCGTGTAGACGCCGAAGGCGGACCAGCCATATTCGCGACTTAGTTTGCGGAGACGCTGGGAGAGGGAGAGGGAGGGCTGGGGCGAGTGGAGGTTTGGGGTGGGGTTGTAGGGTTTTTGGGGGGTTCCGGAGGCGTGGCGGCGTTGGCGGAAGGGGGGTGGGAGGGTTTGGCGGGGGGGGTGGTGGGTTGTGTGGTTTAGAATGGGGGATGGGCGGCGTGGAAGGGAGCGGGATGTTGTTGTTAGGGTTCTTTGTAGGGGAGGGAGGGCTTTTTGGAAGAGGTGGAAGGGTTTCATGCTGGTTTTGGTTTTGTGCTGTTCATGAGAGTCCAATGCGGTGAGGTTTGTCTTTCGGGTATTGCACGCGAAGTCAGAGGCGGAACGTTGCCGCATTCGTAGAATATTCTAGGGCTGAGTTTTCAACCAGGGATCCTCACGACGAAATCTTCTATGAGGCTTCGTCGTTTCTATGGTACATACTCGTGGTATAGTGACATGTGTTGCTTCGTTCACCCGAAGCGTAGCATAATTGTGTTCAATGTGGGAGCGTGCATAGTAAGCATAATGTGATACGGCACTCCGTGGTGATATTCCCTCGTTCACCGCAAGATCCTCTGCGAGTTTTACCAATGGTCTTCGATTAGTGCTGACCATGATAGGTCATGGTTGCAATCAACAAGAGAATTATGAGACACAGCAGCTGAACATGAGACATAGATGCCTACTATCCTTTGCCTCACTTTGGCGCATATCGGACGTTTACCCAAGCTACATGCAGATGCAAAGACCAGGATCGGTAATTAACTTGAAACAGTGAATGAATAGGGGACGATGCTGCAGAGCTGCATGATCGTTGATCGATGTTCCTCATTGCCGAAGTTGGTGTATGAACATGGCAAATGACTGGACATGTAGTGGATACCTCGATACTTACCAGCGGGACGATACTCCAAAATTCAATTCTATTTCGATGTTGCAGGACACTACTCCGTACCATGGGCTCAATCCACGCAAGCGAGACTTGGGTACTCCTCATGTGGGAGGTGTGGGAGCTAGTAAAGCCAAAGAGTCCAGGACTATCATTCTTCCCACTAACGAAGATCGCCAACCAGGACATCCGTTCCAAGAGTCGACTCACCACAGAACCGGCCGCCTGCATTGATTGAGCCTCATTTCTCTTGAGACACAACATGATCTGCAATGGCAGACGTTATCGTACATCGATGGGTGCATTCCCCCAGAGCCTAGAGATTCATGATGTTGATCCCACCGGCAGATCCAATATCAGTTGAGTCTTAGTACCTGCTACCATGACCCTATGCTGCAACTGGGAATGCAGGCCGGGCAATATTGGAAGTCAACATCCTCAGGCCTGAGTTGGTAACAATGTTTAGCTTTCGCCCATGTCAACCTTTGCCCACATGCGTGCAACGAAGTTCGACGAGTAATCAGATCAAGAATCATAACCTATCAAGGAAGTACCGGCTCCTAACAATGTGGCATTATGCGATTGGTCTGCTAGATGGAAGAATGAACAATTCCATCTCCTTTGGGGAGTTCTAGGACATTGTTGTATCGAGGGGCGACACCCCGCACTAACAATCCCAATGGTGTACCTAGCGTTCCCGCCACTCGGACCCTCTCTCCCTCTCCACGCGAAGGAGGACCGGCAGAACCTCGGGGATATCTAACCTCGCATATCAGGGTCGCCATCTTCCTGCATGGTTCGTCTGCACTCTGCAGGTTCCCCCTGACACATCCTTTAGTTCTCTCAAGTTGCGGTGTCTGAATATCTAGCATATCACCTCCATTTCCCTTGAACGTGCCTTCTCTACAGTTTTGCTAGGATAAGATTCATTTCCACCGTGTGAATAGCGTGAACTCATCACGGTTGGTGCACGTACTCCATGGGGTTTTAGTGGGGTTGTGAACACGTCCAGGGCGGCTCCGTACCTTTAGCACTGCAACATTGACTTTGCCAAGCGCGCTATATCGATATACAGTTTGGCTTGTTCGAGAAGGCTGGAAAGTATTAGAGTTTGACATCTCTAGCTTAAGTTTATAAAGTACAAACACCTGGAAAACTTATTTCTCGCTCTAATTTACTATCATACAAGTGAGTAACACATTCTCTATCAAGACACAAGGCAAGCGTTGTCACATGCATCATGCACGGTTCTGACAATCCTCCGATCACTGCAAAGTAGCTTCAGACTAGCCAGCCTTGCCATGCCTTCGAGAGTTGAAGGTGCCTCCTCGATCATGTACGACGTCCACGCTGATGCAGGTCAAACGGCCCTGTCAGACTCCGATAGGCATGGAGTGCATTTCCGTTCAGCGGCTGCGGAGGATGCCATAGCTTATGCAGTTCATGTCTTGTGTGATATTACATTTTGACTTTCTACGGCCGCTACATCATGCTTTGCCAGATGCTTTCCCACCCTCGAAATCCCCCCCAAGCGACGATATGGTCTCCCGAGACGGCTTGACGTGCAACTAGCAACTATTTCCCATGGCTCTCTTTGCATTCAAATACTGATTGCTGCTTTCTTTTCCCCGCGAATGTGCAAACTCATTTGATAAAACTTACATGCCCTGGGACCCAAGGACCCGAACATATTTCCTGATTGACTGCAGCCCTCGTCGACATCGAGGACACCTCATCGTTACTCCGCGTTCACACAAATGGGAGGGTCACCAACGACTCAGCTCACATTGGGCAAAGCTCTCGAGATAGCCAAGGACACCCAGAATGGCCAGGTTCCTCCCGCCGTGACGGCGATGCTTGAAAGGAGCATCAGCGACATATGGCGACGAATTCAAGCCCAGCCAGCGAGTTATGTCATGACCAAAGACCAATTTGCCATCTTCAATTATTATCGTGTGCGCTACGATAACAATCCGGTAGCCCAACAGGCCGTGGCAAGATTCTGGAATCATTACAAAGTTGACCCCCCTATCGTTGATGGCGCTCGAGCATCATCCTCCAGTAACCCATCAACCCCTGCATCGTCTTCTCGTGGCCATACATATTCCAGCAACCGAACATCAACTGGCAGATAGCAATTCATGGAGCTCCGGCAACCATTGCGTTTGGTCCTTGTATACACAGCAACATACCGCCGACGCCGTTTGCAGTTCTTTTCGCTGCGACCCTCTCGGCTTGTGATGCCTCCAAGCCTGCATGCTCGGCCGGACACTTGATGTCTCGATCGTCTTCTCGTGGCCATTCATATGGGCCAGCGACAACCATTTTTCCCCCATAAACGGCAGAATCATCCAGAGCGCCCGTTATACCTCAGGGTAGCGCACAAGCTGCTCGTAGGCACGTGCGGAGTGGTTGATGATATTATGCGAGCCCAGCTGGATACGCGCTTCAACTTCGTCAAATCAGAAGCGCCATGTGCGTAGCGCCGAGCCGACCAGTCCACACTTCCAGATCTCGTTCGTCTGTTGAAATCATTGTGCACCACAGAACAAGTCTGTGAGCACTGTGTATATGTATCTAGACGTGGTCCAATCGGGCATCCTTTAGAGGACGGCTGCGTTGACTTCAACCGATTACAATAGCCTCGGCCACCTTTAGCTACACCAGGATAATGTTTGATGCCATTGGCACGCTCCGCGTGCCACATCAGCTCTCATTTCATCTCCGTATGTCTAGTCTGAAAGACCTTCCAGTGTTACAAACTTGCCAAAACTACGCTCATAAATTAGTCCACGTCACTTCGATTTCCTGGTTGGGGACGGGAATTCAAGTCTGTAAAATCTGGGCTTTTATCATCAAGTTCATGTACCCATACTTCTTGTCTCCGCGTCTGTCCTGGTCTAACGCAATGTTCTCTATATCAGAATGTCTATACCAAGCATCCACTGTGATAGATAATGTGCTATCTTGGCGTCAATGCCGGAAGACATTATTGTGGTACGAATATTCAATGGCCTATTGATCCAGCCAGCCATGCTCTCTGAACATCTAACAGAAAGCAAGGTTTTCTTGGAGGATACTCAAGACTGTGTCTGCCTCACCCATTACATTCTCAACCGAGGAATGCTGCTCCAGCCTCGCCAGCCACACAGCCAGTACAAGAATGGTCAACCTCTCAAACCGATCCCTACATACATCTTTCCAATCCTGTTCTCTCTTCTTTAGCAACAGACCTAGAATATAATGAGAAAGCGCATGATTCGATCAATAGCCGTTGGCACAGCGGTTGTCCTGGCTACGAAGCCATCAATGGGGTCACCGGTTTCCCCTGACAAGGCCCATATCCATCTAGATATGGCAGTCAGAGGCAGTGTCGCACGTCGACAATGCGTAGCGGCAACACCAGACGTCAATCAGACCATCGTAGGTGGCCTCGGGAATCTGCAATGCACGTCCACTGCTTACAAATCTCAGATCATCAGTGATTCGTGCAATCAAAATCCGCAGAAAAGAAACTCAACTTGTGTTAGCGAATTGTCAGCATCTCCTTCAGGCACACTCAATGTTACCACAAAACCCAAATGCTGATGCAACATCCACAGAACAGCATATATCCAACAATCGGTCGCAATTTCATGCACTCATTACGCCCGCAACTATACCGATTGTATAGCTACGAAACATGATGGAGAGACGACTTGTTCGGATTCGGAGCTAGGTTATCACGACTGCTCAAAATATGTGTGAGTTTCTCGATGCACTGGTGTCTCATCTTCGTCACTCATGAGAGGGGATTACCGTGGCAATGGGACTAACGCTCACTCTTCAGATTACAGACTTATGCTTATTGCGGCTGCTACCACGGCATACCCTCGGCGATGTACGATTGCGCACATGTCGAGCTTAATATGCACCCTCGAGAAATCAGCCTCGCCACGGTCAGTCCAACAATCCTAGCAGCTACAGCCACGCGAAAAGGCCCACTCGTTCCCAGCAGCCTTGTACTAGTACCAGGCATCGGCTCTCACGATCCATCGCCTGCAAGCCTGGCTCTAGCCTCTTCTTCTGGAGCTGTATCAGACGTCCTTCCTGTTGATACAGGGGCTTCCACCCCAATCGTCTCAGTATCCCCTATCACAGCTATTGCTACACACCCGAGATTTCCAGAAGCCTTGATGGGTCCATCCACCACAGTTACTCCTCCGACTAGAATGGCCAACATTACTTCCATGCATAGAGCCCCCAGTCCAGGCGAGGGGAGACGCATGGCAACAACCACGATCAAAACGACTAGCTCCTCGCTCGTAAGAAATTGCCCCTCTACACTAACCAGCTGTCCGCCCACCTACCCCTATCTATCCACCTATACTTCGGTCTTTGTGACTACGCTGTACTACTGCGGAGACGCGAGTACAAGTTGCGCTTCCACGACCACGTACGGAGCGCCGAAGTCTGCGGCCCTTGCCACTCGCGGGAGCCCGGTGGCGCTTGTGGCAGTATTGTCGCAAAGTGGAGGTCCTGCGCCGACCGTTTCTAGCCTCCCGGCCCATGGTGAACCTGCCAATGGAGGGCTAGGATCGAGTGAGCAGCGTACGGTAATCGCACTGACCACTGTGAGTGGGAGCGTAATCACAAAATATGCCCCATGTCCCACAGGAGCGAACCCTCAGCCAAGGTCGAATGGAAGGATTGACGTTCATCCTTACACTAGAACAACCATTTCGCTAGCGTCGTTAACGACAAAGACTACGCTGGTGAGAGCACCGATAGAGACGGGACAAAGTGGGAACGGAGTTTGTGCATGCCGGGTGAGGAAGAGGAGTATCCTGGTGGGATGAACATACGGTAGATATTGCGCGGGTTGCGCTGTTTACCATCGTATTCCATTCGAAGAGCGGAGAATTCCTATCCCTTCTTAGTAGTATGAGTATCTAAGTTCCAGAGTATCTCCTACAACATAACCTCATATCCCCTTCCTACTCTCCATCCACAAAAAACCATCCCACAACCCTTTCCCCCCAAACTTCTGCCTCGTACACTATTCTATCTCATTCCACACTCAACACCACTCACCACTCACCTAACCCCACCCACAACCCCCATCCCCACAAACATTCCCAACCCCCCTTAACCTCCATATCCATATCCATACCCATACCCCCCCCCCATCCTAAAAGTGTACAAACCCAGACCCCACCCCTGAATATTCATACGATCTAACACCCTTTCTCAAATGTGATAAGGTACGGTTATATATCCACAAATATCCAACGATACCAAAGACTCAAGTCCCTACTAGAAAACCTACTATAGACGTTACAACTCCTTTATATATACGCTTTGAGAGAATGCGAGGGGATTGGTATCAAACTCAAATGTATGTATCCTCCACAAAAAATCCATAATCAATCTATATCGCAAATACACACACCATACACCCCTTTCCCACCTCGAGCTCGGCTCTCTCATGCTCAGATAGGGGCCTTACAGCTCTCGTGGTGCAATAAGTGCGCCTGCTCCTCCGACTATGTCACACGATTCATCTAGAATGAACGACCGAAACAACGACGAGATCCGCTTAGATAAAGGGGTATACAAGTTGGGTGGTTTACTGCGAGATACAATATGGTGCTTTCGTCGTGATGAGAATGGTGATCGCACTGTACGGCTTGCATAGAATTATGGTGCGATCGAGCCGTCAAAAAACCCCCTGAATCCTACAATTGGTAATGCTCGCAACAGCTCAGAGAGCTGGATTGGAAGCTTGGATATTGGGACGGAATACTCAAGCCAACAGCTCTCATTTGTCTCTACGGAGTAGCTACGAAGCCATGAGCGACTCCCCTTCCCGTCCCGTCTCTGCCTCTCTGCACCCCCTTGCATTCACTCATCAGTCTCAGGTGCTGCTACGGCACATTCTTGGTCAAAGCCACTCCCCCTGAAGCCCCTCCCTTCCTCCTTGGTGCTCTCGTATGGGTGATCTCACTCTTGACCCTCCGGGCGAGCGCGTAGTCTGGACCACCGAAACGCCCTCTGCTGATGCCACGGGTATGATGATGCCGCTAAATCGTAGAAATGGTAAAGCAATGGTGTCCGGCCAAGTGTCATGCTGCACCGGACGCTGGTGGAAGACGAACCCTCTAGCCGAGCGTCGTTGTTCATAGTGCAGCAAGATGCCGTGCAGATATTCCTTTAGTAGGCGAATATATCCGCGATGGTTCTTCACCCTCATTTCAAGGCATCTCCGCCCTCCATTGGAGGATGGGCTTGTTGGCCCTGCATGTTTGGATACTGCCCTTGAGGGTGATGATTATAGCTATTGCTAGGCACACGGCTTACCTGAGGAGGATAATGTGACTGTTGCTGAGGGCTCTGGCTGTAATGTGGCTGGGATGGGGTTGCGTAGTTACGCATTGGGGTAGCTATTTGTCGAGTTAGCAACGGAATGAGATTGAGACATGATAACTTACAATGTTGTGGGGGGTGCTGCGCATAGACTGGCGTGCCGTACTGTTGGCCACCCATGTACATCTGCGGATTCTGCCCTTGATAGGAACCTTGATGCATCATGGGCGTTCCTCTGCCGGGACTGGGATATCCACTTGGAGGCTGAGATTGTCCGCCGTATGTGGGGATTTGACCCTGGGGAAACATATGCATCGGAGGCCCTGGTATGGCTTGCGGACCCATATAGTGCCCCTGAGAGGGATTGTGGACCATCATTGGGGCTACGAATTGCTGCCCGGGGGAATGCGGGTATGAAGGAGCCCCAGGAAATTGGCGAAAGTTTTGGTGTTGTGTAGCGCTAGGAGCCAGAGAATACGGAGGCATTTGGCTAGTGGGATAAGACATCGCAGGGGCCGCAGCTTGAGGATAAGCTAAATACGGAGGCTGCATCCTAGGCGTCGTAAGTGTCGAGGGTGCTGACGGGGATGGATGCATGCGATGCTCTTCATAAGGATGAGGAACGTTGGGGTAGATGGGAGGCTGGGGCGAAACCTGATATGGAGGCTGCTGAGGTGTCTGAACGTGAGGTATGCCCTGCGGGCCAGATTGTAGATGCGGTGGCAGCTGATGTAAGAGAGCTGGGTTGACCGGAGAGGCAGTGGGATGTTGGGGAGAAGCATCGCGTGATGCTGGTATAGGGTCTCCAAACATGTCTTTGTAATGCTTGAAGTTTTTGTCAGGATCGGTTACCTGGGTCCATGTAACAGGCGTTGCATGGGCATAGACGATGCCGCCGTTGGGAGCGTAATCCTTCACCTTGTTTTCTTTTTGCGCTCTTTCCTTGAGGCGCTTCAGAGGGTTGAATTGGTCCAGAATTGAAGGCTTCTCTCCGGGCGGCAAAGGCTTCTTGTTTCCAAAGAAGTCACTCGGACTGGGAGCTCGAGGAACAGGCCTGACATTGTTGTTAGACCTAGGGCTGGACGTGGAACTCGGGACTTCAATTGGCTTGAAAGTGCTTGCAGCAGGGTTGGGTCTGAAGTCCCTGGCGTTGGCATTGAATTTGGTGGAAACTGCTGAAGTCGGAGTCCGTACAGTGCTCGATGCCTGCGAGCTAGGAACTGGTCCAGCGTTCATCGAAGGCCTGCTCGGAGGCTTTTGTACACTATGAATAGGAAGTGGAGCTGGCACAGAGACGGGAATACCAGCTTTGTGGTGGCTGTGATTATCGGCCAAGCGGCGGCTAAGCATGCCCTGTCCATTCTGGGATGTGGGTGGGAACATGTTCGAAAATTGTTGGTGCTTATCGCGAGGCGTCACACCGGCTTGTGGGCCTCGCGGTGGGAACGCTTGGCGATGGTGCGTATGATCCTGTCGTTCAGTAGTAGCAGTGTTGGGTGGGGCTCGCGTTCCTTCAAGTTTGGACGCAGCGGCCTGTTCTCCTGTATTCGCCAAAGTCTTTGGTGGTGTGGAGATTTTTTGTTCCGCTTCGCGTTGAGCCTTTTCCACGATTTCGTGCTGCTTTGCGGTGTCCTTTGCAAGTATTGGGACAAGATCTTTTGGTACAGGTGTATGTAATTTGAAGTTGGTAGAGAATTTCTTAAGATCGTTAAGCTTAATGGCTTTATCGTGATTGACCCGTTTGCGACGGTCTTCCGCGACTCGACTCTTCTCAAAGTTGGCGAATTTCTGGAATGCATCTCTAACCTCTGTCTCAACATTGGCTGTAGCGTTAGGTGTAGGCGCAATGGAAACATCAGTAGGGCGTGAATTGGGAGCAGCAGCTACATTGGGTGTTGTGGCTTCTTTAGCAGATTCGCGATTCACTTCTGGTGAAGTAGTTTTCTCGGTCTTTGCATTCACAGTGTTGGTCTCGGGCGCCTTGGACGGTATTGCAATTCGCTCTTGCGAACTCACGTCCGCATGAGCAATCTGAGAAGATATGATTGCTGGGTCTACTGGTGCACCTGCAACAGTTGGCTTGCCAGTTGGTGGACGCCGAGCCGGTGGCATGTATCTGTTTGCTTGGCTTGAATGAAGAGGTGGGTAATCTGATCCATGACGACGGACACCGCTGTATCTAAACAACATCAGTAAGATTAATGCGATAAGTAGAGTGAAGTTCAATTACTTGTCCTCCTCATCAAGCTCGCCATCCTCGTTGATCATACCCCGCTCTTCTCGAATGTGGGCGCTATTCGTGGAAGACGATTCGATCTCTCGTGCAATACGTTGAGCTCTAGCCTCACGCTCGCGATATGAGGGGTTGGATCTGTCAATGGTGGTGGTGTATATGTTCTCGTCGTAATCGGTCTTCAAGCCGAAGAGCTTTTCATTAGCTTTGAATTGATCCCATTCACCTGACGGTGTCGAGGCCTCAAGGGAAAGATCAACGTCACTTTCTGCAGACGGAGCCCAGCGTTGGAGCTGTCGCTCTCGAACAGCCAGATTGCCAGATATGTCGGCATCGGTACGGAAACCTACCGCAGATCCTACAAGACCTATTAGCAATGTCATGGCTAAGTGTCGCCAGCTACTTGCCATTCTGTAGCTTCTCCTGAGGACCAGTTTCCAACCCGTCAATGGTAAGAACGCAGACATCTTTGATGTCGAAAGACATAGCATGATCCACGCCAACACCCACGAAGGCTTCGGCATCGGCTTTGACCCCATTGACCTCACTTTTACCAGCGGACATGACCCGCTGCACCATCTTCATGAGATATGCAGAGTCATTGATTTCTAACGATGCTCCAAAGAAGATCCCAGTGAAAGCATCCCCATTCCTTGTTTTTATCATGGCGGTGTGACCCTAAATCAGCGTAAATGCGTCAGTTGGAACCTAGTCTACCTTAACTTGCCAGCGCTTACCATGGACTTTCCCAGCAGGTTAAGCATGCGATTTCTCTCTTCCTCGCCTGAGTCTTGGCTCATATTTGTCTTCATGGTGTTGCTCCTGGGCTGGGGACTTGCACCGTTCTGTTGGCCAGGTGTGCTGGACCTCTGTGTGATTGGATTCATTCCCGTCCAAGCTTTTGGAGGTACGTTACGTCTATATCTCCAACGTTAGTCTCAACGTTTCAAATTGTACGAGTCGCACGGGACCTTGTCGAAACGGAAGACATGAATCAAAAGAGATAACGAATGTAGAGGGTACATTGCGGAGCTTGAATGCGTGCGCAATGCTGATCGCAATGAATGGAGGGGTGGGTCTCTTACCGTTGAGCGCCCTCACTGACATTTCCAGCCTGTTTCCGATTGGTGTCCGTACCCTTGGCGCCAGTGGGAGCAGGTTTCGGCTGCTGTTGCTTGCCCGTATTTTGAATTGGCATCGTCGGATTGCCTTCTACACTGGGACCACCATTCACCATTGTGGTAGCCATTGGTACAAGTGAAACAGAGTCGGTGCCCGACAACTACCAGATCTGTCCACCCCCAACGTAAAACGTGCTGCTGAAATGTCGTGCAACACTCGTCCGTGGCAACGAGAAAACCTCGATGAGTCGGTCACAGCCCTAGCATCTGCTGCGGATGACCGCTGACATCAATTGGGCAGGCAAGTGCTTAGGGAGTGATGTTGAATGATAGTAGAAAATTGGGGGGACGAGCTAAAGAGCGGAAAGACCCAGAGCCTCATTAGCCGGCGCTGGGGTAGTTCTATCGGGAGGGAAAGGGTCCGCTAAGGTAGCAGATAGAACTATAGGCTATTGCCAATTAAGAGTCAGCAATATATATCTTACTATCCAGCTCGGACGTTTCCAAGATGACACCTTCGAAGATAAGGTGACTTAGTGTTACGAAGGTGAGGCGTTCACCTATCTTACCGTGCTTACCTTACTCAACTTGAGTGAAGCGCACTTTAATACGCGACCACACTAAACCAGATCCGAGGCCGTATTTCGGAGAGGACCGCGGGTAAGTGGTTGAACAAAGTGTACGGTATTAAGGAATATCATTTCATCTCCCGATCCCGTAACCCATGAAATCAATCTCATTACTACAGGATCGCGCGTCGACATCGGAGGAGTTGGTCTCAGAAGACCATGACAAGCATGCAAGCTCCCTCGAACTCACAACGCTCGATGCAGAGGAGGTCACCCGCTGTTGAGCCACCGAATCCGGCTCCACCAGCAGCCAGCTCATCCCAGGCACAGCCAGGTGCTCGCACATCATCGTCTTCTTCGAGATCATCCACATACAGACGCCAGAATGTAAGTGACCTGGGTTCCAATGAGAGAGAGGCACAGGCGTCTTCAATCGTGCAATGCTAATCATCCATCTCATCTCTAGCCTGGGCAACAGCTTTCTCAGATTGAAAAGAGCGTAACTCATCTTCTGATAGCCACTAAGCAACTTCTCGAAACACTCACTCAATGGTCCCGACACACAGCCACTGAAGGGGAGGTCTCCGATGTTTACGTCCGTCTGGGATATGAATTCAATATTGCGTGTCGTGCATTTAATGGAATTGGGGTGGATACTTCCGATCTGGGACCAGTGCCAGAACTACTGCGAGCAATTTTGGAAGAAACCCTGAGTCAAGAGGCAAGTTCGGCCAGCCTGGACAGGTTCTTACCCCGAATTCGAGACATCATCATTACCTTGCTTCATGGCTTGAAAAGGAAGCAACAAAAGTTGAGGGCGAAGCAAACCAGAGATAATGCTTCAGCTGGAGGGGTGGGTATTGGTCCTTCGGGGAGTTCGAGTAGCCTGAATACCGGCTTGACGCAAATGCTGGAAGACGTTCCGTCAAAAAGATCGACTGGGCGTGGGTCGTCACAGCGGACTGGCAGCGGCGGGAGTACTCTGATTGGGGAAATGATGGGTGGAGAATCAGTGGATGGAGAAGAGCAAGGTGTGCCTCCTCGTTACTCCTCTTTTCAACCTACACGCCACAACAGTGGCGGTCCATCAGAAAACTACAATCAGATATCGAATCGCGAGCATCAAAGACAATTGCCGGGATCTCTGTCAGACTCTTCGTTCTCAAGCACTACCTCGCAGTCCACTTCCGTTCTGTCTCCGCCTTCCGATGGTGAGTCACTCTTAGTCCACCAAATACCATTGATCCATAGACCCCCTTCGCAAAGGGACAGTGGGTCGAGCATGCAACCCCCTCCTCGACCTCCACCTAAGCAACAAGACGCTCTGGCTGCGCTACAAAGAGGTGGAGATCTGGAACGACGAGCCTCTAGGCGGTATTCAGCTTATCAGATATCGAAACATCTTGGCGCTTCCCCTAATGGCGTGCCCATGCTGCCCCCAGCTCAGAACTCTCCCATACCTAATCGAGGCAGAGATGTCCGAGAGTCAATGAACGCTGTCCGAATACGAGGATCGGGAATACTAAGTCGGAAGCAATCTTCTCATCGTGCCGGAACGCCTTCACCTGTCAGACAGAACGTATTGGCTAATAGAATATCCGAGGAGCGTAGCCTCGATAACGATGCCAGCTATACTCGACCCCAAGTCGATACAGTACACCATGAAGGCCTCATCTCGACGGATGAAAGCCCTAATAGTGATCGCCCCAAGATGGGGGCTACTCTGAGTAGCCCGAATGACGGACTCCAAGCATACAGTTCTACGGATGCTGCGGATGTGGAGCCCAGCAAACGTACTCAACTTACAACGGCAGATCAAAGAAGTATCTCGCCACAATCCACAGAAGACAGTCAGACGGGCCAACAATTTGTGCCGGAGCAATCGCCCCAGCCGGGTAAAGAACTGACTCTCTTCTTACAATATAAGTCGAAGATCAAGAAATTCGTCCTCCCGGAAGGATCGAGTGATTTATCAGTGGCCAGGCTACAGCTTGCATTTATTGAAAAGTTTGCATGGAACACTCATAACAATGGCAATGATCTACCAGAGATCTACATACAGGACCCGGTCTCGGGCGTCCGTCATGAATTGGAAGACCTCCGTGACGTGAAGGATCGATCTGTGCTTGTGCTGAATATCGAAGTTCTTGATGAGGTCAAGAAGCATATTGACGAAGGCATGGGTGGTTTACGAAAAATGGTGGAGGGGGTCCGCACTGCTGTTGACAGTCAGCAGAGAGCTCTACAGCAAGTCTCTGAGCGGCAACAAGACACAGGAGAAATGGCACGCACGCCTGTAAGTACTAAAGCACCTCCATCGGCGGTACCGACATTTGAGAAGCCAAGAATGAATGGGGTTCGATCATTGACCTCTCCAAAGGCTATGGCCTTCAAATCGCCAGCTGGGCAAATCGCAGGTATCCAAGATCTACGTCAAGATCTTGCAATGGTCCGCCAATCCTTTACATCTTTAGTGTCTGAAATGAACACATCAATGTCTACCGTACAATCAAGCGCTTCTTCAATTAAGACGATGGCCATCGAAGGCGTCGTGCCGAGCCTAGACGCCTCGACCGGCCGCTCTTACGTTAACACAGGTAAGAAGACGCTAGGTGAAGAGTCCGAGCAGATCGTCAATCGTGTGGATGATCTCCAAGACACTGTCGAAGACCTCCGCAAAGATGTAGTCTTGCGCGGTGTTCGGCCGTTGCCCCGTCAATTAGAGACAGTCAGTAAGAGCATTAGCTCCGCAACAGCAGATCTCAAAAAGATGCAAGAATTTCTCCGACGCGAGAAGCCAGTGTGGACAAGGATATGGGAGAAGGAGCTCGAGCTTGTGTGCACTGACCGAGATCTGCTGACAATGCAGGAAGAGCTTGCAGCTGACCTTGAGGACGATTTGGATAAAGCTACACAAACCTTCGCGCTGGTTGAACAGGCCACTAAGCAACAAAATCTACAGACCACCCAAGGTAATGGGGTTGCCCTCCGTAGCACATCGAAAGGCTTAGCCTCCATTGCATCCGATCGAGATATTGATCCTAGGAAGGCTAAAGACGGCGTGCTGGGTGAAGTCAGAGCTCTACAACCCAACCATGAAACAAGACTCGAGGCCATTGAACGAGCAGAGAAGGCCAGGTTGAGGGAGCTAGAAACTCGACAAGAGGGCGAATTCACAAAGGAAGTCGCCTCTTTTGTGGAGGAAGGGAGGTTGAAGAAGAGTGGCGGTGTCGAGGAGGCAGAAAGGCTTCGCAAGGCAAGGGACGAGAAGAACATGAGAGAGGCATTCGGGTTACAACAAGAAAGGGCTGAGAGCAAAGGCAAGAGGACTGAGAACGCGCCATCAGCACCCGAACAGGCATCCGAACAAGAAGATGCCGTACTTCAGGATGACGAGGGGTTGACGAATCGACGAGATGATGTGGAAGAGGTAGACGAGGTCCCCGAATTGCAGAGCCAAACGAAGCATGTTGAAGATGGTGAGCGTGCCTTGTGACTTTGAGAGATCAACGCTCATGAATTTGTAGAGTCACCTTTGAGACGCACATCCTGGCTCCCTGCTATATTCACGTCATGAGTCTTTGGATGGCGTTTGCACAGTCTTGCTTCCCATCGATCTTGGTATTGCCTTCATTCGCTGGGCCTCTTGAGCGAGGCGTACGATTGTAATATAGCGTTCATACCCAGACTCTTTGCGAGCAACATTCGGCAGTATGAAGAAGCCGCATGGAAGATACATTGTAAGCTTTGTGCTTGATATGACAATAATCGGTATATTTCCGAAGCCAGAATTACAAAGTGATCTCCTGATTGAAGTTGATCTTTGCAACAGATGAACGCGATATAGTGAACTTCCCCCTAAAGTAACGTGTTTCATTGCTCCGTGAGGAAGGGAATTAGCCCGGATTTGGGGGCATATTGGTCTAAAAGGCGAAGGCTAAGGGCAGGAAAGACGTTGTGAAAGAAACCGGAGTGCGGGCTTGGCAGCCAGCCCGTGAATTCAGGCCAGCCTCCCCCAGCAAGAAACCTGTTGGCTGTTGCCAACAACATGACAATATTTACGACTTCATGATGAGTACTTTCTTTTCTGATAACAGTCCTTGTCACGTTCCAGATCAACTCTTTCTTTTGAACATACGTATACATACAGCGACTTTACGGTTTGCCCGCAATCTCGAACACCCAAGCCTGTACTACTTGGATTTCATCAATCTTTTCGCCAGCTGACATTTGTATACATTCTGACACAGCCATAGGAGATAGCTCTCAATGGTTCTTCTAGCCGAAGTACAGCTCGTGCCTGCTTCACTGCTCGTTCTTCTGGCGACAACACCATTCCTGTCTGGAGCTCTAGACTTGCCATGGCCGCTCAATGTCCCCGGATTCGCGCACAATCGTCGGAGAGAAGGCAGTCTAGTTGACAAAAACCTTATAAATCAGAACACGATGGCAGAACAGGTGACTGTGGCCCTTCGGAAGATGAGTGGGGATGAGGGTGAAATGTTCTTTCCCGATTACTGGAGTTTTGGCGCAGGTTTTGGGGACAGCTCGGAAGCAAAGCTTGAGAAGAGAAAGCCCACACTACGCGCACTGGACCGCCTAGTCGGGGGTGAACTATCGGGAATCCCAGCCAATGCCAGCGTGATTCATCCATTGCAAGCTCCATTCGCCCTCCACACGTTCGAGCATTTGCACGGCCAACCGCGAAGAGCTCGGATGCTCAAAACTCCCGAGGAAATCTTTTCCCTCGACCAGCGCGATTTCAAATGTCCTGGCAATACAGTCATTTGCAGTTCTATCAATCGACCAAATAGCTGCTGCCCCATGGGATCAATTTGCCAACTCATTACCAACTCAGGATCTGGAGATGTGGGATGCTGCGGAGAAGGACAAATATGTGGAGGGCAGGTATCCGGCTGTCCAGCCGGCGACACAAGCTGCCCCAACGCTGCTGGTGGAGGATGCTGCGTCTCGGGATACACGTGTTCTGGAGTCGGCTGCGTCGTGAGCTCCACCGTAGTCACCACAGTCCAGCCCGTCGTCACTTTCTATCCACCCAGCAGTTCCACCACCTCATCATCAGCTGTGGCCAACGCACCTCCCATCCCCGCGACCGTCAATACAGACGCTACGACAGCCACCTCCACAATCACAGCCGTAACATCAGTGACCTCCACGACGACTGCATCCTCCTCTCCCATCACCACTTCCTCCACCCTCTCATCTACCACCCCAAAACCCACAACCACCACATCTGCCACCGCAGTCCTTCCGCTCCGCCCCACCTCCTCCACAGTCCCCACCACTACAACAACCGCCGCCCCCACCACAATAACGGCCTCTCAATGCCCGACAGGGTTCTATCAATGCAGCGCCTACGATCACGCCGGCTGTTGCCGCGTCGGCCGGGACTGCGGCCTCACATCCTGCCCCGCACAATCTTCCACCCTTGCAATCAACTCCAACGGCGTGACGGTAGCGGTCGTGCCAAGCGGAACAGGAGGTGCGGCTTTGGGGGCAGGCGCATGTGCATTGGGATGGTTCAGTTGCGCGAGTGGACAGGGTGGGGGCTGTTGTCCTAGTGGGTATGCTTGTGGGACGAGCTGCACGGCCACGGGCGTGGTCGTGCAGGGAGGGAGTACGGGGACGGCACAGGTGGCGAAGAACAATCGTGCGGGGACGATTGAAATGGAATGGCGGGTCTTGATGTGTAGCTGGAGTCTGGCGATCTTACTGCTATTGTGTTGATGGTATGGGTGGGTATCTTTGCATTGGGAAAGCGTGGAGGATATGAATGCATAGCGAAGGTGTACGGCATGCGATTTAGAAGCATGGATTATGATACCCCATTTTGAGCAGTAATAGATGGTTATATGTGTTTATTCCACCTACAGAAATCTTCCTCGGTCAAAGTTGGTCGTCAGAGTTGCAAACTGCACAAGCTCATTGACGCCCCATAGCATCTTCTTACTTTATTGGTAGGTATCGTGGAAGTGATGGATCGCTGATATGTTGAAAAGTCAGTCCATCGATGCGGAAGCAGGAGGTGGACCTGCACTTGGCTTGGGGAGAGCGGATTAAACATGAATGTTGAAGCTTGCCACTGGATCAGGGTATTCGGGCTTCAAGTGCCTAGATTAACTATCCAAAGTATGAGGTGTTACATGCCTTCGTCTGCTATTCCATACATTCGTATACCACAATATATACATACCCTACATGCCGTTGCCGCAGTACATAAGCTTCATCTCATGCCATATCTCACAGCTTGCTCTTAAAGGTGTTTCTTTCGTCCTTCTTGATCAAAACATCGCTGTGGGGATAAGGATCGACCGTTAAAGCATTCAGCGGATTCATCTCGCTCGCTCGCTCGAACATATCCTCATATACCTTCCCATCAAACCTGCCAAGACTGCTATCGAGCTGCCAATCGGGAAAATGCCACGCGTCTACCAACCGCACAGCATGCGGTCTGATTTCCTCAAGTAGCTTCATCACAGCCTTGGTCCTGGCGAGTTGGATCTGACGTACCGTTACAGCGCTCGACGAGAAGAATTCCGAGGCTTCCCGCTCGAGTGTATGAAGAGCGTAGAGTCGGAACAGCTTTTGCATCAGAGTGATAGTCTCCGGGTCAAGTTCAGAGGCCATCGCTTTGGAACGGAGGGCTTCGTAAAAGTTCTTGACGACGAGATACTGCGAATGAGCGGTACTCAGTCGCCAGAAATCGACGAGCAAGCTGTTCCAGCTATTCTTGTCTTCATCCCGATGCTTGAGCGCTTCAAAGGTCAGAAAGGAAGCTCGCCAGGCGAAAGCGGCTACAATATCTTCGTCCCGGTCCAGAACGTCGAATGCAGCGCCCATGTCTCGTCTTTCGAGGAAGTAGCTGAAGATTCGAGTGGTATCGTTTCCCGAAGCCTTCCCACTGAGGACGGACCGCGCAGATTTTAGCAAATACCTTGCCACTTGTTGGGTCAACATGTAGTTGTCCCCTTCCCAGGTCGTTGTAGGGAGATAATCCGCATACCAGGAGCCGATCCCGGAAAAGCTACTATAGCCATGGCCACCACAAGCTCTTCTGCAGACTTCGAGGCCTTCGGCTGCGGTGGTACTTGCCAAAGCCTTGAGACCACAGGACGTGGCATGTAAGTCAGCCAACAAATCGGTGCTAGGGAAAAGCTCCTCGGGGCTAGGACCACGACCCGTGTGCCCAACCTTTCCAACATCTGCGGCCATCTTGTCTTGATTTTCTTGATACAGCGCCATCATCCCCCTACCTGTGAAATGCAAAGCGAAAGTAGCAGCAAGTAGAGGCAACAGCCGAACTTGGACCATTGTATAATTTAGGACCTGGTTCTCTCCGGTGTCTTCTTTTGAGTCCCTATCCTGGAATTGCCGTCTGACGGCGGCATATCTGGTCGCTATCGTGACTCCACGGGCAAGCACACCTCCTGATTGGAGGACTATAGTGCTTCGTACCCATGTCAAAGTTCCATACACGAGAGAGGCTGACGCGGGCTTCACGTATCTGTTGGTCTTGGGATCGACGCTGGAAAATTTCGCCAGCATGTTTATATGGGGGACTTTGACATGGTTGAGAAGCAGGAATCCATTGTCCATCGTATTGTATCCGAACTTGGGTCCAATATCACCAACGTGAATATTCTCAAGTGGCTCATGTGTCTGCAGGTCTCGGATCTGTACAACGAATGGGTGGGGTCCGTAATGTTTGCCATGAATGATCAGCTGAGCCATTACCACGGCGTGGTTCGCCGTTCGTCCCATGGATCCAATCCACCATTTAGACGCGGTAAGATGTGGCGAGTGGATAGTGAACGTTTTGTCGTCCGGGTTCCAAGTCGCTGTTGTTTCCAGGCCTCGAACGTTTGAACCATGACCCAATTCTGTCTGCGCGTAACATCCAATGTACTCATAATTTTCAGCTTTCCGAAGAAACCTCTCATGCTGCTCTGGAGTTCCTTGGTCTCTCAGTGTAATCTGCAGATAGCATCAGCATACAGTAAATCAGGAAGGTGAGGAACAGCGGCGAACTAGAAACATGCTGGCATGGAGCCCGTACGGCCCTGGCTCACTGATCAGCTCCGAAGCCATGATATATTCGTCTTGAGACCATTGATTCTCCACGGCCAATTGACGCATGCGCTTTGCCCGGGCAAGGGCCGTTTGAAACCTGTCTTCTCGACCAGCGAAGTAATTCTGGGATTTGTCGAATACCTTTTCGTTCTTGAGAATCTTCAAAATGTTATCTTGTCGAGTAAGGACTTCTTTCGTGAAGAGAAACTCCGAAAGCTTTTCGACAGGCACCTTCGATTGAGCCCGTTCCTGACTGAGAAGCTCCGAGCCCTGAGGGCCTGAGGGCGTCAGCTTCTTGACCCATGACGGTGCCATTGTAATATATATGACTCTGCGATTGAAAGGCCCTTGACTTGAGAGGTATTTCCCTTCGTCCCTCAGATGGAGGAGCGTGCTCTTATAAGAAGCACAGATCCTGGGGAAGTTGATGACCATGACACCAAACAGCCGAGGTCCCGGCGTATCTAACCCTAAGCTAAGCCGTTTGGGGGACATATCGGAGACAAACATTCCCGCTTACCTTCACCTGCCGGGGCGCGCATTTAGGTACAGTTCTCTGGTACCATCGTAAGGTGCTCTGATATGTTTCATCTCTTGCATCCCTTTGAAAGCAATATGAAGTCCGCTGTGTAACAATCTGCTCCCTGGCTCTCGAAGCTTTGCGGTGTAGTGTAACAGCAATTCCATCAAATGGTGCTCTTGCCCATGGTATTAATCGAATGCTCGATCTAGAAGGAGCTTTCGATGATGAAAGTGTTCTTTTTGCTTCACTGAACTCCTGTCTGGTAGAACTGCATCTGCAAAACGTTGTCACCATCCCCTATTACCTTGAGCTCGGCAATGGCCCGATACCCTTATCCTATCCATCAACATCCATTCTTGAATAATGCTCGTTGTTGTAAACCTCTTACTTCTCATGGCCCCTCTGGCAGTGCTAGCTGCGCCAGTTGAGAACCACTCGAGCCCTTACCGTATCACCGGGCCCAGTGCCATTTCCCAAGACCCCCCTCCCATCTGCCATCGCCGCGGGCGGCACCATGGACACCTTACGTTTCGTCTTGCTCGCTTGGATACTCGTTGTGGAATGTCTAACCAGAGAGACAGCTCCGCAAACAAGCACACTCATTGTCGGAGTAGCAAGTCATGCCTCGAATCCCAAAAGGCAGCAAATATGGTCGCGAGCAGATGGATTGCGTAGAAGCGATGTAGAAAATGATTCTGTTGCATGTCAATATAAGCGTGCACTGGGCCACCAGGAGGATGTTGCGAGTTCCCCGCCTCCATCCACTGAGTATTTCCTACCACTAATACCCTGCTATAGGAGAGCTGCTCTGCACCAGAAAAACCTCGCAGCAGCTCTGCGCAAAAGCTATGCAGCGCCATCTGTTGCCTGCATGAGCCGCTCCGCTTAAGAACGCTTGTTCGATGTCCGAAGCCACCTATCGAGTGTCCAGAAGTGGCGTGCTGTTCGCTTGACTTTCGAACAGCTCTCACATCAGACACGTGTCCTCAACATCGTCGTAAGACGCTAGCAATAACGTCTGAGCTTCGGGGTGCTCCTTTGAGACCACTAGCCAGATGGCATGGCCAGACCTTTGCAGGAGCCAGACCACAAGGCCCCCTCCTAGAGAATGCTATTGTCATGGAAGGAAAAATCCTACTCGTTGAAATATACCCTGAATCATGCACTGCTTGGATTAGACCGATTGGTGAATCAGAAGCGGCCAGCCAGGCAAAAGAGCACTGGGATATCAATTTGGGACAGAAAAGAAATCGAAGACTACCATGTCTTGCCCTCGGCTTGATGATAATCACTGTCATCATGGTGGCTCTGTAAATCCCGGGAACGAGTAAGCTTGTCAATAAATCTCGCAATACAGATAGTGAACACTCAAACTCTGTTAACGATTCAAGTTGCCAACCCACTATTCTTTCTAAATGACACCTTCTCAACACCTACGGTCTCGATCCCATTAGGATCGGTCTTTAATTGATACACATACAATACTAGTACATCTCCTTGCACCTAGATCGCTTGTTAGGTCTCTCTCAATTTGTGAACCACAGTTTTCCACTCACATCCATTAGGCAAAAACTCGGAACAGGCTCCTCCCCTTCAGCCCACCAGCCTGTACCCAACGCTCCGGTCGCACTCCCCGGATTGACGAAGAATTTCCCCTCTAACTCGTATGCCTCAAATTTGTGTGTTCCTCCCCATAGCAGAACGTCCACGTCCATGTGCCGGGCTGCTATGAGCAAGCTGTCCGCATCGCCGGGTGGTATTATAGTATGCCCATGTGTAAAGCCAATCCGGAGAGAGCCATGATTGACTACTTTGGAGAGAGCGAGATTGGGGGCCTCGACATCGAAATCGCCTTTCACTATTTGCAAGTCTGGTGCTATGCCGCGAAGGAAGTCGTAGGTCTCTTTGTCAGTGAGATTTCCCAAGCACAGAATTTGGCCGATCTTATTGGGGGCGAGAAGTTTCTTGAACTGTGGTGGCTTCTTAGTAAGGTGCTCAAGAGGCATGTAGACACAAAGAGTAGTTGCAAGTCATACCTTTGCCGGTATATCCTACAGTTCACATCAGCCCAAAATCGTCCAACGGCTGCAATGCACTCATACCGGCGCGCGGTCTGGTATGAACAGGTCACCGATGACTAAAACGAGTCTTGAGGCCATCACTGTGGGTTACTCTACTCATTGAGCCCTCTTCAGCTTGCTGTGCTTCACTTTCGCTTAGAAGAGCTGCCTGCTTGCACTCGGAGCTAGGAATTTAATCTTGGCCAATGAGGCCTATTCTCAGTGGTTCATTAGGCTTGAATGTATCGGAGGTGAAGGTGCTCTGTCCCAGGCGATTCGCTGTTATTGCGGACAATTGCTACGACTCAAGTGGAGCAACCCGAGGGTCCGAGAATCCCTGCCGCGAATCTTTTTGTGGGGAAATTGAACATACAAGCATTACAGTAAGAACGCTCCTAGTCTTCGCATCAATCGATATTCAGAATGACTAATGACTTGTTTCTTGCAGAGATACATCAAGGCTCTACCTGTTTCGGAGGTACGCGTATCTCTACAGCGCTTTATAGGACTAGACGTCATCTCCGCTCACAGACTTCCCTCCCTCCTCTGCCGAAGACCCCTCTCCTCGTTCACCCTGGCTCCCCCACGTTCGAGACTATCTCTCATCTCGAGGCACCTTGAACAAGCATTGCCAGAAATAAACACTCCGTTCTCTACAGAAAGACTTTCGACAGATCAGGACGATATTGACTATACCCCAAGAAAACGAGATCCTCCCAAGCCGGCCTCGCCAAAAGAAAAGAATAAGATGTCCAACCAACCAGAGCACCCGGCTCTGCTCATCCCGGGGCCAATCGAATTTGACGACGATGTACTCCAATCTATGGGGCATTTCAGGTGCGCTGAATTGCCACGGACTGGCGATGGGCAACCTACTGACCCTCCTCTAGTCAGAGTCATGTCGGTGCTCCCTTCGTTGCTACTTTTGGCGAGACACTTTCAATGCTTCGAAAGCTCCTTCAAACATCAGATCCTGCCTCCCAACCTTTCGTGATCTCCGGCAGTGGCACTCTTGGGTGGGATCTAGTTGCAGCAAACCTAGCCGAGAGGGATGAAGAGGTCCTTGTCCTGCACACGGGCTATTTTGCCGACTCGTTCGCCGATTGTTTCGAAACCTACGGTGTCAAGGCCACCCAGCTGAAAGCGCCAATTGGTGATCGGCCGCAGCTTCCGGAGGTGGAAAATGCGTTGAAGAAAAGGAAGTACAAGCTGATAGCAGTCACACATGTAGACACCTCTACAGGTGTTTTGAGTGAGATTAAGGCGCTCTCAGAGATGGTGCATCGGGTCAGCCCTAAGACTCTCGTAGTAGTCGATGGTGTATGCAGTGTGGGCTGCGAAGAAATTGCCTTTGACGAATGGGGTATCGATGTGGTGTTGACTGCCAGTCAAAAGGCCATTGGTTGCCCGCCAGGTCTGTCAATATCTATGTATTCTGGACGTGCTATGGAAGTATTCAAGAACCGAAAGACGCCGCCGTCGTCCTACTTTGCTTCTTTCAAGAACTGGCTGCCAAGTATGCACCGTGACCAAGACTATGATTTATGAGCTCGTACTGATAAAGATTCTCCAGTAATGCAAAATTATGAGGCAAAGAAAGCCTCTTACTTCGCCACCCCTCCGACGCAACTCATCAATGCCCTCCACACCGCTCTGACCCAGATTCTTTCCAGACCGCTCAGCGAACGTTTTGCTGCGCACCGTGAAGCGTCGCAGCGGATTAAGTCAACGGTAACCTCGTACGGTTTGAAACAACTGGCGACTAAGCCAGAAAATCAGGCAAACGGTATGACAGCGATGTATCTGCCAGATGGCGTCACAGCGCCAGAAATACTACCCAATATTCTTAAGAAAGGCGTTATCTTTGCAGGTGGATTACACAAAGAAATTGCGGCCAAGTATTTTCGCTTCGGCCATATGGGAGTCTCTGTAATGGACCCTAAGAGGGACGATATTGATAGGGCATTGAGAGCACTGAAGGAGGGTTTAGGTGATGTTGGCGTTAAGATCTAGTAAAATTTTCCTGCAAAAGCAGGCAACTAGCATTATCAAACCCACCCCATCTACCTCTGCGTTTCAATAGCTATGGAAGCCTCCAGACGGTATAACGCTCTTTCGCTGGCGAACCCCAAATTCTTGCCTTAGTCCATTCTGGGTATTTTGGGATAGTAATGAATGTTCTTCGCGAGCAACAGATGTAGGTGATAAGGAGGGTAAGGTCGAAAATGACTCCCACGCCTGCTGCCCATTTAACTGGGTCCTTTTTTCCCTGGAAGAAAGCGAATGCTGAAATGATTCCGGCAATGGAGGTAATAACGTAACCCGCCATCGGTGTATAAAGCTAGATATTACGGTTCTAAGCTATTCTTATTAGGAAGAAGCGATAAAATAGGGTATAGAATATACACGGCCATATTTTAAATCTTGAAGATGGTTGAAAAGCGGGCTTCCGATTGAACTGTATATAGCTTGGAATCTCTCTTCTGAAGCCTGGAACAAAGCAGGTCCATTGAACGGGAATTCCTAAGCCATCTCTAGACTTTTAGTATCTGACAGACAGAGCTTTGATTTAAAAGTATTCTTTTAAGAAGATCTCGACATCTTATGGTGTTGCATAGTAGTCTGGGACTGGAGGAGGCTCTAGGAGGACGGCTAAGGTAGCCTGAGCGGTCGGATTCGCCATCTTCATTTGAAGTTAGCTAAAGCCGTAATGGAGGATGGCATACATACTACTGATTTTGCAATAGAGGATAATACAAGGTATTGATGGAATATATATATATATATATGTATCAGGGTGTTGATGGGCTAGGCCGGAAAGCTGTTATTGTACTTGGTGAGTGAGCGCGGGGGTACATTTTTTGACGTCTAAGCCGTTTCTGGCAATGCCACTCGTGATGGGTAACGACGTCTGCTGTCGGCATCGAGACCTCATGCACACCATTCTGTTCCACAAGTGGTGATAGAGCCTTACGAACTCATCTCCTTCGTTTTACCTGTGAGAGAATGTATGCCAGTCTGCAATCACGGCGCCACCAGGTTATGAGCTCGCCGATATGGCAGATGGTGATGATGAAGCTGCGAACGCCCCCTTGATCCACCATGACGATGAAAATGATGTACCGAGTCATCGTGAGACTATACACTTGCAAGAGGGAGATCCAACATCACCAAGTGCCTTTGTATGGGCGCTCACCTTCACAGCCGGTATCAGTGGCTTGTTGTTTGGTTATGAGTACAACCATCACCTTCCATTCATCTCAAACGGTACTCATCACTCTCTAGCACCGGTGTCATCTCTTCGACCCTCGTCTCCATCGAAAGCGATCTTGGTCGACCGCTAAGCACCATCGACAAAGGTCTAATCACATCCTGTACGAGCCTTGGCGCTCTAATCGCAAGCCCTGTTACAGGCATATTGGCAGACAAACTCGGGCGAAAACCCATCATACTGGTAGCAGATCTCCTCTTTATCGTTGGTGCTCTATGGCAAGCCGCAACAGCAAGCGTAGCTGGTATGGTCGTAGGAAGGACAATCGTCGGGTTCGCAGTGGGGGGAGCTAGTCTGGTTGTGCCTCTTTACATCTCCGAGCTCTCACCTTCGGCTTTCCGTGGTAAATTGGTCACGCTGAGCGTCCTCTTCATTACGATCGGCCAGGTGATCTCGTATCTCATCGGGTATGCCCTATCAATGCGATCTGGTGGCTGGAGGTGGATGGTGGGGTTGGGTGCCATACCGGCTTTACTTCAATTCGGCCTCATGATTATGCTGCCGGAAAGTCCCAGATGGTTGGTCAGGGCGGGAAGTGTTTCCGAAGCTCGGAAGATTCTTCAAAATGTCTATGCTGCCGGAAAGGATGCTATGGTCGAGGAAGTGCTACGTGCCATTAAGAGCGAAGTATCTGATGAAGAGGCTACTAGCGATGATATCTCTACCGCTATGACTGGTAACAAAGTTCAGAAATGGTCAACTCGCATCCGCAAGAGAACCGCCGAACTACTCCACATTGGAGCCAACAGAAGGGCATTGACAATTGCGTGCCTGCTGCAGGGCCTACAACAACTGTGCGGTTTCGTACGTCAACTCCTCTCTCTATCTCTCTATTCTGCGTTGGAACATGGGGCTGACCATGTCTATATAGAACTCATTGATGTATTTCTCCGCCACCATATTTTCCCTCCTAGGATTCACCTCCCCAACTCTAACCTCGCTCTCGATCGCACTCACAAATTTCATCTGTACCCTCATCGCCCTCCTCATCATCGACACCGTCGGTCGCCGAAAGCTCCTACTCCTCTCAATTCCAGTAATGGTCGCAGGCCTGCTCACCTGTTCGATCGCATACGCATCCCTCGGCCGTCCGAATTGGGACGCGCAGCCATCCCCCTCCTCCGACGTCGTACCCGATCCTCGCAATCCCTGGCCAATCGTCGTCCTAATAGCCATGGTCATCTACGTCTGCGGCTACGCCATCGGTCTTGGAAACATAGCGTGGCAGCAAAGCGAGCTGTTTCCGCTCTCCGTACGCTCGCTTGGCTCGGGGTTGGCGACCGCGACGAACTGGGGGTGTAATTTTATTGTGGGGCTGACGTTTTTGCCGATGATGCAGTTTCTTACTCCGGCGTGGACGTTTGCGGTTTATGCGGGGGTTTGTGCGGTGGGGTGGGTGGGGGCTTGGATGATTTATCCGGAGACGAGGGGGTTGGGGTTGGAGGACGTGAGGGGGTTGTTGGGGGAGGGGTATGGTGTTGAGGAGAGTTTGAGGAGGGGGAAGGTTGCGGGAGCTTGAATCATTTTCCGTTTCGTAGTGATAGGATGTGATTAGAGGAAGTTGTTTGATTTTATGAATTTGTGTTTACTGACGCCATTTCTGTTGGAGAGTGATCTGCACGACTGGCTGTAGGTGATAAAGGTGCCCATCAATACAGTATCCTTTGCATATTAACTGGATCTATGAATAGCTTCCAGCCCCTTCATTATGTACGTAATCCCATATATACCTCATCCCCTCCACTCTCCACAGACCTAATCGTCATTCCCGTACGAAATGCGTCACACCCTCAACGTCCTCAATTGCACCTCATGTACACCTCTAAGCGGACCCCTCCCCTCCATCACCCCCTCATCCCCATCACCACCAGCCACCATAAGCCCCACCTCCTCATCCCCCCTCCCATCCCTCCCTCCTTGCCCCTTCCCCTTATTATTAAGCACAGCGATATACAACGCACTACCCAATATCAAACTGCTCCCAATAATACTCAGCCACCCCGGCGTCGTGTCCCAGAACAATTTGTCGAACGCGAGCGCGAACAGCATCTGTGTGTAAACCATGTTGGTTGCCCGACTGCCCTTTTCGTATTGCAACCCGGCTGTGAGGAGGAATTGCATGACGAAGCCGCAGACGCCGAGGAAGATCAAGTAGAGCCATTGGCGGAATGTGGCTGGGAGGCGGAAGCCGATGCTGGGGATGGCGAGGAGTGCGACAATGCTGACGATGGTGGACCAGGCGGCGAAGTAGTTTACGGAAATGAGGGGGTGGGCTCGTTTTCCGATCCACCTTATCGTGGTGTAGGCGCAAGCGGCGCCTAGTACGCCGACAAGGGCGACGCCGACAGCGCCGAGACGTTGAGTTGAGGTTACGTTGTCCAAGCCTTGGGGGTCAGTGGGTCTGGTTATGTTTGTTGATGGTAGACCGTCGGCGGCACCGCTTCCTGCGGGTGGTGGAGCGGAGTGGGTGGGGATGAGAGAGGTGGGACGGGCTATTAGGATAACGCCGAGGAGAGAGATCACGCCGGCGACCTGTTCGTTACGGGTGAAGGGCTCGTGGATGAGGATCGAGCAGGCCCAACAAGCGACTATTGGCGCTAAGAAGGTGATGACTGTTGCGTCGGATAAGGGTAGATATTGAAGGGAATCTATGGAGTTTCACGTCAATAACTGCGATGATCGAGATCTATTCTACGTGCCAAAATCGTAGTGTCAAAACTCACAGTACATCCCGTACACTCCGAAGAATCCACCCACACCCCGAGCGATCAAGAGTTTTCGGACTTCTTTAGATCCAAAAGGTGCATTCTCAACTTTTGCCATCCACTGATATACCCCGCTGAGAATGAGGGTACCAGTCATTCGGGCGAACAGTATCTGAGATACCTACTTGAGCCTAGGAAGACTACACATGTTGGGATCTTGCATACCTGGAATGGATGCATGCCAGCGCCATGCCTACCGTCCATTTCTAGCAACCTGGTCGTGACGTTCATCATCACACCAAACAGCTGGGCCAGTATGACCAACGCCAGCCCTTTGTTAGTGATCCAAAATGCTTGCGCCCTCGCTTTCAAGGTTTTTGGAGGTGCTGGGGACCGGGACGGTAAGCGGTGGCCAGAAGAGACAGTGAGTAGGCGTCCTGTCCGCCTCTCATGCTCGTTGTCGGAGGAATAGGTGGAGATATCAGATATGGTATCGGAAGACCTCGCAAAGGTAGGTTGAAGGGGAACATCCAAGTACGGCTTCGCTTTGACAGTGGGTTTGCCATTGTGAACTGCAGATTCAGAATCCTCTAATCCAGAGGTGGGACGGGTTTCCTTGGGACCTTCGGCCTTGGATTGAGAAAGCGAGTCCATCAAGCTGGCCACAGATCCCGTTGGTCCGAGTTGGATACATCGAATTTGCCAGGTTGATGCACAAGTGAAGGGTTATCGAGTTCGCAGATGACTCGATAACGAGGCCTGGTTAAATTTTCTGCCATGCGTCACTCAAAGCACGCTAGATCACATAGTGCCGGCAGTGTAGTTAGTAGTGGGTAAGAGACTGTGGGAGAGAACGGAAGGTTTCTCGGAGTGCTCGGCCGCGTGGCTGCGGCATTGACTAGATCTTGAATGGCAGTCTTAGATAGCCTTCATATCAATACTAACACCCAGGGGATCTAAGAGGTACATGCCGCTGCCTTGACGACGACGACCAAGCATGCAATACAGCATAGTAGCGACATGGATTGCCACAGATCGTGCGTATGGGATTTGAGACGTCCATATTGTACGGCAGATCTTCGGCAGGTGGAGCCGATCACGGTATTTCTCATTTAGCCGAGGTTAGCGCTCTATGAGATCTGCTTATAAAGCCGAAAGTCAACGCCACCTTGATGTGGCCTCAGCCACACTCCTTCACGTGAGGATGAACGAGTAGAGACCATTACCTTACCCATACTACCCCTTGCTATGATATCCAACGAGTAAGAATAGAGTTAGAAGTACCCCTTTGCACGGCCGAGAACTTTGTTTGATCGGAGATAAACGCTGTGGGCAGAAGTTTATAGGGAAACGTATATCGACTTCTGTAAAAGTCGGTACTGGAGCCGTGAGTGCGATGCCCCTCAGAATTGCCTCAGTCGAATCTGGCACGCCGCGATAATCCAACTTAGAAGATGATCTAATCGAAGGCTCTTCACTTATCAACAGCCTCCGTCTCGTTCTTACTTGAGCCGAACTCAATAGGATCAGCATCGGCCCATATACCACTATAAGTACCACGAGCTGCATCCCAGACTCCGCAATCTGGAAACCATACTTGTTGGTGCTTTCCTTCAAAACCCCATCCCTGCATACATCTCACAATCATCTTCTCCCAATCAGGTTCAATTCCACATTCTCTCATCAACATGTCGGAACTGTAAATCACTCGCCAGCACAGCTTCAGATACTCTTTTAGCTCCCCAGAATCCTGGAAGAAATCGACAATTTTTACGTTGCCTATGGGTTCCCTGATGCCGTGTTTTGGCGAACGTGGTTTCGTTCTGCTATCCCAAAAACAGCCGTGAGGTACACTGTCGTGGTCATTCCGATGTAACATGCGTGTAAGGATATCTGAGTAATAATGCATACGCGTGTACTTGTTATCATCCAACAACGCAGGGGTATTACCCACGACGTTGATGAAGATGTATAATGTCAGCACTACCTCCGCCAATTCGCCCCAGCCGGGATACCCTCCTTGAGGGGAAGGGAAAAGAGACTTGGGATCGCATCTGGGGTGGACAGCAAGCATCATTAATGGAGCCAACTCGTTCTCGGTGAGACAGACTTTGACGACTGTGGCGTACTTGGGAGCGTCACGATGACCCACAGGATCAACCCTCTGTTTTCGCGGTATGTCGCGGAGCCAACACTCGATTTGCTGGGTGTCGCGACTGACGCTGTCATGACCCCACACGCCGTTGGTGGTCGGAGAAGCGTATCTTCGAAGTATTATATCGGAGAAGACTTTCCCTTTGGATACAATGGCTGGTGTTGCAGGGTATTTGACACGCTCTGTTGCAGAGAATTCGCGGATAGTACTGACAAACTTGCGGAGGAAGTGATTCATTTCTGCATATTCGGTGGACAGGCCTTTTGTGGACGTGGAGACGGCATTATGGGAATTGGGATCAGGTTGCTCTACCTTGAGATGTCGAGTAATGGTACTCCATCGGATATTGTGCGCTTGATGCATGATGGCTCTTACCGTCGAGAGCGTAGACAGTAAATGAGAAACTGAGGAAATGGATCGGGGGTACTAAAACCATATGATCTCATTCTTCAGTACTATGGCGTGTATTCTGACATGATATCTGGAAAATGCAAACAGTCAATCGCATCACAATCATGATGTCGGAGGCAACCCAGCGCCAGGTAATCCCAGTGAGCCCCCCTAGCGGCCCACTACCCACTAGCTCCCACCCCCCAGTACTTGTTGGAATTCAGACCGGGTCAACCTCGGTAGTCACTAATCAGGACTAGTCAGGGGGCCTTGGCAGACTAATAGAGATTTCTCGTGATGGTTATTCCATTCTACATAGCTACATCCATCCATTAGT